>JAESFP010000118.1_pt1 | contig 79069 bp, 68 predicted proteins | sample 9266181 | NCBI WGS metagenome assembly JAESFP01 (sample SAMN14502547, study PRJNA617102) | algae metagenome | isolation source: Pegethrix bostrychoides GSE-TBD4-15B and co-occurring heterotrophs from... | place: USA: Grand Staircase-escalante National Monument, Utah | collected 2006-08-15 | reverse complement strand
TCGCCTGCAGGGCAATCTGCTGGCGCTGGGCGATCTTGTCTCCGGCCGCATCGATCCGCGGCGGATCGTGGATCTCACATGAGCGGCCAGATGAGGCCGATCTATTTCAACGGCAAGTTCTATGCAGGCGGGCTCAACGGGGTCCATCGCGTGGCCGACCGCTTGATCCGGGAGGTCGACGAGATCCTCGGTGAGATGCCGTCCGCTGACCGGCCCCAGGTCATCCTCCTGGCGCCTCGCGACCGGAAGTGGGGGCCGCGCCTCCACCATATCGAGCTGGTTGACGAACCTCGGGGACGGAGCCAGCTCTGGGAGCAGTTCGTGCTGCCCCGCCGCGCCCGCGGCGGCCTGCTCGTCAATCTCTGCAACCTCGCCCCTGTGCTGCACCCCAACAAGCTGTTGATGCTGCACGACGCCCAGTTCCTGTTTCCCGACAGCTCCTATCCGGTCCGCTTGCGGTGGGGGTATCGGCTGCTGACGCCGCTGATGGCGCGAACGTCCCGGCAGGTGCTGACGGTCTCGTCCTACTCGCGCCAGATGCTGGATCTGTGCGGCGTGTCGCCCCGCGCGCGCACCAGCGTCCTGCACAATGGAGCCGACCATATCCTCGATACTCCCGCCGATGCAGGCGTTGTCGAACGGCTTGGTCTGAGGAAGGGAAGGTTCGTCGTCCACATCGCCAGCCCCAAGTCCTACAAGAACAGCGCCGTGATCTTCGACGCCTTCGCAAGCGCTGACCTGGACGACCTCGACCTAGTGTTGGTCGGACCGGACCGCGAGAATTTGAGGCGCCAGGGGCTGGAAGCTCCGTCGCGGGCGATCTTCGCCGGCCCGATCGACGACGCCGCCTTAAGGGCGCTTTATGAGAACGCGCTATGTCTGGCGTTCCCCTCGCGAACCGAGGGCTTTGGCTTGCCGCCGATCGAGGCGATGGCCTGCGGATGCCCGGCGGTCGTATCGGCGGGTGGAGCCATTCCCGAAGTCTGCCGTGATGCGACGCTCTATGGCGATGTCGATGATCCGGTCAGTTGGAGCGCGGCCTTCCGGCGGTTGGCGGACGAGCCGGAACTGCGCGCCGCTAAGATCGCTGAGGGGCGATGCCGGGCCAACGATTTCACCTGGAAGGCCAGCGGGCGGCGGTTGGCCGAGGTTCTGATGGCGGCGGCTAGGACCTAGCGGCGTCCGGGGTCGCCAGGACCGGCGAGGGAGAGAGCCGCCGGCGCTTCGCATCGCGAACCACGCTGGCCAGCAGCGAGCCGGCGATCCGCGTTCGCAGTCCCCAATAGCGCGCCGAGAGCAGGGCTTTGGGCCTTAAGGTCGTCGCATCGCCCAGCAGCTTCGGCAGCAACCGCGCCGCCTTGGCCCGGTCGACGCCGAGATACCGGCGCCAGATGCGCAGGCGGATGTAGGGATCGAGCAGCCAGGCCGGGAAATCAGGCGCCGGCGTCTTGCCGCCGCTGATCGCGTCGACCTCGGCCAGCGCGGCGCTGCGCTCTTGCGCTTCGAGGTGCTTCAGCGAGATCGCGCCTTCATGCCGACGATAGATCAGCAGCTCTGTATCGGGGTTGTCGATCCCGCCGAGTTTCGAGAGCCTGATGAAGAGGTCGTAGTCCTCGGCGTGGGGAAATGTGGCTCGATAGCCGCCGACCGCGAGCAGCGCTTCGCGCCGGACGGTGATCAGGGGATGCATGGACACCGCGATCTTGGGCGGAAAAGTCGAGAGGTCGGTCCGCAGATGACGGCCGCCGGTGGTGCGTCCGCCGATCGAACCGTCCGATTTCAGCGACACCGCGACCCCGCCGACCAGTACGCAGTCGGGATGAGCGTCCAGATAGTCGACCTGGAACTGGAACCGGTCGGGCAGGGCGATGTCGTCGGCGTCCATCCGCGCGACGTACTCGCCCCGGCATACGGCTAGGCCGGTGTTGAGCGCCGCGACGATCCCGCCGTTCTCGCGCCGGACGACCCGAACGCGACCGTCCTCGGCGGCCAGGGCGGCCAGGATTTGCGGGGATGAATCCCTGCTCCCGTCATCGACGACCACCAGTTCGAAGTCACTGTAGGTCTGGCCGAGGATCGAGCGGACCGCTTCGGCCAGGAATTCCTCGCCGTTGTAGACGGGCAGGAGGCAGGAGACCCTGGGGCTCGCGGACGTCTGCATCCTAGAGGCTCACCCTGCTGACGGAGGGGGCAAGTTCGTAACCCCGCGAACTCGCCGTGGCCTGGGCGGTGGCCCAGTTGAGGGCCGAGTTGAGAGATGTGGATCGGTGGGCCAGGTTCGACGTGTTGGTCCAGCAGGAGATGAAGCGGCCGACCTTGCCATAGCTGTTATCCAGGACGGCGTGGGGCAGGCTCAGCAGCACCGACAGGATGTGGGTGTGGAGCCGGTCGGTGACGACGGCGCGGCCCGAGGAGAGCAGGCGGGTCCCCCGCCGCACCCGCATTTCCGCAGCGGCCCGAAATGCGCCGAAGCGCGCGGCTTGCGGGCCATGCGCGGCGACCGCGCCTGCGACGCCCCAGGCGCGGGCTAGGTGAAGCTCAGGTTTCGGCTCCTCCAGCCAGTCCGCGACCCTGACATTGGAGCCAAGATCGCCCAGGTTCATTTCAACGCGTTCGATGTCCGTCCGCAGCAGGCAAAGCACGTCGACCTCGGCCCGTTGGGGCCGAGGAATGGGCCCAATGAAGAACGCCATGTCGGGGCAGAGGATCGTCTCGCACTGGAAATGACGCTGGGCGAGTTCGAAGGATTCCTTGTCGCGAACGAGGAGCGTGAATGCGCCATGCGCCTCGATGAGCCGCGCGGCCTCATCGAGCTTCTCGGGCGACGAGAAATGGATCGATTGCGGCAACTGAATGAGCTGGCGCCCACGGGTCAGCTCCAGCAACCGGTTTCGGAAGCTTTGGTGGTGGGGCCAGATGTCGCCGAAGTTACCCCCGCCGTGGATGAAGATCGGGCCGCTGGGGCATCGCTCGAGCAACTCGGTCATGGAGAAGTCGGCGATCGAGCAGACATACGCCGGCGGCCGGGGCGCGTGCTGGCGAAAATAGGCCATTTCGCCGGCCCAGATCGCCGAGTCGCCGACATTCGCATGGTTGGGGAAATCGACGAGCGCATAGGGCTCGTCCACGGTGAACGGCTCCAGCGCCCGTCTCGCGATCTTGCAAAGATCGTCGATCAGGCAAGCATCCGTCGCCATCAGGCAAACACCTCCAGAACTGGCCGGGCCGCCGAGAACGGCCGCGGTTGGAGCGGTACTGCCTCGGGCTTGGCGCCATCGGGCCGGCTCGGCAACCCTCGCTCTCTGGTGAAGCTTCTACTTTTACTCAACCGCCTCCGACTGACCATCCGGCGCCCCGATCGCGTCAGAAATGGGCGGCAGGCTGGTCATTCTTTCTGGGCGCATGATTGTCTTTGCCTAGTGTCGCCGAGCCCCTGACTGTCGCGGGGCTTCCAAGGAGACCTCGGACGCGAATGCAACGATCTCCGAGCTTGTCGCGTCGGGCTTCGGCGTCGGTGTTGTGGTCGTTTGTGCGCTTCGCCAGCGACCAGATGTTCAATTTCCTGGTCTTCGTGACCATGGCGCGGCTCTTGCCGACCGAGGACTTTGGCCTGTTCATCGTCGCGTTGGTCTATGCCGAGGTTGGCAAGATCATCGCCTCGGGCGGGTTGGTGAGCAGCCTTTATCGCGCCCCAGAGATCACGCCCCAGCTCGCCGATACGGTGTTCTGGAGCAATCTCATGCTTGCGATCATCGTGGCCCTAGCCGGTTTGGTCCTACAGGGACAGATCGCCTCGGTCCTGGGACGTCCCGAAGGCGCCAGCGTGATCGCGGCCCTGGGCTTCGTCGTGCCGATCACCGCCCTGGGCGCCAGCCACATGTCGCGCAACCTCCGCGACTTCGGTCACAAGTCCCTGGCCTTGCGGTCGCTGCTGAGTGGTGTGATCGGCGGCGGTCTGGCTATTCTTGCGGCGCTGAACGGCTTTGGCGTCTGGAGCTTGGTGGTCCAGCGCTACGTCACTGAGACGATCAGTACGATCGTCGCCTGGATGTCCTTTCGTTGGCGGCCAGGCTTCCAGTTCTCGCTGCAGACCCTGCGCCGGCAGTTGCCGCTCGGTGGCAACGTGGCCGCCTCGCAACTGGTCATCCTGTTCATTTCGCGTTCTCAGGACGTCATCGTGTCGCGGTCGCTGGGCGCGAGCGCGGTGGGGATCTATCGAACCGCCTGGAAGTCGGTCGAACTGATCGCCCAAGGCACGATCATGCCGTTCTCGACGGTGTCGCTGCCGACCTTGGCCAAGCTGCAATCGGATCGCACCGCCTTCAAAAGCGCCTATCTGCGGATCGTGGCGGTCAGCGCGGCCATATCCTTTCCGTGCATCGTCGGGTTCGGCCTTTTGGCCGACAAGCTCATCCCGCTGATCTACGGCGCGCAGTGGGAGCCCAGCGTGCCGGTAGCCCAGGTGCTGACGTTCTTGGTGGTGCCGTACGCGCTCAACTTCTTCGCCGACCCGGCCCTGACCGCGATCGGCCGCGCTGACGTGATCTTCAGGTTGGCCCTGGTCCAATTGGCGGGGACGGTGGTGTTCTGCTCACTGGCCGCGCCGTTTGGGCTGACCGCCGTGGCGCTGGCCTATGTGGTCAGGTCATACCTGACCCTGGTCCTGCAGCTCTGGCTCTTCAACCGCGCGACCGGCGTTGGTCCGTTTACGGTCCTTAGGGCGATCGCGCCGCCGGTGGCTGCGGTGACAGCGATGGGCGTAGCCGTCCTTTTGCTCGGTCTGGCCAAGCCGCAGTTCGCCAACGCCTGGCTGTTCGTGGTCTGCGTGGTTCCGCTCGGCGCGGCGGTCTATGGCGCGGCTCTGGCGTTGATGGTCGGGCCCAAGGTGCGCGGCCAGGCCGTGGCCCACCTGCGCGGGTTCATCGCCGAACGGCGAGGCTAGCGGCGAGCAGGTCGAAGTTGTCGAGCGCCCGGCTCTTGGCCCGTTGCACCGCCAGGGCTTGGGCTGGCTGAGAGTCGGCGGCGACGCGCCAGAGGGCGGTGGGATCCAGGGTGCAGGTTTCGACGGGCGTCATCGGGATGGAGAAGGTCTCGGCCGCGGCGCGCAGTTTCGGAGTGCCATCGTCGAGGATCACGATCGGGCGGCCGGCGATCAGCGAGAAGATCACCGCATGGAGGCGGTTGGTCAGCACCAGGGCGGCCGAGGCGTAGAGGCGTGTGTAGTCGGCCAGGGTGTGGCTGGCGGTGATCGAGATCCGCAGTCCCGGCCGTGCGGCCGCCAGCGCTGACGCGATCTCGTCGCAGACTTCGGTGTCCATCCCGGGCCGCGCGTCGTGGGCGAGCAGGGCGATGTTCTGGACGCCCAGGACGTCACAGGCCTCGATCGCCAATCGGCAGAGCGGCTCCACGCCGACGCTGCGGCGTTCCGAAGCATCGGCGCAGGGGGCGATGATCACGGTCGGCTCGCCGCCGGTCCGGCGCAAGTCGTCGTGAAGCGGCGAGGGGGTAAACGCGAGATCGGCGGTCAACACCGGCGCGGCGCGTTCGCCGGCCAGCGCCTCGACGGCGGCCTTGGAGCCTTGGTCGCGGACCGTCACCAGGCTGGCGCCCTGAAACATGCGCCGCCAGACCTGCCTGCGGCTGGCGCTGTGAAGCTCATCGACCCCGCAGCCCAGGATGGCCGAGCGTCCGCCGGTCAGGCGCGCCCATTCCATTAGCGCCGCAAGACTGACCAGTCCGGGCAGCGAGGCGTTGTCGCGCACCATCTGACCACCGCCGATCATTACCAGCGATCTGCGGCCAGCTTTCGCCCAATCCAGCGGCGCCTTGCCGTCGAGCACTGAGATGGCGTGCAAGCCAAGCTGGGTTCGGACTTCCGCCGCCGGTGCCGCCCACTGGCGCACCTTCACGTCCTTGACGCCCAGGCTCCGCCTGACGCCGTAGGCGCACTGCAGCAGCAACGCCAGGTCCCCGACATTGTGCAGATCGCCCGACGAGATGATCACCGATCTTGGAGGCGCGCTCACAAGGCGGGATGTCCGATCAGTTCCGGTCTCGGGCAGCGCAGGCTTGGCATTCTGGTGGTTCTCTCTCAGCGGGCGAGCATGTCCTCAAGGTCAGAAAAGCCAAGCTTGTCGAGGGGTTGCAATCTGGCGGCTCGATTTCCCGAATTTCTCCGAAACGCCTGGAAGTGCGGCAAGGGTGCTCGCTAACGGACCAGCGGCGGAAGCGTCCGCCGAATTCCAACGGCCTGCGGTCGCGTCGGTTGATCCCGATGAGTCCCGTGGGTCTAACTGTCGCCGATGGCTTGTTATCCTCGTCCCATAGTGTCGGCGGGCAACCCTTCTGAGGGCGTTCCGAGATGATCGTGGGTACGCTGAATGTGAAGTACAGCCCGAACCTCGGCGACGGCCTGCTGGCCGAGTGCCTGGAGGCCGAGCTGCGATCTGCGCGACCGGGTGTAGAGACCAGGTCCATCGATCTTGCGGGCCGCACCGCCTACGGCGAGGGGCTCAAGCACCGCCGGGCCATCCTTGCCGCCCTGGAGTACGCGCCTGGGGTGGTGCGACGGGTGGGCGTCGGCGCGGCTTTGGGGCTGACTGTGCAACGCCGCCTGCGGCCGCAGTGGCGCGAAGCGTTTCGCGGACTCGACGCCCTGGTGCTCGGCGGCGGCAACCTGTTGGCCGACGCCGATCTGAATTTCCCCACCAAGATCGACGGCGCCCTCGCCGAGGCCGCCATGGCCGACGTTCCGCTAGGGGTCTATGGCGTCGGCGTTTCAGACAACTGGTCGCGGCGTGGACAGGCGTTGTTCGCACGCGCCCTGGCCGGCAGCCACCTGACCCATGTCGCCGTCCGCGATGAACGATCCAAGGCGATCTGGGACCGCCGGCTTGGCCCGGCCGGCGTGCCGCTGGCGCAGGTTTGCCCAGATCCGGCGGTGCTGGCGGCGCGGCACTTTCCGGCTCTGGCCAAGCCGCCCAGCCCGCCGCGGATCGGGCTCGGACTGACCGATCCGCTCGCCTTGCGATACCATACGGCCGACCCGTCGGCTCGCGAGGAGACTCTGACCGCCTGGATGGCGGAGCTGGTGACGGCGATGGCCGCAAAAGGTTGGCGGATCTGCCTTTTCACCAACGGCAGTCCGGAGGACCGCGCCTACCTTCAAAAGGTCGCCCCGCAACTACAGGCCAGCGGGGAGGGCGCCGTATCGGTCGCGCCGGCCTTCACTACGCCTGCGGAGCTGGCGGGCTTCATCTCCGGCCTCGAATTGGTCATGGCGCACCGGATGCACGCCTGCATCGCCGCCTACGCTTACGCCAAGCCGCAGATCGGTTTTGCGTGGGATGAGAAGCTGCAGAGCTTCTTCAATTCGACCGGGCGCGGCGAATTCGTGGTCGATGCGGGGCGAGCGCCTGTTTCCGATGTTCTGGCGCTTGCTGATCGGACGCTTGTCGATGGGATCGCGCCAGGACCCCATGGCGCGTGCGTGGCGCGCGCCCGCGCCGAGATCGCGCGTCTGATCGCGTCCTTCGATGCAGAGCGCGTCCCGCCGATGCGAGCCGCCCAATGATCCGCCGCATCGTGGTCATCAACGATAGCTCGGTCGCCAAGGGCGGCGCGACCGGCCTCGCCCTGGCCTCCGCCCTCGCGTTCCGCCGGCAGGGTATTCCCGTGACGCTGTTGACCGGCGACCAGGGCTCCAATGCGGAATTGGCGCAAGCCGGGGTCGAGGTCGTGGCCCTTGGCCAAGACCGACTGATGGCCTCGCCGATGCATCAGGTCTTCTTTTCCGCCCTCTACAACCGCGCCGCCAAGGACATGGTCAGCAGCTGGATCGCGGCGAATGACGCGCCCGGGACGGTCTACCATCTCCACGGTTGGGCCCAGATCCTTTCGCCAGCAGCCTTCCATGCGTTGAAGCCGGTGGCTGATCGGCTGGTGCTGTCGGCCCACGACTTCTTCCTGGTCTGTCCCAATGGGGCCCAGGCCTTCCTGCGGAGCGGAGCGGTCTGCTCGTTGAAGCCGATGTCGGCGGCCTGTATCGGGTCCAACTGCGACCGGCGCAGTTATGCGCACAAGCTTTGGCGGGTGGCGCGGCAGGCGGTTCGCCAGTCCGTGTTCGACTTGAAGCGCCACGCGCCGCCGGTGCTCGCCATCCACGAATCCATGCGCGCCTATCTGGTGCGCGGCGGCATGCCGAACGAGGCGGTGCAGACGCTGCCCAATCCCGTGCGGCCGTTCCTGACCGAGCGGGCCCGGGCTGAGGAAAATCGCGAGTTCCTGTTCATCGGGCGGCTGGAGGACGGCAAGGGGCCGGACTTGGCGGCGGCGGCGGCGGCCCGTGCAGGCGTGTCGCTGCGGATCATCGGCGATGGCCCGATGCGCTCAAGGCTGGAGCGCGACTACCCGAATGCGATCTTCGCCGGCCGCAAAAGCTGGGAGGAAATCGGCCCCTTGGCGCGGCAGGCGCGGGCCTTGGTCATGCCCAGCCGCTACCCCGAGCCGTACGGTTTGGTCGCGGCCGAAGCGCTCTGGAGCGGCTTGCCGGTCATTGCCGCGCAGACCGCTTTCCTCGCCCCCGACATCGTCGCGGCGGGCGCGGGACTCGCCTGCGATCCTCGGGATGACGGGGCTCTGGCCGCAGCCATGTTGCGGCTGATGGACGATGGCGTCGCCCGGGAGATGAGCGCTTGCGCCTTCGAGAACACCCGGTCGATTGGGCTTAGCCCGGAAGCCTGGATCGAGGGGCTGTTGCAGGCCTATCGGAATAGACTTGGGACAAATGCTGCGGACGACGTCGCGGCTTAGGTCGGCATGTTTGCTTGGGCGAGGATGTGATCTTAAATAGTTAACGGCGATCGTTGTTATATTTCCATCATAATGTATCTGACGTCGTGGCGATCGGACCTAGACCATAAGCCTATGTCCTGCCCGAAAGCCGAATCTCTACTAACGTAGCGCTCGTTCACAATGCGAATGATCCACTGTGGTTGCGCTTGTTGCCTGCTGCACCCCTGGGCAGTTTTTGTGCGCGGCGCCAAGCGAGCAGGCGCCCATCCGGGATTGGCCGCAAATTGGTTAGGTCGCGCCTAACCTTGTTTGACTTCAAGCGAGCGCCTGCGACGCTCGGGTCGGGGCGTACTCGGTTTCACACTTCCTAGAGGTGGATTGATGTCGCAGACCAAGGTTTTCCAGACTGATCTGGCCGCAGTTGGCCAGTCGTCGCGTTCGCGAAAACTAGAAGAACGCGATCTTGAGTACTTCCTGAACGCCTTGTTGGCGGCAGGCGCGCTATTGTTTCTTGCTCCGCTGATGATCGTCATCTCACTGATGGTCTTCCTGCACGATGGCGGACCGATCTTTTTTGCTCACCGGCGGGTGGGGCGGGGCGGCAGGTCGTTTCCGTGCCTGAAGTTCCGCAGCATGGCGATCGACGCCGAAGCGCGCCTTGAAAAGCTGCTCGCCGCCGATGAGGAGGCGCGGGAGGAGTGGGCCGCCAGTCACAAGCTGCGCTCGGATCCGCGCATCACGCGTATCGGCGACTTCCTGCGTCGCTCGAGCCTTGATGAGTTGCCCCAACTTATCAACGTGCTGCGAGGGGAGATGAGCTTGGTGGGGCCGCGGCCGGTGGTGCATGCGGAGTCTGTGCACTACGGCCATTGGTTCGAGAGCTACTGCTCGGTGCGTCCCGGCATCACAGGGCTTTGGCAGGTCAGCGGGCGCAGCGACGTTTGCTATCGTCGGCGGGTGGCCCTGGACGTCCTCTATGTCCGGCGCAAAAGCCTGGTCATGGACTTTGGCATCCTCGTGCAGACGGTGCCGGCGGTGCTGTTGCACCGTGGTTCCTGCTAATTCTCACGCCCCGACGTCAGTCGGGGCGAACTCTTGAGTGATCCGTTTGGCGTTGTGGACCTACGACTTTCTTGATCGGCTCGGCATCGTCACCCACGTCCGCTATTCGGACGGGGCCTACGCCAATCACGCCGCGACCATCGAGAAGCTGGAGTTTCTCGGCCTGAAATATGTGCGCGACACCGCGCCCAAGATCGCCAGCAACCTGCCTTACAAGCGCTATCTGGACGCCGGCGTTCGGTTCAGCATGAGTTGCTCGCCCAATGGCGCGGCGATGACCGACGCCTCTCAGGTCGGCGAGGTTCTCGACCGCATTTTGGCGCGGTTCCCCGACGCCTTGGGGATCGACTATCTGGAGGGGCCCAACGAGCCGAACAACCAGCCGATCACCTTCGGCGGGGTCAAGGACACCAAGACCAGCTTTGTCGCCGTGACCGCCTACATGGAGGCGCTGCATGCGGCCATGCGATCGCGACCGGCCTTCGCGAAGATCCCGTTGCTCGGCGTCGCCAACTACCCGCGGCTCGAAGTTCGCTCGGACATGGATAACGAGCATCCGTATCCGAAGAGCGGCGCCCAACCCGGTGTGTCGCTGGCCAAGACCATGGCCGGGCGGACCCGGCCGGTGGTCATGACCGAGTTCGGCTACAACACCGGCCCCGTCAGCAAGTGGCCCACGCCTGTCGATGAATACACTCAGGCCTTGCTGTTGCTGAATGGGGTCTTTGACGCGGTCAGCCTGGGGGTTCGGAGGATCTATATCTACGAACTGCTCGACGAAAAGGCCGACCCGGAGTTCAAGGTCCCCAATCTGCACTGGGGAATTTTCAAATTCGCTGGAACGCCCAAGGTCGCGGCGACCGCGCTGCGCAATCTGACCCGTATCTTGGCTCCGGAGCGTGCGGCCGGGGAGGCTGCAGGCGTCCTGCCCCAAGTGTCGGGCTTGCCGGCCACGGCCAAGCACATGGTGCTCCAGAAAGGGCCAACCACGATCCTGGTGGTGTTGTGGAACGAACCCGACATTTGGGATGAAGTCGCCAACAAACCGCTGATGGTCGCGGCAAGCGATGTCACCCTGGCTTTTCCCGCGGCGAAGCAGGTCAGGCTGTTCGATCCTCTGAGCAGTGATCAGCCGACCAAGACCCAGGGCGCCGGCGCTTCCTGCTCGGTCCGGCTGGGGGCCTTCCCCCAGATCGTCGAGATCACCGCCTGACATCGCCCGGCCGCCGGGATCATGGCGCCTGCTCTTTGGGCAATTTGACCCGTGGGGCTCCTAACGCCTTGTAGCGCCTTGTCGTTTCGCCGGCGTCGTCCACCGGTGGTGCGTCGGCATATTGGCTTGCCGGCGCAGGAACTACAGACGCCCCGTTCCAGGAGACGGACGATGTCGGCGCGACGCTCGGTCGCTTGGATGGCGGCGGCTCAAGGAAGCTACTTCGCGCTCCAGTTCGGCGGATCGATCATCCTCGCCCGGCTGCTCAGCCCCCACGACATGGGGGTGTTCGCCATTGCGCTGGCCATCGTCGCCTTACTGGCCCTGGTCCAGGCCTTCGGCCTGGGCAGCCTGATTGTCCGCGAGACGCGTCTGGAGCCAAGCCTCGCGGCCACTGCGTTCACAATCAACGCGCTGCTTGGCCTGCTGCTGGCGGCGGCCATCTCGGGGCTTGGCCTGTTTGGCGCGGCGGTCCTGCATGAGGATGGCGTGCGTCGGGTGCTGTTGGTGCTGGCGCTTCAGCCGCTGATTGCGATCTTCGAGTTCCTGCCCGCAAGCCGGCTCGAACGAGAGGGCGACTTCAAGACCCTCGCGCTGGTGAAAACGGTTCGCTCCGCCCTCGCCATGACGCTTACCGTCCTGCTGGCCTTCCAGGGCTTCAGCTATATGAGCCTGGCCTGGGGGCAACTGGCGGGCGCGGCGTTCAACGCCGTGGCGCTCAGCGTCCTGGCTGCGAGGCATGTGAGCTTCCGGGTCTCGCTGAAGGAATGGCGGGCCGTCAGCCGGTTCGGCGGGCAGATGTTGGCGATCTCAGGGGTCAACAACCTGGCGGATCGCCTGGCCGAGATCCTGCTCGGCCGGATCATCGATCTCGCGGCGCTGGGTCTGTATTCGCGTGCATCGTCGATGTTCAACCTGCTGTGGAACAACATCCACATCGTCATGGCGCGGATACTGCTCGTCGATTTTTCCGATTTGGCGCGGCGCGGCGTGCCGCTGCGGGAGCGGTATTTGCGGGTGGTGGCGCTGATGACCGCGGTCTTGTGGCCCGGGTTTGCGGGCCTGGCCATTCTCTCGGGGCCGTTCATCCAGATTGTCTACGGGCCCAAATGGCTCGGAGCGGCTGTACCGCTGACCATGCTTTCGATCGCCGGCATGGTGCTCGTCTCCATCACCATGACTTGGCAGGTTTTTGTGGTCTCCAAGGAGACGGACCGTCAGGCTCGGATTGAGTTCGTGCGCTCCGGCGTCGGGCTCGCGCTCTTCACCGCCGGAAGTTTCGTCAGTCTGTCCACCGCCGCGGCGAGCAAGATTGGCGATGCGCTGTTTTCGTACTTCCTCTATCGCCCGCATCTGGAGCGGATGACTGGCGCCAGCCGCGCCGATCTCGTCCCGATCTATCGCAGCAGCGGTCTGGCGACCGTCGCGGCGGTGGCCCCGGCGGTGGTGTTGATGGCGGTGTTTCGCGGCTCGCCGACGACGCCCGCGCCCTTGATCGGCGTCGCGATCATTCTCGGGGGCGGCCTGTGGCTGCTTGTCTTGCGGTTGCTGAGCCATCCGTTGTTCGACGAGATCGCCAATGCGACGTGTAGGTTGGCGCGGCGCCGTGCAGCACCGAACCTCGACTTCTTCACCTCCACGCACGGCTTGGCGCGGCAATACAAGCAGCGCTACCCGCGCCTGGCCCGCTTGCTCGACCGCATCTACGATTCACAGCTGGCCTCAAGCCGTGCGCTCGCGCGGTTGCGGCATGAGACGGCGAGCGCGCCGGGGCGCAACGTCCTCATCGTCGGCGTGGAGTCGCCAAGTCGGCCGGGGGATATGGCCAGGGTCGTAGAACGCCTGAGGCTGGGGCGTCATGGCGCGAGCGTCTCGATCACTCCAATGGCCGATCGCGGGAAGTTCGCAAATGTAGATGTGGCGATCGCCGCCGCGACGGCTCCGTTGGAGAGCTTCGACTGGCTGATCGTCGCCGACGATGACATCGCTTTTGAGCCCGGCTTCCTCGACGACTTCATCGCCGCCAGCGAGGCGGCCGGACTGTCCATCGCCCAGCCGGCGCATCGGTTCGACTCCTACGCGAATTTTGGGCTGACCCACCGGCGCTGGGGCGCGCTGGTTCGCGAGACGCGCTTTGTCGAGATCGGCCCGCTGACAGCGTTTAGGCGCGACACCTTCGCCGAGTTGATCCCGTTTCCGCAGTCGCGCTGGTGCTACGGCATTGATGTCTACTGGGCGGCGGTGGCGCAACGGAAAGGCTGGCGGATGGGGGTGGTCGACGCCACGCCTATTCGTCACCTGCGGCCGGTCGCCAAGGCCTATGACGCGGCGGGCGCGATCACCGAGGGGCGCGAACTCCTCGCCCGGTTTGAGGTGTCGGTGGACCGCGAGAGGATTCTCGGGCCCGGGAGGATCGCGCTGGCGTGGCGGAACTGATGCTGAGGCTTCAGCTCGATTGAGTGGTGTCTGGCAGGCCCAGGATGCGCTTGGAAATGATGTTGTTCTGGATTTCGACCGAGCCGCCATAGATCGACATCGCCTTGCCGCCGAGCCAGCTGCGAACGCTCTCGATTTCCTCCGGGGCGAAGGTCTCGCCCTCCCAGCCCAATCCCTGGTGGCCCATGATCTCCAGCGTCAGCTCGGCCCGGGTCTGGGCGACGTTGGTGGCGGAGTTCTTCAGGATCGAGGCGGTGGTGGTGGCGCCCGAGGCGTCCTTCGACTCCGCCGCCACCCGCGCCAGGGTCAGCCCATGGATCTTGGCGTCCATCAGATGCTGGGTCAGGCGGGTGCGTAGGTCGGTGTCGGCGATGCGGCCCTCCGCGTCGAGCTCGACGTAATGCTTGGCGACGGCGTGCAGAGGCAGGGGTTTGGGGCCCGTCGAGCCGCCGGTCTGGCTGGCGCGTTCATGCTGCAGCAAGCGTTTGCCGACCGTCCAGCCGCCGTTGAGCTTGCCCAGCAGGCCGTCCTTCGTAGCCTTGGCCTCGGTGAAGAAGGTTTCGCAGAACGGCGAGGCGCCGGCGATCAGGGCGATGGGCCGGGTCTCGATGGCCGGCTGATGCATGTCGATCAGCATGAAGCTGATGCCGTCGTGCTTCTTCGCGGTCGGGTCGGTGCGGACCAGCGCGCCGCACCAGTCGGAGTACTGGGCGCCCGAAGTCCACGTCTTTTGGCCCGTGATCACCCAATGATCGCCGGCGTCCTCACACTTCATTTGCAGCGAGGCGAGGTCGGAGCCGGCATTCGGTTCTGAATAGCCGACGCACCAGCGAACGTCGCCGCGCACGATCGGCGGGATATGCTGGCGCTTCTGTTCCTCGGTTCCGTAGTCGAGGATGGTCGGGCCGATCATCGTCACGCCCATGCCGTAGGTCAGCGGATTGAAGGCGCCGATCCGGGCCATTTCTTGCTGCAGCACACGCGCCTGCTGGGGCGAGAGGCCGCCGCCGCCGTATTCGGCCGGCCAGGTCGGCGTTCCCCAGCCCTTGGCGCCCATCGCCTGCTTCCAGGCCAGGAGGTCGCCTTCGGGAACCAAGCCGTCCATCAGCGCCGAGGCGACACCCGGGCGCCCGCGCAGCGAGGCTGGGAAATTCGCTTCGAGCCAGGCCTGAGCCTCAGCGCGGAATGTCTCAAGCTCAAGGACGCCAGCAGTGTCCGCCATGTCGATCTTCCAGCCTGGTCCGTTTGTGATGCAGTCATTTCCTTTTAGGAGACGTGTCGGCGACGACAAGATTCACGTCGCGGCAAGCAGATCGCATTTGATGAGCCGGCTCGGTGACCATGGCGGTGCTGTTCGCCCTGGCATGGACGCGTTTTGCTGGGCGAAGATGGGCCGTGTCGGTCTCTTTCGGCCTACCGCACATTCATTTGCCACGGCGGGTGACGATCTCGCTCGCTAATTTCGCTCCACGTCTCCCAACAGGAAAAGGCGGCTGGATGCGATGTCGGCGAAAATTGTTCCCGTAATCCTCTCTGGCGGCGCGGGCGTCCGGCTTTGGCCGCTATCGAGAGAAAGCTTCCCAAAGCAGTTCCACCCGCTGAGCGGTTCACGCACGCTGCTTCAGGAAACCGCGCTTCGCGTCGCCGATGGCGAACGGTTCGAACGCTTGGTGGTGGTGGCGAACGGCGAGCACCGCTTCCTTGTCGCCGAACAGTTGCGCGACGTTGCGGCGACGCCGACGATCATCCTTGAACCGACAGCGCGCAACACCGCCGCAGCCGTGGCGACTGCGGCGTATTTCGCTCATCAGGCCGACCCGGAGGCGTTGGTCCTGATCATGCCGGCCGATCACGCCGTTCCCGACACCGACGCTTTCCTCAATGCACTGGACGCGGGCGTCGACGCGGCCCGGGATGGGAGCCTCGTGCTGTTCGGGATTCCCCCGACCGGGCCGGCGACGGACTATGGCTATATCCGCGCTAACGGAACGGTCCGCGGGGCGGCGCGCCAGGTGGAGGCCTTCGTCGAGAAGCCCGAGGCGGGCGTGGCCGCGACCTATATCGAGGATTCCGATTGCTACTGGAACAGCGGAATATTCCTGCTGAACGCCGGCGTCGTGTTGGAGGAGTTCGAACGGTACGCGCCCAGCATCATGGCCGCGGCCCGCGCCGCCGTGGACGCCGGCAACCGCGACGCCGACTTCCTGCGCTTGGAAGAGAACGCCTTTGCGGCGTCACCTACAACGTCCTTCGACCTCGCCATCCTGGAGCATACCCGCCGGGCCGTCGTCGTTCCCGCGGCGTTCGGCTGGGCCGATATCGGATCCTGGGGCGCCCTGTGGGACGCCGCAGATCGCGACAACTTTGACAATGTCGAGGTCGGTCAGGTCGTGTGTGAGGAAACCAACCGCTCTTACCTGCGCAGCGAAGGTCCGATGATCGCTACGGTCGGCGTCGACGATCTTGTGGTCATTGCGACGCCGGACGCCGTCCTTGTCGCGCGCCGCGACTCCGAACAGGGCGTCAAGAAAGTCGTCGAGCGCCTGCGGGTCTCCAATCACAGGGCGGCGACTGAGGCGCGCCGAGTGTATCGGCCGTGGGGCTCATATGAGTCCATCTATGTGGGCGAGCGCTGCCAGGTGAAATGCCTCACCGTGAGTCCGGGCGGCTGCCTGTCGCTGCAGAGCCACTTCCATCGGGCCGAGCATTGGGTGGTCGTGAACGGTACGGCCGAGGTGCACCTGAACGGCGCGTGTAGCCTGGTGACTGAAAACGGCTACGTCTATGTGCCGCTCGGCACGCAGCACCGGCTGAAAAATCCTGGGAAGGTCCCGCTGAATCTGATCGAGGTGCAGTCGGGCGGATATCTCGGCGAGGACGACATCATCCGCCTGGAAGACGTCTACGCTCGCGTCTGATCCACGGCGCCAAGGGCTGTTGGAGGGCGCGGCCTTACGGCTGTGCGAACAGGAACGCCAAGGCGAACATCGCGCCGCGACTGTTCACCCCGAGCTTGGTGTACAAATGCTTCACGTGCGTGCGGAGCGTTTCGACTGAAATGTCGAGCTTCTGCGCGATGCGACCTGCTTCGACGCCGCTCAACATCATTCCCATGATGCGGGATTCGGCCGGCGTCAGCTGCCTGGCGGTAGCCAGGGCGCTGACTTCGAGCTCCTCGCCCGCTCGACGGATCGTGAGGCCGACGGTCGCGGGGACCGGATGGGCGATGTGTTCGGCCCAGATCAACACCCCGTCTTCTTCCTGAAGCCAGCAAGGGGCCGATGAGCTCGGGGAGTTCAGGAGCAACTGCAATCGGTCCGTGATCTGTTGCGTAGCCCCCCTGAGCCGGCCTCGCTCAACGGTCACCGGCCCGTCAGATGTCAGTAGCGCTTGAGCCTCGGCATTGGTCCAAAGCACCTCGCCGTCCGGCTTGACGATGAGCCGGGGGCGCCGTTCCTGATGAATCCATTGGATAAGTGCTTGGGAATCCCGAAGGGGCGGTGCGTCTTCAACGGTCCAGGTCAGCGGGCGCTGCGCGCCGGGCAGGGGGCGTGGAGTAGCCAAGTCACGCTCCCGGGTCCGGAAGATCGACATTGACGGAAGCGATGTGCTGCACGTTCGTTGGTTCCGCATGGCAAGCTTGAAGAGTGCAACGAAACTGACGGCGGTCCCTGTCAATTGACGAACCGGCCTCGCTTCTGGGCGAGGTGTCATCAACCGAGAAACGTATCCCCTGCGACAAAATGTAATTTGCGGTAGTATTTTCTTGACAACGGCCCAAATTTTTTTCGGGGCACCCCAAACGGGGTAGAGACTCCTGTCCTAACAAGTGCCAAATTAATCATACCAACGTTCTCTGAACATTGGTTTTCCATTGCTCCACCTGTTTGGAGTTATGGCAGGGCTGTGATGACGGACTCTAAGGGGGTTCCGTAAGATGATCGTCATTCGAAGCGAGGCACAACCGGCGTCTGAGCCGGAGAAAGCTTCCTGTGCGGTGTTCGGTCTGGGACCTTGCGAGGCAAGGCGACAGCGGGCGCTGAGACGATGGGGCGACGAACTCTAAGTACCAATACCAGTGCGAATGCGACGTTGAAGACGCGTTGATAGACCGCCATGGGCGGCAGTTCGAGTCGTTGGAACAACAGCGGTTACTGGGGCTAATGCGTATGGAAGGTCTAGCTGGCGCATATACGCCAAATCAAACATCGATCCTTGGCGCCATGGGCGTTGGGGGCAGTGCTCCGGCCGACAATGTCCGGGCCTTCTGGCGTCGGGTTGAGCGGGTCGCGCCGGGCGCGGAGGTCCGCCACGACCAAGATGCGGGCGCTGCGAAGCAGTTGATCATCGTCTCAGGATGGGCGTGTGATCTGCGCATTCTCCCGGATGGGCGACGACAGATATTCTCCTTTCTATTACCGGGAGACTTGATCGAGGCGCGCGACGCCCAGGGGCTGGGCTCACGAGCCGTGATCGCCTTGACCCGGCTTGAAGTCGTGGATTCCGCGCGGCAGCTGGCGGCGGACTCCGAGCAGCGCGAGATCTTGGTCAGAGCGCTCACCTCGTCCATGCTTCGACGAGAAGAGCGCCTCTATGACAATCTCATGCGAATGGGGCGGCTGACGGCCAAGGAGCGCATGATCCACCTCCTGCTTGAACTGCGCGAGCGGCTCGATCGGATCGGGCTGGTGGAGGGGGACACGTTCAAGATCCCGCTCACCCAGGAGATCTTTGCCGACGCGCTAGGGCTGAGCGTGGTGCATATCAATCGCACGCTTAAGCTGCTGAGGCGTGAAGGCTCGGTCTGCATACGGGCCGGCTACGTGACGATGCAGGACCCGGAGAAGTTGGCCAGTTTGTCCTGTTACGTATCGCAGTACGACCACCTCGAAGACGTGCTGCGGCAAGCGGCGAACACGGGCGAGCTGGATCGGCTCGATCAACGCCAAGCCGCTCTGGGATTGGGCTGGCACGGCTGACCGGCGGTCGGCCCTCAGCGTCTCAAAGAATTGCTGGGATAGAGCGCCTTCGACGCCCGCCAACGCCACAGCGTTGGCGGGCGTCTCGCAAGGACGCTCGGCTCAACTCGGCCTTGCGACTAGATCCAGGCGGCGCTCCCAGGAGAGCGCGTCGCCGACGATTTTCGCCAGTTCATCATGCTTCGGCGTCCAGCCAAGTTCGGTCTTGAGCCGCGACGGGTCCGCGATCACCTCCGACGGATCGCCAGCGCGCCGTGGAAGCTCCTGAACCGGAATGGCGTGTCCGGCGGCGGTCTCCACCGCGCCGATCACTTCCCTGACCGAGAAGCCGCGACCGTACCCACAATTGAAGGCCCCGGACTCACCCCCTGCCCGGAGGTGGTCGAACGCGAGCATGTGCGCCGCAACAAGATCGCTCACATGGATGTAGTCTCGAACGCCTGTGCCATCGCGTGTGTCGTAGTCGACACCGAAAATGGACACGTGCGGAAGCTGTCCCAACGCGGCCTGGCAAGCGCGTTTGATCAGGTGGGTCGCTGCTGGCGCGCATTGTCCCGCGCGCCCCAGGGGGTCCGCGCCCGCCACGTTGAAGTAACGCAGGGCGACATATCGAAGGGACGTGGCGCGGGACGTATCCTGCAGCATCCACTCGGTCATGAGCTTGGAGCGCCCATAAGGGCTGTTGGGGGATTTGATCGCGTCCTCTCGAATACTTGCGCCTTCGGAGGAGCCGTAAATCGCCGCGGTCGATGAGAAAATGAAATACTTCACGCCCGATCTGACGCAAGATTCAAGCAGTGTTCGAGTGCTGGACGTGTTGTTTTCGTAATACAAAAGAGGGTTATCAATGGATTCTGGAACAACAACCGAACCCGCGAAGTGAAATACGCAATCAATATCGTTGTCAGTGATGATCCATTGCACCAACGCCTGATCGTTGACGTTGCCTTGAAAGAAACGGGCGCCCTCTGGGACCAGAGAGCGAACTCCGCTGGAGAGGTTGTCGAGGACACAGACATTTTCGCCCTGCTCGAGCAGGGCGAGGGACATGTGACTGCCGATGTATCCGGCTCCACCAGTAACAAGTACGGCCATGCTTGCCTCCACTAAGGGGCGGGGGCGGCTATCGAAGGTGAGCGCCGCCTCATTAGGGAAACAATAGGCGGCGGGCAGGACGTCACCCTTTCAAACGACAGGCTGAGCGCTCGTATTCCCGGTTGGCGGCCCCGGCCGGCGAGCCGATTTGACGACGTGGCGGCTATCATTTGCAGCAGCGCGCGCAGCCGCTTCCGTCACGTTCCGAAGAGGAGGTCGTGATGGCTGGCATTCTATTTCTGCTGGACGCCCTGGCGTTCGTGCTCGTGCTGCATTGGGCCTTCGAGCGTCGCGGGTCCAAGCAAGCGAACGCCGAGACCGGATGGTTTGGAATGCGGTCAACGGAGGCAGACGCCGCCGCTGCGCCGCAAGCTTCCGCGGCGTCCTCGCGGCGGGCTGCGGCGCCTGGACCCGATCGTCGGACGCCGCGATGGAAACGCCTGTAGCCGCCATCATGAGGCGATGTTCGATCCCCCGGAGCCGCGAGTGCTCCCGCAGGCTCTGAGATCTCAGGCCATCTCCGGGATCGCGGCGTCGCAAGGCTCAGAGGACGATCGCGCGACGGCGGCGTAGAGGGCGTGCACGTCGCGCGCGAAACGGGGCTCGCTAAAGCGCCGCTCGACCTCGCCACGCGCCTTTGCGCCCATTTCTCGGGCCAGATCCGGGTCGTCCGCGAGCCGGGCGATGGCGGCGGCCAGCGCGCCGGCGTCCTGGTGCGGGTGGAGCAGTCCGGTCACTTGGTCGCTGACGACTTCCGGAACGCCGTCGACGGCGGTCGCCACACACGGACATCCCGCAGCCATGGCCTCGATCAGGGCCAGGGGCAGGCCCTCGAAATGGGTGCAGAGCACGGACATGTCGGCCGCCAGCATTAGCCGGTGCGTATCCTCGCGAAATCCCGTGAACACGAAGCGGTCGCTCACGCCGGCGGCGGCGAGCGCGGCCTGCACCTCCGTAAAGTGCTGCCGGTTCAGCGGCACGCGATCATTGTCCCCGACGATAAGGAACCTCAGCCTGGGATGGCTGTCGCGCAGGATCCTCGCTGCTCGGATCAGCGTGTCGTAGTCCTTCTGCGGATTTACGCGCGCGAGCATGGCGGCCAGGATCGTGTCCTCGGCCAGGCCGAACTCGGCGCGAACCGCGGCGGCCGCCGCCTGCCGCACCGCCGGACCGTCATCCTTTGGCGTATCGACTCCGTCATACAGGACACTTGTGCGCCGCCGGGGGATCCGCATCGGGAAGTGCTCCCGGGTATGCTGCGATACAAAGGCGAAATGGTTCGCGGCGCCGACGAAGACCTTGCTGCGCTGTGGCAGCCGCAGGGTCCGATTTCGGACGTGGCATATCACGGGTCGGCGCGCCATGCGCGCGGCGACGGCCATGTAGTAGGCCGCCTGAACGTCGGCGCAATGCACGAGATCAAATCCCGCGCAGACGTCCGCGAACTTGCGTGACTGCCGCAGGAAGCGCGGCGCGTCGCGGACAAGGCTTGGCTCGGGCCGCTCGTCACCAACAAGGCACGGGATCGCCGCCTCTCCAAAATAGGCGAACTGGTCGGTCGTCGGCGCGAGCAGCATGATGGTGCTCTTGACGCCAAGCGGTCGCACGGCGTCGGCGATGCGCCGCGTTGCGACCTCCGTAACGCCGATGCCGGGAAAGGGGACGACGTGCAGGACCCTCATGCCGCGGCTTTCGCCAGCGCTCGCCACAGGCGCGGGCCCAGGGTCCGCTTGACGAGGATTTTCCACCAGAGCGTGGTGCTCGGGATGGACCGGTCGATGTTCCAGGCAAGGCGGGCGAGCTGGCTCGCGGCGGGGGCTTTCGCTTCCTCAAACCGGTGTGCGGCCGCCCAGAGCGCCTGCTCGGCCAGCGCCCGCCGTGCGAGGCGCATCAGGTCGCTCGCGCCGTGGACTTGGTGGGCGTAGGCGGCGAAGAACAACTCGAAGGCTCGCAGCCGCTGCTGGTAGTCCGCGATCACCCGCTCGCCGCTGTAGGCGAGGCGCATGTTCTCGCCGTGTATCCGCGCGAACGCCTGGACCTGCGGGATATAGCCGACGTCGCCCTCGGCTGCGCAGCGCAGCCACATTTCCAGGTCGCCGGCATGCGGAAGCTGTGGGCGATAGCCCCCTACGCGCCGCTGGACGGACGTCCGGACAACTGCGGTGGCGGTCTCGACCGGATTTTCGGGCCGCGTGCAGATCCGCCGGATGAACGTCTGCCCGGCGCAGATCGTCGCGGGGCTACCATCGGCGGTGTCGCTATGAGCCGCCAGGTCGTCGTCATGCGCGAAGCGGACGGGCCGGCCGTAGACGAACGCGACGTCCGGACGGGCCTCCATCATCGCGACCGCTCTGGCGAGTGCGTGCGGGGCGACCATGTCGTCCGCCGAGAGCAGCAGCATGTACCGCGACCGCACCCAGGCGATCCCCTCGTTGAAGGTGGCGACATGGCCGCGATTTTCGGCGTGGACGATGACCTCAACCCGGTGATCCTCCGCCGCGATCGCCCGGGCGACTTCGGCCGAACCATCGTTGGAGGCGTCGTCGATGATGAGCACCCGGATCGGAAGGTCGGTCTCCTGCAGAACGCTTTGCGTGCACTGGCGTAGATAGCGGCCATAGTCGTAGCAGGGGACGATGACGTCGACGCCCGGCGAGGTCATGCCGTCGCCTCCTGCGTACTGAGCGTCGCGACCTTGGTCTCTTCGCGAGAGGTCCAAACCCCGGGCTCGTGGTACACGCCGAAGTGCATGTCGAGGAGCTCGTCACGCACATGGAACGTCGCCCCGAACTGGGCGCAGATGAGCTTCTGGAAGCCGCGCTCGCGCACCAGTATCTCCACGGTGTAGAGACCCGCGACCAGCAACAGCGGCGGCATGACGAGTTCGACCACGCCTCGACCGCTCGACACGTCCACCGTGACGCCATCCAATTCGGTGCTGAAGCAGGAGCAGGCCACGCTGTCGGAGCGGACGACCGCGACGATGACGTTCGGGGCTTCGACGGCGCGGCTCGCCTCGAACTCCATGCGCAGCCGCAGGCGCTGGCCGCGATCGAAGACTGAGCACGGCGCGCCGGCCTCGTCGGTGAGGGCGACGTCGGCCACCCGGATCGGCGCGTCGCCCACCTCGGCCTGGGCCCACGGCACCGATTCCAGTCGACAGTCGGCTTCGTACAGCGCGATGCCTTCGTCGGTTGGGCCATCGAAACGGATGCGGCCGTTCTGCAGATAGATCACGCGGCTGCACATCGTTTTGATGCTGAACATGTTGTGCGACACGAACAGGATCGTGGCCCCCCTCCTGCGGAGGTCCTTGGCGAAGTCGATGCACTTGCGCTGGAAGGCGAGATCGCCAACGGCCAGCACTTCGTCCAGCAGCAGGATGTCCGGCTCTAGGTGGGCGGCCACCGAGAAGGCGAGCCGCACATACATGCCGCTCGAGTATCGCTTCACCGGCACGTTGAGGAATTCGCCGATGCCTGAGAACTCCACGATCTCCGGGAGCTTGCGGACGATTTCGGCGCGGGTCATGCCCAGAATGGCGCCATACAGGAATATGTTCTCGCGGCCGGTCAACTCGCTGTGGAAGCCCGTTCCGACCTCCAGCAGAGATCCGAGGCGTCCCCGGATTTGAGCGGTTCCGCTCGTCGGGTCCGTGACCCGAGACAAGACCTTCAGCAGGGTGCTTTTGCCGGCGCCGTTCAGGCCCAGGAACCCGACATTCTCGCCCTTGCGCACGTCGAACGTGACATCTTTCAAGGCCCAGAAGGTCGCTCGAGAAGAGCCGGACTTGCCGCGGCGGAGAAGGGGGCGGAGCGATCCTGCCAAGACGTCGCGCAGGGTGTCTCGTCCTTGCGTGCGACCGCTTACCCGGTACTGCTTCGCCAGTCCCTCGGCATGAATGACGACAGGGCCAGCCGCGTCAGATGATGTCGGCAAAGGACCGCTCCATTCGCCTGAAATAGACAAGCCCCCCCAGGAGGAAGACTGTGATGAAGAGGGCGCTGATCGCCATCGCCTGTAGGTCGGGCTGCTCGGTGCCCAGCAGGACCCAGCGGAAGCCTTCGATCACGCCCACCATCGGATTGAGGCTGTAGAGCAGCCGCCATTTCTCAGGGACGACCGACGCCGGATAGGCCACGGGCGAGGCGTAGAGCCAAACTTGGATCAGGAAGGGCAGGGTGTGCATCACGTCGCGGAATCTCACGCTGAGCGGTCCGAGCCACAACGAGATGGACAGCGCCAGGGCGATGGCCATGACCAGAAACACCGGCAGGAAGACGAGCGTCGCGGATGGTGCGATCCCGTACCAGGCGCATAGCGCCACCAGCAGGAGCAGTCCGACGGCGAAGTCGGCGAGCGGGCTCAGAACCATGGCCAGCGGAATGATCAGGCGCGGAAAGTAGACCTTCCGGATGAGTTCGGCGTCGCTGACGAGACCGGTCGAGCTGCGTCGCACCGCTTCGGCGAAATAGGTCCACGGCAGGACGGCGGAGAGCGCGAAGACCGGGTACGGAATGTCGCCCGATGGCATCTTGGCGAAGTAGCCGAAGATGACGGTGAAGATCGCGGCGGCCAGCAGCGGCTGGACCAGGGCCCAGGCGACGCCGATCACGGTCTGCTTGTAGCGGAGTTTCAGCTCCCTGAGCGTCAGGATGTAGAGCAACCCGCGCGCGCGCCACAGCTCGCCGAGGTCCAGCCCCGACAGGTCGCCTCCAGGCCGGATCACGACTGTGTCGCGATCGGATTTACGCAGAGCAGCGGTGGTCATGGCGCGCGCCTCCACGGGCTGTGGCCTCGCCGGGCCAGATCGTCAGGATGTCCCTGCGCGCGCACGGCTCAGGCCACACCCCGGCGGGCGGCCCGCGGGGCGCTCAAAGCGTCCCGCAAGGCGGCGACGACCTGCTCTTGGTCCTCGGACGCCATTTGGGGATAGAGCGGCAGTAGGATGCTGCGCCAGTGCGCATGTTCGGAGTGCGGGAGCGGCGCGGTCGGCCGGCCGCTGTAGGCGCCTTCCAGGTGCGCGCACATGATCCCGCGGCGGGTGGCGACCCCGCTGTCGAGCATCGCCTGCATGACCAGCGGCGGATCGGCCCAGTCCGGTAGGCCGACGCAATAGCTCTGCCAGTTGCTGCGCGCCCAGTCGGGTTCGGACGGCGCCTGCAGGCCGGGGATCTCGGCCAGCATCGGCCGGTAGGCGGCCGCGAGTGCGCGGCGACGGGCCAGGATCTCGGGAAGGCGCTGCAACTGCCGCCGGCCGATGGCCGCCTGCATGTCGGTGAGCCGGTAGTTAAATCCGCGCACCGGATACTGCTCGAAGATCACCTGCTTGGAGCCGTGACGCACAGCGTCTGAAACGTCCATGCCGTGCTGGCGCAGCTGACGGAACTGGCGGTCCCAGTCGGCGTGGCGCGTGGTCAGCATCCCCCCTTCGCCGGTGGTGAGCACCTTGCGGGGGTGGAAGGAGAAGCACGCGACATCGCCATGCGGGGCGCCGATCCGGTCCCAGGCTCCGTCCAGGCGGATCTCGCAGCCGATGGCGCAGGCGGCGTCCTCGATGAGCGGCAGTCCGTGGGCTTTCGCCACGGGCAGGATGCGTGACAGGTCGCACGGCATGCCGATCTGATGCACGCAGAGGATGGCCCGGGTTCGCCGCGTCACCGCGGCCGCCAGCAATTCGGGGTCCATGCCGAAGGTCAGCGGCTCGATGTCGACGAAGACCGGCGTCGCGCCGCATTGGGCGATCGTATTGGCCGTGGCGATGAAGCTGTGGCTGACGGTGATGACCTCGTCACCCGGCCCGACGCCCGCCGCGAGAAGCGCAAGGTGAAGGGCGGTGGTGCAGTTCGACACCGCGCAGGCGTAGGGCGCGCCCACCAGCTCCGCGAATTCATTCTCGAAGGCGGCGACTTCAGCGCCCTGGCTGAGCCAGCCGGACATGACCACGTCGGCCGCCGCGCGAGCCTCGGTCTCGTCGAGGACGGGCTTGGCGATCGGGATCACGACACCTGCCTCACTGGGATCTCGAGCTTCTCGTCCCGCCACCAGCGGACCAAGTCCCGCAGGCCCTCGCGCAGGCCGATCTGTGGCGCGAAGCCGATCTCAGCCAAGGCCAGTCTGATGTCGGCCTGGCGCTTCGGCACCGGGTTTACCGCCCGCTCGGCTTCATGCAGCGGCGTCAGGCTCGCGACGCCCATTTCCTCGGCGAGCATCTCGGCGAGCCGTAGAAGGCTGGTCTCCTCGCCGCTGCCGATGTTGAGCGCCACATCGCTGGCGGGCGCGCGCGCCGCCAGGACGTTTGCACGGGCGATGTCGCCCACATGCACCATGTCGAGCGTCTGGCTGCCGTCGCCGAACACGATGGGCCGCTGGCCCGCCGCAATGCGCTCCATCCAGCGGATCAGCACCTCGGTGTAACGGCCATGGATGTCCATCCGCGGGCCGTAGGCGTTGAAGTATCGGAGGGCGACGTAGTCGAGGCCGTGAGAGTCGTTGAAGGTTCGCAGCAGGCCTTCGCCAAACACCTTGGCCGCGCCGTAGAGCGTGCGGTTGGCGTAGGGGTTGTGATCCTCGCCGGTCGGGAACGCCGAGGCCATGCCGTATACCGAGGCCGAAGACGCCATGACGACCTTGCCGACCTGAGCGTCGACGCATTGCTCAAGCAGGTCGTAGGTGGCGTTGACCATCACTTCCATGGCCCGGCGCGGCTCGCCCGCGCACTGGGTGATCCGCAGCGCGGCCAGATGAAATACGACGTCGGACCCGCGAACGAGTTTTCCCATCAAGGCCTGGTCGCAGATGTCGCCTTCCACCAGATGGACCCGGCCGCTGCTCATGGCGGCCTTCAGATTGTCGGGGCGTCCGCGCACCATGTCGTCGATCACGACGACCTCGCCGACGCCGGTCCGCAGCAGTTCATCGACGGTCGCGCTGCCGATGAACCCGGCGCCGCCGGTGACCAGCACTTTGCTTGCATTGAGGGGGCGTAGGGCAGGGCTCATTTGGCGCCTCCCACGGAGTTGCGGTTGGTTCGATAGCCGAGCAATTCGGCCGGGCAGCCGGCGACCTTGGCGAAGGCCGGGACGTCCCGCGTGACCACCGCGCCCGCCCCGACGATCGCGCCGCGGCCGATGACGACGCCGGGCATCACGACGGCGTTGGTGCCGATGTCGGCCTCAGCCTCGATCACCACGGGCGTGATGACCAGGTCGGTGGCGATGATCGGGACGCCCAGAGGGTCGCCCGAATGCACCGAGCCCAGCAGCTTGGCGCCTGGTCCCCATCCGACGTGATCGCCGATCCGCAGGTTGCGCGCGTCGAGGAAGGCCTGTGGGCCGATCCACACCTTGTCGCCGAGCACGCAGGTCCCGTCGAAACGGCCCTGGATGACCGCCTGTTCACCGATCACTACGCCGTCGCCGATCTCGAACGTTTCGGGGTGGCGAAGGGCGACGCCGGGCGCGATCTTGAGGCCGCTGCCGCAGCGCTTCGCCAGGATGCGCACGCAGGTGCGTCGCATCAGGTGCTCGAGATAGTCGTCGCCGTGGTTGAACCGCCGGAAGAGCGCCATGATCTCGGGCTTCGTGTAGCGGCTGGCCAGCTCCGCCGCAAAGTCGATTTCGAAAGCCGCGTCAGGTTCGACGGCCTTGAGCCCGTGGGTCGCTTGGACAGTGCGGGTGGCGGTCATCTAGATCGCCCTTCCGAAAGACGGCGTCCTCGCGCCGATCGCCTCACGCAGGCGGTCGCAGACGATGTCCACAGCTTCATCGGTTAGGCCCGGGAACATCGGCAGGGAAAGCGCTTCGTCGGCCAAGGCTTCGCTCGCCGGGAAGTCGCCGCGCACATAGCCCAGGTCGGCGTAGGCCGGCTGCAGGTGGACCGGGATCGGATAGTGGACGCCAGTCGCTATGTCGTCGGCGAGACGCTCGCGGACCGCATCGCGATCCGCCACCCTGACAGCGTAGACATGGTACACGTGATCGCCTTCCGGCGCTGGTGCGGCGGCTTGCAACGGGGCGTCGGCCAGGTTCCGATCATAGCGGGCCGCAGCTCGCCGCCGCCGCTCGGTCCAGGTGTCCAGGTGGGGGAGTTTGACGTTGAGTATGGCCGCTTGGATCTCGTCCATCCGGTAGTTGAAGCCCTTCTCGACGTGGAGATGCTTCCGTTCCTGCCCCCAGTCGCGCAGCACACGGATGCGTGCGGCCAGATCGGCCCGGTTGGTGGTGATCGCGCCGCCTTCGCCGCACGCGCCGAGGTTCTTGCCCGGATAGAAGCTGAAGCAGCCCATGTCGCCGAAGGCGCCGGCGTGGACGCCGTCTCGCTCGGCTCCGTGCGCTTGGGCCGCGTCCTCAATGACGATCAGGTTATGGGCGCGCGCGATCTTGAGGATTGCGGCCATGTCCGCGAGCCGGCCGTGCAGATGCACAGGCAGAATGACCTTCGTGCGAGGTGTGATGGCGGCCTCGACGCGCGCGGGATCCATCGTCCAGGTCTGCGGGTCGACATCAACCAATCGCGCGGTCGCGCCGGTGTATTGAATGGCGGCCACGGTCGCGACGAAGGTGGAGGGGACGGTGATGACCTCGTCGCCTGGCCCAACACCAGCCGCCAACAGCGCCAGGTGTAGAGCGGAGGTCCCCGTGCTCACGGTGACGGCGTGTGAGCAGCCGCAGTAAGCTGCGAAGGCGAGCTCGAACGCCGTGTTGTGCCGGCCGAGGATGTACTGGCCGCTGGCGATAACTTCCCCGGCCGCCGCGATCATGTCGAGCAGCAGGGGGCGGTGCTGTTCTTCCAGGTTGAGGAACGGGATCATGAGGCGCGTCTCTGGGGCATGAACTCGACCACTTGTCCTCGCATGTTCATTGATCGGGTGGCCGCTTCGAGCATCTCCACGACGTGAAGGCCCAGGGCGCCGGCGGTGGCGGGCGTCTTCTCCTGCGCGATGCAGGCGATGAAGTGCGCGGCTTCCACCAGGATCGGTTCGGCGGTCGACAGCTGGGGCGCCCACATGTCGCCTATTCGATAGTTGACCCGCATCTCATGGATCTGCGTCGGATCATCGGTCACGCTGACGCCGCGGTCATAGACTTTGATTTTCTCGGTGGGCTCGAGGTCGTCCCACACGATCATCTTGAGGGCGCCGCCGACCAGCGCGCGGCGGATCTTGAGCGGAGCCAGCCAATTGACATTCAGGTGCGCGACGGCGCCGCTCTCCAAGTAGAGATTCACCTGGGCCATGTTTTCCGGCGTGCCGGGAACATGGGTGACGCCAGTGGCTGAGATGGCCGTGGGCGGACTGTCGAGGATGTAGTGCAGGATCGCCAGATCGTGGACAGCCAGGTCCCAGATGACGTTCACATCGCGCTGGAACAGTCCGAGATTTATGCGTGTGGAGTCATAGTAGTAGATCTGCCCCAAGGTGTCGGCGTCGATGAGCTCCTTCATCTTTTCGACGGCGCTGGAGTAGATGAAGGTGTGGTCGACCATGAGGATGAGGCCGCGTTGCTCGGCCATCTCGACCAGGATCCGCGCCTGCTCGCCGCTGGCGGTCATCGGCTTTTCGATGAGGACATGGCGACCGGCCTGCAGCGCGGCGCGAGCGATCTCGAAGTGCGAGGTTACCGGTGTGGCGATCACCACGGCGTCGACCTTCGGATTGGCTAGCACCTCGCGCCAATCGGTCGTGAGCTCGGCGGTAGGATGTCGCTTTGCCGCGCGCGCCAGGGCGTCGGACGAGCGGTCGGCGATCATCGCCAGACGGCATCCGTCCGTTTCGGCGAAACCTCGGGCCATGTTCGGACCCCAGTAGCCGTAGCCGATGACGGCGACCCCGATCACGAGTGGCTCTCCTCGAGCCGCGAAACCTCGCCGGGCGTTTGGCCTCTTTGGCGGGCGGGGCTGCCGACGACGATGGCCCCTGGCTCCACGTCCTGGGTCACAACGGCGCCGGCTCCCACCAGAGCGCCTGCGCCAATGACGACCCCGGCCAGAATGGTCGCGTTGGAGCCGATCGAAGCGCCTCGTTTCACGATCGTCGGGACGACCTGCCAATCGGCTTCCGTCTGGGGCGAGCCGCCCACCGTGGTGGCCCTGGGATAGAGGTCGTTGGTGAACATCACCCCATGGCCGATGAAGACTTCATCCTCCACCACCACGCCTTCGCACAGGAAACTATGGGACGAAATCTTGCAGCGCGCGCCGACCTTCGCATTCTTCTGAATTTCTACGAAGGTTCCGATACGTGAAAAATCTCCAATCTGGCATCCATATAGATTGACTATATCTGGGTGCGGGATCTGAACACCTTCCCCCAGAATGACATCTATAGAAATCGGCATCAGAGAGACGCTCCAAACGATCTATTCTATCGGTGACATCTTGGTTTCATTTCTAATCGTCGCGACGTGTCTCGCCCTATCGTTTGATGTGGCTGCGAGGCTTTGGTCTCCGCCGGCCGCCTCGGCGCGGGATCACAATCTGCCTCGCGACGAGGCCGCGGTTCTGTTCGCCGGAGCGTGCCCGGGCAGCCAGGCCCGCAGCTTGATGAGCGTGGCGGCCGCCTGGGGCGCGCGACGCATGATATCGAGGGCGATCCGCCAACGTAGCGAGCGCTCTTGCGCGTCGGTGAGCCGCAGCAAGCCGTCGCTGACCGAGCCGGCGAGGATCAGGTCCTCACCGTCAAGCCATCTGAGCTTTCGCTGGCACATCGCCAGCATTCGCTGCGCCACAGCCTGCTCGGACCTCCCTTGCAGGGATCGGCCGGCCTTGTCGTACATGGTGCAGCTGGCCTCGAGCATGGACCGGGTGTGCGATGACATGGAGCCGCGGCGGCGGCGATACCGCGCGAGGGGCGCGGCCACATGCGTGGCCCGCCAGCCGGCTGACAGCAGCCGGATCCAGGCGTCCAAGTCCTCGCAAGCGGCGAGGGCTCCGTCGAACCCGCCGATCTGTTCGATCGCGCCACGGCGAAACATCGTTCCGACAAAGATGACGAAGGTTCGGTCCAGGACCCGCTCGAGGGTTATCTCGCCCTCCATCGGGTAGAGGCTCGAGTATTTTCGGGGAACCCGATGCCCTGCGCCGAAGACGAAGGCGTCGCAGCAAACGAAGCCCAGGCCGGGATCGGCCGTGATCGCCGCCGTCATCCGGTCCAGATAGCTCGGCTCGTAGAGATCATCCCCATCCAGCAGGCAGATGAGCGGGGCCCGCGACGCGGCGATGGCGCGATTGCGTGCGGTGGCCAGGCCGCGGTTGTCCGTCTCGAGCAGCTGGAAGCGGGCATCGGCGGCGAACGGCGCAAACGCGGACGCTACGTCGTCGGGCGCCCCATCATCGACGACAATCGCCTCCCAATCCTGGAACTCTTGCGCCTGCAACGAGCGTAGGGCTTCACCCAGCAGATGGGCTACGCCATAGGCCGGCACGATCACGCTGACGGCGGGGTTCGCGGTCATGCCGGACGGCCTTGTCGCGTGCGTGCGGCGGCGCGCGCGAAGACGGCGCTGTAGGCCTCGACCATGGGGGGGAGGGTGTAGACCGCGCGCTGACGCGCCAGATTGGCCAGCCCGACGCGCGAGCGCAGGCCGGCGTCTCCAACGAGCGTCTGCAGCGCGCCGGCGAAGGCGGCGTCGGAAGCCGGCACGATGAACGCCCGGTTGTCTTCGGCCACCATCTCGCGGATGTCGCCGACGTCGCTGGCGACGACCGGCAGGGCGGCGTCCATAGCCTCCAGGACCACAAGCGGCATTTGCTCGGTGTCACTTGGCAGGGCGAGCAAGTCGCACTGGGCGATGATGTCGCGCGAGTCTGTGCGATCACCCAGAAGAACGAGCTTGGCGCCGAGCCCTAGTCGGTCGGCCTCTTCCAGGACGGCGGGACGCTCTGGTCCGTTGCCGATCAGCAGGAGCACGGCGCGATCGTTGAGCGGCGCGAAGGCTCGAAGCAGGCGCAGCGGGTTCTTCTCCGGCCGAAGGGCGCCCGCCCAGGCGATCCGAACATCTCCCGCGGGCAGGTCTAGGCCGAGGCTGTTCAGGGGCGTTCGGATTTTGCCCAATGGCGCGATGCCGTTGGGAATGTGCGCGACGCGGCCGCTGTCCAGGCCCCAGGTCCGCGTCGCGATATGGTGCAAGGTCTTCGAGGGCACGATCACCTGACTGCGGGCGAGCGCGAGGCGCCGCGTCCAGACGCGTCGCAGCAATTGCCTATTGGCCTCTTCTGGCCCGAAGCCGTCCTCGAGATGGATGTGCGGCCGCCCGGCGAACGCATTGGCGACCACCATCTCCATGGCCCCCCAGTTGTGGGTCAGCACGAGGTCGGGGTTGAGCTCGTCCAGCAGCCCCGCCAGCCGGCGCAGGCGGGTGAGCGGCGAGCGGGAAGGCGGCGGGGGGCTTGCGTAGGCGACGGCGGCGTCCGCCGAGACCAGAGCCGCGGCGCCATACTCGTTGTTGAGGGCCAGGACCGTGTGGCGAAACCGTCCCCCCAGGGCTTGCGCCAAGGCCGCGAAGCGGACCTGCACGCCGCCGATGTTGAAGCTCGGGAACACGTGGACGAGGTGCGGCCTGTTGCACGTCGCCGACTGAGGGGGCGCCTCGGAGGGGCGAAGGGCCAGCGCCGCCTGGTTCACCGCGCGCCCTGGGCGAAGAGGACCACGCGGACGGTCTGCATCAGAATGGCCAGGTCCAGCAGGACGTCGTTTTTCTTCAGGTAGAAGAGGTCGTAGGCGAGCTTGCGGCTCGCGTCCTCAATGGACGCGCCATAGGGATAATTGACCTGGGCCCAACCCGTGATGCCGGGGCGAACCCGATGCCGCAGGTCGTAGTTCGGAAGCAGCTCGCGGAGCTGTTCCACAAAGAACGGCCGCTCGGGGCGCGGACCTATGAAACTCATGTCGCCCGACAGGACGTTGATAACCTGCGGAATTTCGTCGATCCGGACGAGGCGGATGAAGCGGCCGACGCGGGTGACCCGATCGTCGACCGTGGAGGCCCAACGCGGGGTGCCGTCCCGTTCCGCGTCCGCCCGCATGCTGCGGAACTTCCAGAGCTGGAACACGCCGCCGTTCAGACCCACCCGCTCTTGCCGATAGAAGATCGGTCCGGGGCTATCCAGTTTGATGGCGATCGCGACCAGCACGCACAGTGGCAACGTGAACAGAAGGAACGTCGCGCTGATCGTGAGATCCACCGTGCGCTTCAGGATGCGATGGGAGTGGTTTGAGACGAAGCCAGTCGAGAATGCGAGCCACTCCGGCGCAATCTTGGCGGCGTCGATCTGGCCCGTCTCGCGCTCTAGGAAGCTGATGGCGTCCACCACCTTGATGCCGCGCAACTTGCACTCGATGAGCTCGGTCGCGGGCAGGTTTCGCAGGCTGTCCACCGCCACCACGATCTCGTCGGTCTTCAGCATCTGAGCGAACTTAAGCAGCGCGCCGGGCTCGCTGGACGGTAGGGCCGGCACGTTGTGGCCGACCGGCGGTGGGGTGCCGTCCTCTTGTCGCCAGTCTCCCACCGTATCCACGTGCAGGAAGTGACTACGTCCCGGTCCGGTCAGAAACCCGCTCAACGCCTCGACGCTGGGCCCTGAGCCCAGGACCAGGATCCGGCTTTTCATGAAGGACAGTCCCATGCCCCACGCGATCAGGCGATGAAGAGCGAACAGGACGGCGACGAAGGCTGCGACGGCTGCGGCGAAGGCCAGCGATTGCCAGCCGAGCGGATGGCCGGACGCGATTTTGGTCAGGACGAAGGTCAGGCCGGCGGGAATGAGCAGAAGCTGCCAGACGATCAGGAACCGCTTCGAGAAGATGCGAAAATCCTCAACAGCGTCGCTGTTGTAGAGGCCGAATGACGTGGTGGTCAGTAGAAGTATGCCCATCAACAACAAAGTTGTGGGTCCGTTTATTTTGAAGCTGGGGTCTATGACGCATCCCTGGCATGACGGCAGGAACTGAAACGACCAAAAGGCGATATATAGCGTCAATATATCGGCGCATGCGAGTAGCGCATATCTAGTGTCGATATGGTGTCCGAATATCATCACGGTCTATATCCCCGGAATTGGGTACTATAAATGCGTGGGTCTCCTGCGCAGAAGTCGCCAGCGATGGTTACATAGTCTTCAGTATTTTGTGCTCGACCCTGTCGAATGATCATCCGGGTTTGCGAAGAGCGCTGAGAGTAGTGCGCACCCGCCGCCGGCTTCGGTGTCATTCGACAGTGCGGCCGGCGTTCGCTTCGACCAGCCTCGCGCGGCCATCCCGGAGGTCCAGATGACCCGCGCGCTTGTCCTGTCGACCCTCTACCCAAGCGCCTCCCAGCCCAACCATGGCGTGTTCGTTGAAAACCGCCTGCGTCAGACGATGGCGAACGGCGACCTCCAGGCCAGCGTGGTGGCGCCGGTGCCCTTTTTCCCGATGACCCACGATGTTTTCGGCCGCTACGCGGCCTTCGCGCGCGCGCCGCATCACGAGGTGAGGCACGGTCTCGACGTCTGGCATCCTCGCTACGTCGTTGTTCCGAAGGTGGGCGCGGCGCTGACCCCCGCCGCGCTGTTCCGCGCCGCGCTACGTCAGGTGCAGCGGCTGGCGGCCGAGGGACAGCAGTTCGACGTCATTGACGCTCACTACTTCTACCCGGATGGCGTGGCGGCGGCGCGGCTCGCCCTCGTCCTCGGGCTGCCCTTGGTCATCACGGGGCGCGGCACTGATCTCACCCTCATTCCGGAAGATGCGCGGGCCCGCAGCCAAATCCTTTGGGCGGCGCAGGAGGCGGCGGCCATGGTGACGGTCTGCGAGGACCTCCGGCGGCGATTGATCGGGATCGGCGCGGCGGCGGAGAAGATCATCGTCCTACGCAATGGGGTCGATCTCGAGCTGTTCCGCCCGCTGGACCGGCTGCAGGCGCGCGCGTCGCTCGGGGTCGAGGGCTTCACCTTGCTGAGCGTCGGCAGTCTGATCCCCCGCAAGGGACACGACCTGGCGATCGAAGCGCTTGCGCGCCTGCCGGACTGCCGGCTTTTGATCGCGGGCGGTGGGCCGAGCCGCCAGGATCTCGAAGCTCTGGCGGGACGGCACGGCGTCCTGGACCGGGTGCGTTTCCTGGGTGAAATCCCGCACGCTGAGCTGCCGGCGCTCTACGCCGCTGCCGATGTGCTTGTTCTGGCCTCGTCGCGTGAGGGCTGGGCCAACGTCCTGCTCGAGGCCATGGCTTGCGGCACGCCCGTCGTCGCTACGAACGTGAATGGGGCGGGCGAGGCGGTGCGGTCCGCCGCGGCCGGCCTGCTGACGCCGCACCGTACGTCCGCGTCTCTGGTGGAGACGATCGGCCGGCTCCGCGGCGCGATGCCGGCGCGAGCCGACACGCGGCGGTATGCTGAGGGGTTTGGTTGGAAGCCCATAGGCCGGGCTAATGCGGCCCTGCTGGCGGCGGTGGCTCAGGCCCGTTTTCGGGGCCGGCACGCGCCGGGGCTCCTCGATCCGGCTCGGCGCCTCCTCGCCGAGCCGCCCGCGCCATACGAGAGCGGAAAGGTCTCAGCCGAGCCCGCCGAGGCGTAGTCTCTCCAGCGATCCCAGGGCTTGCGGGGGACGACGATCACCCTGGTTGTTCAGCTTGCTTGAGCCGTTTGCGCAAGGAAGGCGTCGAACACCCAGATGAGCCAGAGACCCTGCGAATGATCCCGCAGGCCGTCCAGGTGCTCGTTGACCATCCGCTGCAGCGTAGACATCTCGAAGAGGCCCGAGCCTTGTAGCCGGGGGCTGCTGGGGAGCTGGGCCAGACCAGGCCGCAACGGGCCTCGAAGCCACTTCGCCACGGGCACCGTGAAGCCCTGCTTTTTCCGGTAGAGAAGCTGGTTCGGCAGGTAGGGCTCCATCGCGCGCTTGAGGATCGCCTTGCCGCCATGGGTTCTTGAAAGCTTCTCCGACGCTGGCAGGAAGAACGACATCGCGACGAACTCCGGATCGAGCATCGGCGACCTGAGCTCCAGCGAGTTGGCCATGCTGGCCCGGTCGACCTTGGTGAGAATGTCGCCCGGCAGGTAGGTCATGAGGTCGGCGTATTGCGCGCGCTGCAGGGAATCTAGTGGGGCGCTCACATTGAACGGCGTGCGCACCACCTCGCTGGCGTCATAGCCGTCGAGGGCCTTGCGGAAGTCCCCGCTCAAGAGCTCGAGGCGTTGTTCCTCCGGCAGGACGCAGGCCATGCGGGCATAGGCGCTGGCCGAGTCCATGGATAGTTCCCGCAACGTCGATTTCGCCCGGAGCGGCCGCGGCAGCCACGCGGCGTAGGGATAGGCGGCGGCCAGCGGGCCGAACAGGCGCCGCCTGACGGTTGGGCCAAGATGCGCCCGGATCCCATCGCTTTTCGATTGGAAGGCGTATCGGCGATAGCCCGCGAGGGCTTCGTCGCCACCGTCGCCCGATAGCGCCACCGTCACCGCCTTGCGCGCCTCTGCGCAGACGGTGAAGGTGGGGATCGCCGAGATGTCGCCGAATGGCTCGTCGTAGATCTGGGCGAGGCGCCCAACCAGGCTGATGTCGTCGGCGTCCACACGTCTGACGCGGTGCCGCGTCCCATAGCGTTCGGCGACGGCGCAGGCATACGGGCTCTCGTCGAACGCAGCCTCGCCAAACGCGATCGAGAAGGTGTCGACGGGGCTCGTTCTGCCCGACGCCATGAGCGCCACGACGGCGCTGGAATCGACGCCGCCGGACAGCAAGGCGCCGAGGGGCACATCGGCGATCAGGCGCCGCTCGACCGCTTCGCCGAGCCGGGCGGCGAGGTCGGCGGCCGACGTCTCGCCGGTCGGAGCGTGGTCGAGCAACGACCAGTATCGTTGCGTCCGCGGGGCTTGGCCGCGGCGGACGACCATATAGTGGGCGGCTGGAAGCTTGCGGATCGTGCGATAGATGGTCTTCGGGTCGGGCACGTAGCCGTAGGTGAAGAAGTCCTCGACGGCTTGCGGGTCCAGCGTGCGCTCGATGTTCGGGAGCGTCAGCAGCGCCTTGATTTCCGAAGCGAACGCCAAGCCGCCGTCCTCGCCGATGTGATAGTGCAGGGGCTTCTTGCCGAAATGGTCGCGGGCCAGGATCAGCGTTTCTTCGCGGTCGTCCCAGAGCGCCAACGCGAATTGGCCTTGGAGCCGGGCGAACAGACCCTCGCGCCAAGCCCGCCATCCCTGCAGCAGGACTTCGGTGTCGCTGCGGGTGTCGAAGCCGAACCCCAGCTGTTCCAGGTCGGCCCGCAGGGTGCGGAAGTTGTAGATCTCGCCGTTGAAGACGACGGTCACCGCGCCATCGCGGGTGTGCATGGGCTGGGCGCCCCCCTGCACATCGATGATGGCGAGCCGCCGGTGCCCGAGGGCGAGGCCGGGGCGTAGGTAAACACCACTCCCATCGGGACCGCGATGCGCGATGGATGTCACCATCGCCTGGATCACCGACACATCGTAGTCGCGTGACCCTTTGATATCGAAGAGGCCCGCCAAGCCGCACATAGTACCTCCAGACCGGCCCGAGGACCGAGGGCGGAAGGCTGCGGCCCGGCGCGCCCGGACGCTGTGTCAAATGGCGGAGGATGATACGGATGGGCAAAATTCTATTCCTGGCCCATCGCGCGCCGTTCCCGCCCGACAAGGGCGACAAGATCAGGGCCTACCATCTGCTCAAGCACCTGGCGGCGCGCCATGATGTCTGGCTCGGCGCCGGCCTCGACGATCCCTCCGATCTGAGCCGGCCACCCGCACAGATTGGGCTACGCGGCGCTTGCCTTGTTCCGCTGAGACCCTGGCGCCGCGCCTGGAACATGGCGTGGGGAGCGCTCCGGGGGGCGCCGCTGAGCGTGGCCCGGTTTCGTCACCCCACGCTGCAACGCTGGATCGACGCCACCTTGCGCGATGTGCAGCCCGACCTGGTGGTGGTGTTCTCCTCCGCCCTCGCTCAGTACGTCGTGGGCCGACGCGCGCCGCCGCTGATCGTCGACTTCGTCGATGCGGACGGACGCAAGTGGCTGGACTACGCGCAAGGCGCCGCTCCTCCAAAGAGCTGGATTTACCGCGCCGAGGCCCGGCGACTCGTCCGGTTCGAACGGCGGGCGTTCGACGCCGCTGTGGCGGGCGTGATGATCTCGGACACCGAGCGCCGGCTGCAGGCCGAGTTGCTCTCCGCCGACGCCGGCAAGCTGTTGGTCATCCCGAACGGGGTGGATACCGAATATTTCCGGCCTCAGCCCGGATCGCCCGCCACAGCGGACATCGTCTTCTGCGGTCGCATGGACTACGCGCCAAATATCGACGGCGCCGAGTGGTTTGCCCGCGAGATCCTGCCCAAGGTGCGCGAACGGCGCCCGGACGCGGTCTTCCGGATTGTGGGCGCGGCGCCCACTGCTCGGGTGCTCGCGCTTGCCGCCGATCCCGCCGTGGAGGTCACTGGGGCTGTCGCCGACGTGCGGCCCTATCTCAACGCGGCGGCCGTGATCGTGGCGCCGCTGCGCATCGCCAGAGGTATCCAGAACAAGGTGCTCGAGGGCTTGGCGATGGCCCGCCCCGTCGTGACCACACCGGACGCGCTCGACGGCATTGTGGCCGAACCCGGCCGGGACGTTCTCGTGGCCGAAGACCCGCATGCCTTCGCCGAGGCTGTCGTCGCCGTCCTCACCGGACAGGCGCCAGCGACTCTGGGGCAAAGCGGCCGGCGCGCCGTGCTGCGCCACCATCGATGGCAGGCCCACCTCCAGGACCTGGACCGGCTTATCGCGGCCGCGTTGGTGGGACGTTCAGCCGAGGCTTCGGCTGATCATGGGCGAGATGAGGTTCGCGATGCCGAGCGGCAGGCGGCGCCACGCGCGGATCGCAGCCGAGTAGGCGGGGTTGGTCGGATTGACGTTCGGCAGGGCCTGTGACCTGACGAGCATGAACTGATGGCTGATGGGGCGTGGTGCAAAGCCCCAGTTGCGTTTGAAGTTGTACGGACCAGTTCCAACCTTGCTCCGCCCGAAATCGAAAACGTCGCAGCCGCGTTCGACGGCGCGGCGCATGAGCGCCCAGTGCATAAGGTCGTTCGAGCCGTAGGTGCGCGCCTCGGGCCGACATCCGGTGTAGTAGGGCATGACCCGGCCGCGGAAGAAGTAGCTGAGCACCGAACTGATCGGCCGCCCTTCAGCGTGCACCGTCAGCACCTCGCAGTCTGGTCCAAAGGCCGCGAGCAACCGGTCGAAGAACCGCTGAGGAAGCGCGGGGGTGCCGTGATCGCGCATGGTCCGAGAATAGAGCCCGTAGAAGGCGTCGGTAGAGGACTCGATCGTCACGGTCAGGTCCTGGGTCAAGGCTTTCCGCAAAACGGCCCTCTGCCTCCGGGGGATCTTCTGCAGGTTCTCTTCTTCCACCCGGGAAAGCTGGCGCTCGAACCCCGCGTAGAGGTCGTCGCGCGTCTTCCAGCCAGGCGTGGCGGACGGCAAGTCGCGCAGCTCGACATAGTCGACCTTGAGGGTCCGGCCGAGGGCCGCGGCCTGCTCCAGTATGGCGTCGAACGAGGCCGCATCCGTCGCCAGAGGACCGCCGCCCACACAGAATGCGGTCGAGATCAGCGAGTGGCCAAAGAGGCGGCTGCGGATCTCGAACAGCGGCAGGATCGCCGTGATCTGACCGTCCCGCTCCTCGGTGAGATAGTGGGGCCGGTGACCGAACACCTCGCTCACCACGCGCCGCCAGGCCGAGCGATGGAAGAACGTAGCGTCCGGGTGTCGCTCGACAAAGGCATCCCAGGCTTCGTCTGTCGAAGAACTCAAGACGGGGCTCCCTCAACCGAAAATGCGCGATCAATGCGATCCCAGGCGAAGTCCCGGGCCAGTCGCTGCAAGCGTCCGTGGGTCTTCGAGAGGTTCAGGTAGTGGCGCACCCGCGATTTCAGGGGCGTGCCCGCGGACCGTGGCTGGTCGGGGTCCAACTCCCAAGGGTGGAGGTAGAAGACCGCCGCCGCGCCGTCCGCATCATTGAGGTGGCGGATCGCGGCCTTCGACAGCGCATACGGCAGCAACCGGAAATACCCGCCGCCGCCACAGGGCCAGTTTCGATTGGCGACCCGCACGGTTGAGATGGGTATCTCAAGGAGCCGGTGGACCCCTTCAGGCTTGTAGGCGCGGCGCGGCGCGTCCGGGACGCCGTAGAAATCGCGCGCGATGGGATAGATGCTTGAGCTGTAGGCGTAACCTTCCTCTTCCAGCAGCCGCCACGCCCACGGCGTGTGGGGCCCGACGCTGAAAGTGGCGGCGCGATAGCCGTGGACGGGCGTTCCGCTCAGGTCTTCGAGGATGCGGCGCGACTTGTTGATATCTTCGCGGAATTCATCGGGCGCCTGGCTGTCTACCCGGACATGGCTGTACCCGTGACAGGCTACCTCATGGCCGGCGTCGGCGATGCGTCGCACGAGAGCCGGTCGCCGCTCGGCGATCCAGCCCAGGGTGAAGAAGGTGGCCTTCACGCCGGCCTCTTCGAAGAGGTCGAGGATGGTCTGCGTGTTGCGCTCGACCCGTGACTCACAGTCATCCCAGCCGCAGCGGGGATAGACCGACGCCAGCGCCTGGACCTGGAAGTAGTCTTCCACGTCGACGGAGAGACCGTTTGTGATCTTCCCTCCGGCTGTTCTCGGAAGATCCTGTGTCATTGCGTCCTCGAGTAGCGAACGGGAGACTGGCCGTGGTCGGTCTTGTTGAAGACCATGGCGACGCGGGACTCGTCGATCGGCCCGGCTTCGCGATGGAGGATCGCCAGGCCCTCGTCTATGTCCGAGCGGCGCGTCTGGCCCATGGCCGCCACAAAGAGGATCTGACCGGCGTAGCTCGCCAGAGAAATGGTTTCGCTGCACGAGAGTACGGAGCCCGAGTCGATCAGCAGAATGCGCTCATCGTCGCCGTCGAATGTCCGCAGCAGTTCGCGCATGCGCTCGCTGGCGAGCAGCTCGGGCGCGGTGACGCGCGGCCGGCCGGAGGGCACGGCGAGCACGCCGCGCACGCTCGTCTGATAGATGACGTCCGCGGGTTGCAGGCGATCATCGTCCAGATATTCGAGGAGACCCGGCTGGTCCTGCAGCTTGATCCGCTTGGTTAGCTCCTGGGTGCGCATGTCAGCGTCGATCAGCACGAGGCGGCAGTTGCGCTCGAACATGAAGCTCATGGCCAGGCCAAGGGTGACTGTGGTCTTGCCTTCGCCCGGACCTGCGCTGGTCACGAGGACTGTGCGAGGATCGTTGGGGCCGTCGTCGGGCCGCGCGCCGATACGCGCCATCACGTGCCGCTTTAGAACTCGAAATTCCTCACGCGTCCGGGACTCGTCGAACTTGGGCGTGCGAATGGTGCCGATCTGCTTCCGTTCCCCGCTGCGTGTCCACAGGGGCCGGGACTCACGAAGTCCTTGTGCGCTGATAATCGGAGCCACGGGACCGAACTCTCTTTGGGCCATCGCCGTCACATTCCTACTAATGTTCTATGGGCGGCCGTCACTTGCCCGCCGCGGATTTGGAAAGCGGAATTCGCGGGGGTTTAGTCGCTCCCGCCAGGTCTTCTTGCCGCGCGCCGTGTGCCAGGCAGGCTCCCAGGACACAGTTCCGATCACGGGAAGCTGGAGGGCGTCTTCCAGCTCCTGCCGGGACACCAGGATTCCCTTGGTGGCGGCGCGGAGGTAGCCCGCCGCCAAGCCGGCGCCGATTGATGCGACCACGGCCAGCAGGAAATAGAGCGGCCGGTTGGGCCCGGTCGGGATGACCGGAACGACGGGCTCGCGGACGATCTGGTACTTGCCGGCCTCGTCGCCCTGGTACACGGCCTGCGACATCTGGGTGGCCGCTCGCTTGGCGAGCAGTTGCTGGTAGTTGGCGCGCACAAGTTCGTCCGCCTTCTGCAGGTCCACCCAGGAGGCGGCGACATCGGGCGCCAGGCTCGGGGGCGGGGCGAACGCGCGCGGCCCGCGTGGCGCGGAAACTGTCCGGGCCGGGCGCGCCCGCACGACCGGCGGCGCGGACGCCGCGGCGATCCGCTCTTCATCGCGGGCGGCCTGCGCCTCGGCTATCTGACGACGTGTGGCGATGACGTCCGGGTGCTTTTCCGTGTAGCCCGTCAGCAATGAGGCAAGCTTTGCCTGCAGCTCAGCTAGGTTCTGTTCGGCTGCGGTCGGTGGTGGCGGAGCAGCGTCCACCGGGACGTCTACCGGAGCCGGCTGAGGCTCCGGCGCGCTGGCGAAGGACGGCGCATATCCGCTCATCTTCGCCGCCAGCTCGAGCCGCGCCACTTCCGGATGCATCGCGCGAAACGCCACGATATTCGCCTGCGAGTTCTCCAGCATGGCTCCATAGGAAGCGATCTGCTGGTCGAGGAAGGCCCCGGCGCGGTTCAGGTCGCGCTGGCTGCGGTCGTTGTTGGTCGCAATGAACTGTTCCATCAGCATGCGGACGACGTCGCGCGCGCGCTGCGGGTCCGTGTCGATGACGTGCAGTTCGATAAAGCCGTCGGCCGGGTCGGGCGCCCGCTGAATTTTTCCCCGAAGCTGCGCCACCGAAATGGCGAGCGCGGCCTTGCCCTTTGAAGCGGCGGCGGGATCGATCCGCTTGACGATTTTCTCGAGATTGTCGTCGTTGAGGAGGGTCGTGAGGACGACGTTGGGGTTGCCGTAGCCGTTTCCGCCCAAGGATACGCCCTCGGCGGCGGACGCGAGCGGCGTTTGCGGCGCGACGTAAATCTGGCCCCAGGCGTCATAGGTGTTGGGCAAATAGTGGATGGCCACCGCCGCGATGCACAGCGTGAGCGCCGTAGTTGCCGCCACCAGCCAGCGGAAATACCAGATCCGGCGGATCTCGTTCCGGATCAGCGTGAGCGCCGGGCCGATCATGTCGCACCGCCGATGTTGGAGGCTGGCTCGTCGGCGCGCGTGTTCGCCGGACCAACGGCGAGGCGACGCGTCTGCCGGGAGAAGGCGTTCCGATTCATGTCAGAACCATTTTTCGGGAACTTGGATGATGTCGCCGGGCATCAGCTTGACGTTGGCGGTGGCGTCTCCTGAACGGACGAGGTTCTTCAGGCGCAAGGGGTAGGTCTTGTACCCACCCTTTTCGGCCCGCATCAGCTTGGCGACGTTGCCATTGGCGGTATCCGTAAGGCCGCCGGCGTCTATCAACGCGTCCAGGGCGGTCAGCCCGGCGCGGTAAGGAACGCTCTTGGGCGTTTCTACCGAGCCGATCACGCGAACCGCCGCCACATTGTCAGAGGCCGCAAACGACTTCACGACCACGGTGACGACGGGATTTTGGATGTACTCCGCCAGGGCCGTGCGCAGGGCCTCGGCGAGTTCCGTCGGCCGGCGGCCCTCGGCCTGGACGTCCGGCACGAGCGGGGTCGTTATCCGGCCGTCGGGGCGGACGGGCACTTCGCCGGAGAGGTCCGGGTTTTTCCAGATGAAGATTTGGAGGAGATCGCCGGGGCCGATGAGATAGTCGGGCGTCGACTGCGGCACGTCCGGTGGCGGTGGCGGCGCCGCCGCAGCGTACGAGCCTACCGCGCAGAACAGCGCCGCGAGGATCAGAACAATAAGCCAGCGGTGCTTGTTTGACGCGTTCCGCCGAGCGGTCATGGGAGCGGAGGTAAGCGCGGCGTTCATACCAGACCCCTGCGTCGCTCCGAACTACTTGGAGCGCATCCCAGCTCGCCGCAGTGCGAGCCGCAAAGGCATGCTAGGCGCGGGCCTCGTCCCGGCCATGTCGAATGATGGGGTGTATGTCTGAAACGTCAGTCGGGGCTGGGCGTCGCGAATGCGCCGAGCCCACAAAGGAAGAAGGCGCGCCCCGGAGGGCGCGCCTTCTGTTTAGGCGAAGATGAAGTCCGAGATGCCGAAGCTAGCGGCTTTCATGCCGAGCACCGTCATCTGGGTGTCCCCGATGTTGATGACCGCACCTTCCGCACTGTCCGAGAAGTGGACGGCAGTGCTGAATTGAGCGCGGGTTATCCCTAGTTCCGAGACGTCGAAATAGTCTCGCTCGCCGCCGGCGATTGAGCCGGCGCTCTTTGCGAAGCCCATCACCTTGTCCTGACCGCCGCCCGCCGTGAACCGGAACACGTCGTTCTCGCCTCCGCCGATGAGCAGGTCGTTGCCGGCGCCGCCCGTCAGGGTGTCCGCGCCGCCCATGCCGCTGAGCGTGTCGTTGCCCGCGCCGCCGATCAGGTAGTCATTGCCCGCGCCGCCGTTCAGGCTGTCATTGCCTGCACCGCCGTTGAGGGTGTCGTTGCCGCCGCCGCCGGAAAGCGTGTTCGCCGCACCGTTGCCGGTGATGACGTTGGCGAGATCGTTGCCGCTCCCGTTGATGGCCGCCGAACCGGTGAGGGTCAGCTGCTCAACATTCGCGCCCAGGCTGAAGCTGACGCTGCTCTGGACGAGGTCGGTCCCGCCGTTGGCGGCTTCCACGACCTTATCGCCAGCGTTGTCGACGATATAGGTGTCGTTGCCAGCGCCGCCGATCATGTTGTCGACGCCCGCGCCGCCGTCGAGGGTGTCATTGCCCGCGCCGCTGTCCAAGGTGTCGTTGCCAGCGCCGCCCGAAAGGCTGTTGGCCGCGCTGTTGCCGGTGATGACGTTGGCGAGCTCGTTGCCGGTCCCGTTGATGGCGGCCGAACCGGTGAGGGTCAGCTGCTCAACATTGGCGCCCAGGGTGAAGCTGACGCTGCTCTGAACAAGGTCCGTTCCGCCGTTGGCGGCTTCCACGACCTTGTCGCCAACATTGTCGACGACATAGGTGTCGTTGCCAGCGCCGCCGATCATGTTGTCGGCGCCTGCACCGCCGTCCAGGCTGTCATTGCCCGCACCGCCGTCGAGGGTGTCGTTACCCGCGCCGCCGTTCAGGGTGTCGTTGCCAGCAGCGCCAGAGAGGCTGTTGGCCGCGCTGTTGCCGGTGATGACGTTGGCGAGCTCGTTGCCGGTCCCGTTGATGGCGGCCGAACCGGTAAGGATCAGCTGCTCGACATTGGCGGCCAGGGTGAAGCTGACGCTGCTCTTGACGAGATCCGTCCCGCCGTTGGCGGCTTCCACGACCTTGTCGCCAACATTGTCGACGATGTAGGTGTCGTTGCCCGCGCCGCCGATCAGGCTGTCGGCGCCAGCACCGCCGTCCAGGGTGTCATTGCCGGCCAGGCCGGAGATGGTGTCAGCGTAGGCCGTGGCGAGCTTCTGGCCCGCGACAGTCGCCGTCGTCGAGATCGAATCCGCCGAGTTCGTGCCGGTGATCGTCACGCCAGCCGTGGGCTTCGGGGGTTCCACCGGAGTCGTGGGCGGATCAACCGGAACCGTAGGAGGCGTCGTCGGATTGCCGGACGTGTCGTACGGATGCGAGGTGTCGAGCGTCGGCTTGGTGGTGAGCCAGGTGGTGTTGCTCATGCTCACCTTGGAGCCGCTCGGCATTTCGAGCCAGTCGACTTTCCAAAGCTTGTTGCCGTTCATCGTAACGGCGGCGTTCTCGGGATTGTAGACGAGGATGCCGCGGCCTTGGATCTCGTTGATGATCGTGTTGCCGGTCATCGTCAGGCTGTTGTTGGTGTGCGTAATGCCTTCCGCACCGTAACCAACGATCACCAGATTGCTGCTGTTCTCACCCTGCTGGATGAAGTTGTTGGCCAGGGTGACCTTGCCGCCGTTCGGAATATCGACTTCGTAGCTGGCGTTGCCCTTCAGATCGAGAATCCGGGTGTTGGTGATGACCGTTTCGGCCGCCCGGCTCTTGATCTGGTTGAACTCGTTCGTCATGTCGTGGAAGTACGAGTTGTCGATCGTCACCTTGGCGATGTCGCCAATGTAGATGTTGTGCGTTCCGGCCCCGCCGTTCGGGTTGCCGTTGAAGCCGAACTCCGAGTTCTTGATCGTGACCGTAGCGGTCGCGTTCGGGTTCGTGAGAATCCCGTTCTCGTTGTTGTGGAAGTAGGAATTGTCGACCGTCAGGTTGCCCGCCTGATGTCGAATGCCGGCGCCATTGCCGCTCGACGACGACGCGCCGGAAAACTCGAAGTTGTTGAACGTCACGTCCGTGTTGGTGACGAAGAGCCCCTTATCGCCGGCCAAGTTCCAGCCGCCCGAGCTCTTAACGTGCACCAGCCCACCGACGCCTTCGAGGGTGATCTTGGTGTTGATGGTGGCGAAATCGTTGGTGTAGGTCCCGGCTTGCACCTTGAGGACGTCGCCATCTCGGGAGGCCGAGACGGCTGCGGAGATGGTGCTGTATTGCTGGCCAATGCCAACTGTAAGTATTGCCACGATATTTTCCCGATTAATATGTAACCCAGTCCCGTGGACAATAAAACGGACTAAGATTCAGGCATGAATATGTTGAAATCCAGCACTGATATGCGTCATCAAGTCGCATAAATATTATCTTGCGGGACTGGGTCTGTGGATTCTTGGTGTGTTTGTGTGATTCTGGTTAACTTGTTTCGTTCGGAGCCGTGAACGGTGCCGTTCCATTTGCAAATTAAATCCTAATGTCGATGTAACCAAGATGAGGTACTCCTTTTTGGTTATATATACTTGTTCTCAGATCGAAGTTGTTGGAATTTGTGTGTAATTTCTGCGGGTAAGCGCTCGGTGTGGATGTGGTGTCATCTGGTGGCCTCAGCGCGCGCCGCTCGTGATCCCGAGACTGCGTTCCGCTTTCCACACGGGGAGTCGGCTTGACTCTAGGTTGCTCACGACCTGTCGAAGCGCCGCCGTGAGGGCCAGAATTACGATCGCCCCGTCGTAATAGGCCATGGAGAGGGCGGCCCCCCCGGTGAGGAAGGCCGCGATGCTCACCTGTAGCATCCGCGCCAGTTGGTTCGCCCAAAGGAGCTCGGGCCGGTCACGCGCTGCGGCGAGCACGCTGAAGGTGTTGGCGATCGCCGCTCCCACGACCGCAAGGTAGAGCAACAGCCCCACGAAGCCCGTCTCGCCAAGCACCTGGAAGTAGACGCTATGGGCTGCGCGGCCCTGCTGCAGGCTGCCGGGGGAAGAATAGGCCTTGGCGATCCAGGTCTGCTCCACCGCCAGGAAGCCGCCCCCGATGAAGGGCCGCGCAAGGGCGATGTTCACGCTTGTCTGCCAGGCTTCCAGACGCCCCTGGAAGGAGGAGTCCTGGTCATAGGTCGAGATGCTCGACATCCGCTCCGACCATCCGGATGGCAGGAAACTTGGCAGGGTCAGGAGCAGGACGGCGCCTGCGAAGAACACCAATATCCCGTGCCGTGTGCGCGCGGCGTAGACCAATGCGGCCGCGCCGAGGGCGATCAGGGCCCCGCGTGAATAGGTGCCTAGCACGGCCACCAGGGTTAAACCGATGCTCCCGAGCAGAGCGGTCCGGATGAGCGGTCGCGCACTCGTCAGCCGCAGATAGTTGAGCAGCGGCAGGAGCATGACCAGGGCAAGGCCGAGAGCGTTGTTGTCCTCGATCATCGAGCTCTCGGGCCCGAAAACGCGGCTGTGACCCCCGCTGAGCAGGGTGAACCCCCCGCCTTTCACGGCGTAGTAGCCGAGCGAAACGGCGATGATCCAGATGATGGCTTGCAGCCGCACGCGACTGTCGCCGAGCATGGTCACGGCTATGGCGAGAATGAACGTCTTGGCGGTGCGCTCCCATATGGGCAGGGCCTGCGTGCGGTCCAACGCGTAGAAAGTGCTGATGGTCGCCCAGCCTAGGAAGAGCAGCAGAAAGACCGTGAAGGGGGTGGGGGAGATGGTCTTGCGGTCCCGCGAGACCATCCACGCCCCCGCCGTCAGGACGGCCAGGTAGAGGTTCAGCGGGGCCCCATGGAGGAAGCCGTATACCTCCCGGTTGGGGTTCATCAATGCGATCCACAACCAGGCCAGCAGCCCGATCACGGGCGCGCGCAACACCATCGGGACGATGCCGCACAGGATCGCAAGGAGCACCAGGTCGCGAATGGTCGCCTCCGCGTTAGGGGCGGAATGGCCCGGGCGGAGGTTGTCTCGCAATACGATGGGCGCGCCCCACCAAAAGATCAGATCGTCAGCGTGAAACCGGCGAGCGCAAATCCAGTGGTGGGCGCTGTGAAAGGACGCGTGCGGGCAGCCCGGCGGCCTGGCCGGGCAGGCCATAGGCCTGGATGTCCTGCGCATCCGCCGCGATGAAACGCGAGCCACGGCCTGAGACCGCTGCTCCGGCGCCGCTCATATTGGCGAAGCCTCGCACGCGGCTGGCCGGGTGGCGTTTGAGCTCTGGCGGGGCGAGTAGGGTCAGGTCGCGCAGGCGGATGCTGGAATTTGGATGGAACGGCATGCCCGCATCATCCTGGTTCTCGCCCGCGTAGTGGATGATCCAGCTGGCGTCCGAGTCGGCCGACTTCTCGCAGACGAGGCCGTCCACATCGAGCACGCCCGCGTTGGGCGCATCGAGGCAGGCGCTTTCGGAACCCGATCCGCCGAGGAGCCGGCTGTTCATGATCGTAGTGGATGCGGCCCGGGTCTTCAGGAGGTGTCCGATCGTGCATCGGGTCGAGAGCAGGTCCTCGACGATGAGCTCGTCCGCCATCCCGATGTAGATGTTGTGGACGCGTCCGTTGCCGTTCCCGTTGTCGTGAAAGTAGCATCTCTTCACCGTGATCGACTGGGCGCCGCCGCCGCCCATGATCCCGTTGTCGCAGCCGCTGATTTCGCAGTCCTCGAACGTGACCGTGTGGCGCGGCCCCGATGGGTTGTCGCCGATGCGGACCGCGGCGTAGTTGCCGTTCCCGTCTTGGCGGCGAAAGCCTTTGAAGGTCAGCCGCTTGAAGGTCGTGTCGAAGGCCCCCGTATTGAACAGGCCCTTCTGATAATAGAGAACCCCGTCGCCATAGCCGTCGGTGTCGAGCATCGGCGGGGGCTTCCCGGGTTCCCCTTCGACAGTGACCGGGCCGCGAAGCTCGCCGTCATATGGCGGCCAGCCCACGACTTCAGGCCATCTGCGGGAGCGGGAGCCGCTGTCGTTGGTGTAGTAACCCGGCGGTCCAGGACTGACGATCAGGCGGAAGCGCATCTGCGCCCGTCGCTCCGCGTCGGCGTATCCGTTCGCCCAACGCTCGTCGGAGTTCATGAAAACGCCGGCCAGCGTCAGGGACGGGAAGCGCTTGCCGGGCCCGACCTCCAAGACCTCTTCCCGCTCATCGCGCGGCCTCGGTTGGGCCAGCGCCGGTTCGCCCTGGCCCCCGGCCGAGCCGGTGGGGGCGACCTGGGCCCCGGCGATCAATCCGACGGCCCCAAGGGCTGCGCGGCGCGATAGCCCGGGGCCTGTCGTTTTTGCGCCTGGACCGTCGATCATCGCATAGGGCTCCAGAGATTGTGCGTCCTCGGGTGAGCAATGGAGCCCTCTCTGGCAGCGCGCATGACCAAATGAACGCCGAGGCGCGCGGGGACGAACGCGCCCATTGGCACTCATTTGACCTTGGCGAGCCGCCTCTGCGGCGCGATCTCCCATGGCGTCCATCTCTGCAGGGAGAGGGCGCCATTCGAGGACGCCAATATGTCCAACCCAGTCTTCGCGTCGTCTGGCGCAGCTTCCTTGGGGAACGGCCCCGTGGATGAGGGGGCGCCCCGTGTCCGCGCCGACTTCGACGCGACCCGGCGCCAGCAAGGCGAGAGCCGGACGGCCGAACGCATCCGCGCGCACTATCTGCTCGAGCGACAGCTATCGGACCGGCTGCGCAACGCGCCCTCTGCGTCGCGCGGCCAGGTCTATGGCGAGGTCTATGCGGAGCTCTTCAGGACACTGCCGGATCACCCACAGAACGCCGCGCCGCATCATCTGGGACGATCAGAGCGGGAAGCGGCGCTCTTGTGGGGGTTCTTGCCCGAAGGCGGCGCCTTTCTGGAGTTGGGGTGCGGCGACGCGTCCGTATGCTTCGAGATCGCGGGCAAGGCCTCGACGGCCTATGGCCTCGACGTGACGGACGCCTTGGTCGAGCGTGATCGCGCACCCCCCAATTTCCAGTTCCTCGCGACGGATGGCGTGAACATTCCGCTGCCGGCGCACAGCGTCGCGTTCGCCTACTCGAACCAGCTCATGGAGCACCTTCACCCGGAGGACGCCGAGGCGCAGCTGCGCGAGATCTTCCGTGTCCTTGCGCCGGGTGGAAAATATCTCTGCATCACGCCGAACCGTCTCGTGGGCCCCCACGATGTCTCCATCTTCTTCAGCTATGAGGCGCGGGGATTTCACCTTCGGGAGTACGACTACCGCTCGCTGCGCAGCCTGGGATTGGCGGCGGGCTTCCGGCGCATCGAGTTTCACGTGGTGCTTAAGGGCCGCGCCATTCCCTTGCCGTTCGCAGTAGGTGCGGCGCTTGAATGGGGTCTGGACCGAATTCCCCGCAGCTGGCGGGGCCGCGCCGCACGGCTGCGGTTGCTCCAGGTGCTCATGGGCGTCAACGCAATCATGCATCGCTGAGCGGCTCGGCGGCGCCAACGTCGCACCGCCGAGACCGCGTGTCGCAGCGAAGGGAAGGCCGTCGGGGCTAAGGACGAACTCGCCAACGCGAGCGACCCAGCGCCGCTTAATCGCGACGCATATGCAATATGAATGAGCGAGGGGGCCGGCGCAGTGTCATTTGGTTTTCACGGTGCGAGCTCGCGCCGCGCGATCTCCGCCTTGGCCAGCCCGACGATACGACGCGCATTGCCGATCCAGGTGAGGTCGCGCCTGGAGATCTCGGCTTTCGCCGCGGCGCCCAGTTTCGCCCGCAGGGCGGGGTCTCGGACCAGGCGTTGCACGGCGTCCCGCATCGCTTCGCCGGGCGGTTCACGCGCAGGGTTGAAGAGGAGGGCCGTGCGGCCGTCGTCGAGCAATTCTCGCAAATTCGGCTGATCCGGCGCGACGATTGCACGGCCGGTAGCCATGTATTCGAGAACCTTGAGCGGGCAAGCGTAAGGCACCGCGGCGGGTTGCAGTGCGATGTCGAAGGTCCCGATATGACGAAAGACGTCGTGACGGTCGGCGAGGCCGGTGAAGCGCACTTGCTCGCTGACGCCTAGGTCCGCGGCGAGCTTCTCCAATTCCCGGCGCGCCGACCCTTCTCCGACGACGACGAGCGAAAGGCGCGGTTGACCGCGCCAGTCGGCGATCGCGCGCACGACGGCGTCGACCCCGTGCCAGGGGCGAACGAAGCCCACGAACCCGAGCACGAGTTCGGGCTTCTCCTGGGTGTCGGTCGGCCCCGCGCGCGCCTGGAGAATCTCCTCGGGATCGATGCCGTTCGAGATCACGACGATGCGCTCTGGTGGAACACCGGCGGCTTCGACGTGGCTGGCCAGCACCTCGGTGACCGGCAGCACCTTCGTGGCGCTGCGCCAAACAAACGCCTCGGACCAGCGCGCAAGCCGATGAAGGGCCAAGTTGCCGAACCGCGTGCGCTCGTCCGCAAGCGGGGCGTTGACTTCCACAAGGAAGGGCAGGCGGCGGCGGCGCGCGAGGAGGGCGCCGGCGATGTAGAACAGGTTGTAACGCTCATAGATGACGTCTGGCCGGAAAGCGGCGGCCGCGCGGGCGAGCTTCCGGTAGGCCGGCGCGCTGTAGGCGAGTTCAGCCAATTCCATGACCGCTGCGGGCATCCATCGGCGCAATAGGGTGACCAGACGATTGTCCCCACCGAGCGCCACGTCTTCATAAGCGTCTGGCCCCACCACCAGCACTTCGTGCCCCTCGGTTCGCAGCGCAGCGACGATCGCGTCGATATGCAATCCCTGACCGTCCTTTGAGAGGATGCGGTGGCTGTAGAGGATGCGCAGCCTGCGATCATCTTGGCTGGCCCGGACGGCGTGCGCTGGCGCGTGCAACTCGTCGGCGGGGCCCGCGTTGTCGGAGGCGGGGGCAGGCTCAGCTGATCGGAGCGCGCTTCGCCCGCTCCCCGCGCCTTGATCCTGCGCGGACTGCTGTTCGAGTCTTGCGGCGGAAAACCAACGCTCGCGTCCCATCCCCTCTGACGAAGCCTCCCATAAACGTGGTCATCACCGATATCGGCGGAGATCGTCATGCGACCCAGGAAATGATGGGTTGTGGTGCGCTTGGCGCGAAGGGGCGCTGTCAGACAACGACCAAGCCGCCACCTGGCGCGCAGGCGCTGCGCATTTCCGGACGTCGCGCGGCGGGCAGGGCCACCAAGGGTGATTGGTGCAGCTAGCGATCTGGTTTGGTCGATGGCCCGCTGGCGAAGTGGTCGGCGCCGCGTGAAGCGGCCAGAGCGACCTGGCGATGGCGCTCGGCGTAGCCCGTCCGCTGCTGGGCGTCGCGCTGATCATGACAGGCCGGGCAACTGACGCCGTCTTCAAAGAGCGGCGACGATTGCTCCTGCGGCGTTACCGGCATGCGGCAGGCGCGGCACAGCACATGGGTTCCGGGTGCAAGGCCTGGGCCGAGCGCTACGCGTTGGTCAAAGACGAAGCATTCGCCTTGCCAGAGGCTGGTCGCCTCGTCCGCCGTCTCCAGGTATTTCAAGATGCCGCCGTCGAGGTGATAGACGGCGTCCAACCCTTCAGACTTCAGAAATGCGGTCGCCTTCTCGCAGCGGATTCCGCCGGTGCAGAACATGGCGACCTTTGGCGAGGGGCGTCCATCCAGCAGGGCCTCGCGGTTGGCGCGAAACCAGTCTGGAAACTCCCGGAAACTACGCGTCCCTGGGTTCACGGCGCCCGCGAAGGTGCCGATCCTGACCTCGTAGTCGTTGCGTGTGTCGATGACGAGCGTGTCCGGCTCGCTGATCAGGGTGTTCCAGTCGTCGGCCGACAAATAGTGTCCGGCCTCCAGGGGGTCGATGTGCGGCTGCCCCATGGTGACGATCTCGCGCTTGATGCGGACCTTCATTCTGTAGAATGGCATGACCGCGGCCTGGGAGCGCTTTACCGATAGCTGCTCGCAGCCGGGCAGCGTGCGGATATAGGCCAGCGTCGCATCGATCCCGGTTTGGGTTCCCGCGATGGTGCCGTTGATGCCCTCTTGCGCCAGCAGCAGCGTGCCTTTGATCCCGTGGTCGGCGCAGACGACCTCCAGTCCATCGCGCAGCCGCTCGCAGTCGCTGAACGGCGAGAACCGGTAAAGGGCGGCGACAGTTATAGGCAGGTCGGGCTCGGTCATTTCGCGACACCGTTGTCAGGTTCGCGGCTTGAGGGGAAGCAACGCCGACCGGAAAATTTGATCACAAGGCGGCTGCGAGGCGCCCCGGACGCTGATAGGGGCCGGCCCGGCGGCGATGTCGCGACCGGGCCTTGCCTAGGCGTGATTAGGCCTCGACCATCTGGTGCAGGAATTGAAGCTTGGCGACAGGCTCCAGCGGCCCGGCCTGTTTCACGACCTTGAAGGCGTCATCGGCCGCAGTCAGCGTGTGGTCGATATCGGCTTCGGTCATGGCCGCGCAGATGAACATGTTGTGCCAGGGGTGGAAGTAGACGCCGCGCTTCAGCAGGGCGTTGTTCCAGAGGTAGCCCTTGGCCGAGGTGGGATCGTCATCGAACATGATGAGCGGCAGTTGCGCCGGGCCGGTCTGGCGCAGGGCGAAGCCGTGGCGGGTCGCGGACTCGTCCAGTCCCCCGCGCAGGCGTTCGCCGAGGGCGATGGTGCGTTCGAGGTAGTCGGTTTCGGAGACGAGCTTCAGCGTCGCAAGCGAGGCCGCCATCGGCGCGGCCGAGAACCAGTAGGAGCCCGTCACATAGATGGTCGCGGCGGCCATGCGGGCGACGTCCGAGCCCAGCAGAGCCGAGATCGGGTGGCCGTTGGCGATAGCCTTGCCCCAGGTCGACAGGTCGGGCTTCACATCGACCAGCGCCCAGCTGCAGTCGCGCGCCAGGCGGAAGCCGGCGCGAACGTCATCGACGATCAACAGCGCTCCATGCTCGTCGCAGAGTTCCCGCGCGCGGCGGGCATAGGCGGGGTCAGGCAGTTCCTGGTCGATGAAGGTGTCGTGTTTGATGGGGGCGGCGAAGATCGCCGCCAAGTCGCCGCCGGCCGCGCGGACGGCCGCCTCTAGGCTCTCGACGTTGTTGTACTCATAGAAGATCTGGTTGGCGCGGTCGGACGCGGTGGTGCCGTTCTTCAACGGCGTGCACCACGGGGCGGCGCCGTGATAGGCGCCCTTGGCCAGGACGATCGTGCTTTTCTTGGTGTGGTTGCGGGCGATCATCATCGCCATGGTGGTGGCGTCCGTGCCGTTTTTGCAGAACATCGCCCAGTCGGCGTGGGTGACCTGGGCGGTCATCGCCTCGGCCAGTTGGACCATGGCCTCACCGGGGCCAGTCATGGTGTCGCCCAGCTTGGCGCGGTCGAAATAGGCCTGGTCGATCTCGGCGTGCGCATAGCCGAACAGGTTCGGGCCGTAGCCGCACATGAAGTCGATGTAGCGATTGCCGTCCACGTCCCACATGTGCGCGCCCTGGGCGCGCTCAAAGAACTGAGGGTAGTCGTCCGGGAGCAGCATGACAGACTGGTGGCCGTACATCCCATTGGGGATGACCGCTTGCGCCCGCTCGCGTAGGGCGCTGTCCTTGCTGTTCGTCCAAACCATATCGATCCCCTAAGATAGTTTTGACTATCCTATCTCTCTCGTCCTACTAATCAAGGACCGTCAGGGGAGGCGCGCAGCGATGAAGACCGGACTGTTAACCATTGGCTTGGTGACGCTGGACGTCGTGGCGAGCCCGATCGACGCCCTGCCGCAAGGCGAAGGCACGACCCTGATCCAGGGCATCGCCTGCGCGCCGGCCGGGACAGCCGGCGGCGCGGCGATGATTGCGGCGCGGCTTGGGGTTCCGGTCAAGCTGGCCTCCGCCCTGGGCGACGACTTGATCGGCCGGTTCGTCCGCATGGCGTTGGAAGAGAGCAAGGTGGACACCTCGCTCTTGCCGGTGCGCCCCGGCATGCCGACCTCGACGACGGTGCTCGCGGTGGACTCCAAGGGACGGCGACCCAACTTCCACGCCCTGGGCGCTGGGATGCTGGCGACGGTGAACGACGAGGTGATGGAGGCCGCCCGGCAGGCGCGGTTCCTGCACTATGGCGGCGTTGGAGGCCCGAAACTCGACGGCGGTCCGGGCGCGAGCCTGCTCCAGGCTGCACATGAAGCCGGCGCGATTGTCACCTGCGATCTGATTTCGCCGCAAGGTTCGGCCCTCGACGAGCTCAAGCGCCTGCTGCCCTTCGTCGACTACTTCATGCCCAGCGCGGCCGAGGCCCTGGCTCTGACCGGAACCGATGACCTCGACGCCGCAGCGGACGCCTTCCTGGGCTTGGGAGCCAAGGCCTGCATCATCAAGAACGGGGGGAGGGGTTCCCACGTGGTGCTGCCCGACGCTCGCCATAGCTTGCCCGCCCACGTGATCACGCCGGTGGACACCACCAGCTGCGGTGACTCCTATTGCGCCGGCTTAATCGCCGCGCTCTCTCGTGGCTGGGAACCGCTCGAAGCTTGCCGCTTCGCCACGGCCACCGCCGCGCTCGTCGCCCAAGGTCTTGCGACGCTCGGCAAGCTTGAGAGTTTCGAAGCGACCGAGGCGGCGATGCGCGCCATGCCTCTTGGAGAGACCGCGTGATGGCCCAGCCTATGACTGAAGATCAGCTGCGCGCTCGGATGGCCGAGGTGATGAAGGCGATGGAGGCTCGTGGCCTTAATCGCGGGACGTCGGGCAACGTCTCGGCCCGGTGCGGAGAGGCGATGCTGGTGACCCCGAGCGGCGTGCCGCCAGAGCGCTTGAGCGGTGACCAGATGGTGTTGGTTCAGCCCGACGGCTCGACCCCGGAAGGATCGCTGCGGCCCTCCAGCGAGTGGCGAATGCACAAGCAGATTCTGAACCGCAGACCCGACGCCAACGCCGTCGTTCACTGCCATTCGCGGCACGCTACGATCCTGGCCTGTGCAGGGCGCGAGATCCCGTCGATGCACTACATGGTGGCGGTCGGCGGCGGGGCCAGCGTGCCGGTCGCGCCCTACGCCACGTTTGGGTCGGTCGAGTTGGCCGAGGCGGTCGTCGAGACGTTGGATGGTCGGGCCGCCGCCTTGATGGCGAACCACGGCCAGATCGTCGTGGCGAGGAACCTGGACTCCGCCCTGGCGATCACCGAGGAGATCGAAGAGCAGGCGGCGGTCTATTGGGGGACCCTGGCCATCGGCGGTCCGAAGTTGCTGAGCGGCGATGAAATGGATGTCATCCTCCAACGCTTCAGAAGCTACGGCCAAAAGTCGTGAGCGCCGTATCGAGCGGCCTGAGCCGCCGGGACTCCGCGATATCCCTGGGCGTCGGGGTCGCAGCGCTGCTGATTGCGGGCCTTCAGCCGGTGATCTTGGGCGGGCTGGAACGCGAAGGGCGGCTTACGTCCTCGCAGATCGGCCTGGCGGCGACGGTGGAGCTTCTCGCCCTTGGCCTGGCCTGCGGGCTAGGCGCGGCGTTCCTAAAGCCAGATCGCGTCCGCCTGAAGATGATCGTCATCTGCCTGGCTCATGGCGCGACGATGTTCGCCACGACCCTGGTCAGCGGTTACGGCGTGATCGCCGTCCGCGGCTTGGCGGGTCTGTTCGCCGGCCTGATGCTGTGGATGGCGATCAGCACGATCGCGCGCGCCGACCGGCCGGAACGCGCCTCGGGCGTGTTCGTCACGGTTCAGACCCTGGCGCAGCTGATCCTCGCCGCAGCACTGCCAGCGACGTTGGTCCCCCGGTTTGGGATCAATGGAGCGCTCGCGGCCTTGGGCGTGATTTCACTGCTGACGGCCGCTGCCGCGGCGATTGGGCCAAACCATTTCACACAGCTGCCGAAGCCGGAGAAGGGTGGGCCCAAGCTTGGCTTGCGACCTTTGATCGGGCTGTTGGCGACCTTCCTCTTCATGGCCTTCATTGTCGCCCTGTGGGTCTACCTCGAGCCCCTCGCCGAGCTATCGGGCCTGACCCCGCAGCAGGCTGGCCTCGCGGTGGCGGTGGCGCTGGGGCTGCAGGTCGTCGGTGGGGCCGCGGCGACCGTTGCGGGACGCCGCTGGCCGCCAGCGGGCGTGCTGATCGTGGTCGGACTTCTGAACGCCGTGATCATGGCCGTGCTTTGGAGCGGGCCGAGCGCCATGGTGTTCATGGGCGCTGTCGCGGTCTTCGGCTTCCTCTGGCTCTTCGCCTTGCCGTTCCAGACCCTGCTGCTGATCAAGCTCGATCCGAGCCGGCGCGCGGCCATGCAGCTTGGGACCGCTCAGTTGCTGGGCAGCAGCTTTGGTCCCCTGGTCGCATCTGTGGTGGTGGCGGACGGCGAGGTGCGGCGGGCCATCGCCCTGTCGGCGGTGCTGCTGGCGCTGGCGGTCGGCTTGATCAGCCTTCTGGCGGCCTCGGGCGCGAGCCGCGCGCTGCTAGTTGATGGTAGTACAGGCTGACCATCCAGCTGACTTCCTCGGCGACCTTGTCGTCGTCGAGGTTGGGATCTTCGATGATCATTTCCACCGCGGCGTAGGTCATCTGCTCGGACAGCCGCATGGCGGTGCGAAGGTGTTCGTCGCTGACGGACGGATAGGCGTCGCGCAGAGCGTCGAACATGCGGTCGAGGACCTTGTTGCGCGAGGCGGTGCGAACCTCCTGCAGCATCGGCACAGCGCGAATGGCGCGTAGAATCCAGAGGCCGCCAGGCTGGCTCCGGGTGATGGCTATCACCTGCTTTTGGAGGATCAGGTTCTGTTCGACAGCTTCTTCCAGGGTCCGGACTGCCGCGCCGCCCTGGTCCAACCACGCGAAAACCGCCTCGTCCTGGGCCTCCATCAGGCGTCGGGCCAGTTCGGAGATCAGCGCGTACTTGTTCGGGAAGTAGCGATAGAGGGCTGGGGGCGTGAGGCCGGCCCGTTCGCAGACAAGATTGGTGGTCAGTCGCTCGAATCCGACCTCGGCCAGGAGTTCGCCGGTCGTCGCCAGAACGACCTCGTAGGTGTTTTTGCCGCGCGGCCGCGAAGGCAGCGACTTTGCGTCGAGGGACGGCGTTGTGACTGTAGCGGCCGAAGCCGGAGCGCGTTTCGCCATCAGGATTCCTGAACGTCGTCGGTTCGACGATCAAATGCCTATACCAGCGGCTGGCGGCGGCGCGAAGCCGCCTCGGGGGATGGCGAGCGCCCCGACGCCATGAGCGTCGGGGCTCCCGGGCTTAGTAGTGGTAGCGGAGGAAGATCCCCAGGCTGCGCGGCCGATTGTAGGCCAGCAGGTCCTCGCCGAGGCTGTCGATGTTGGAGATCGACACCACATAATCCTTGTTGAAGATGTTACGGGCGAACAGCCCGGCCTCGATCGAGGTGTCGGGCGAGCGCCAGGCGGCCTGGGCTCCAGCGATCCACACGCCGTCCTGCGACAGGCGGTCAGCGTTGGAGTTGTCGAAGTAGATCTTCGACGAGTAGGCCGCGTCGGCCGAGGTCACGATCGCCGCCCCCGATTGAAGCGGATAGGTGTAGTTGCCGGCGATGTTGAACGTCACCTTCGGCGACTGGGGCAGACGGTTGTCGGTGTAGTCCTGGCCCTCGGACTGGTAGTCGCCGAACTTGGCGTTCAGCAGCGACAGGCCGGCGTTGAAGGAGAGGTTCTGGGTGGGCCGGGCGGTGATTTCGGCTTCGGCGCCATAGACCTTTGAGCTGGCCGCATTGTCCAGCACGAGCACGGTTAGGCCGTTGCGCAGGGCTTGAGCGAAGACCTGCTGGTTCTGGTAGTCGTAGTAGAACGCCGAGACGTTCAGGCGGACGCGGTTGTCGAACAATTGCGACTTCACCCCGACCTCGAAGGCGTCCAGCGTCTCGTTGTCGTAGGGCTCGAGTTCTTCAGGCGTGGTGGCCATGCCGCCGAAGAAGCCGCCGGCCTTATAGCCGCGGTTGTAGGTGGCGTAGACGTTGACGTCGGGGTTCACCTCGTAGCGCAGGCCAAGCCGGCCCGACCAGTCGGAGAAGGTCTTGCTCTGCTTGGAGGTCAGCAGGACGATCGAGCCCTCGGCGGTGCTGCGATAGTCGAAGTCCTTGTCGTCGGCCGACCAGCGCAGGCCGATCGTGCCGACCAGCCTATCGGTGATGGAGTAGTCGGCCTGGCCGAACACCGCATAGCCCTTGGTCTTCTGAGTGTAGGGGTGAGCGAACACCGCGACGCTGTTTTCCAGGTCGAAGCCGGTGGGGTTGTCGGGCGTGATGAAGAAGGGCCGGAAGTCGCGCAGCGTGTCCTGCTGGGAGGCGTCCTTGACTGTCTCGTTCATGAAGTAGACGCCGCCGACCCACTTGAGCCGGGCGCCCGGGTCGTTGGACTGCAACCGCAGCTCTTGGGTGAACTGCTGTTGGCGCGACAGGTAGTTGATTTCGATCATCTGCAGCGGATTGGAGTCTGTGTTCTCCAGGTCGTTGCGGTGAGCCCACTGGTAGGCGGTGACCGAGACAAGCGAAACGGGGCCGAGGTCCCAGGTGGCTTGTACGGACGAGCCGAAGAGATCGACCTTGTCCTTGCCCTCGATGTTGTAGTCGCCCGCGTTCCGGTCGTTGTCGGTGTCGGCGTAACCCATCAGGTCGGTGCACTGGCCGCTGGCGTAGAAGGCCGGGGCGCAGAAGCCGTCAGCGCCGGTCGCTGCGGCCGTCGTCGGGAACAGGGCGCGATGCTGCGGCGCGGTGGCGTCGCCGCGGTTCACGAAGCGGTTGACCTGGGCCAGGACCTCCAGGTCCTCGTTGGGGGTGAAGAGCAGTTGAGCTCGGCCGGCCCAATACTTGGTGGCGTTGACGTCGTTCCCGGTCACCCGGTTGTAGGTGTAGCCGTCGTCGGCGACGTATTGGCCGGCCACGCGGAAGGCCAGCTTGTCCTCGACGATCGGCCCGCCGACGGCGGCGTTGAGGTTGATCGCGTTATAGGTCGCGTATTCGGCCGAGGCGTCGGCGGTGTAGGTCTGGGTCGGGCGACGGGTCGTGACGTTGATCGCCCCGCCGTTGGTGTTGCGGCCGTAGAGCGTGCCCTGCGGCCCGCGCAGCACCTCGACCTGGGCGAGATCGAAGAAGCCCGCCATCTGGGCCAAGGGTGAGCCGATATAGACGCCGTCCATATAGACGCCGACGCCGCTCGAGGAGTTCGGATTGAAGTCGCTGAGGCCCACGCCGCGGATGAAGATCTTCGGGTTGGCCGCAGCATCGCCGCTGCTGACGCGCAGGCCCGGCGCCATGTTGTTCAGCGCGATGACGTTGTTGGCGCCGCGGTCGGCAAGGGCCGAACCCGTGATCGCCGTCACCGAAACCGGGACATCCTGAAGGTTCTCGGAGCGCTTTTGCGCGGTGACGACGATTTCTTCGACCGTCGCAGCGTTGTCCTGCGCGGACGCCGCGCCAGCCAAAAGCGCCACAAGGGCGCAGCCCATCATCCAGACCGTTTTCATGTCATCCCCGACCATTTTTTGTCGCAACCGCGATTTCCCTAAAGCGATAGTAAAAACTATCTTTGCGCAATAGCTTCGTCACATTTCGCGGGGGGCGGCGATCTCGGCGCCGATTTTTGTGGCAAATTCAGCCCAGTTGGAGGGCGTCGCAGCATGATGGACGCCCACCGCCCAAAGGGGTTGCGGCTTCAATAATAAATACTATCGTAGACGGCAAGCCAATGGGAGGGCGTCGTATGCTGGGCTGCTACACGGACCGTCTGAGCGTCCGTCCTGGGGAGCGCTTCAGCCTCTATGCCAGCGCCACCCATGGGCCTTGCCGGCTGGAGATCACCCGCATAGGCGCCGCAGACATCGTCGTCGCGACGATTGATGAGGTCGCGGTCGCCGAGCAGCCAATTCCGCCAAACGTCGACCGTGACGGGTGTGGCTGGAGCCAAACTCTTGAGCTTGAGGTGGGGGAGACCTGGGTCTCCGGCTACTACGATATCAAGCTGGTCGATGCGCAGGGCACCGAGGCCCATCACTTCGTCTGCGTGAAGCCGCTGCGCGGCGCGCCCGGCTCTCGCGCGGCCCTCGTCCTGACGACCAACACCTATCACGCCTACAACTGGTGGGGCGGGGCCAACGCCTATTCCAACGTTACGGGATTGATGAGCGGCGCGACGCCGTTTGACCAAGCTATGGACGAGGCCATCGGCGTGCTCTCGACCGAACGGCCTTTTGCTCCGCTGATCGTCGCGGCGCCGGCTGATGCGCCGCGTTTGGTCAATGACCGCAAACGCGGTTTCAAGGAGCGGCCCTGGGCCAGTGATCCCAAGTGGATGGCGGCGCATCGAGCCTCACCCTACGACGGCTCGGCCGGCTTCCTGCATAAGTGGGAGCACGTCTTCGTCGCCTGGGCTGAGGCGGAAGGCTACGTGCTGGATTTCTTCACGGACTACGATCTGGAGGTCGAGCCCGATCTGCTGGCCGGCTACGCCTCGGCGTTCTTCGTCGGGCACAGCGAGTATTGGTCCGGGGGCCAGCGCGCGCAGGTCGAAGCGTTCGTCGATGGCGGCGGGAAGATCGGCATCCTGTCGGGCAACACCTGCTTCTGGAAGGTGCGCTGGGAGAACGACGGCAAGACCTATGTCTGCCACAAGTGGCGCGGCTTCGAGGCCGAGGACGTCGCCCCCGAAGACGCCACCCACCTGTGGTCCCATCCCGCCTTTGGCCAACCGGAAGCAGAGCTGACGGGGTTGAGCTTCGTGTTCGCCGGCTATCATCGGCTGGGCATGTGCGTGTCGCGCGGGCAGGGCGGCTTCACGATCTACAACGACCGCCACTGGGCGCTCGAAGGCTCGGATCTGTTCTACGGCGACGTGCTGGGCGGGGACCTGCCGCTGATCGGCTACGAGAGCGACGGATGCAAATTCGAGTTCGGCCAGGATGGCCTGCCGAAGGCGATCCCCGTGCTGGGCGTGCCGGCCAATCTCGAGATCATCGGCTTGGCGCCTTGCGCCTTCGGAGAGGAGGCCGGGCGCGGCTACAATCCGATCATCCCGCCGGAGAAGCTCGATGTGATCGCACAGATCGTGTCAGGCGACGCCAGCCCGGAGGCTCAGGCCAGCGCGCTTCGCGGCCACGCGATCCTGGCGAGCTTCAAGCGAGGGGCGGGCGAGGTGTTCAATACCGGCACCACGGAATGGGTGCACGGGTTGAAGGCCAAGGACCCCTTCGTAGAGACCATCACGCACAATGTGCTGCGGCGGTTCGAAGTCACCCGAAGTACTGCAGCCTGAACCCAGACCTTGGCTGGCACGCAGCTCAGCTGCGCTCTTTCGGCGAGGGGCTGCCAAGCATCGGCGCCTCGCCATGGTCGAGCTTCACGTCAAGGCTCCTGAGTTGGGCGAACAGGACCTGCAGGCGCGCGAGATTCGCGGCCGCCAGGCCGCTCACCTGCGCCTCGGCCTCCGGCGCCGGGCGGGCGTCAAAGCCTGCGCCGCGCGCGCTTATCAGGCCGCGGGCCCTGAGGGTGTGAAGGCGTCGTCGCACGCTCGGGATCGGTTGGTTCAGAGACCGCGCCAGAGGCGATGTCCGCAGGGTCGGCCAATCGCCGCCTGAGGCGCCCCGACCTGTCGCCTCAACTATCCCCATATAGACCAGAGCTTCTTCGTAACCGCCCGCTACGTCGGCGACCCTGGCCAGGGTGTCCACGGCGAAGGCCGCGCAGCGGCGATTCACCAGCCGCAAAGGCAGGTCTCTGGATGCGGTCGTGCTCCCCTCGGCCTGTGGCCAGTCGATCTGAGGGACCCTGGACTGGAGGTCCCGGAGAAGGGTGCGCACCGCTGCGTAGTTGGCCTGAGAGCCTAGATGGTGCCGCGGCTCGTCGATCAGCCGCGCGTGGACGCCATGCTCGGTGCGGACGCACCGTCCCTGGGCGATAAGGCCGTCAACCCGTCTCCGCGTTGTCTCGTATGGCAGGCCGAGACGATCAGACAGCGACCTCACGGACGTAGGGCGTCGAAAGCCGTCCGGGGGGCCATCTGCATAGGTGGCGTACCGCCACCCCAAGCTCGCGATCTCGTCCAGGTGACCGATGTCGGCGTCCATGATCGCCGTTAGGAGTATGGCGTCGACGATGTCGCCTTTCGCGCCGTCGACACCGGCAAGGATGGCGCGCAGCAGATAGCGGCAGGAGGCGTAAAGGACCACGGCGAGTACGTGCGGGCTGACACTGCCGCCGCTCGGGACGTGCGTCGGCAGCGTCTGTGTCATCGACAGTCCAACCCAAGGTTCCACGCTCGGTCGGGCCATAGTTCTGTCGCTCCTCGCCCATGCCTGAAGCACAGGCGATTGATTGCCATGCATGCTCACGCTGTTCGGAGAACGCGCCTACCGAATTGTTCATTTTGGGTATGAGGCCGGGTCCTGGCCGTACACTGGTAACCCTGCGTGCCTACCCCTCGCGCAAGCTTGGGAGGACAGTTATGGCCAGCGGACTTGCGGCGCTTCGAATACTGGTCATCGACGATAACCCCCAGATGCGCACCATCGTGGGTACGGTCCTTTCAGCCGCCGGCGTCGGGCAGATCTTCTACGCTCAGAATGGCCGCGAGGGTCTGTCGGCTCTGCTGGAGTGCCAGCCTGACGTCACCTTCGTCGACTATGAGATGCCGGAGATGAACGGCCTGGATTTTATCGCGCGGGTGCGCGCCCTGGATTGCGATCTGCGGATGACCGCATTGATCATGCTGACCGGTCACTCCGACGAGCCTCGCCTACGCGCCGCACGTGATCGGGGCGTGAATGAGTTCCTCGCCAAACCGGTCGCGGCGCGAACCATATTGGGGCGCCTGCAGTCGGTGATCCTTCACGCAAGGCCGTTCATTTTGACCAAGACCTACTTTGGGCCCGACCGCCGCCGCCGAAGCGCCGTGGACTATGCCGGTCCGCGCAAGCGGGCGAGCGACAGGGTGGGCGAGACGCTCGAGATCTGATCCTGGCCGCTCGGAACGGCGACGAGCACGCCGTGGGCCGGCGCTAGTTGGAGCTCTGCGGCGCGCTGCAATACGACGCGCCTTTGCCGAAGTTCTGGCATTCCCATCCTTCGGGGAATTGGCTCGCCATGGGCGCCTTTCCGCTGCTGAAGATGAGTGCGAGAACAAGGCCGAATAGGATCAGGGCGGAGACGCCATAGAGCGCGCCGCGACCCGCGTCGCTCAGAAGTGGGCCGGGCCGGCTCATCACGATTCCGTAGTCTCCCGCGTCCAGCGCGACGCGGCAGCCTTCTCACCAAACCAGTCGGAGATGTCCATGGCCGAGCTGGCAGCGGTGCGCACAATTGCGAGAACGCGGTGGCCGGCAGTCGACAGGGCTGGAACTAACCGCCGCCCAAAAGGCGTGGGCCCTCGGCGGCGGTTCTCGTAACCTTTGGTCTATCAAGCGACGGCGCGTTTGGCCCTTGCCGCGGTGTTGCGATTGACCGGGCGCGTAAGTCCCAGGCTCTCACGGAAGGTCGAGCCCTCGTAGTCCTCGCGGAAGACGCCGCGGCGCTGGAGGATCGGCACGACCTGCTCGACGAAGATCTCGAACTGTCCCGGAAGCGACTGGCCGACCACGAACCCGTCGCTGGCTTCGGTGTCGAGCCAAGCCTGGAACTTGTCGGCGATCTGCTCCGGCGTGCCGGTGAATTCGCCCTTGGGTGTGGCGAAGCGCAGAGCCACCTCACGAAGGGTCAGGGTCTCCTGTTTCAGCGCCTCGGCGATCCGCAGCGTGGAGGATTGCTGGCTGTTCAATCCCAGGGAGATCACGTCCGGGAACGGCGCATCCGGATCGTATTGTGAGAAATCGTGGTCGTTAAAGGTCCGGCCAAGCATCGAGAGCGCGGCCTCCAGGGAGACAAGCGCGGCGCGTTCTTCCCATAGCGCATGGGCCTGCGCCTCCGTACCGCCGACGATGGGGGAAACGGCCGGCAGGATGAGGAGATCGTCCCGCTCTCGCCCGAAGCCGGCCGCCCGCGACTTGACGTCGGCATAGTAGGCCCTGGCCGCTTCAATGGAGCCATGGTTCACGAAGATTGCTTCGGCGCTCCGTGCGGCGAAGTTCTTTCCGTCCTCGGAAGCGCCGGCCTGGAAGATCACGGGTTGGCCTTGCGGCGACCTTGCGATGTTCAGCGGTCCTTTGACCGACAGAAACTCGCCCTTGTGGTTCAGGGTGTGAAGCTTGTCCCGATCGAAAAAGACGCCGCTCTCCTTGTCATGGATGAGTGCGTCGTCCTCCCAGCTGTCCCATAGCCCCTGCACGACATCGAGATGTTCGGCGGCGAGGCGATAGCGGACGTTGTGAGCCAGATGCTCGTCCTTGCCGAAATTCTCCGCCGATCCTTCAAGCCAGGATGTCACGACGTTCCAGCCCGCCCGACCGCTGCTGATGTGGTCGAGGGACGCGAACTGGCGCGCGAGGTTGAAGGGTTCGGTGTAGGTGACCGAAACGGTGGCGACGAGGCCGATGCGATTGGTGAGCCCGGCGAGCGCCGACAGGATGGTGAGCGGCTCGAAGCGGTTCAGGTAGTGCGGGCTTGAGCGTTCGTTGATCGACAGGCTGTCAGCGATGAAGAGAAAGTCGAACTTGCCCTTCTCGGCCAGTTCAGCGGCCCGTTTGTAGTAGGCGAGGCTCGTGCTCCCGCCGGGTTCGGCGTCGGGGTGGCGCCAATCGGTCCAGGTGCGGCCAGCGCCCTCGACCATGTATCCCAGCTTCAGTTGGCGTTTTGTGGCGCGCGACATCTCATGGCTCCGATTGCTGCGCACGAGCCTAGAAGGTCGGTCGATCGAGCTAAAACGAGTGTTTGAAATCCAACCTATGCGGCTTGCTTGAGGTTGGAGGCTGAGCGTGCTGCTCAGTCGGGACGAGGCGCTTGCGCGTAAGCATCGCCAGGGGCGCGGCCGACGGGCTTCATATCTGCTATAAGCAGCTCAATCAGTTGGCCGAACGTCCGAAGCCGGGCGATGCGGGACGTGGTTGGGGGCTGGTCGCGGTCGATCTGACGTTCTACGTCGATCGCCCATCGCTTGGCGTCTTCCTGACGGACGGCCGCGCTGAGGTGTTGAGATGCAAGAGAAGCTATTGAAAAACCAACATCATTTACTCAGTGTCGCGCCGATGATGGACTGGACGGACCGGCATTGCCGTGTCTTGCACCGGACGCTGTCGGCGCGGGCGCTGCTCTATACGGAGATGCTGACGACGGGGGCGATCCTGCACGGCGATCGCGAGAGGCTGCTGGCCTATGATCCGGCCGAGCATCCGGTGGCGCTACAGCTTGGCGGCTCGGACGCAGCCGATCTAGTGGCCGCCGCCCGGATCGGCGAGGCCGAGGGCTATGACGAGATCAATCTCAACGTGGGCTGCCCGTCCGACCGGGTGCAGAGCGGCCGGTTTGGCGCCTGCCTGATGCGCGAACCTGAGCTGGTGGCCGAGTGTATGGCCGCGATGGGCGCGGCGGTGAAGGTTCCGGTGACCGTTAAATGCCGGATTGGGGTGGATGAGCAGGAGCCCGCCGAGAGTCTCTATCGGCTGGTCGATCTTTGCGCGGAGGCCGGGGTCGGAAGTTTCGTCGTTCACGCTCGCAAAGCTTGGCTGAAGGGCTTGTCACCGAAGGAAAACCGCGACGTGCCGCCGCTCGACTATCCGCTGGTCCACCGGCTGAAGCGCGAGCGGCCGGGTCTGACCATCGTGATCAATGGCGGGATCGCCTCGCTCGATGAAGCAGAGGCCCAGTTGGAACATGTGGACGGGGTGATGCTGGGCCGCGCGGCCTATCATGAACCTGCGATCCTGGGGCAGGTCGACCGCCGTGTCTTTGGGCAGGGCGAGGATGTCGACGCCTTCCAGGCGGTCGAGCTCTATCGGCCGTATGTGATGGGACAGCTGAGCCGGGGCGTGCATCTGGCCGCCATGACCCGGCATATGCTTGGTCTTTTCCATGGTCTTCCCGGCGCGCGCAGCTGGCGGCGGATCCTCACCGTGGAGGGCGTAAAGGCGGGCGCTGGGATCGAAGTGATCGACGCGGCGCTGGCCGCTGTGTCAGGGGCGCAGGATGAGCGACGTCTGCGTCGCCTCGAAGCTGGCGAGGCGGCCTAGATAGCTCATCCCGAGCAGCGAGCTTTCCAGGCCGTCCTCGATCACCAGGGCGTCCACATTGTCCAAGCGGGCGCCGGCCACCGAAACCTGGCCAAGCTTGACGGCGGCGGCGCGGGTCTGGCCCGAGGCGGTCACCACCTTGTAGGTGTAGTCCAGCTTCTCGGTGGCGATGCCGAGGCGCTTGGCGTCGGCGGGAGTCAGGGCCACGGCGCTGGCGCCGGTGTCGACCAGAAAGCGGACCCGCGAACCGTTGACGTCGGCCTCGGCCCAATAGTGGCCGTCGCGGCCCTTAGCGATCGAAGCCGGCTGAGCCATCGAGGATTGCGGCGCGATCGCCACGGCGGCGCGCAGTTCCGGAGCTTGGTTGGCGTTCTTGAAGTTGGCCAGGGTTTGTCCCGCGCCCACCGCCGACACGGCGCCCACCAGGGCCATCACCGCTAATTTCAGCATCTCGATACCTCGACGTCTCGACGGCCGGAGATCGTGTCCGGTCGTCTTCGGGGAGGAAGCTAGGCGCGTCTTGTGTGTAAGCGGTGAATCAACAGGCTTGATGAAATCCTAACAAGCGCAACCGTTTAGGCTTGGAACATGGCCAGTTTCTCAGGGCGGATGCGCTCGCGGCGATCCGCAAGTTCGCCCATGATGCGGGCCCGATCATCGTCCGTCAGCTTCGCCCATCCGGCGACTTCGGAGAGCTGCCGATAGCAGCCCATGCACAACCCGCTCTCGCCGTCGATGACGCAGACCTTGATGCAAGGCGTCTTGATCGGGGCGGGCGGGCGCGGGGGCTGAACGGTCATGGCTAAGGGATAGCGTAGGTCACGGTGGCCTGCGCCGCCAGTCTGTCCGGGCTTTCGGTCCAGAGCCTGATGTCGCAGACGGCATTGCGTCGCCCAAGCCGCAGCAACCGGCCCTCGGCGTGGACGTCGCCGGGTTTGGCGCCGCGCAGGAAGTTCATGACCAGGGAGCTGGTCACCGCCATCAGTTCCTCCCCGACATGGCAAAGCACCAAGGCGTAGGCGGTGGTGTCCGCATGCCCCATCAGGGTTGGGCCGGAAACCAGGTTGCCGGGCCGCAGCATCGCTGGGCGATAGGGCAGGACGACGTGAACGCGCCCGGGCTCGGCCTCGGTGATCCTCGGAAACGCCTCCTGCGGAACTCCGGGGAAGGCGCCGAAAATCAAGGTGTTGACGCGGTCCGCATCGAGTTTGAGCTCTGGAAACATGGCCGAGCTTTGCCGAGCGGGCGGATCATTACAAGATGTTTATGTTTCCTGAGTAATCATTCGTATCATTGCAGTATTTTAATATTCTAATACTAATTGTTGCCGGTAATTCATTTGAGTGACGTCGTTTTCGCGAGCAGGTTCCCTCCATAAATTTCGAGGGAGTAACGCCATGAAACTGATCGCCATCGCATTCGCCGCCACCGGTTTGCTCGCCGCTGCGAGTTCCGCCACCGCCGCTGCCGCTGTCAGCGACGTAGAGTTCCTCAAGGCCAGCCGCTGCCGCGGATTGGCCGATTCCGGCCTGACCCAGGTCGACACCGCCGCCATGGACGCCTTTATCAGGAACGAGCGTTCCGGACGCGCGCCCTATGTGCTCGAGCGCAGCAAGGTCGAGTACGACAAGGCCAAGCGGGAAGCCAAGTCCGACAGCGGCGATCGTAAGGCGCGCCTGACCGCCGAGCTGAGCGGTCCCTGCCAAGTCTACAAGGGCTGATTGCGCCACCCCCCGGCCCAGTCACCGCCTTGATTGCGCGCCCGGCTCCCCCCGGGCGCGCATTTTTTATGCCCTCGCCTGCAATGCGAGCGCTCGCGCGGAACCGACCTTCGCCGTAGGCTGTTTGAGTCTGGGTGTTGGAAGCGGGGCATTGGTCGGCAATGGATGTGTTGAGGCCGGGCGATACCTGCTGGCGAAAAGCGCGCGCCGCGCGTGCTGCATTTCTGGTCGACACTGAGGCCTACTACACCGCTGTCTTCGAAGCCCTGCGCAATGCGCGCCGCTCGGTGTTCCTGCTGGGCTGGGGTTTTGATCCAAGAGCCCGGCTGTTTCCGGACGGCTTCGACGGTCCCGCCGATCCCGACGAGGTGGGGCGCATTCTGGTTGCGGTGTCGCGCGCGCGGCCCGACCTGGAAATTCGCCTGCTGATCTGGAAATCGGCCCTGCCCATCGCCGCCAGCCAGGAGTTCTTTCCCCACCGGGCGCGGGCCTGGTTCAAGGACACGAACGTGCAGTTCGTGCTCGATGACCAAGTGCCGTTTGGCGCCTGCCACCATCAGAAGGTGTTGGTGATCGACGACGCCCTGGCCTTCTGCGGGGGCGGCGACATCAGTGTCGATCGTTGGGATACCCCCGGCCACCTTGAGCATGATCCGCGCCGCATCATGCCCGACCAGCAACACCATCCGCCGCGTCACGAGGTGATGATGATGGTCGACGGCGAGGCGGCCCAGGCGTTGGGCGACCTTTCGCGGGAGCGCTGGCGACGTGCGACGCGCGAGGTGCTGCCCGCGCCGGACACCGTGCCGATCGACGACCCCTGGCCGGCGCACATTCCGGCCCAACTCAAGGACGTCGACATCTCGCTCCAGCGGACCGAGCCAGCATGGGCCGGTCGCGAGGGGGTCACGGAAATCCGCAAGCTGATGATCGCCTCGATCATGGAGGCGCGCTCGACGATCTATCTGGAGAACCAGTATTTTACCTGCCCGTTGATCGCCGAGGCGGTTTCGAGGCGATTGGGAGAACCAGACGGGCCGGAGGTGGTGTTGATCTCCACCGGCCAGAGTCCCAGCTGGTTCGATCAACTGACCATGGATCGGGCCCGGTCGAACATGCTGTGGCGGTTGCGCGCCTCCGATGTCTTCGGGCGTTTCCGGGCCTGGTATCCGACCACGCCCGCCGGAACGACGATCATCGTGCATTCGAAGGTGACGGTCATCGACGACCATCTTGCACGGGTGGGATCGGCCAATCTCAACAACCGCTCGGGCGGCTTCGACACGGAGGTCGAGTTGGGCGTGGAGGCCGCTTGCGAGGCTGACGAGCGCGCGATCGGCGCCCTGCGCGATCGCCTGATCGGTCACTTCCTGGGGCAGACGGGCGAGGCGGTTTCCAAGGCCCGGCACGAGTGGGGCGGTTTGATCCCGGCTATCGACGCCCTGAACAGCGAAGGCCGACTATCGCCAATCCTGCCGATGAAGCAGACGCCGCTGGGCGAGATCATCGCGACCTATCACCTGGGCGATCCCTACAACGTCACCGACTCCTGGCGCGCCTCGCGCCGGCGCGACCTGCTCTATCAGGAGAAGCACCAGCGCTTCATGTCACACTGAAGTCCATGACCAGCGGCAGGTGGTCGGAGGCCGTGCGGGTCAATTGGTCGAAGGGCACGAAGACGTCCTCGACCTTGATCTCTGGGCTGACGAAGACGTGGTCGATGCGCAGCACGGGCAGGGTCGAGGGGAAGGTCGAGGTCGCCGACTTCGTGGGTGCGAGCCGCCGGGCGGCCGCCAGCTTGGCGCAGAGCGTCCGGTAGACCACCGAACTGCTCGTGGCGTTGAAGTCGCCAAGCAGGATGCTCGGACCCTTGCGCATGGGATGGCCGAGCCACGAGGGGCCGGCCAGCCATGCGGCCTGCAACTGTTGTTCCTTGGGGACCAGTCCGAGGTGCGTGTTGATCACCTGGACCGGCTTGCCCTCGATCTCGACCGAGAGCCAGACCGCGCCGCGCGGCTCCAGGCGTGGAATGGCGGGGTGGCCGGGCAGGGGGCCGGTCTGGATCAGCCGCTCCGGATAGGTCGTCAGGATCGCATCGCCATAGAGTTCTTCCTCGACCCGCAAGGCGGGGTGGAAGTGGAAGGCCATCTTGAGCCGCCGCGCGATCTGGTGGGCCTGGTCGACGCCGCCGGTTCGGGCGCGACCGACATCCAGTTCCTGCAGGGCGACGATGTCGGGCTTCAGCCGTGCGATCACCTCGGCGACGCGGCCGACATCGAGGCGCCGATCGACGCCGACGCAGCGGTGGACATTGTAGGTAAGGATGCGAGGCATGTGGGCTTACGGATGCACGCCTCTTGCACGCGGCGCAACCGGTCCAACGCTGGCGCACGGCGAAGGTTCGCGTGATAGTTCGAATGCAACCTGGGGGAAGCGAGAATGCTCTTGCCGTTCTTGATGGCCATTGCCGCGAGCGAGCCTGTCACTAGTCCTGTGTGGATATCCAGACCTAACGGGGAGCAGATAGCCCAGGTCTATCCAAGGAAGGCCTTGGAGGAACAGTTGAGCGGCAATGTCGTTTTCAACTGCACTTGGAATGAGGACGGTAGGCCGATCAACTGCGTGGTTGAGAGCGAGACGCCGACGGGCGCGGGCTTCCTCGAAGCTGGCTTGGCGCTCTCCAAGGGCTTTCACGCGAGATCCACCTTAGAGGACGGATCACCGATCACGGGGCGTCCCTATCGACTGCCGATCCGCTTCGTTCCTCCGACGACTGAGGTAGGCGCGATCAAGATCGTCACGCCGACAGGGGGGATCGGCAAGGTGACCCTCAATTGTCGCACCGATTCGGACGCGCGGCTCGACAACTGCTTTATCCATGGCGAAACGGACCACGGACTAGGCCAAGCGGCGCTCAATCTCATAGACGAAGCAAATGCCTTGCGTCCCGAGTCCACTCGGGAGCGTCAATCCTACGCTCGGATCCGCCTTCCAATCATATTTGTTGCTCCCTAAGGGCCGGCTCGGTCGGTACCGCACCGGAATTTGAGGTGACGTTGACGTAAGCGTCATCTTCACATCGTCATTTTCGCCGTCTATGGTCCGCGCCAACGAAATACGCTGTAAATGCTCGCGCCAGGGAGCCCTTCTATGAACCTCGATTTTTCGCCCGAAGACGCCGCTTTCCGCGAGGAGGCCCGCGCCTTCATCGCCCAGAACTACCCGCAGGAGCTCCGCGACAAACAGAATCGCGGCGAGGACCTGGGTCGCGAGGACTATCTGTCCTGGCACCGCATCCTGGCGAAAAAGGGCTGGTCGGCTCCGTCGTGGCCGAAGGAGTTCGGCGGCACCGATTGGACGCCCACCCAGAAGTACATCTGGTCCGAGGAGCAGGCTCGCGCCGACACCATCGGCATTCTGCCGTTCGGCGTCTCGATGCTGGCGCCGGTGATCTACACCTTCGGCACCCAGGAGCAGAAAGAGAAGTTCCTGCCCGGCATCCGTGACGGTCAGGTCTGGTGGTGCCAGGGCTATTCGGAGCCGGGCGCCGGTTCGGACCTCGCGTCGCTGAAGTGCAAGGCCGAGCGCGTCACGGGCGACGACGGCAAAGAGTACTACATCGTCAACGGCCAAAAGACGTGGACGACGCTGGGTCAGCACGCCGACTGGGGCTTCTTCCTGGTCCGCACCGACCCGAATTCGAAGCCGCAGGCCGGCATCTCCTTCCTGCTGATCGACATGAAGACCCCGGGTATCGAGGTGCGCCGCATCACGACCCTCGAAGGCGGCCATGAGGTCAACGACGTCTTCCTGGATAACGTGAAGGTGCCGGTCGAAAACCGCGTCTTCCACGAGAACCAAGGCTGGACCTGCGCCAAGGCGCTGCTGGCCCATGAGCGTTCGGGCATCGCCGGCGTCGCGCGGTCGAAGCGCGGCCTGGAGCGGGTTCGCGAAATCGCCACCACCGAGCGTTCGGACGCCGGCGGCCCGCTGCTGGCCGACCCGTTCTTCAAGCGCAAGGTCGCCGAGCTCGAGATCGACCTGACGGCGCTGGAGTTCACCGAACTGCGCACCCTGGCCGGCGAAAGCAGCGGCAAGGGTCCGGGCACGGAAAGCTCGATCCTGAAGATCAAGGGCACCGAGATCCAACAGCGCCTGCACGAGCTCGCCCTGGAGGCCGTCGGCCACTATGGCGCGCCCTATCTGCGCGACCTGGGTCACAACGCCAACATCGGCCCCGACTACGCCGAGGGCCTGGCTGGCGACTACTTCAACGGCCGCAAGACCTCGATCTATGGCGGGTCGAACGAGATCCAGCGCAACATCATCGCCAAGATGGTGCTGGGCCTCTAGTCGTCGATCGTCTTAATTCACAACAAGCCTAAATCCCGCCCTCGGCCGATGCGCCGGGGCGGGGTGTCGTACGGGGAAACCAGATGGATTTCAGCTTCACCGAAGAACAGTCGATGCTGCGCGATACGGTCGCGAGCTATCTGGCCGACAACTATAGCTTCGAGCAGCGCCGCGACGCGCTGAAGGCCGAACCGGGCTGGCGCCCGGCGGTCTGGAAGGCCTTCGCCGAAGAGCTCGGCATCCTGGGGGCGCCGTTCTCGGAAGAGCTTGGCGGCCTCGGCGGCGGTTCGACCGACAACATGGTCATCATGGAAGAGCTGGGCAAATCCCTGGTGGTCGAGCCCTATCTCGGCACCGTGGTGATCGGCGGCGGCTTCCTGAAGCACTCCGGCTACGCCGGCGCGGCCGACCTCATCGCCAGCATCATCGGCGGCGAGACGATCATCGCCTTCGCCTACGCCGAGCCGCAGGCCCGCTACACCTGGCAGGACCTGAAGACCACCGCCAAGAAGGACGGCGCGGGCTATGTGCTGAACGGCCAAAAGGCGGTCGTCATCGGCGCGCCCTACGCCACGCACCTGATCGTCACCGCCCGCACCGGCGGCGGCCAGCGCGACGCCGGCGGCGTCTCGGTGTTCATCGTGCCGAAGACCGCCAAGGGCGTGACGACGCGCGACTACCAAACGGTCGACGGCTTCCGCGCCTCGGAAGTCACCTTCGAGAACGTGGCGCTCGGCGCCGACGCCCTGATCGGTTCGGAGGGCGCCGCCCTGCCGCTGGTCGAGAAGGTTATCGACGAAGCCATCGTGGCCACCTGCGCCGAAGCTTGCGGCGTGTTCCGCCGCCTGCATGAAGGCACGCTGGAATACACCAAGCAGCGCAAGCAGTTCGGTCAGCCGATCAGCCAGTTCCAGGTGCTGCAGCACCGGATGGTGGACATGTTCATCCAGCTCGAGCAGTCGATCTCGATGACCTACATGGCCGACATCAAGCTGGCCGACAGCGATGTCGAACGGGCCAAGGGCGCCGCGGCGGCCAAGGTTCAAATCGGCAAGGCGGCCAAGTTCATTGGCCAGAACGCGATCCAGCTGCACGGCGGCATGGGCATGACCGACGAAATGGCCATTGGCCATTACTTCAAGCGCGCCACGATGATCGAGAACGCCTTCGGCTCCACCGATCACCACCTCGCCCGCTATGAGGGGCTGAGCCTGGGTAAGGCGGCCTAAGCACTACGACTTCGCCCTGGCGAAAGCCGGGGGGCTAAACGGCGCTTCAGCTTGGCTGGAGCGCCGTTTTTGTTTTGCGATCAAACGACGCCGATGGAGTCTCGCCGGCGCGAATTGCGGACCATGCAGCCGACCGCGCCGAAGCCTAGGATCATCATCGCCCAGGTCGCAGGCTCCGGCACCGCGCTATCAACGCCGACCGGCGTGATGAAGTCGAAGGTGAATTCGGGATCAACAACCGGGCCCGCGGAGATCCCGATAAGGTAGCGACCGCTTGCGAGATTGTATGAGAATATGTGCATGAAGTTGTTCGCGTCGTTGAGCAGGAAGCTATTGTCAAAGACGCCATCAATGCTCTTGAGCTGTGTTGTAAATTCGGATCCAAAAGGCGCGCCATTTACGGAAACGCCAGTCTGGAAGATGCCTCCCAGCCATTCGAAATTGTAGTATTGCTTCGTCGGGCCGCCGGGATCGCCGATGGAGCCGGTGACCTTGCCGACCAGACCGCTTGGCAAAATCGTGGGCGCGTCTGGAGTCCCGCCAAGCAGGGCGAGCGCCGCCGGAACATCGTTGGTCGTCCAGTAGTAACCTGCAGATACGCCAACCGTTGGCAAAGGGTCGGGCGTCACCACGGTGATCGTCGCGTCCATTCCTGTCACTGAGAAGCCGTTGTTCGGCGTTCCGTACGTCGCGGTGTAGCCCGCGGTCGCCGCGTAATCGAAACTGCGGGAGAGCGATGAGTTGACGTCGGGAGGCACGTTTGCCGACGTCACCAAGCCCAAGGGGAGCAAGATCGAATTGGCTTCGATCGGTCCGGGCCCTCCCGGTCCAAACGTCGCATTGCGATCATAGACGTCGACATAGATGCCATTGCTCTCGCTCGAACCCGGCACGACCAGCGGAGCTCCCTGGGACGTCGTAACCTGAATATGGAAAACGTCGCCCGCCACCGCCGTAACGGGCGTGATCAAAGTCGCGGTGCTGCAGACGCCCGAGCGCACATAGAACCCGCAGGTGGTCGTCGCCGGATCGAAGTGGATCGAATAGTCCCTGACTGCGGCGCTAGCCTGCCCGCATCCCAGAAAAGCGGCGGCGGCGAATAACGCGCATCGAGCACTGGCGAGCTGGACCATGGTATATCCCCTCAATGGTGCATTTCAGAGAACGTCACTATCTGAAACTGCGCAATGGAAAATCCTCCAAAGCGTGCACTAATTTGTAGTACAAGTTTTGGGTGTATTTCCGTGTCATGGAACTGACAGGACAGGCGGCTGCCGCCTCGTTGCGCCCCGACGCCATGGTGGCCGCGCAAGAAAAAGCCCGCCCCACGGTTAAGTGAGGCGGGCCGATTTCGATCGGATGACTTTAGGTGTTTAGGCGACGCTGAAGGCGTTCCGGCGGCGCGTGGTGCGGACCATCGAACCGACCGCGCCGAAGCCGATGATCATCATCGCCCAAGTGGCCGGTTCAGGGACCGCCGAGATCGGGCTGGATTCCTGAAGCATGACGCGGCCGGTGAGCACTGCGCGGGGACCGCCCAGGCGCTGATATTCCGACGAGGTGTTCAGGATGTTGGCGCCGGTCAGCGTCAACGGGTTGAAGTCCAGGCGGAGCTGCTGGGCGGCGCCGGCCGTCTGGATCCGAAAGCCTTGGGTGGGGAGCGACACCCAATCGGCCAGGGCGGCGTTGTTGTAGTTGAACACCGAGAACACGCCCGGTCCGTACGAGCCGGCCGAAGCGGTGATGTTGATCCCGATCAGTGACGAAAGGGCGTCGTCGGTGGTGAAGGTGCCGGTCAGCGTTCCGCCGCCTTGCAGCGTGACATTGTCCAGCACGAAGGTCTTCGCAGCCCAGGCGGGCGCGGCCACGGCGAGGGCGACGATGGCGGCTGAGATTGCTGCGAGGCGTTTCATTTTGGCTCCGGGAGACAGGCGATCGTCGTTACTGCAGCGCTTGAAGCAAAAGCCGGGCCATCTGTGCAAGGTGGAACTGTTTTTCGTGGCCCCAGCTGATGAGCGCCGCAGACCCGAAAAAAATGCAGCGGGGATGTCGGGGCTAAGCTTGCCCGTACGTCCTAGGGGTGTCCTGATCCCAACCCAGGGGCGCGGACGGCTTTGAACCCTGAGGAGACACCCAATGCGCATGATCTTCGTCAATCTGCCCGTGAAGAGCGTCGAGGCCTCGCGGCGCTTCTTCGGCGCCCTGGGCTTTGAGTTCAATCCCCAGTTCTCCAACGAGAACACCGCCTGCATGGTCATCGAGGAGAACATCTTCGCGATGCTGCTGGAGCACGAGCGGTTCCAGGACTTCATTACCGGCCAGATCAGCGACGCGACCAAGGCCACCGAGGTGCTCACCTGTCTGTCAGCCGACAGCCGCGCCCAAGTGGATGACACCCTGGCCAAGGCGCTGGCGGCGGGGGGCAAGCCCTGGAAGCCGATCCTCGACATGGGGCCGATGTACGGCTGCAGCTTCCAGGACCTCGACGGTCATGTCTGGGAGTTGATGTACATGGACCAAGCAGCGATGGCCGAGATGGGCGAGGCCGCCCAGGCCGGCGCCTGATCGACGAGCGCTGAAAAGGCGGGTAGTGGATGGGTGTGAACGCACTGTATCCACTCAGCTTTCGCAGCTATGGCGCGGACGGCGTCATGCACCGGCACGACCACGTCCAGCTGGTGTTGCCGGTGGTCGGGAACCTGGAAATTGAGATCGACGGGCGCGGCGGCCGGCTCGATACCGGCCGCGCAGCCTTCGTCGCGCCGGGGGCCGATCATGTGCAGTCGGGCGAGGGACCAAATCGCTTCCTGATCGTCGATTGCGATCAAGCCGACCTGGGGGAGGCGGCCGTGGAGCGCCTGAGCCGCCAGGTATTCCTGCCGATCTCGCCGGCCGCGCGCCGCCTGATCGAGTTCGTGGATCTGTCCGGCGGGGGGATGTCATCGACCACGGCCTGGCGCTGCACGCCGCTGTTGCTTGAGGCGCTGTTGGACGTCCCGCAGGCCCCGTCACGGCTGGAAATCCTGAGGCGACGGATCGAAATGGAACCCGGCCTGGATTGGTCGGTCTCCGCGATGGCGCAGGCGGCAGGCGTGAGCGCCAGCCGCCTCCATGCGCTGTTCCGCGCCGAGCTTGATCAGACCCCGCAGCAAATGCTGTCCGAGATCCGTCTGCGTGCGGTGCAGGAGGGGCTGACCGGCTCGACCGCCTCGATCGCCGAGCTGGCGTTCAGGGCCGGTTACTCCGACCAGAGCGCCCTGACCCGGGCGATGCGCCGCGCCACTGGCCTGACGCCAGGCGCCTATCGCAAGCGGCGCCAACAATAGCCTGGGTCCAAAGTTCGAGAGCCACGGCCAAGACGCAGCCCGCGCGCCTCATCATCCTGCCCCTTGCAGATGGGTGAGATGGAAAGAAGCACGCAAATGGTGCGCGGAATCGCCAATGGCGTCGCGGCGGGCGCGGCCTGGGGCCTGGTGTTCCTGGCGCCCCAGGTGTTGGGCGATTTCAGCCCGTTCCAGCTCTCAGCGGCCCGCTATTTGGCCTATGGCGCGGTGGCGGTGCTGTTGTTGGCCCCACGCTGGCGCGGCCTGGTTTCGCGGCTGGGCCGAGCGGAGTGGATCAGCCTGGTTCGTCTCAGCCTGCTCGGCAACATCCTCTACTACATCCTCCTGGCCACCGCCGTGCAGTGGGCGGGCGGGGCTTCGGCCTCGCTGATCGTCGGCTTGCTGCCGGTGGTGTTGACCCTGGTCGGATCGCGTGAGGCTGGAGCGGTCAGCATCCGCGCCCTGGCGCCGTCGATGGCCCTTTGCCTGGCCGGCGTCGGGCTGGTGGCGTTCGAGGCCTTTCGGTTGGACACCGGGCACGGCGATCCGATCTTCAGGATGCTGGGGCTGGTCTGTGCGGTGGGGGCGCTAGGGTCTTGGTCGGCCTATTCGGTCGACAACGCCCGCTGGCTGGCGCGGCGGCCAGACATTTCGTCGTACGATTGGTCGTTGCTGACGGGGCTGGTCACCGGCGCCTTGGCGCTGCTGCTCGCGGTTCCGGCCTTCTGGGGCGGATCTGGTCATCCGGCGGCGGACTGGGCAAAGTTCTGGGGTGTCGCCGCCGGGGTGGCGATCCTGGCGTCCGTCGTCGGCAACGGCCTGTGGAACCAAGCCAGCCGCCTGTTACCGCTGACGCTGGGCGGCCAGATGATCGTGTTCGAGACCTTGTTCGCCTTGCTCTATGGCTTTCTGTGGTCGCAGCGGTGGCCCACAGGACTGGAGGTCCTGGCGATCGCGTGCCTGGTGGCCGGCGTCCTATGGTGCGCCACGCTGCATCGGACGCCGAGGGTGTCGCCCGCCGAGTAGGAGCCTCCGCCCTTTGGCCGATCCTAGGCCCCCATGAAGGGCTGCAAATTGCGGCGGATCCTCGCTAGCACCGGCTCGCTGGCGTCCGGCTTCACGAACGGCGCTCCGGTGATCATCTCGAACGCCCGGATGTAGACGTCGGACGCGGCTGAGATGATCTCCTCCGGGATTTCCGGGATCGGATCCTTGTAAGGATCGCAGCGCTCGGCCACCCAGGAGCGGACGAAGTCCTTGTCGAAGCTCTCGGGCCGCTGACCGGCCGCGAACCGCTCGGGATAGCTCTTGGCGAACCAGTATCGGCTGGAGTCGGGCGTGTGGATTTCGTCGGCCAGGATGATCTGGCCGTTGGCGTCGGTGCCGAACTCATACTTGGTGTCGACCAGGATCAGGCCGCGCTCGGCGGCGATCTCTTGCCCGCGCGCGAACAGGGCGAGCGCATAGGTCGAGAGCGTCTCCCACTGCTGGGCGCTCAGCAGGCCCTGTTCCACGATCTGCTCGGGGGTCAGCGGCTCGTCGTGACCGCCGTCGAAGGCCTTCGAAGTCGGGGTGATGATCGGGGTCGGCAGCTTCTGATTGTCGGCCAGGCCGTCGGGCAAGGTGTGGCCGTACATCTCGCGCTGGCCCTGCTTGTAGAGCGTCAGGATCGAGGTGCCGGTCGTGCCGGCCAGGTAGTCGCGCACCACGATCTCGACCGGCAGGATGTCCAGCCGGCGGCCGATCACCACATTCGGGTCCGGGTAGCTGAGGACGTGGTTGGGGCAGATGTCGGCGGTCTTCTCGAACCAGAACCGCGCCGTCTGGGTCAGCACCTGACCCTTGAAGGGGATCGCCGCCAGGATGCGGTCAAAGGCGC
>JAESFP010000117.1_pt1 | contig 79971 bp, 85 predicted proteins | sample 9266181 | NCBI WGS metagenome assembly JAESFP01 (sample SAMN14502547, study PRJNA617102) | algae metagenome | isolation source: Pegethrix bostrychoides GSE-TBD4-15B and co-occurring heterotrophs from... | place: USA: Grand Staircase-escalante National Monument, Utah | collected 2006-08-15 | reverse complement strand
CAAATCCTGCCCCCGCAACCAGTCGTGCCAACAAAAGCCTCCGCAGCACGCCGCGCGGACGCTTCGGCATGCGCGAACCCAGTCCACCAAAATCGGACGTCGAGCCTCCCAGAAACTAACGATGCCGAACGTCCAAGCTTCAAATCCCGGATCCCCAAACCAATTCAACGCAAAACACGGCCGTGCTCGTCAAGGGCGGGGGCCACTACATCCTTCGGGCGGTGCCTTGGTCGATGCGGAAAATCAACAGATCATCCCGCCGTTCCAACTGACCTTCCAACTCGATCGGAATGGCCGTCAGATCGAACAGTTCCTTTGGCATCGGACCGCCATCCTCGGCGGCCAAGAGGACCACGGTTGACCCTTCGACCGGCAGTTCCATCACCAGAACGGGCGGCAGGCCGGTGGTGATGCAAAGGTTGGCGCAGGCTTTGTGGGCGAGGCCGGTTCCTGGCTTCATTGCCCCGCCATAGCATTTGCCGTCGCAGATTTCGCCGGTCAGCCGCCAGCGGCCCAGATCCTCGACCGGGGCGGGCACGAACCCGGGCAGTCCCGTCGAACTGGCGACGGCCCCATTGTCACCGATCAAGAGCATCTCGAGATCGCCCCGACGAACGAAGACCCCGGTCACATCGATCATCGGGGTGCCAAGATCGACCCGTTTCTGCGCCCCGATCTTTTCCCGTCCGCCCAAGAGCACCGCCCGCGCCGGGGTATCGCCAGAGGCCGGCACCCGCAGGATCGGATAGGGCAGGGGCTCGATGATCCCCGTCAGCTTGCCGCCACGCAGATCGTCGGCGTAGCGCCCCGAACCTGGGTCGATCGTGCCAAGCGGCAACAGGAGTGCCATGAGCGCCAGAAAGGCGACGATCGCCGCACCGGTGCCAAGCGCCAGATTGCGGATGTCTGAGGGAACCTTCTTGAAATAGCCCACGAAGAATGGGTCCGGTGACGGCGTCATGATGATGGAACCTGCGCTTGGGGGATGACAACGGGTTCAACGATTGTGCCCAAGGGGAGGGCTTCGGGATTGACCCAGATGCGGCTGCCCTCCAGCCGAAGCCGGTATTTGCGGATGCGTTCCTTGAAGGGCGGGGGCGAGCAGCCATCCTCCAGCCGGTACTGGTAGCCATGCCAGGGGCAGGTCACGAGGCCAAGCACCACCTTACCTTCGCCCACTGGTCCGCCCTGATGCGAGCAGACATTGGACAGGGCCGAAAGCTTGCCTTTGAATTTGAAGACGGCGATGCGTTCACCGCCCGTGCCGGTCCCGATCAGGGCGCGGCCTTCGGTGAAATCCGCCAGATCGCCGATCTCGACCCAGCCGTCCTTCGTTGGGGCGGCGTCGAAGGTTCGTTCCTTGCGGGCCTCGCGCAGGCCAGCCATGAGGTGGAGCGAGATGACGCCCGCCAGACTGGTCATCACGACAGCTAGGGTAACCGGGTTGCCGCCGCCCACGAGCGACCCAAGGGCCACATGCAGCACGACCGACGCATAGGCCGCATAGACCAGCATATGGAGCGCCTTCCAGACCCTCGCCGTCAGGAACGAAAGCCAGAAATCATGGCTGGTCACCGCCATCACCACCAGAACGCAAAGCGAGAAGACCCCGAAAAGTTCGAACGGAAAGCCGATGATCTGGAAGTAGCTGGTGTTCGAGGTGAAGAGCCCCTCGATCTTCGAGATTTCGGCGAAGGCATAGTACCAATCCAGCACCGCGTCGGCATGCAGGATCGCCACCGTCGCCGTGACGACGCCAAAGTGCCGGCGGTTGTACAAGAGCGGCAGGAACCTTCGGTCAAGCCGTGCCAGAGGTCCGATCGACAGCACGATGGTCAGAAGCAGGAAGGCGCAGCTGCCATAGGCGCGCATCTCGTAGATCGGACGCTCGACCAGACGGACGGCGGGCGACAACATCGGGGCGACATACATGAAAATCGCCAGATAGATCGCGATACCCGACAGCAGGAACGCATCGTAGATCAGTTTCGTGCGGTTCCACTGGACTGGCTTGTAGGAGTGGCTCATCCGCCGCCTCCTTTCGAAACTGTCGGCGGTTCCAGCCGCTGTGGCGCCCGTTCGATCACCTGGCTGGCGGCGAGGGTGAAGATCACTGCAACGCTGATCGGCAGCAGCGCCGCGATGACGATCCAGGCCCACAGGTGATTTCGGCGCTGGCGGCGGATCATTTGGTCGCCGCCTTCTTGCGTTCCAGCGCGATCCAGCGTCCGAGGACAACCGGCCAGAGCAGAATGAGGCCGGGCAGCAGCACCAGCCGGACCAGCCAGGCGCCATGGGCTGCCTCGTCCACCCGGTCGATGCCGACCAGCGCAAAAGCCAGGGCCACGACCCCGCCGCAGGCACCGTAGACGTAGATGACGGTCCAGAACCAATCCATCACGACCTCCCAGTTGCGCGGCCCGCGAATCAGACGAGTGCCGTCGCTGGAATTGCAGCGCCGGTGACCACGGCGGCGTCAGGTGATACCAGAAACGCGATCAGGTCGGCAATCGCATCCGGCGGGATCCAGATATCGGGTTTGGCATTGGGCATCGAAGCCCGGTTTGCGCGAGTGTCGATGGTTCCCGGCAGGACGCAGTTGGCCGTGATCCTGTCGGCGCGATGTTCGACGGCGATGCTTTCGATCAGCCGGATCACCGCAGCCTTGGACGCGGCATAAGCGGCCTGCCCGCCGGTCGCTTTTAGACCCGGCTGGGCGGCAATATGGACGATCCGACCGTGGCCCGCAGCCCGAAGGGCTGGCAATACCGCAGCACTGGTCACCAGCGCGATTTTCGCGTTCAAGAGCATCAGCATGTCCCACTGATCCAGCGCCTCGGTCTCGACCTTGCCGGTCGCAAAACCTCCGACGGTGTTCACCAGGCCCGTGACTTTGCCAAACCGCGCGATGGCTTCGGCCACGACGGCGTCCATGACGCTTTTCTCAGCCAGGTCGTGCTCGCTGGTCCAGAGGATACGGTCGGGGTCAATGCCGGTCATATCGAAGCGCCGTTCCGAGCGGTCGGCGCAAACTACCTGGGCACCCTTGCTGGCAAGTTTTCGGGCCACGGCAGAACCCAGGTTGCCTGACGCGCCGGTCACGATGATGCATTCATTCGTCAATGGCATTCTGGTGCCCTTCATGGGTGTCGCCCTGCACTGAGTGCGGGCATCTGTTTCAATCCGCCCGGCCCCGACCGAGAAGGTCGCTGGCCGCAGCACAAGAGCCTTGTATCACATCTCGGCTTTTTGTGCCTCAGCGGTCGCCTGCCGTTTCGCGATCATGCGTTGATGCCAGACGTCGAAGACCCGCACGCCAACCTCTTTGCCCTTGGGGGCAAGCCAGGGGGCGTCCTCTAGTGTGGCCTGCGCATCCCCACCCCCGCCCTCCCAGCGTTGCAGCATCGTTTCGCGGCTGAATTCATAGTCTTTCTGATAGCCTTGGGGAGCCATCGGCCGATAGATCAGCTGCACGATATCCATCTGGGTCACGCAACCCATACGGTAAAGCCTGCGTGCTTCGGGCGTTTCGGCAAGCTCGGGGGGCAGAAGCTCGATCAGTTCGTTGATGGCGTGGCGCACTTCGTGCCTGTTGGCAAAGATATCCGTATTCATCCGGGTCCGGCTTGAATACTGGATGTCCTTTTGCCGCTCGGACACCTCTTCCAGCGTCGTCGGCACAATGCCATGCGCCTGAAAGACATCGACCTGAAAGACCAGCATGCTGCGGCGTGGCAACTGGTCGAGCACATAGGCAAGGGGCGTGTTCGAGACGATGCCGCCATCCCAATAGTGTTCGCCATCAATCTCGACCGCCGGAAACCCTGGCGGCAGCGCGCCGCTTGCCATGATGTGTTCGGCGCGGATCGCGATCTTGGTGCTGTCGAAATAGGAAAACCGCCCGGTGCGCACGTTGACGGCGCCGACGCTTAGGCGGGGCTCGGTGGCCGCGTTGATCCGGTCGAAGTCGACCAGACGTTCCAGCGTCGTCTTTAGCGCCGATGTGTCATAGAAGCTGACCGGGCGGCTGGGCGAAAACCAGTCGAAGAGCGTGCGCGGGGCAAAGAAACCTGGCTGGCCAAACAAAAGGGCTGCCTGCGCCGAAGCTTTCTGGGCCAATGCGGGCGTGCCCATCAAAGCAGCCATGAAGGGTGCGGCGCGTGGTTCCGTGATCTCTTCCCAGAAGGCGCGCAATTGGGCCACGCGGGTCTCGGGCGGGTTGCCCGCGATGATGGCGGCGTTGATCGCGCCGATCGAGATCCCGGCCACCCAGGTGGGATGATATCCGGCCCCGGCCAGACCTTCGTAGACGCCGGCCTGATAGCTTCCGAGCGCACCACCACCCTGCAGCACAAGGGCGATCTTCTCGGGTCGTGCAGGCATATCGGGCTTTTTCGGCATGGTGTTCATAATCCGACTCCTTGTCGTTTCCTGTTAACTTGCCCGTTTGCTTGGGTCTTTGTCGTCGCCTGCCGATGATCAAGTGGCATTCGGCAAAACAAAGCTGCGCGCCAGATAGGCCGCCAATGCCAAAACCAGGGCCACGCAAAGCGACATCATGTGCCATCCATACGAAGCGTAGACCTGCCCCAGTATGACAGCCCCCACCAATCCGCCCGAAAAGTAGCTGGCGAGGTAAAGCCCGCTTGCGGCGGCGCGGTCGCCCATCGCCGCACGGCTGACGAATCCGGTGGCAAGTGCCTGCGCCAGGAAGGTGCCGACCGCCATCAGGGCCATCCCCAGTAGCACGGCCACTAGCGAGGGCAGCATCATCAGCCCGACCCCTGCCATGGCAACCCCGACCCCAAGCCAAGTGGCCCGCCGCAGCCCGAACCGCAGCGCCAGGCTGCCTGCCTGCGCCGTCGTGAAGATCGAGGGCAGGAACACGAAGTAGACGCTGCCAAGGCTCATCATCGACAGTCCGAACCGGTCGCTTTGCAGTTCAAAGTTCACATACGTGAAGACCCCGATGAACACGAAAAGGATACAGAAACCGAAGGCGAAACCGGCCCTCAGCTGGCGACTGGCAAGATGCATCCTGACCGCAGTCAAAGGCGAACGCGCGTGATCCATGCCCTGTTTCATCTTGGGGGAGCGATGAATGGTGACGGCCACCAAGCCCGCCCCGGCAAGATTGAGCGCGGCAAAGACATAGAAGCTTGCGTCGATGCCCCATTCCCCCGCCACACCTGATGCCACGAACCGTCCGATCAGGTTAGATGCGACATTGCCGGTGACATAGGCCCCGAATGCCCGCGTGGCGGCGGCTCCGGTCATCCGTTCGCCGAGATAGGCGAGCGTCAGGCTGAAGGCCGTGGCCATGCACAGGCCCTGCACGATGCGCAGGGCGGCAAAGATCGTGACCGTGGGCGCCCAAGCCAGCAAGACGGTGGGCACCGCCAGAATCACCAGTGACAGCACGATCCCCGAACGGCGGTCGATCCGGTCCGAGAAGAGCGCGACCAGAAGACTCGCCGCCGCCATGCCGAAGGTGCAGGCGCTGACGGCGGCCCCCATGGTCGCCGGGGACACGCCATAGCGTGCGGTCAGGCCGGGGATGATGACTTGAGTGGCGAAGAGATCAACCAGTGTCAGAAAGGCGATGACGGCGATCAGCAGGAACTGCAAGGCCCTGCCGATACCGTCCGTCCACATGCCGCTGGTGGGGGCGCTGCTCATGTCATCGCACTTGCGGTTTCACGCTTTGGCCTGATCGGGCCAAGGACTGCGGATCGCGGTTGCGTCACTTCTCGAACCCGACGAAGGGGGCTGCGTCGCTGTTGTAAGGCAATACGTCCGTCGACAAGAACGTGACGACTTCAGAGCCAGTGTTCTCCCACCAATGGGTAAAGCCAGCTCCGAACTCTTCCGATACGGATCCTGCATGATAGACGATGGGAACTGCGCAGAGGCTGTTATGTTGGGTGACCGTCCCCTTCAGGACATAAACGATTGCCGGTCGGTCGGTATGGTCATGCGTTGGCACAAACCCGCCGGGGGCCAATTCCAGCCGCCGCATCCGCAGCAGAAATCCGCCCACCTCGCGCCAACCTTCAAGGCGGACGTTGGCAATCACTTCGCGCGTCAGTCCCTCGGAAGGTATGGCGTCCAGCTTGCGCGGCGTTGTAAGGATGTGCTCAGGTGGGCAGGATTCCGCAAGGCCCGCCGAGGACAACATCGACAAGCTCAGCGCTGCTGCAATCAGGGTCTTCATGGTTTGCTCCTCATTTCCAAAAAAAGGATCGATTCGGTTCGCAGATTTTGAACCAGGGACAGCCACGGCTGAAGCGACCTGCTCCTTTCAATTCCATACGCAAGTGCTATGGCGATTCCCTGTGCCGGACGGTCCGGCATCGGTTACACTTTTGTGAACCAGGGGTGTTGGACGTGGAGTATGAACCCGACGCTGAGGCCAGACGGGCACTGGCGATGCAAGGTACGGTGTCCGAACGGCTCGCGATCATTGCCGAGGATTTCCGGCTGCGTCTGGCCGACTACAGCCTTGCGATGGACCGTGTGGTCGCGAGGTTGAATGTCGGGGGTGCCTTTCACGCGGCTCCGAAGATCGGGGATGTTTTCCCGGATTTCATACTGCCGGACGACGGTGGCGAATTGTGGCGTCTGGCCGATGCACTGCAGACCGGGCCGATCGTTCTGGCGTTTCATCGCGGCTACTGGTGCGACTTCTGCCATCTGAACATGAAGGCGCTGGCCGAACTCAGCCCGCAGCTCAAGGCGGTGGGATGCAAGATTGTCGCCATATCGCCGCAAAACGCCAAAAATGCAGCGATGCTGGCGCGGGACGCTGGCGCAGATTTTCCTGTTCTGTGCGATGTTGATCTTGCTTTGTCATCCCTGCTGGGGCTGAGCTATGTCATCGATGATGACCTACAGCATCAGCTTGCGCTGCTGCAGGTCGACCTGCATGCAGAAACCCTGGGGGACGGTTGGCTGATGCCGGTCACCGCCACGTTTGTGCTGGACCGCGATGGCGTTGTCATCGCCCGGCATGTGGACCCCGACCCGCGGTCAAGAATGGACGGCGACGCGATTCTTCAGGCGGCCTCCACCTGCCAGTCCGCGGCGCGCAGCTGATTGAGAAACAGGCTAAGCGCCGGCCCACGCTGACGGCCCGCGACAGTGGTCGCATGCATCATGTAGCCGCAATCCGGCCCCTGAAGCCTGCGCCGGACCAGCGGTCCGCGCAGGAACGAACAGTCCGGGAGGTAGGCAATTGCTTGGCTGGACGCCAGATATGAGATCAGATCATCGTCCCTTGCGAATTCCAGCGCTGGTTTCAGGGTCACTCCGGCCGTGTCAAGTTGGTCGCGAAGATGCGTCGACACCCCGCAATCTGGCCGATGCAGAAGGTTCGCGCCGACAAGGTCGTCAAAGCTGACCGAGTCTTTTCGCGCCAACGGATGATCCGATCTGAACACCAGACTGTAGTCGCACCGGTAGAGCGGCCAGAACTCGAAGCGGTCCCATTGCGTTTCGGGTTTCGGGCCCAGCAAGAGTTCGATCTTCCCCTCCTTCAGGTCATTTTCCAGGTCCTCGGGCATGCCGCGTCTGATCTTGAAGTCGAATTCTGCAAAGGCTTTGGCCAGTTCCAGGAGATGCGGCACGAAGGGTTCCAGCGGAATTCCGTCACGGACGGCGAGTTTTAGGCTAACCACCTTGCTGGCCCGGATTGCCTTGGCCAGGCGGTTGGCCTGATCGACATTCTCGATACACTGGGACATCAACGGCAGCATCCGCTGGCCCAAGTCCGTCAGATGGGTCAGGTTGCGCTCGCGGCGGAAGAGGTCGCCGCCAAGCTCGGCTTCCAGAGATCCGATGGCACGGGTAAGAGACGGTTGGGATACCCCGCATTTCATGGCTGCACGGGTAAAGTTCAGCTCTTTAGCCGCAGCCAGAAAGTAGCGCATCTGCTGGACTTCCATAGGTCACCTCCACCCGGTGTTGTCCGGGGTCTTCCATGTTTTTGCAGTAGACGGACCCGCAGCTGACCAAAACGGCTTTCGCCCCGATTGTCGGGCCGAGCGTCGTCCTGCGCGTACCCATGCTAAACTAGCCGTGAACGATCACAAAATGCTATCGGCAAGACGCCGTTGAAACAATCTTTCTGGGGAAATTGATGTAAAGGGGGGATAGGCGTCGTCCTCAGACGAGTGCGCCGTCATGTCTTGCAACTTGCGGCTGTGCCGGGAGAAATGTTGATCTGGCGCCAGCCCTAGCGCTTGTCCTGCGCGGTATAAAGCCCTGCAATCCGCCAGCCTTCGGCTTCCTTCTGGCAGACCACCTCGACCAGCCACTTCAACTCTGACGGATCGGCCTTGGTCCCGATGACAAGCAGCAGCGGCAAGTGAAAGACTGCGGTGTCGTCATCCAGCAAGATGACCTGCGAGGCGTCGTATTCTGGCTCGACCCGCCAGACTTCGGCAGTCTGGAATGCCGACATGCGTTCCAGCATCGCCTCGCGGCCCCAGACCGGGCGGCCATCGGAAATCCACAAGAAGTCGGGGCGGTCCGACAGAACCTGACGGACCGCATCAATGTCGTGCCGGTTCTGGGCGGTGACGAATGCCTCATAAAGATCGCGGATCTCTTGCTGGGGATCGGCGATTGCGGGCGAGGCCAGTATGATCCCCGACACGACCGCTAGGATTTTGCGCATCATTCCTCCGGCTGTTTCGTGATTTTGGATTTGGCGGTGTCATGGAGCACGAACCCTTCGTCAGGGTCATGCGGGTCCTCCCAAGGCTTCGCCGCCAGCGTTTCGCGCATGTCCTGCAATCCAGCCTGCCAGCGCGCGGCGATGCCCGAGGGCGAAAAGTCGATGTCCTTGGTGTGGTCCTCGTTTTTCAGCCGTGGCGCCAGAAGGCGCACCACGTGCATCCGGGTCTTGCAGCCGTAGGCGGCCAGTTCCCGGACCTCGGGGTCATCAAGCGCCCCCGCTGGGAGTTTGCCGGCCAGTGACGAAATGACATGCCGCAGCCGGTGCAACTGTCGCTGCAGTTTGATCTGGTTCACTGCCCGGCTGGCGTATTGCAGGTCCTTCTCGCGGTTTGCGACGTCCCAGATGCTGCGCGGCTCCTCGCCCTGACGGCGCCAGAGGTGGATCGCAAAGACGATGCCGGACTTGCGGGGATTGTCGTCAAACACCATCTCGACCGGGGTGTTCGACAAGATGCCGCCGTCCCAATAAAGCTCGCCATCTATCCGCACTGCCGGAAAGGCAGGGGGCAGGGCACCGGACGCCATAACGTGGCGGATCGTCAGGGCGTCGGTCTTGCTGTCGAAATAGTGCATCTCGCCCGAGGACACATTGGCGGCACCAAAGGTCACGCGCGGCGTTTGATGGGTGAAGCAATCCGGGTCGATCAGGCCGGTCAGCGTTTGTTCCAAAGGCGCGGTGCTGTAGTAACCGGCCTGGTCAGCCCCAAGAGGCATTTTCGGCCCCATGAAGGCCATCGGGTTGGGCGAAAAGAAGCCTGGCAGCCCCGAAGTGATCGCATTCATTGCAGCGAAGGTACCGCCGAGGAACGGCAATGCCGACATCGAGGTGACGGGAACCGGATGACGGACTTGCGCCCAGAACGCCCTAAGGTTTTCCAGGCGATCTTCGGGCTTGTTGCCGGCGATGATGCCCGCGTTGATGGCACCGATCGAAGTGCCAATCACCCAGTCGGGCTCGATCCCTGCCTCGTGGAGCGCCTCGTAGACCCCTGCCTGATAGGCGCCAAGGGCCCCGCCACCCTGCAGCACGAGGGTAATCTGCCCCAGCTTTGCCAATGGGGTCGAGCTTTCGGTTTTGCGTGCGGCCATGGTCGTTCCCCTAATGCGCCGTCCAGCCGCCATCGACCGGCAACGCGATCCCGGTGATGGAGGCTGCGGCATCGGTTGCCAAGAACACGGTCAGTGCGCCGATCTCGGTCGTTGTTGCGAATTTCTTGTTCGGCTGCTGCGCGAGAAGGACATCGCGGATCACCGCCTCGCGGGGGATGCCATGCGCCTTGGCCTGAGCGTCGATCTGGGCCTCGACCAGCGGGGTCAGCACATAGCCCGGGCAGATTGCGTTGGCGGTGATGTTCTCTTCCGCCGTTTCCAGCGCGGTCACCTTGGTCAGCCCCAGAACTGCGTGCTTGGCGGCGACATAGGCCGATTTGAACGGTGAGCCGACAAGGCCATGCGCCGAGGCGATGTTGATGATCCTGCCCCACCCGACTTTGCGCATCATCGGCAGGGCAAGGCGCGTGGTGTGGAACACCGAACTTTGGTTCAGCGCGATGATAAGGTCGTATTTCTCAGGCGGGAATTCCGCCAGGGGCGCCACATGCTGGATTCCGGCATTGTTCACCAGAATGTCCAGCCGGCCAAAGGCCGCATCGACACTTCCTATCAGGGTGGCGACATCCGCTGTGCGCGACAGATCGGCGTGCAGGTAGGTGGCCTTTGCGCCCAGGGATTCGGCAATCGCCCGACCCTGGTCGAAAGCTTCGATGCCATTCAGAATGACATGCGCGCCCGCCCGCATCAGCTCGGTCGCGATGCCAAGGCCGATACCGCTGGTCGAACCGGTTACAAGTGCAATGCGACCATCAAGGCTTTGGGTCATGGTCTGTCCTTTCAGTAGTTTGGGTCCCTAAGGCCGGACGGGCAACCGTCCCGTGCGCTTCCGCCGCTTCTGGCCTAAACAACCGCCACGCCGCCGTGTGATCCGAGCGTTGCAGGATCCCGGGCATCGCGATGGCTCTTTTGTCCAAGCTTCATAAGCCTCTTTGAACTGCCATTCTTCATCGGCGACCGGTTGCATTGGTTCGATAGCAATCACGCATGTCTTGCCCACGCTGCCGCGAGACCTTAGGTACCTCGCAGCGCACCCCGGTCCATCGCGTTTGAAAGAGGCAGGTTTACCATGGTCAAAGCCGCGCAATTTGGTCTTTCGCGACCGGTTGACAGCACTGACAGTAGCGCCCATTTCGGCTACCGGATCGTGGTCGAGCCCAGCACCAAGCGCATCCGCGCCATGTTCAACGGCGAGACGATTGCCGACAGCACTCGGGCCGTGATCATGCGCGAGTCGCGCCTGCGACCGACGTTCTACTTTCCGCGTCAGGACGTTCGGATGGACCTCTTGTCCCGGACCGAGCGGCTGACCCACTGTCCTTTCAAGGGGAACGCATCCTACTGGACCATTACGGCTGGTCAGAAGTCGGCCGAAAGCGCCGCCTGGAGTTATGAGGACGCCTATGACGAAGCGACCACCATCAAAGATTACGTGGCGTTCTACTGGAGCGAAATGGACCGTTGGCTTGCCGACGATGAGGAACTGATCGAGCCGCCCAAAGCCGACGATACGGCGAAAGCCAACCCGTTGGTCGATTGGCTGGTACATGACGCCTGGAAGGCCAAGACGACGGTTGAACAGGTCGAAGCTCTGGCTGCCACGTTGACGAAAGCCGGTTTTCCGTTGCTTGGCTTGCGCCTTTTTGTCCGTACCTTGAACCCTCAACTCTTCGCCCGGTTCTACACCTGGCGCCGTGATGCGGGTGAGGTGGTCGAACGCGAGGCGACCCATGCCGGGGCCCGGTCGGATGCGTTTCTAGACAGCCCGTTTGCGCTGATCATCAACGGGCAGGGCGGGGTGAGGCGGCGGCTTGAGGGGGCCAATCCGCGCCTTGATTTCCCGATCCTTGTCGATCTTGTGCAAGAAGGCGCTACCGATTATGTCGCCGTCCCGCTGAAGTTCTCGGACGGGCAGATCAATGTGCTCAGCCTGGTTTCCGACCGGTCCGGGGGCTTTTCAACCGACCAGCTTGGGCATCTTTACGAGATCTTGCCCAATCTTAGCCGGATGGTCGAGGCGCATGCCCACCGGATTTCATCGCAAACGCTGCTGCGAACCTATCTTGGGCAGAATGCGGGGGACCGGGTGAGCGGCGGGCTGGTCAAGCGTGGCGACGGAGAAGAACTGCATGCCGTGATCTGGTTCTCGGATCTGCGCGGCTCGACGCCCTTGGCAGAAGCGCTGTCACGCGATGACTTCATGACCGCGCTTAACCAGTATTTCGATTGCGTTGCAGGCGCGGTGATCGAACATGGCGGCGAAGTTCTGAAATTCATCGGTGACGCGGTGCTGGCGATCTTTCCGATCGAAGACAAGTCCGATCCGCAACCGGACGCCTGCAACAAGGCTCTTGCTGCGGCAGGCACCGCCATCGAGCGGATGGTCGAGATGAACCGGGAGCGTCAGGCAGGGGGCAAACCGCTGCTGCAATTCGGAACCGGCCTCCATCGCGGTACGATCACCTACGGCAATGTTGGCACCGAACGTCGTCTGGATTTCACGGTCATCGGACCTGCGGTGAACGAGACTGCGCGGATTGAAGACCTTTGCAAGACCCTGAGCGAACCGGTCCTGATGTCTTCGGCCTTTGCCAAAAGCGCATCTGGTGCATTTGTCTCGTGCGGCTTTCACCAGTTGCGGGGCGTCAAGGGTGAGCTAGAGATCTTTGCCCCGGCAAAGCTTCAGTAGGCCTGAAACGGAAGTCTGGCCTGTGTTTCGGCCCGCACCCCGAGGGTGGGCCAGTTCCCATCAAGCAGATAGGCGCGCCGGAGTAATCCCGGCGCGCCTGACAGCAGTCATCCTGGTCGTCAGTTTGTCGGTGCAGGCGAAAGTGAGACGATGAAGGCCCAGACGTCCTTGGCCTCTTGCTCTTTCGGTAGCTTGAAGGTCATCTTGGTCTTGGCTTTCGCGTCGCCGGTCTTTTCCTTCAGGAACTTGGCCGGGTCGGCGACATAGGCCACGAAGTCGGCCTCGTTCCAGACCACACCTGCGGCACCGGCCGCGATGATGCCTTCGCCGTATTTGAAGTCCGGGTAGGTGCCCGCCGTTCGGCCCGGCATTCCAAAGAGGTTCGGGCCGGTCTTGCCAGCCTTGCCAGCAAGCACTTCGCCCGCGTCATTGACGATCAAGTGGCACGTCTGGCACTTGTTGAACACCTTGGCGCCTGCTTCGGCATCTCCGGTTGGTGCGTCCTGCGCAAGGGCTGGGGTGATGGCAAAAGCAAAGGCTAGGGCGCTCAAGGTAAGCTTCATAGGGGGTCCTCCCGTTTCGTAGCGGCTATTGACTGTAGTACGTCTTGTGGCAAAGGCAACTGGAGGCGGCGGCATTCCGCAGCGCATCGGATCAGGCGACCGCATGGGCAATTGCGCAGCGCTGCCAGAGCGAGCTTAGCGCTGCGACAAGATGGTCGATGTCCGCCTGGCTGTGGGCCGGGCCGGGGGTGATGCGCAACCGTTCGGTGCCCTTCGGCACGGTCGGATAGTTGATCGGTTGCACGTAAATGCCCCAGTCGGCCATCAGGATGTCGCTGATCATGCGGCACTTGACCGGATCGCCGATCATCACCGGGATGATGTGGCTTTCATTCGCCATATGGGGGATGCCCGCACGGTTCAGCTGGGCGCGAACCTTGGCGACATTGGCCTTCTGACGGGCGCGTTCGTCGCCGCTGACCTTCAGATGGCGGATCGAGGCGGTGGCTGCAGCAGCCACGGCGGGCGGCAGGGCCGTGGTGAAGATGAAGCCGGAGGAGAAGCTGCGGACAAAGTCGACGAGGGCCGTCTTGCCGGTGATATAGCCGCCGACGACACCGAAGGCCTTGCCAAGCGTGCCCTCGATCACGTCGATCCGGTCGGCAAGGCCGCGCTCTTCGCTGATCCCGCCGCCGCGCGGTCCGTACATGCCGACAGCGTGGACCTCGTCGATGTAGCTCAGCGCTCCGTGGGCTTCGCAGACCTCGACGATCTCGCGGATTGGGGCGATGTCGCCGTCCATGGAATAGACCGATTCAAAGGCCACGATCTTCGGCCGGTCGCCGACGGCGTGAAGCTTGCGGTCAAGATCGCGCCAATCATTGTGCCGCCACAGGACCTTGTCGGCGCGGCTGTGGCGGATGCCTTCGATCATGCTGGCGTGGTTGCCTTCATCGGACAGGATCACCGCATTCGGGATGCGAGCCCCGAGCGTGGACAGCGCAGCCCAGTTCGAGACGTAACCTGAGGTGAACAGAAGCGCGCGTTCCTTGCCGTGCAGGTCGGCCAGTTCAGCCTCAAGCGCCAGGTGGTGGACGGTGTTACCGCTGATGTTGCGAGTGCCCCCCGCGCCGGTGCCGCAGGCGTGGACGGTATCGACCATGGCCTGCACCACCTCGGCGTTCTGACCCATGCCAAGGTAGTCGTTCGAGCACCAGACGGTCACGCTTTCGACCCCACCTTCGCGATGGCATCCGGCCTGAGGGAAAGCCCCGCGGCGGCGTTCGAGATCGGCGAAAACGCGGTAATTGCCTTCGGCTTTCAGCGCATCGAGTTGTGCGGCGAAATGGGCATTGAAATCCATCGGTCAGGTCCTTCCTGTGGGCAGCGCGTCCGGCGTCTTGGGCCGGATCGTCGTGGCTTCGCGCAGGTGCGCTTGGGTTGGCAAAGGCGGTTCGGGCAGCATCCAGCGCCATAGCTTCTGGTCCGGCAGGGGCAAGACCATGAACCAGTGCTCCAGAAGGGCAAGTAGCGTCAGCGCGGTCAGCAAGACAAAGCCCACCGTCGTGGCGTCGGTGTCGGCGGCGACGGCACGTTCCATCCAGCAAGCGGCGGCGAAGGTGAGAGCCGTGATCGAGATCGGAAACAACCAGTTCATGCGGGCGTGCCGAAAGTGGCTGGCCAGATGGGCAAGTGGGCGGGGCAGGAACTCGGTGTTGATGCGCGGCACGCCGAAGAAAAGGTTCAGCTTGGCCGAGATCCGGGCGAAGAAGAGGATGGCGAAAGTCCAGAGGCCGGTGGTGTTGGCCATACCATCCGAGATGACCCAGATCGCCAAGAGGGCCGTGACCAAAGCAAGCTCGTGCCAGAGGATGGTGGCGCTTGCGAGAAGGAAGCGGTCGGCCAGGGCGATATCGGGAGGGCACGATTGCCGGTTCGGCCCGGTGATGACACCCGACAGGAACGCAAGTTCGATCCAGCCCCAGATCGCCAGAGCCGAAAGAAAGGCGAGGTAGACCCCTTGGACGGAGTTTTCGCCCAAGGTCGAATGCAGCCCGAGAAAGCCGCCGATCAGCAAGGGCAGGCCCAGCAGGACGGACCAGATATGCGCATCGTGACCTGCGCGGTCGGCATGGCGCACGCGCCACAGGATCGCCCCGGTAGAGAACCACCACAGGAAGATAGCCGACAGCGACACGAGCCACGGATTGGTCATATGCGGCCCCTCCCGAAGGAGGGACCGCACAGGCCTGCAGAACGCGCCCATTCCGCAAGGCAACCCGCAGCCGAAGCGGCGGTATGGTGATCAGCCGTCAATAGGATGGCTCCAGCCGCACATTGGCGGGCAGCGCGTGGCGACGGACCGGGATCGTGTAAAGCGCGGCGAAGGTGAGGGCCGCCTTTGCGCCTGCCGCCCAGCCCTTAAGCTTGCCTGCGATGCCGCCCTGCCGCTTGGCCGCGTCCATTGCAAGGAAGGCACGGTTCATCCGTTCAAGGTTCGGGATCCAACGCGGGCTGTCGATGTCAAGCTCGATCGGGAAGATCTGCCGGGCGATGGTACTGGTCTTGCGAAACACCTCCTGATCGTACCAGCCGATGTCGACACCAAGCGCCTTGTGGAACTCGGGGCGGGCATGGTCGCGGACCCACATGGTGGAATAGACGGCGGTGAGGAAGAACTTGATCCACAGCTTGTTGGTGAAGCTTTCCGTCAGTTTCCGATCGGTCTTCATCAGCAGCGCGAAGGCCTCGCCATGGCTGAACTCGTCGTTGCACCATTCGCGGAACCATTTGAAGATCGGGTGGAACCGCTGTTCGGGATGCGCCTCAAGGTGGCGGAAGATGGTGATGTAGCGGGCGTAGCCGATCTTTTCCGACAGGTAGGTGGCGTAGTAGATGAACTTTGGCCGGAAGTAGGTGTACTTCTTGGCCTTGGTCAGAAAGCCAAGGTTCACCGCCACCCCCGCTTCGCGGAGCGCGTCATTGATGAAGCCCGCATGCCGGGCCTCGTCGCGCGACATATAGCTGAACAGCTCGCAGATGTCGGGGTTCGACCCCCGGCGCTTCATTTCCTTGTAAAGGACGCAGCCGGAAAACTCGGCGGTGCAGCTGCTGACAAGAAAGTCGATGAACTCGCGCCGCAAGGGTGGGTCCATGCCTTCCCAATCGACCTTGTCCCAGGCTTCGGTTTTCTTGAAATGTCCCTTGTTGGGGTCGGATTTCATCTGGGCGATCAGTCTGTCCCATTCCGCCCGCACCGGTGTTACGTCGATCTTGTCCATCTCGTCGAAATCGGTGGTGTAAAAGCGCGGGTTCAGAAGCGTGGTCTCGGTCGCCATCGCCTGGGTGTCCATCGGCTCCATCCCGGCGGCCACTTCGGCACCGCTGTCGGGATACAGATCCATCGGCGTTGCGTTCATAGCTTGATCTCCTCTGAAAAAGAGAACTCGCAAAGCTCCATGAAGTCGAAGTCGCCAGTCAGGCGGGTCCAGAGGCGTTCGATCCAGTTGGCGCGGGTGATGGTGGCGGTGCGGTCCTCGACGATGACTTCACCATAGGCTGCTAGGACAGGTGCGCCGTGGACCAACACCTCGTCACCGGGATAGACAATCGCACCGTTGTTAAAGCGGACATGGGCGTGCAGGCTTTCGAAGCGGTGCGACACTTCGACGGTGCAGGGCACCTCCTCACGGGTCTTGGTGAACAGTGGCATGGCTGTGGTTCCCTATTCTTTTGTGTCGTCAAGCAGCCGTTCAAATGCGGCTTTGTTGTCTTGCCCGAACGCGTAAAGCTCTGCGCTCCATCCTGTTGCGGGGTCTTCGGCCACCAGGCGACCGTTGTCGTAGCGGACAATCCGCAGGGGCGGGTTGCCCTCGGTCCGCGCAACCAGACGGGCGCGGGCCATGGCCGACTGGATCACGGTGACAAAGCCGCCGTGCGGCAGGTCCAAAAGCACGGTGCCATCCGTGTCCTTGACCACCACGGCCTGGGCGGATTTGCCTTCCAGGATCAGGAGGCGTTCCTGAACGACAGCGCCAGCGGCGGGTACGCCGACCGCCGGCCGTTCGGTCATGACAGCAAAGGTGACGAGCGCCAGCGTCGACAGGGCAAGTGCTGCCATGCCGACCAAAAGCGCGTTCGGGATCATCTCGCGCATCCTGTCACGCGGGGCCGTCAGCGAGGGTTGCAGTTGTGGCATGTCCCCCCTCCCTATTCTGCGGCGAGCGTCAGACCGGAGGCCCGAGCGCTGCGAAGTTCGATCACCGGTTCGTTCACCTTGGACTGTGCGGCATCGGCAAGCAGTCGCGCGGCCTGGCGCGCATCGGCGATGCTGCGGAAGGCAGGTTGGGGTTGACGAAGAAACCAGGGCCGCGCGTGCGGCCAGAGGATGCCGTAGGCTATGCGCTGGTCCCCCTTCAGTTCCATCGCGATGGTCCCGGTGCCGCTGGGCGTGTCAGCCAGACCGGCGGTGGCGATGCGGGTGAAGGGGATGGTGTAGGTGACCGGCAGCGCGGCCCCGATGCGCAGAATCACCCGCGCTGTGGTGATGGTGTAGATCGCGGCGCGGGCCTGGACCCAGGCCAGAAAGTAGATCACGCCGTATCCCGCCCCGGCCAGCGCCAGGTAGGGCAGCAGAGTGGCCAGTGCCAGGGGTGCCCCGCCGTCGGACCATGCAGCCCCCGCGCGCCACAGCGCAATGGCGACCATGTAGCCGAGAATCCAGTTGATCTTGTAGGCGTCCCGGGCCAGTGCTGCGGCCTGCGGTTTGCCTTGCCACAGGATATCTTCGCCGGCGGGAAGCGGCGCCGGGATGCCCGGCTGGGGTTCGAAATCGAAATCACGGTCCGACATGTCAGACCCTCCGTCACAGGGATGAGCCGAAGCGGCGCGGGCGCGCGCCGCTTCCGTTCTTCTCCGTCAGAAGCCGCGTTTGCGGCCTTTGGCGTACATCCAGCCCCCGGCCACGTAGCCGGAGATCTTGTCTTCTTCCAGTTTGGTCACCCGGGTCAGCGACTTGGTGGCCGGGATGGCTTCGAACAGGTCCGAGGTGATGGCATTGATCCGGACGCGATCGGCCCAGATCTTGCACATCGTCATCGGGATCAGGCGGCGCGAGCCCGAGTTCAGGTCGACCTCAAGATAGCGGACCAGCTGTTCGGGCACGTCGATCCACAGGTCCGAGATCCGGCCGACCACTTCCAGATCGCCTGCCTGAACCGGCAGCCCGCGCGGGTCGCGCCCGGCCGAGATGACAAAGTCAGGGTGCTGCGCCATGGGCACGATCTTGGGTTTGGCGTGAGCGTCCAGTTCCGGCTCGTCCCGGCGCGGGACCCAGGAGGCGGGGCCGACGCCATCGGCCATCGCATCGCCCGTAGGCGCGTGCGGGAAGCCTTCGCTGACCGCCGTCCGTGCCATGGCCAGGTCGGCGCGGCGATGCGCCGCCTCGTTCTCGGCTGAAGGGACCGTCACCTCGCCCATGCCGTTGGGCAGTATGAAGGTCTTGGCCTTTGGCACCGCGAACGGACCCTGGTTCGGGGCGGGCAAGCCGTCCTCGGATTCCAGAGGATAGCCTTCGCGCATGTTTTCGGTTTGCAGATAGTAGATCAAGAGGGCGAAGAAGCCCCAGAACAGCCAGATCGCAAGGCTGGCCAGATCGAAGTTGCCGAAGAAAGTTACACCAACCATGTCTTGGTCCTCCGCATGTCAGGTCGGGAATTCGGCGAGGCGCAGCGCGCCCACGTCGGATGCCGTTTTGGTTGTCGGTAAAGGTGCCAGCCGGACCATGGGTCCAAGGATGGCGAGAGTGGCGAAGAGAAGTCCGATTTCGAAGTGGTAGACGAAGGAATAGCCGAAGCTCGGGTCCGCGAGGGCGGGGCCGAAAGTCCCGGAGATTGCGAGATGGCCGACGACGTCACGGATCGTGCCGCCGATGAAGATCGCGAGCCCCGCGGCAGTCGCCTGTGCCGCCCCCCAGGCGCCAAGGGCCAGGCCCGCATTCGTGCCGGGCAAGGTCATCGCGGCGGTCAGGGTGGCGATGCCGAAAAGCCCGCCGCCAAATCCGATGCTGGCCGCACCTGAATAGAATAGTGCGGCGCTGTCCAATGGGGCGGCGAAGATCACAGCCGTAAAGGCGGCGATCCCGAAGAGGATGCCGCGTGCGGCCAGTCGGAACGGATCGGTTCCGCGCATCAGCCAACGGGCCGAGAGGACGAAGCCCACCAGAGCTCCACCGGCCCAGGCCGCCGTCAGAAGGGTGGTCGCCCCGACTGACAGGCCAAGGATTTCGCCGCCGTAGGGCTCGAGCAGCACATCCTGCATGTTGAAAGCCAGCGTGCCTGCAATGACCACGGCCAGCAGTCGCCCGGCGCTTCCGCCAGCCATCAGGTCGGCCCAGGCATCGCGAAAGCGCGGGCGGGGTTCGGCCCGCTCGGCCTTGGTCATCGGGCGGACCTTTTCCTGTTTCCAAAGGGCAATGACGTTCAGGACCAGGGTTGCAAGACCGCAGCCCTGGACCACCTGCACCAGATGGATCGGCTCGTAATCACGCAAAAGCCAGCCGACCACGATGGCCGCCAGACCCATGCCCAGAAGATACATGATGTAAAGCACTGCGACGACCCTGGGCCGGGTCTCGTCGGTTGCGCGGTCCGAGGCCAAGGCCAGGCCGGCGGTTTGGGTCATGTGCATGCCGAGGCCGGTCATCAGGAAGGCAAGGGCCGCCAATACCTCTCCGGCCCAGGCGGGGCCGTGATACTGGTCACCCGACAGCACGATCAACGCGAAGGGCATGACGGCAAGGCCGCCCATCTGCCAAAGGCTGCCGAACCAGAGGTATGGCACGCGCTTCCAGCCGATGGCCGACCGGTGCGTATCGCTGCGATGCCCGAGGAGCGCCCGGAACGGGGCCACAAGGACCGGAATGGCGATCATCGTCGCAACGATCATCGCGGGCACAGAGAGCTCCACGATCATCACCCGGTTCAGCGTGCCCAGAAGCAGCACCTGAGCCATGCCGACCGAGATCTGAAACAGGCTGAGCCTAAGGAGTTGCGACACGGGAAGCGTATCCGAGGCCGCATCCGCAAAGGGCATCCACGCCCCCGACAGCTTCTGGATCTGCTTTCTGGTGACGATCATGCCCGGTACTCCAGGCATTCGCTGATGTAGAAGCCCGAGCTTACCCGTTCGACCCGCTGCAGCCGGTCGCCGGTGTGGCGGTTCAGCTGCGGGAAGGCCTGCGGGATCATGGTGGGGGACCGGTCTGACCGGGGGAAAAGCTTGCCGATGCCGAAGAAGGCCATCAGGAAGGGTGTCTTCGGGGCCACGGTAAACACAATCGCCTGTCCGGTGCGCTTGCCCAGACGGGCAAGGATGCTGCCGATATCGGGCGCGCGGTAATAGATCAGGCTATCCATCGCGACGACATAGTCAAAGCGGCCCAACCGGTCGTCGGTCATGTCTCCGGCATGAAAGCTGACCTGCGGTTGCAGGGCGGCGGGCAGGCGGTTCTGGGCGATGGTGATCAGTTGCGGCGAGATGTCGGCAGCCACCACATGCGCTCCGCGCCGGGCCAGTTCCTCGGTCATGGCACCGGTGCCGCAGCCTGCATCCAGGACGCGCGCGCCGCGCAGATCGTCCGGCAGCCGTGACAGCATGATCGCGCGCATCCGGTCGCGGCCTTCGCGCACCGTCTGGCGGACGCGGCTGACCGGGGCGTCAGAGGTCAGCCGTTCCCAGACCTTGGTCGCGGAACGGTCGAAGTAGTCCTCGACGCGGGTACGAGTCGTCGTGTAGTCGGCCATCAATCGAACCCCAGAAGCTCAAAGATCTCGCGGTCGGGCAGTGGTTCCGGCGTCGATCCTTCGCCATTGACAGACCGCCAGAGGACATCGGCAAGTCGCATGTATTCGGCGCGGGCCATGACGATGTCCTGGTCGTCTGCCATTTCGAACAGAGTCTTCTTCTTCAGGCGTGAGCGGCGGATGGCGTCGATGTCCGGCATGTGCGCCAGCCGGTTGAAACCCACTTTGGCGCAGTAGCGGTCGACCTCGTCCGTCTCGCGGCTGCGGTTCGCGACACAGCCTGCCAGGCGGACCTTGTAGTTGCCCGACTTGGCCTGCACGGCGGCGATGATGCGGTTCATCGCATAGATCGAGTCAAAGTCGTTGGCAGTGACGATAACCGCCCGATCGGCGTGCTGGAGCGGGGCCGCGAAGCCGCCGCAGACCACGTCTCCCAAAACGTCGAAGATAACGACGTCGGTGTCTTCCAGCAGATGGTGCTGCTTCAGAAGCTTCACCGTCTGACCAACCACATAGCCGCCGCAGCCGGTGCCTGCTGGGGGACCGCCAGCCTCGACGCATTTAACGCCGTTGAAGCCGGTGGCGACATAGTCCTCGGGGCGAAGCTCTTCGGCATGGAAGTCGACGTCCTTCAGGATGTCGATCACCGTCGGTTGCAGCCGCCCTGTAAGGGTGAAGGTGCTGTCGTGCTTGGGGTCGCAGCCGATTTGCAGCACGCGCTTGCCCATCATCGAAAACGCAGCCGAGAGGTTGGAAGACGTGGTCGACTTACCGATGCCGCCCTTGCCGTAGACGGAAAACACCTTGGCCCCGTCGATGCGGACCGAAGGGTCAAGCCGTACCTGGACCGAGCCGTCGCCGTCCAAGCCGCGCAGGTCGGGGATTTCGTCGCGCGGGCTCATTGGGGCCACCTTTCTGTGAAAAGCTTTTTCATTTCGCCGCAATCCCTTCCAGCCTGTCTTCCAGGTCATCCGCCGCGCGTTGCAGCGCGGCTTGTGTTTCGGCGTCCGGTTGCCAGTACCTGCGGTCCGACGCCTCAAGCAGTTTCTGCGCCATGCGGTTCGAGGCTTCCGGGTTCATCCCGGCCAGCCGTTGACGCATCACGTCGTCCAGCACAAAGGTCTCGGACAGGCGCTGATAGACCCAGGGCTCGACATGGCCGGTGGTCGCCGACCAGCCCAAGGTGTTGGTCACATGTGCCTCGATCAGCCGGACACCTTCAGCGCCGTGGCGCAGAAGGCCCTCGTAGAACTTCGGGTTCAGCGTGCGCGACCGGCTTTCCAGCGCGATCTGGTCCTTGAGGGTCCGCACCTGTCCCCCGCCGCGGGTCTGGTCGCCGATGTAGACCGGGGTCTCCTGTCCGCCACGCGCGCGCTTTACCGCGCGGGCGATGCCGCCGAGCGTGTCAAAGTAGTGATCGACCGACGTGACGCCGAGTTCCACCGATTCAAGGTTCTGGTAGGCTAGATCGACGTCCTTCAGCGCCTTTTGCAGCAGGGCCGCATTCTGCTTGGCTTTGCCGTTGCGGCCATAGGCAAAGGACTTGCGGGATTCGTAGGCATCGGCCAACTCGTCTTCCTCGCCAAAGGCCGAGGAGCCGACCAACACATTCACGTTCGAGCCGTAGGCCCCTTCGGCGTTTGAAAAGACCCGCAGGGCGGCGGTTTCCATATCGACGCCCATCTCTTCGGCATAAGCCAGGGCATGGGCCCGGATGAAGTTCTGCGACAGGGGCTCGTCGACCGTGGCGGCCTTCCAGGCGGCTTCGGCCAGCATCCGGGTCTGCAGGGGCAGAAGGTCGCGGAAGATGCCCGACAGCGTCATAACCACGTCGATGCGCGGACGGCCAAGTTCTGCCAGCGGGATCAGATCAGCCCCACAGAGCCGCCCGTAGTGATCGAACCGGGGCGTGGCACCAATCAAGGCAAGGGCCTGTGCGATCGGGCCGCCATCGGACTTGATGTTGTCGGACCCCCAGAGCACCAGCGCCACGGTGCGCGGCAACCGGTCATGGGCGGCCAAAAGCCGATCGGCCTGCTTGGCCCCGTCCTGCAACGCAAACGCGGTCGGCATGCGGAACGGATCAAAGGCGTGGATATTTCGACCGGTCGGCAGAATGTCCGGCGAGCGGATCAGATCACCGCCATGGACCGGGGCGATGAACCGGCCGGACAGGGCCCGCAGAAGGCCAGGGATTTCTTGGTCTTCTTGCATCAACTGGTCAGCGAGCGTCTTGTCCGCGCCTTCCGGCATCAGATCCAGCATGGCCTGGCGGTTCGCGTCCGACATTGCTGCGCCGACCACATGCAGGCCATCGGTGATCAGCGCGCCTTCGGTTTCCAGCAGTTTGACCCACAGCCGGTCCGGACCGATGCCCTCCATATCCACCGCCTTGGCCTGCTCGACGATCAGCGCGGCCAGGTCGTCGCGATCCGGGGCGTCGGGGGCCAGGGCGCGGAAGCGGGTCAGGCTGTCCTTTAGATCGGCCAGCCCCTTGTATAGCCCGGACTGCGCCAGCGGCGGCGTCAGGTGGGTGATGGTCACGGCGTTCGACCGGCGCTTGGCCAGCGTTGCCTCGGACGGGTTGTTCGCGGCGTAAAGATAGACGTTCGGCAGGTTGCCGATCAGCCGGTCGGGCCAGCAGGCACCCGAGACGCCGGCTTGTTTCCCAGGCATGAATTCGAGCGCGCCATGCATGCCGAAATGCAGCACGGCGTCGGCGGCGAAGTCTTCCCTGATCCAGCGGTAGAAGGTGGTGAAAGCGTGGGTCGGCGCAAAGCCACGTTCGAACAGAAGGCGCATCGGATCGCCTTCATAGCCGAACAGGGGCTGCAATCCGATGAAGATGTTGCCCATCTGGCAGCCCAGCACATGCGCGCCGCGCCCGTCCGACTGCGCCCGACCGGGCGCCGGCCCCCATGCCGCCTCGATCTCTTTCAGCCAGGGCGTCCGCGCCACGATGTCCGAGGCCGAAACGGTGGCCGCCACGTTCGCAGGCTGGCCATGCATCTTTGCGTTGCCGCCCAGAACCGCCTCGCGGAGGTCTTCGACCGTGGCGGGAGGGGTGACGTCATAGCCATCAGCCTTCATTGCATGGAGCACGTTAAGCAGGCTTTCGAACACGGCCAGAAATGCTGCGGTGCCGGCAGCCCCGGCGTTCGGCGGAAAGCCGTAAAGGATGATGGCCACCTTGCGCTCGGCCACCTGGCTTTGCCGCAGCGCCGCAAGCCGCGCGGCCTTGTCGGCCAAGGCTTCGATCCGTTCGGGGCAGGGGGCCATGGCACGGGTTGTCAATGCGTCGGCAGAGCGAGCAACGCAGTTGCGGGCACAGCCCTTGCAGCCATCCGCCCCATGCCGCCCCGCATAGACTGTGGGGTTCGTCGCCCCGTCGATCTCGGGCAAGGCGATCAGCATGGTGGTTTCCACCGGTCCAAGCCCGCCGTCGGACGCAGCCCATTGGCCCAGCGTCTGGAACTCCAGCGGATGGGCCGCGATATAGGGCACATCCAGCGCGGCAAGGGCCGCAACCGCCGCCGGGCTGTCGTTGTAGGCCGGGCCACCGACCAGACTGAACCCGGTCAGCGAGACCAGCGCGTCTACCCGACCCTTGAAATAGGCGTCAAGCGCCGGGCGCCCATCAAGCCCGCCTGCGAAAGCGGGCAGGACGGCGATCCCGCGCGTTTCGAATGCGCGGATGACCGCGTCGTAATGCGCGGTGTCCGAAGCAAGGATATAGGACCGCAGCATCAAGAGGCCGATCGTCGCGGTCGCCCCCGCCGGGCGCGGCACCCGGGCTGCATCGGTGATGATGCGGCCCTGAAGGTCCGGGTGATAGAGCCCGACATCCGGGTAATCGACGGGTGCCGCCGCCTTCACCTGCGCCCAGTCGCGCTTGCCCGAGTACCGGCTGACCAGAAAGCGGATCATTGCCTCCAGATTGTCATCCGATCCGCCCAGCCAATACTGCATCGACAGAAACCAGGCGCGCATGTCCTGCGCCTTGCCGGGGATCCACTTCAGGATCTTCGGCAGGCGGCGTAGCATGGCCATCTGCTTTTCGCCCGACCCACCGGACGGTGCCTTGGTCCCACGCAGCTTTTTCAGCAGCGCCATGGCACCGGAGGCGGGCTTGGACATGTCCAGATCGCCCATTTTGGTCAGCTTGACGATGGCCGGATCGGCGATAACCCCGACAAAAGCGTCGGCCCTTTGGCGTGCGGCCTGCAGGTTCGGCAGGATTGCGGTGATATGTTCTTCGATGAAAAGAAGGTTCGCCATCACGAAATCGGCGGCGTCCACGGCGGCACGGGCCCGGGCGAGCGCGGCTGGGTTCTCGGCCCATTCGGCAGCGGCATGGACCGAGACCTCGATCCCCGGGAAATCCTTTGCCAGACGTGGCCCGATGCGAGCGGCGGGGCCAGCGGCATGAGCGTCCAGCGTGACGATGACAAAGCGGTAGCCGCCCGATTTCACGGGTGCGATGTCCTCAGCCAGTGTGAACCGGTCATCGCGCATAATGGGCCTTTGCTTCGTAAAGGGTCTCGACGCTGATTTCAGCGACGCCGTGTTCGGACGCGTATTTCTCGGTGTTGCGCTTGGCCTTGCCGCGCACGAAGAACGGTATCTTCCTCAGCTCTCGTTCGGCCGCTGCGGCCCAGACCGGCTCTCCGCCGATTGCCGCAGGCAAAGGGTCGGCCAAGGCCTGGGGCGCAGCCGCTTCGGCAGCGATCTCCCTCAGGTCTGCCTTGCCACCGTGATGGCTGGCCCCGGCTTCGTCGTGAAACTCGAAATCCTCGCGGAACATGGTGAGGAGATGTTCCTCCAACCCCATCACCAACGGGTGGACCCAGGTGTCAAAGATGACATTCGCGCCTTCAAACCCCATCTGGGGCGAATAGCGGGCGGGGAAGTCCTGCACATGCACGGGCGAGGAGATGACGGCGCAGGGAATGCCAAGGCGCTTGCCGATGTGGCGTTCCATCTGGGTGCCAAGGATCATCTCGGGGGCAGCAGTGGCGATGGCGGCCTCGACCTCGAGATAGTCGTCGGTGATCAGCGCTTCCAGCCCATAAGCCTTGGCCGCAGCACGCATCGGCCGCGCGAATTCGCGGTTGTAACAGCCGAGGCCAACCACCTCGAATCCGATCTCGGTCGCAGCAATTCGGGCGGCGGCCATCGCGTGGGTGGCATCGCCGAAGATGAACACCCGTTTGCCGGTCAGGTAGGTGCTGTCGACGCTGGCGCTCCACCACGGAAGCCGCAGCCCGGTTTCATCCACTTTGGGCGAGAGTCCAGTGAGCCCGGCAACCTCATGAAGGAAGTCCCGCGTCGCGCCAACGCCGATCGGCACGACTTTTGTGAACGGCTGTTCGCAAGAACGTTCCAGATAGCGCGCCGCCCCTTCGCCGGTCTCGGGGTAGAGAAGGACATTGAAATGCGCCTGACCCATCCGGGCGATGTCGGCGGGGCTTGCCCCCATCGGTGCCGCCACGTTCACCTTGACGCCCATGAGCGCCAGAAGCTTCGTCACTTCGGTCACGTCGTCGCGGTGGCGAAAGCCCAGACCCGTAGCGCCCAGAAGGTTCGCCGTGATCTCGGCCGTGCGCGGCATCGGACGGGCCAGCGCGCGGACGATCTGATGAAAGGTCTCATCCGCGCCGAAATTCTCTTTCCGGCTGTAGGACGGCAGGTCCAACGCGATGACCGGGATCGGCAGGTCAAGCGCCTCGGCCAGACCGCCGGGGTCGTCCTGGATCAGCTCGGCAGTGCAGGAGGATCCCACGATCATCGCCTGCGGCTTGAACCGGGCATGGGCGTCGCGGGCCGCGGCCTTGAAGAGGTTCGCGGTATCCCCCCCCAGATCGCGGGCCTGAAAAGTGGTGTAGGTCACCGGCGGGCGGTGGCCGCGCCGTTCGATCATGGTGAAAAGAAGGTCGGCATAGGTATCGCCCTGGGGCGCATGGAGCACATAGTGCAGCCCCTTCATGCCGGTCGCCACACGCATCGCGCCGACATGCGGGGGCCCCTCGTATGTCCAGAGCGTCAGCTTCATGCCGCACCCGCCTGCAACAGGGCCTTGCGGCGCAGGGGGCGGCTGAAGAGGCCGGCAAGATCGCCAGCCTGTTCGTAGAAATGGACGGGCGTGAACACCAGCTCAATGGCCCACTTGGTGGTGAAGCCTTGCGATTCCAATGGGTTTGCAAGGCCAAGACCGCAGACTGTCAGATCCGGCGCAGCGGCGCGCTGTCGGTCAAGCTGCAGGTCGACGTCCTGGCCTTCGGACAGTATCGGGCCTTCGGGCAAGAGGTCCAGATCAGGGCCGAGAATGTCGCGGTGCAGGTAGGGCGTGCCGATCTCGACCGGGGTCATGCCGCATTCGCGGGCCAGAAAACGGGCGAGGGGGATTTCAAGCTGACTGTCGGGGAAGAAGAACACCGTCTTTCCGGACAGCGTGGTCGCATGGACGGCGACAGCTTTCTCTGCGCGGGCGCGCGGCGCGGCAGTGACAGCCTCGAACACCTCGCGACTGACGCCAAACTCGGCGGCGATGGCGCGCAGCCATTCGGTTGTGCCTTCCTCGCCAAAGGGAAAGGGTGCTGCAAGGTGCCGTGCCCCCCGGCGGGTCAGCGCGGCATGGGTGTCACCCAAGAAGGGTTGCAGCAGCGCAAAGACCGTGTTCGGCCCGACAGCAGGCAGATCGGCCGAGCGGCGGGCGGGCAACAAACGCAAGGGGCCGACGCCGAGCCGGGTCAGCAGATCGACCATCTGGTCCTCGACCACATCGGGCAGCGCACCGACAAGCAGCAATTCGCGGGCCTCGGTCTGCGGCAGGACGGGGACCATGGCGGCAAGGCAGGCGTCTTCGCCTTGGGTGAAGGTGGTCTCGATCCCCGAGCCGGAGTAGTTCAGCACCCGCACATGTGGGGCGTGACGCGCGGAAAGCCGTTCGGCCGCGCGGTGCAAGTCCAGCTTGATGACCTCGGACGGGCAGGAACCGACAAGGAAGAGCTGCCGGATATCGGGGCGGCGCGCCAGGAGTCGGGCCACTTCCCGGTCAAGCTCGGTGTTCGCATCGGCCAGACCGGCAAGGTCCTTTTCTTCCAGGATCGCGGTCCCGAACCGGGGCTCGGCAAAGATCATCACGCCCGCGGCAGCTTGTAGCAGATGCGCACAGGTGCGGCTGCCGACGACGAGGAAGAAGGCATCCTGCATCTTTCGGTGCAGCCAGATGATGCTGGTCAGGCCGCAGAAGACCTCACGCTGGCCGCGTTCCTTGAGAACGGGGGTGTCTCGGCAGCCGCTCGCGGGCAGATCCAGGCTCATGCCATCGACCCCTCGACCATGCGCCTGACGATGTCAGCGTCATCTTCGCTGTCTGCGTCGAGACGGGCCATGCGCAGCTTCCAAAGGAACTGGCCGGCATTCACGACATAGGTCGCATAGGCCGCCAGAGCGACCAGCATCTGGGCTTGCGGCGAAAGCGACCCGGTCAGCAGGCCAATCAGATACCAGGTATGAAGCGCGATGACGGCAAAGCTGAACACATCTTCCCAAAAGAAGGCCGGGGCGAAAAGGTACTGACCGAAAACGACTTTCTCCCAGATCGCCCCGGTCACCATGATTGTGTAAAGCAGCAGGGTCTTTACCAGGATTGACACTGTGGCGATTGTGTAACCGTCGCCCGTACCGAGGTAGCGCAGCACCAGCAGCAGCGAGACTGCAAAGGCCACGAACTGTACTGGGGCGAGAATCCCCTGCACGACTGTCCACTTTGTGGCATCGCGACGCATGCGCTCATCGGCTGTATAAAGCCGTCTTCGCGTTGTTTTTCCGTGGTTTGCAGAGCTTGGCAAGGAGCCTCTCCCATCGGCGACCTTACACAGACGTTAGACTTGTCGCGGAAAGTGTCAATCAAAACTTACACTCTCGGCGACGCCGCAACCGCTCGATTGATGCGGGACAAGATCGGCTACGCAACCAGAGGTAACGGAGCAAACTATTGAAAAATTGACACTTCTGCCTCCAAAACGGTCACTTTTGTAACAAGTGTCAATTTTTATGGACATAAATCCTGGCATATTGTTTCATGAAATGACCGAGTCTGGGACTTTTCCTGCACCCGTTGGCGTGCTAACAGTGTCAAGCGTGCCGGCGGCTTTCGTCCGGAGATGCGCATGCGTGACGTAGGCAACCTTGTTGAAGACGGTCGCGTCGAAACTGGATTTGTTGATTTGGCGCTTGAAGTAATCCGACGGCTGGCTGTCAAGCGCAATCTAGGGGGCGAGTGTCTGCAAGAAGCTTTGGTCGCCAAGCTTTTCAACGCGGTGAAAAGCGACGAAGCCCATGATCTTGACGTGGTCATGCGCGACTTGCGCGCCGCCAATATCACCGCGCTATCGGTTGTCATCGACTATGTCCCGGAAGTGGCGCGTCGGCTTGGTGTCGCCTGGGAAGAGGATACGCTCAGCTTTTCCGTGGTCACCACCGGGTCTGCAAAGCTGCAGCACATTTTGCACAAGTCGTCACTTGACCATATGGCCGACGGCAGTGACGAGAGTAGCAACGCTGCCATACTTCTGGTCGTGCCGATGGGCGAGCAGCATACGCTGGGTGCAATGGCCGCAGCGGCCTGGCTGCGCATGAAAGGCGTCTCGGTTCTGCTTAAAATTTCACCCAGCCCGCAGGAACTGTCGCAAATCCTGCAGGTTCATCGGTTTGACGGGGTTTTTGTCTCGGTCGGCAGTGAAAGCAAGACCGAAGTATGCGCGAAGTTGGTGAAGACGCTTCGTACGCTGACCAAGGCGGCATTGCCGTTGGTAATTGGCGGGCCGCTGGCAGAGAAGAAGCGCGATGATCTGTCGTTGATCGGGGCGGACTTGGTCACGACCGATCTGTCGGCAGCCTTGGCCTTCGTCGGTGGCGCCCGGACGAACAAACGCGGGTACGCGGGGTAGATGATGATTGAAACGACTTTCGGATGTCGACTTTCAGGAAAGATGCGGATGTGACGTCGGACGGACGCTACCTGCTGCGCCGGGGCGCCCTGCCGGCGATTCCGTCGGAAGTCATGATGGATGTCGTCGCTGCGACTTGCGATCTGGCGATCGTGTGCTCGCCGGACCGGGTCGTAATGTCGGTGATCGCCAGCCCCAATACCACTCTTGGGGCCCGCGCTTCCGACTGGCCTGGGTCCAAGCTGGAAGACGTTTTCGCGTCGGAAAGCTGGGCAAAACTGAAAGCGCGGCTGGACGACGGTTCCGCTGAGGTCGGCGTGGTTCAGGCGCTTGAACTGAACCATACCGACATTGTGACCTTTCCCTATCCGATCAAGTATTCCCTGACCATGCTAAGTTCCGACGGCACCTTCATGATGGCGGGCCGCGATCTGCGTGCCTTGGCCGAGGTACAACAGCAGCTGGTCCATGCGCAGCTGGCACTGGAACGGGACTACGAGGCGCAACGCGAAGTCGAAACCCGCTATCGCGTGGTTCTCGAGGTCAACGATTCCCGGGTGATGATCGTCTCGATGTCCACGGGAAAGATTGTCGACCTGAATGCCGCCGCTGCCAAGCTGATTGGCGTGGCGCGCGGCGACCTTCTGCAGACCCCGATGGCGCAGGAATTCGAAGGCCGGCGGCGTGGAGAGTTGCTGGACAATCTTGTCAAGATTTCGGGCGACGCCGAAGCCGAGCCGGTCGAGCTGATCGTCCGGCGAACCCGACAGAGCGTGCTGGTGCGCCCGACCCTGTTCCGTGCCGCGGGCGACAGGCTGCTCTTGTGCCGCATCGACCTGACCGAACGCGCCAAGGCCGAAAGCGACGATCTGAGCGATGCGCTGGCGCGTCTTTACCACGGCGGGGTTGACGCGATTGTCTTCATGGACGCGGACGGCAAGATCAAGGCCGCGAACGAAGCGTTCCTCAACCTGACCGACGGTTCGGCCCTGGCATCGGTGGTCGACCGCAGCTTTGCCGATTTCCTGTCGCGTGGCACGATCGACCTGCGCGTCATTCTGGACAACGCCAAGCGGGTCGGCCATCTTCGACACTTTGCGACCCGGCTAAACACGGATTATTCGGGCCAGGTCTCGGTCGAGCTGTCGGCGATCATGTTGCAGGACAAGGGCAAGGGCAAGGCGACGGTCGCGCTCTTGATCCGCGATTCAACCGCTGCGGAAAGCATGCGGCTGCCCGGCTCGCTGGCGGGCAACGAGGGCCTGCGCAATGTGATGCATTTGGTCGGCTATTCCACGCTGAAGGACATCGTGGCCGAGACGACCGAGATCATCGAACGCATGTGCATCGAAACCGCGCTGGAACTGACCCGCAACAACCGTGTCGCTGCGGCCGAACTTCTAAGCCTGTCGCGCCAGTCGCTTTACGTGAAGCTTCGCAAATTTGGCTTGCTCAGCAAGGAGGTTGACTGACCGGCATCTCGCGGGTCTTTCAACCGACTGGAGCTGACGCAAGTATGATCTGGCCCCTGGTTGTGGTCGAGGACACCGACTGCGTGAAGCCAGGCTCATGGGGCTGCCCATATGTCCTAAACTTACCGCAAATGTGTTGGCCTGACGGCAAAACTGTCAACCCAGATTTACATTCCTTGCTTGCCCGAAGGCGGGATGTCCTGTTTAATTGACGCATGACAACGCTTGAGTCTCTGACACCTCGCACTTTGCCCGAACCGGCCGCGATGCTGCGGCTGATCAAGCCGATCACCTGGTTTCCGCCGATCTGGGCCTATCTTTGCGGATCGGTCAGTGCAGGGGTTCCGCTTTCCGGGAACTGGCCCTTGGTCCTGTTGGGCATGGTGCTGGCCGGGCCCATTGTCTGCGGGATGAGCCAGGCCGCGAACGACTGGTGCGACCGGCACGTGGACGCGGTGAATGAGCCGGACCGCCCGATCCCGTCGGGGCGCATTCCGGGGCGCTGGGGGCTGTGGATTGCCCTTGCGATGACCGTGCTTTCGCTTGCTGTCGGCTGGCTTCTTGGGCCTTGGGGCTTTGCTGCCACCGTGGTTGGCGTCCTCGCCGCCTGGGCCTATTCGGCCGAACCGGTGCGGCTTAAGCGATCGGGCTGGTGGGGGCCGGGGCTGGTGGGCCTTAGCTATGAAGGGCTGCCGTGGTTCACCGGGGCTGCTGTCCTTCTGGGCACGGTGCCGCGTTTCGAGGTCGTGGCGATTGCGCTTCTCTATGCCTTCGGGGCGCATGGCATCATGACCCTAAATGATTTCAAGGCGTTAGAGGGAGATCGCCGGCACGGTGTGCGATCGCTGCCGGTGGTCCTGGGTCCGGAAGTGGCCGCCAGGATTGCCTGCACGGTGATGGCGCTTGCACAGCTTCTGGTGATCGTGCTGCTGGTCATCTGGGGCAAGCCCTGGCATGCCTTGGCGATCACCGCGCTTGTGACCGCACAAGTGGCGGCGATGCGGGTGCTGATGCGCGACCCAAAAGGCAAGGCGCCCTGGTACAACGGCACCGGCGTCGTTCTCTATGTCTCAGGCATGATGATATCCGCCTTTGCGTTACGGGGGCTTGGATGACGCTGGGCTGGCTTCAGATCCTGCGGCTTGGCCTGGTGCAGATGTGCCTTGGGGCTATCGTGGTCCTGACGACCAGCACACTAAACCGGCTGATGACGGTGGAACTGGCGCTGCCGGCGATGATCCCGGGCGCGCTGGTCGCCTTGCATTACGGCATCCAGATCACCCGGCCCGGTTGGGGGCTGCGCTCTGACACCTTGGGCAACCGGACGCGATTCATCATCGGCGGCATGGTGGCGCTGGCCTGCGGAGCGTCTCTCGCGGCGCGGGGGGTGATCGTGATCCCGACGTCGCTGGCGGCCGGTCTGCTGGTTTCGGTCCTGGCCTATGTGCTGATCGGGCTTGGGGTCGGGGCTTCGGGAACAGCACTTCTGGCGCTGCTGGCCACCGCGACCGCACCGCACCGTCGGGCGGCGGCGGCGACGATCACCTGGCTGATGATGATCTTCGGCATTGCTTTGACCGCAGGAACCGTCGGCTGGCTGTTGCAGCCCTATTCGCCGGGACTACTGCTGCGGATCGTCGGCGCGATTTGCCTTGGCGCCATTGCCGTGACAACCTTTGCGGTCTGGGGCGTCGAGGCGCGTGTGATCGCGACACGCCCACCCGAGCCCGCCCCCTGGCGCGAAGGCCTGGCCGAGATCTGGGCCGAACGCCGCGCCCGCATCTTTACCGGCTTCATCTTCCTGTCGATGATCGCCTATTTCATGCAAGAGCTGATCCTTGAACCCTATGCGGGCCTCGTCTTCGGCTTCACCCCGGGGCAGTCGACAAGCCTTTCCGGCGCGCAGAACGGTGGCGTCTTCGTGGGGATGGTGCTGGTCGGCATTGCGGCGACGGGCCTTAAGGTCGGATCCCTGCGGCATTGGGTGATGGCGGGCTGTGTCGGATCGGCGCTGGCGCTGATGCTGATTGCGGTGCTGGGCCAGAAGGGGGGACCGCTGGTGCCCGCGGTGGTGGCCCTGGGCTTTTTCAACGGCATGTTCGCCGTGGCCGCGATTGGCGCGATGATGGCTTTGGCGGGCGAGGGTCGCGAGCGGCGCGAGGGCACGCGGATGGGCCTTTGGGGGGCCGCTCAGGCCTTGGCGGCGGCTGCGGGCGGCTTTGCCGGGACCGCGCTGGTTGACCTTGGCCGGGTCTGGTTGCCGGTCGCCCCGGCTTTTGGCGCGGTGTTCCTCTTCGAGGCTCTGCTCTTTCTGATCTCTGCTTTGGTGGCCGCGCGGGTCATCGATCACCGCCGGACGGGCGCGCGTTTGCCCGTCCCGCCCTATGCCGTAGCGGGAGAATGACATGGACTTTGACGCCTTCATCGTCGGTGGCGGGCCTTCGGGGGCCACGGCTGCCGAAGACCTGGCCCGCGCCGGGCATCGCGTCGCCCTTCTGGACCGGGCGGGTCGGATCAAACCCTGCGGCGGTGCCATTCCACCCCGCGCGATCAAGGATTTCGACATTCCCGACCGGCTGATCGTGGCCCGCATCCGCTGCGCGCGGATGATCTCGCCCACCGGACGGGCGGTCGACATCCATATCGAGGGCGGCTTCGTCGGGATGGTTGATCGGGAAGACTTCGACGAGTTCCTCCGCGACCGGTCCGCCATGCATGGCGCAACCCGACTGACGGGCACATTCCTGCGGGTGGAACGGGACAAGGCGGGCACTCACGTCGTCTGGCGCGACAAGGCCAGCGGCGAGGAACGCAGAAGCCGCACCCGAATTGTGATTGGCGCCGACGGCGCGCGGTCCGGCGTGGCGCGAGCCGAGGTGCCCGGTGGCGACCGGATCCCTTACGTCATCGCTTATCACGAGATCATCGCCGCACCTCAGGGCATGACGGCGGCCAATGCCGACTATGACCCGGACCGCTGCGATGTCGTCTATGACGGCCGCATTTCCCCTGATTTCTACGGCTGGGTCTTTCCGCACGGCGACACCGCAAGTGTGGGCATGGGAACCGAAAAGGACGGCGTCGACCTTAAGGTGGCAACCGCTGCCTTGCGTGAGATGGCGGGCCTTAGCGGATGCAGGACAATTCGGAAGGAAGGCGCGCCGATCCCGCTGAAACCGTTGGACCGCTGGGACAATGGCCGCGACGTCGTGCTTGCAGGTGATGCGGCGGGCGTGGTTGCTCCATCTTCGGGCGAAGGCATCTTCTACGCCATGGCGGGGGGCCGCGCGGCTGCTACGGCGGCGCAAGCCTTTCTGCGGTCAGGCAAGGTCGCCGAGCTGAAAGTAGCGCGGAAGCTTTTCATGCGCGACCATGGCACGGTCTTCAAAGTGCTCCGGTCGATGCAGGACGCCTATTACAAGTCCGACGAACGGCGTGAGCGGTTTGTCAGCCTTTGTCACGACATCGACGTGCAGAGGTTGACGTTTGAAGCCTACATGAACAAGAAGCTTGTTGCCGCCCGACCTTTGGCGCATCTGAAGATCGGTGTGAAGAACGTGGCCCACCTTCTGGGGCTGGTTTCGCCGAAATGGACCTGACGGATGCCTGAGCCTGAGCCCAAGCGTGAGACTGCGCCTGAGATGATCCCCGCCTTTGTCGACGGCCAGCTTAGGCCGGTCGAGAAGCTGCGGGTGCACCAGCTGGGTCTGCGGCATCTTGCGGTTTCGGTCTTCGTCACGCGCGGGCGGCAGATACTCCTCCAGCAGCGCGCGCTCGGCAAATATCACACGCCGGGCCTCTGGGCGAACACCTGTTGCACGCATCCGCACTGGGAGGAGGCCCCGGACATCTGCGCGGCGCGGCGGCTTCGGCAGGAGCTGGGGATCAATGGGCTTGCCTTGCGCCATGCCGGAACCGTGGAGTATCGGGCCGATGTGTTGGGTGGCCTGACCGAGCATGAGGTCGTGGACATCTTCACTGCCGAAGCCCCCGCTGATCTGACACTGGCGTTGAACCCCGATGAGGTGATCGCGGCCCGTTGGGTGGATATCGACGATCTGGCCGCTGAAGTGGTCTCTAATCCGGCCCGCTTCACTCCCTGGCTGCGGATCTATCTGGCCGATCACCGCCCGATGATCTTCGGCGCGCTTTCGGCCATGGCCGGCTGAACCCGAGACAGAAGCCAGGGCAGGACCATGCCTGCCAACCCATCGGGGGCCTCTTCATGTGCCAGATGGCCAAGGCTTGCCAGATGCCGCACTTCCGCCGTCCGCATCTTCGCGACCGCCTGATCCGACACCGCTGGCGGAACCGCGTTGTCCCGGTCTCCGGTCAGCAAGAGGGTCGGGACTGAAAGCCCGGCAAGCCGCTCCAACAGCGGCTCCAGCCGCCACTGCGCCATCATCCCCAGCGCGCCCGAGATATGCGACGGGTGGCGGACCAGATGCAGATACATCTGGCGGCCTTCGCTGGACAAGTGCGATCCGGTCCCGGCCAAGAGCCTGTCCACCGTTCGCGCATTGCCCGAAAGCCTGGAAAAGAGCGTGGCCGCAAAGGGGGCTGCGGCCAGTCCCTTTGCCAGCAGGGGAAAGAGAACCCCCGCAGCGCCGTCAAACGACCCGAGTGCGGCGTTGATCCCGACGACCGCCTTCACTTCGGTCAATTCAGAAAGCCGCAAGGCCAGGGCGCCCCCGGCGGAATGGCCGATCGCGGCATTGACGGGCACCTGCAGCGCCACGGACAACGCGACCAGATCTTCGGCCATCGGGTCCAGTCCGAAGCGGCCGGTGTCGGCGGCGCGGCTGAAGCCCTGTCCCGGCAAGTCGGGGACGATCAGGCGGAACCTTTCGGCCAGCGGCCCGATCATCTGCCGGAAGCTGTGGCCCGAAGCGCCAAGGCCATGCAGAAGCCAGACGGCGGGTGCGGTCTTGGGTCCGATGTCGATCAGATACCAGTCGACAAGCCCCACCCGCAAAGTGCGGGCAGCCTGACGGTAGGGCCAGTCCCGTGGCACGTCGCGCCGGGTCATTCTAGGCCTCCATTGCGTCCTCAAGCACCGCCGACAGCTTCCGCGCATCGGCGCGCGGCAGGGCTGTGTACCGCCCGCCCATCGCAGCCGCCAGTGCGGCAAGTCCCGGTTGCGGCCGGTTTGCAACATCAATCACCAGTGCCGACAGGCCCGCCGCGCGGACGGCCCGCGCCACCATTTGCGCATCCGCCTCGGCCTTTGCCCGTCCGGGCGTGCCATCCAGCGCGATATTGCCGCGCCCGTCGGTGAGCAGTGCCAGCGTCGGTGTCATCCCTCGCGCCCGCGCGCGCACCGCCGTGGCGAGCACAAGTTCCAGCGCCGACGCGAGCGGTGTCCCGCCCCCCCCAGGCACCGCCCGCAACCTATGCTTGGTCTGCACCAGGCTCCGCGTTGGCGGCAGCAAGAGTTCCGCCTTCTCGCACCGGAAGACCACCAGCGCCACATGGTCGCGGCGGCTGTAGGCCTGGCCCAACAAGAGTTCCACCGCGCCCTTCGCCTCGGCCATCCGCGCCATCGCCGACGAGCCCGAGGCGTCGATGGCAAAGACCAGCACCCGGTCGGACAACTCCTTGACCCGGCGGATGCAGAGATCGGCGGGCTTGAGATAAAGCGCGCGCGCCGGACCACTGGCTTCTGCCCGTCGCAACCCCTGCCAAGGGGCTGCCGCGCGCAGCGTTGCCACCAGATCCAGCCGTCGGTTGCCATCGGGCTTGCCGGGACGCGAGGGCAGGGGTCGCCCTCGCCGGTTGCCGGAACGTGCATCGCCCGTGCCGCCCGCCGCCTTGGCTGTCCGTGTGGCACGACCCTGCGCCAGTGCCTGCAGCAGACCATCGGGCAGGGCGGCCCTTGCCGCCTCGACCAATATCTCGGACGGAATGCCCTCTGGCGTTGTCTTTGGCTGATCGGTGTCCTGCTGCTCGCGCTCGCTTTGCACCTCCGGCTCCCGGTCTTGGGCTGCATCAGCCATGGGCAAGGCGCGATGGGCCAGAACCAGTTCGGCGGCGTCTGTCAGATCGGCGTCCAAGGCTTGCGCCCGCCCGTCCAAAGCCGCCAAGGCCCGCGCCGCCGCCAATGCCAGCAGGGCCGCGCGGGCCGATCCGATGCCAAGTTCCGCGGCCGCTTCCGCCATGGCGGCAACCGCACCGTCGACAAGACCGACCTTCGGGAACAGCGCGCGCGCTGCCGCAAGGACGTCGGCGGGCGTGGCTGGATCGCCGACATCGTCCGCCGTCAGCCCGTCGAGATCAAGAAACAGCCCCAGCCGATCGGAAAGTGCCGATGGCAAGGTCTCTTCCGCCTCCAATCCCTCATCCAGCGCCACCAGCGCCTGACCGTGCCGATCCAGTGCCTGCGCAAGCCGCGCGGCCAGTCCCGCTGGGCAGCGTTCCGCCATCGGCAGCACCAGAATCCCCGGCCCGGAGAACAACCCCGCCCGCATCACCGGACGACCCGCCGCCAACGTCGCCGCCAGATCCAGCCCGCCCGACAGCGCTTCATCCGATACCGACGGGTGCAGCCGCCGTTGCGGCAACACCCCTTGGGCTACCGCCGTGGTCACAAGGTCGCGGTGGGGGCAGGCGCGGGCCCGCAACCAAAGGCCGCCGATGGCCAAGGGCGCCACGGCCAGAACGGCAAGGGCCAACCTGATGCGGGTAGCGCTGTCCATCTTACGGCAGGATTTCGGCAACTGCGCGCGCAATGCGCGCACCCGACCCAGCCTCGTCCAGGGGATCGCGCCGTAGCCGGTGGCCCAACGCCATCGCGGCGACGGCTTTGACATGCGGGCGTTTCACGGCTTTTGCACCTTCGAAGGCGGCAAGCGCCCGCGCCGCGCGCAACAAGGTCAACTCGCCGCGCAACCCATCCGATCCGATCTCGATGCAAAGGGCCGCACAGTCATGCAACGTGGTGCCGGGCGTCTTCACTTTCGGCAGGGCGGCACGTGCGGCCAGGATCGCCCGCCTCAACCCCGCATCCTGCGCCTGCCATTCGGGCAGAAAGGCCTCCGGCCCCGTCTCATAGGCGTCGCGGCGGGTGATGACCTCGACGCGGGTCGCGATGTCGCGCGGCGAGGTCACCTCGACCGAAAGACCGAACCGGTCAAGAAGCTGCGGGCGAAGCTCGCCCTCCTCCGGGTTGCCCGACCCGACCAGCACAAAGCGCGCCGGATGGCGGATCGATAACCCGTCCCTCTCAACCACGTTCTCGCCCGATTGCGCTACATCCAGCAGCAGATCGACGATGTGATCCTCCAGAAGGTTCACCTCGTCGATGTAAAGATACCCCCGGTTTGCCCGCGCCAGAAGGCCCGGCTCGAACGCCTTTTCACCGCGCGCGATGGCCCGTTCGATGTCCAGGGCCCCGACGACCCGGTCTTCGGACACGCCAAGCGGCAGATCGACCACCGGTGTCGGTTTGCGGACGATGGGCGCACCCGGCATGATTTGCGCCCAATCGGGGCATTGGTCATGCCGCGCGGCATTTACCGGGCAGCCTTCAACCGCCTCGATCTCGGGCAGCAAGGCGGCAAGGGCGCGAACGGCGGTCGATTTTCCGGTTCCACGGTCGCCAAAGACCAGCACCCCGCCGATGGACGGATCAATCGCTGTCAGCACCAGGGCGCGCTTCATCTCCTCCTGACCCACAATGGCCGAGAACGGAAACGGTGGGCGAGCGCGGGGGCGTTCAGGCAGCGGGTGAACCTTTTTCGTGCTGTTGGACGCGGCGCTCATGCGGCGTCACTCCTTTTATCAGTGGCCAGGGGGTCCTTGCCGCCCCAGGACCCGATGGTTCCGATCAGGCGAAAGCGGGCATAAAGCTCTTCGGCAAACCAGTCACCGGCTCGCACGTCCCGGACGGCGCGGGCATGGGGGCCATCGGCATGGGCGAAGCGTGCCATGGATTGCGTATCCGGCCAGACCGAGAAGGTGACCTGATGCAAAAGTGGCATTTCACCGATCCCGATCTTGAAGGCCACATCGGCATTCTCGCCGATGGAATGAGAAATGCGTGGCACCCGTTTCCAGAACCGCAGCGCGTGGCGGGGTTTTACGGTGGCGCGGGTCAGGACGGCCATCGCTCCGGCCTGCGGGCGGCTGGTCGGGTCGGGCCGGAACGGGTTTTCGCCGGCCCAGCTTCCGCGCGCGGCCACGGGTTGCAGGATCAGATGCCAGTCCTCCTTGGCCCTCGCACGCCAACGCTGCCAGACCGGCATCGCCTGCACCCCGGCGCGCGCGGCAGCCTCATCCGACCAGACCGCCATGATCGTCCAGACGCTCCAGTTCGGTTTTGGGGTGAAACCTTCGCCGGTGCCCGAACCACAAAGCTTCCAGAACAGCGGCTCTTCAGCGCGCGCCAAAGCGAATCGCGCCAGCACCATCTGCGAGATCACGAAGGCGAGGCTCTTCAGGCCGGAAAACCGGAACAGGCTGAGCGTGGCAACGGAAATGGCGCAGCCTCCAAGCTGGAAGTGTAAGCTAAGCCTGACATACAAAATGCCGCGTTGGAAGGGAAAACAGCGGGGTAAAATTCCCAAAAAACGATAGTTGTAAATCAAACTAGACAGCCTATCATCCGTTTCATGACCAAGGCGTCCGCGTTCTTCTCTTCTCGCCAGCCGTCCCGGGCCATCGTCATTGGCGGGGGGCTGGGCGGCTTGTCCTCTGCGATGCGGCTGGGGGCAAAAGGCTATCAGGTCACCGTCTTCGACCGGCTGGACCGGCCCGGTGGGCGCGGCTCGTCCATATCGCAGGGCGGGCACCGCTTTGACCTTGGCCCGACCATCGTGACCGTCCCGCAAGGACTGCGCGAGCTCTGGTCCGACTGCGGACGGCAGTTCGATGCGGATGTGACCCTGGTTCCCATGGACCCGTTCTATCAGATTCGCTGGCCGGATGGATCGACCTTCACCGCCCGACAGGACGATGCCGCCATGCGGGCCGAGGTCGCGCGTCTGTCGCCTGCCGATCTGCCGGGCTATGACCGTTTCCTGAGGGATGCCGAAGCCCGCTACTGGTTCGGCTATGAAGACCTTGGCCGCAGGCCGATGCACCGGCTGGTTGACCTGATCAAGGTGCTGCCCCGCTTCGCCTGGCTCAGGGCCGACAGATCCGTCCACGCCCATGCCGCCGCACGGGTCCGCGATCCGCGCCTGCGTTTTGCGCTGTCGTTCCATCCGCTGTTTATCGGCGGCGACCCGTTCCACGTGACGTCGATGTACATTCTTGTCAGCCACCTGGAGAAAGCCTTCGGCGTTCACTACGCGATGGGCGGCGTCCAATCGATTGCCGAAGCGATGGTGCGCGTGGTGGAAGGTCAGGGCGGCGAGGTGATCCAGGGCGCAGAGGTCGATGAGATCCTGGTCCGCGACAATCGGGCCGCCGGGGTGCGGATGGTCGACGGATCGACCCACACCGCTGATGTCGTCGTCTCCAATGCCGATGCGGGCCACACCTACGACCGGCTGCTGCGCAACCACCCCCGCCGCCGCTGGACCCCGGCCCGGCTGAAGCGGTCGCGCTGGTCGATGGGCCTTTACGTCTGGTACTTCGGCACCAAAGGCACCCGCAATCTGTGGAGGGAAGTTGGCCACCACAGCATTCTGGTCGGCCCCCGCTACAAGGACCATATCCGCGACATTTTTCAGACCGGGCGCCTTGCCGACGACATGAGCCTTTATGTCCATCGCCCCTCGGTCACCGACCCCTCATGCGCGCCAGAGGAGGATGACACGTTCTATGTCCTTTCGCCTGTGCCCCATCTTGGCCATGGCGGGGTGGACTGGGCGCAGGAACAAGAACCCTATCGGCAGAAAATGCTGAAAATGCTTGAAGATCGCCTGCTTCCCGGCCTCGCGGACCGCGTCACCGAAAGCCTGATTTTCACGCCGGAAACCTTCCGCGACCGCTATCTTTCGCCCCTCGGTGCGGGGTTCTCGATCGAGCCGCGCATTTTGCAGTCGGCTTGGTTCCGGCCTCATAACGTGTCCGAGGAGCTGCCCGGCCTTTACCTTGCCGGTGCTGGCACCCATCCCGGCGCGGGGGTTCCGGGCGTCATCGGCTCGTCCGAGGTGCTGGTAAAGCTTGTCCCCGACGCACCGGTGCCGAACCGCGCCACCGCCCTGCCACTGGCCGCCGAATGACGGTGTCCTCCGCCCAGGACCTGGAGGCCTGCCGTGCGATGATCCGCACCGGCAGCCTGTCGTTCCACGCCGCCTCACGCCTGTTGCCTGCCGCGGTTCGCGACCCCGCCCTTGTGCTTTATGCCTTTTGCCGCATCGCCGATGACGAGGTGGATGAGGTGGGCGCCGCCGACAAGGCCCATGCCGTGCTACGGCTGCGCGACCGGCTGGACCTGATCTATGCGGGACGCCCCAGGAACGCGCCATGTGACAGGGCTTTCGCCTCGGTCGTCGAGGCGTTCGAGATGCCCCGCGCCCTGCCGGACGCCTTGCTCGAGGGTCTGGCCTGGGATGCCTGCGGGCGGCGCTATGACAGTCTTTCCGGCGTGCTAGACTATTCGGCCCGCGTGGCCGGGGCGGTGGGGGCGATGATGTGCGTCCTGATGCGGTCGCGGGACGCCGATGTTCTGGCCCGGGCCTGCGATCTGGGGCTTGCGATGCAGCTGACCAACATCGCCCGCGACGTGGGCGAAGACGCCCGCGCCGGGCGGCTTTTCCTGCCCCTTAACTGGCTGGCAGAGGAAGGCGTGGATGCCGGGCAGTTCCTTGCAACCCCCGTCGCCTTGCCCGGCATCCGCCGCGCCACAGCGCGACTTCTGCGCAAGGCGGACGACCTCTATCGCAGGTCCGAGGCCGGGATTTCCGGCCTGCCGCTGGCCTGCCGCCCCGGTATCTTCGCGGCCCGGCACATCTATGCAGGTATCGGAACGCAGGTTGCCCGGGTCGGGCATGACAGTGTCGCGGGCCGCGCCCGCACCGGAAAGGTGCAAAAGCTCGCCTGGCTGGCGCTATCGGGTTTGCGTGCCGCCGCATCCGCGGTCCTTCCGGCGGCGGCAGTGCTGCACGCGCGACCTGAACCCGAAGTAGCCTTTCTGGTGGATGCCGCCGCCCGCCGCCGCGTCGGGGTGGCCCGGTCCGACACGCTGCTGTCAGTGCTTTCGCAGCTTGAGGCGCGCGATCGCGGGATGGTCTGACCGAAAGGGCTTTGCCCGTTCGCCCGCAACGCGTATCTCTGTCACAGCCCTGACCGGAAGGCCCAGATGGACTATTCGTTGTTCTTCACCTACCTCGCCGCTTGTGGAGCCGCCGCCGCGACCGGCGCGATGTTTCAGCCGGGTGACTGGTATCGCGGCCTCTCGAAACCCGTCTGGACGCCACCGGATTGGGTCTTCCCGGTGACCTGGACCTTCCTGTATCTCGCGATGTCCTACGCCGCCGCCCGGGTGGCGGCCCTCTCGGGCACAGTACCCGGCACCGGGCAGGCGCTGGCCTTCTGGTCGGTGCAGATCGCGCTGAACACGCTGTGGACGCCGATCTTCTTTGGACTGCGGAAGATGAGGGCGGGGCTGATCGTCATCGTCCTCCTGTGGCTTGCCGTGGCCGCCACCATGATCGCCTTCTTCCGGTTGGACTGGATCGCGGGCCTCCTTATGCTGCCCTATGTGATCTGGGTCACCATCGCGGCCGCACTGAACCGGTCTGTCCTTGTACGCAACCCCGGCGCCTAGCCGGGCCAACTGGCCCGCCTTGGCACCCGCACCGCCAACATCGGCTTCAGAATCGGTTGGCGGAACCGTGTCAGATCAAGCGCTTCGTGCATTCCAAGACTAAGCTCGCCGTCGATCTGGGTCTCGACCAAGGCCCGCGAATAGAACGGCGCATCCAGAAGCGACAGCCGTTGCTGTGGCGCGAACCCCGGATCGGCCCGCGTTTCGCGTTTGACCAGCCAGTTCGACCGCCGCAGCCGCGTCACCGGCGGCGGGGCAATGGCGCGAAGCGTGCCGTCCGGCAGCGCCTCGACCGCAAGCGCTAGGTCGCTGCCGTCGCGCCGGACCGCGTCATAGAAGCAGACCGTCCGGTCGCGCATCGGAAAGCGCCCCCAGGTCCAGAAGCGGAAGTCATCTTCCAGCGCGCGGGCGCCGAAATTGGCGTCGAAATAACCGTGCCCCTGCCAAGAATGACCCTGGCTCAGCCGCACCTCGATATCGGCCATCGGCGCGATGGGCCGCCATTGATGCTGCCCGTCCGGTGTCAGCAGCGCCTCCAGCCCCGTCACCGCGCGCGGGGTCAACACCATGCGGCCGCGCACCGGCGTCACCATTGGCGGTGCGCCCCATTCGTTGATGTCGATCACCAGCTCGCCTCCGGTCCAGTGCATCCGGCTGGGGCCGACCTGCAGAGTGTCGCGCGACTGCTTCAAGGCTGCGCGGCCCCGATCCGTCATCGTGAACCGCCCGTTCAGGCCCGAAGTGACGACATTGATGCAGCAATGATTCTGGGGGCTTTTCCTCCCGCTCCACCGGTACCAGGGCGAGAACACCGACCCGATGAAGCCGATCACCGAGACGGCGCGCGTCCCGTCGTCGGAGATCCCGTCAACATACCACCAGGCATAGCCGTCGGAGCCGACCTCGACGCCGAAGTCAGGTCCGCCATTGCGGCCGCTGACGCGTGCTTCCCGGAAAGAAGCGCCATCGGCACCCCAGCCCCCGGATGCGCCCCGCCCCCCGCCAGATAGAGGCCAGGCAGCCCTGTCCGCGCCAGTGGCCGCCGAAACGCCGCCAAGGTCCCTTCTGGGCTTTGGCCGTAGATCGCCCCCGCCGTCCCGGGAAACCGCTCTGCCAGCATGGCAGGCGTCGTCAGCGCCGCTGGTTCCGGCTCTGGATGGAAGCTCAGGCCAAAGCGACGCAGTCGCGGGAAGGTCCGGGTGTGGCATAGCATCTCCTCTCCGGGACTGGCTGCGTGGCCAGTCGGGGCATTCATGATGATCTCGAACCGCTCGGGTCCGCTGACTGGCCCGGCGGTCCGGTCCATGGCGCAGAGGTAAAGCGTGGGGGCATCCGGCATCCGTCCGGCACCAATGGGGCCGAATTCGGCCTTGGGGTCTTCGGTGAAGAAGACGTTGTGATAGGCCAAGGGCGTGCCCAGGGGCGAGGCCGCGAAGGACCAGACCCAGGCTGACAGGCTGCGGGGCTGGCTTCGGCGGGGCAGGGCGGCCTCTGCCGCGTCGCCCAGAAGCCCGTCCTGCAGCGCACCCGGATCGCCATTGAAGACGCAGATGCCACAAGGCAGCGTCGTGCCGCCTTCGATCTCTACCCCCGTCACGCGGCCGCCTTGCCTGACGATGCGCCGCGCCCGGGTGGCAAAGTGGAACGTCACCCCCAACCTTTCGGCTGCCCGCGCGAGGGCGGCAGCCAACCCGTGCATCCCCTCACGCACCGCCCAAACCCCCGCCGCTTCGGCCCGCCAGACCAGGGCCAGCACCGCAGGCGATCGTGTCGGCCGCCCGCCGACATAGGTCGCGTAACGCCCGAAAAGCTGCACCAGCCGTGGGTCGCGAAAGTAACCGTGCAGCAAAGACTGCAAGCTTCGCCCAGGGATCAGCGCAGGCCATAGGGCCGGCCTGGCCAGCGCCGCCCGCGCGATTTTCCCGAACTCGGGGCGCGGAGCCTGCATCACCGGGCCTTCGAAGGCCGCGTAAAGTGCCGTCGCCAGCCGATCAAAGCGCCGGAACGCTTCGGCCTCGTGCGGCCCCGCAAAGGCGCGGATCGCCTCGACATTCGCTTCGTGTTCGGGAAAGAGGTCGAGGCGGCTGCCATCAGGCCAGAAGTGACGGGCAAGCTCTGGCAGGGACACAAGGCCCACTTCGTCCGCGGTCCTCCGCCCGGACAGGGCGAAAAGGGCGTCAACCTCGGCCCGCAGCGTGAGCACGGTGGGACCCGCATCGACCGGACCCGCAGCCGAGGCGACAGCACGCGCCTTTCCGCCAGGCGTCATCGCCGCCTCGACCACGGTCACGCTGAACCCTGCGGCCGCAAGCCGGATCGCCGCCGCAATGCCCCCCATGCCAGCACCGACGACGACAGCTCGTGGTCCGGTTTTCGCAACGCTTTCCATCTTTGGGTTTGCCCAGGTCCAGTGCAATTTACATCGAATGTGTAAGTTTAGATTTACACAATGCCAGGCCGGTGCCAAACTGAATCGGCAAGGCGCTGCGAAAGGGTCTAATCATGGCGTTGGATGGACGGATCGAAGCGGCAATGACCGCGGCAGTGGCGTTGACGCAGTCACCTTCGGTGCCGCCGCTGCTGGGCCTGGCTTTGCCCTACGCGGTCTTTCCCGGCGGTGCGCGCATCCGCCCGACGATCCTGCTTTCGGTCGCCATGGCCTGCGGCGACTCCAGCCCTGCCACGTCGGACGCCGCTGCCGTGGCGTTGGAGCTGATCCACTGCGCGAGCCTCGTGCACGACGATCTTCCTTGTTTCGATGATGCCGATATCCGGCGCGGCAAGCCAACCGTCCACCGCGCCTATGGCGAGCCCCTTGCCGTGCTGACCGGTGACAGCCTGATTGTCCTAGCGTTTCAGGTGCTGTCCGACGCGCCGCAACCCGAGCGTGCGCTGAAGCTGGTGGCGGAACTTGCCTGCCGCACCGGCGCACCCTTCGGCATCTGCGCCGGGCAGGCCTGGGAAAGCGAGCAGCAGGTCAACCTTTCCGCCTATCACCGGGCCAAGACCGGGGCTCTCTTCGTCGCCGCGACCCGCATGGGGGCCATCGCCGCCGGGCATGACCCCGAGGCCTGGGAAGACCTTGGCGCCCGCATTGGCGAGGCGTTTCAGGTGGCCGACGATCTGAAGGACGCGCTGATGCCATCGGATGCGATGGGCAAGCCCGCCGGTCAGGATGCCGCCCATGGCCGCCCCAATGCGGTGACCGAGATGGGCATTTCCGGCGCTGTGCGCCACTTGCAGGATATCCTTTCGGGGGCCATCGCCTCGATCCCCTCCTGTCCGGGCGAGGCGGCGCTGGCCCAACTGGTCAACGCCTATGCCCGGAAGATGACGCCCGCGCACAGGGCCACGGCAGCGCGGTGACCGATCTGCCGCATCCCGGCGCGCCCGTATCTGCCGGGCCAAGGCCCGGGTTTTTGACCCGCCTGGCCCTTTCGCCCCGCTTTCACCGTCTCGCCGCGCGCATTCCCGGCCTCAGCCACATCGCCCGGTCCGAAGGCCGCGCACTTTTCGATATCATGCAGGGCTTTGTCCGCAGCCAGGTGCTGACCACGCTGGTCGAGACCGGGGTCTTGGAGCGGTTGGCCGACCACCCGCTCGACACCCCACGCCTTGCCCACGCCTCGGGCCTGCCGCTTGATCGGGCGCAAGTCCTGTTGCAAGCCGCCGCGGCACTGGGGCTGTTGAAGCAAAGGGGCGACCTTTGGCATCTGGCCCCGCGCGGAGCGGCCTTCCTCGCGGTGCCCGGACTTTCGGCCATGGTTCGCCACCACGCGGTTCTATACCGCGACCTGACCGACCCCACTGCTTTCTTCATGGGCAAGACCGACCCAGATCTTGCCCGCTTCTGGCCCTATGTCTTCGGCGCAGGTGCCGCGCAAGACGCCGATACCGCACGGCGTTATTCGCAACTGATGGCCGACAGCCAGTCCCTCGTCGCAGCCGACACCCTGCGGATGGTCGATTTCCGTGGCATTGGTGAGCTCATGGACGTCGGCGGCGGCACGGGCGCTTTTCTGACCGCTGTTGGACAGGCGCACGCCAACCTCCGGTTGACGCTGTTCGACTTGCCCGCCGTGGTGCCCGAGGCCGTGGCCCGCTTCCGTGCCGCTGGGCTGGGGCAACGTGCCATCATTCGTCCCGGATCATTCCGCGACCAGCCGTTGCCGCAAGGGGCCGATGCCATAAGCCTGATCCGCGTTCTTTACGATCATGCCGATGACACTGTCCGCGCGCTTCTGGCAGCCTGCTTTGCGGCCCTTCCGCCAAGCGGCCGCCTGATCATCTCCGAGCCGATGTCGGGCGGATCCCGGCCCGATCCGTCTACCGATCTGTACTTTTCGGTTTACACACTGGCAATGGGCACCGGGCAGACCAGGTCAGCCGATCGGATCTCTACGATGCTGTCCGATGCCGGTTTTCTGCAGATTATGGCCAAAAAAGGCTCTCGTCCCTTTGTCACCTCGGCGATCGAGGCGCGTCGCGCCTGACGCAGCTGCAACGTATTCCGAAAATTATGTCTATTTTATTTGACAGTTTGGACTGTAAGTCTAAGCTTACATATTAAGCACAGTCTCGTGACCGAATCTTTTCGGCGAACGGGCTTCCAGGGGGGACGGACTGTTGAAAGCGACCGCCGTCATATTGCAGGGGCCAGGCGATCTGGGGCTGGAAAGCCTTGGGCTCGCCGCACCCGGCCCGGATGATCTGGTGGTCGATGTCGCCTGTTCCGGCATCTCGACCGGCACCGAAAAACTCTTTTACACCGGCAAGATGCCGCCGTTCCCCGGATTGGGCTATCCGCTGGTTCCCGGCTACGAGGCGGCCGGAGAAGTGGTCGAGGCTGGCCCTGCCTCTGGCTTTCGTCCTGGCGAGCATGTTTTTGTCCCCGGTGCCAACTGCTTTACAGGCAATGTGCGCGGTCTGTTCGGTGGCGCATCGCGGCGTCTGGTTGTCAAAGGCGCACGCGTGGCCCGGATCGACGCCGGGATGGGCGCGCAAGGTGCGCTGTTGGCGCTGGCGGCCACCGCCCGCCATGCCATTGCTGGCTTCGACACCCGACTGCCCGATCTGATTGTCGGCCACGGCACGCTCGGCCGTCTTCTGGCCCGGCTGACACTGGCCGCCGGAGCCCCGGCGCCGACCGTCTGGGAGGTGGACCCGATCCGCCGGGCAGGCGAATTCGGCTACCCGGTCCTCGATCCCGTCGACGACAACCGCCGTGACTACCGCGCCATCTACGATGCGTCGGGCGCACCCGGCCTTCTGGACCAGCTGGTCACAAGGCTTGCCAAGGGCGGCGAGATCGTTCTTGCGGGTTTTTACACCGAACCGTTGGCCTTCGCCTTCCCGCCCGCCTTCATGAAGGAAGCGCGTTTCCGCATCGCTTCGGAATGGCAACCCGAAGACCTAGTGGCCACCCGCGCCCTGATCGAATCCGGCGCGCTGTCGCTGTCGGGCCTGATCACTCACACCCGTCCCGCCGCGCAGGCGGCCGAAGCCTACCAGACGGCATTCGGCGACGCCGCCTGCCTGAAGATGATCCTCGATTGGAGTGGCACCGCATGACGCTGGATATCCCCAACCTCAAGGACTTCGACGCCCGCCTGCGCGAAGAGGCACATGAGGAACCGACGCTGGAAATCCCCCAGGGCGAGCCGACGAAGAAGACGCAGATCATCGCGATCTATGGCAAGGGCGGCATCGGCAAATCGTTCACGCTGGCCAACCTGTCGCACATGATGGCCGAACGCGGCCAGCGTGTGCTGCTGATCGGCTGCGATCCGAAATCGGACACGACCAGCCTGCTCTTCGGCGGCAAGGCCTGCCCGACGATCATCGAAACCTCGACCCGCAAGAAGCTTGCCGGGGAAGAGGTCAAGATCGGTGATGTCTGCTTCAAGCGTGGCGGTGTCTTCGCGATGGAACTGGGTGGGCCGGAGGTCGGTCGGGGCTGCGGCGGGCGTGGTATCATCCACGGCTTTGAACTGCTGGAGAAGCTGGGCTTCCATGACTGGGACTTCGACTATGTCCTGCTCGATTTTCTCGGGGATGTCGTCTGTGGCGGCTTTGGCCTGCCGATTGCCCGTGACATGGCGCAGAAGGTCATCCTGGTCGGGTCGAACGACCTGCAATCCCTGTACGTTGCCAACAACGTCTGCTCGGCTGTCGAGTATTTCCGCAAGCTGGGCGGCAATGTCGGTATCGCGGGGCTGGTGATCAACAAGGACGACGGTTCGGGCGAAGCGGCAGCCTTTGCCGCTGCCGTCAAGATCCCGGTGCTGGCGGCCATTCCGCAAGACGATGACCTGCGGAAGAAATCGGCGAATTATCAGATCGTTGGCTCGGCGCAAAGTCAGTGGGGCAGCCTCTTCGCCGAACTTGCCGATGCGGTGGGCGCGGCACCCCCAGTCCGTCCGGCGCCGCTGTCGCAGGACGCGCTTCTGAACCTTTTCGACGCCGAAACCACCGGCAAGGACTTTGTCCTTGTCCCCGCCACGGATGAGGACATGCGCGGCAAGTACGCGGGAACCAAGGTCTCGCTGGAAGTGGTCTACGACAATGTTTGACCTCGACGCCCTTCGCCAGATCGACGAGGCGCTGAAGCGGCTGCAAGGCCGGGGTGGCGCGTCATGACCGAAATGACGACAGCCACGGGCGGTTGTCACGCCGGGGCGGAGACGATGGAGGCCGCAGCGCGTGCGGCTGGCAACTCGGAAATCCTTGACCGTTACGCCGCTGATTACCCGCAGGGCCCGCATGACAAGCCGCAGTCGATGTGCCCGGCTTTCGGGTCGCTGCGGGTAGGCCTTAGGATGCGTCGGGTGGCCACAGTGCTGTCCGGCAGTGCCTGCTGCGTCTATGGCCTGACCTTCGTATCGCATTTCTACGGCGCTCGCCGGTCCGTGGGCTATGTGCCCTTCAATTCGGAAACGCTGGTGACCGGCAAGCTTTTCGAGGACATCCGCGATGCGGTCCATGAACTCGCCGACCCGACCCGCTATGATGCGGTGGTGGTGACGAACCTTTGTGTCCCGACGGCAAGCGGCGTGCCTCTGCGGCTTTTGCCCAGCGAAATCAACGGTGTGCGCATCGTCGGCATCGACGTTCCGGGCTTCGGCGTCCCGACCCATGCCGAGGCAAAGGACGTGCTGGCCGGGGCGATGCTGAAGTACGCCCGCGAAGAAATCATGGCGGGCCCCGTACCTGCCCCCGCTGCAGGCCGCAGCGACCGCCCGACCGTGACCCTTCTTGGCGAGATGTTCCCCGCCGACCCGATGATGATCGGCGCGATGCTGGCGCCCATGGGCCTGGCCGTCGGTCCCACCGTCCCGGCGCGGGAATGGCGCGAGCTTTATGCCGCCCTTGACAGCAAGGTCATCGCCGCGATCCACCCGTTCTACACCGCCTCGATCCGGGAGTTCCAGGCCGCCGGTCGCACCATCGTCGGCAGCGCGCCTGTGGGCCATGACGGAACCATGGCCTGGCTTGCCGCCATTGGAGCCGCTTACAACGTTGCCCCGGAGGCCATTGCTGCGGCACAGAACGCCTTCGGTCCCGCCATCAAGGGCGCGCTTGCCGCCAACCCGATCAAGGGTCGCATTACCTTAAGCGGCTATGAGGGCAGCGAGCTTCTGGTCGCCCGCCTGCTGATCGAATCCGGTGCAGATGTCCAGTACGTCGGCACCGCATGCGCCCGCTCGGAATGGAGCGAGCCAGATCGCGCCTGGCTGGAGGCCAAGGGCGTTGCGGTGAAATTCCGCGCGAGCCTCGACAACGATCTGGCAGCGATGGAGGCTTTCCGGCCCGACCTCGCCATCGGCACCACGCCCGTGGTGCAAAAGGCCAAGGAACTGGCGATCCCCTCGCTTTACTTCACGAACCTGATCTCGGCACGCCCGTTGATGGGGCCCGCCGGGGCCGGGTCGCTGGCACAAGTGATCAACGCGGCCATGGCCAACAAGGACCGGATGGAAGGCATGAAAGCCTTTTTCGAAGGCGTCGGCACTGGCGATACCGCAGGGATCTGGGAGGGTGCTCCAAACCTGCGTCCGGATTACCGCGCGCTGCATCAGAAAAAGCTCGACAAGGCCGCGAAGGCTGCCAAGGCCGAGGAGATGATCTGATGCTGATCCAGGATCATGACCGGGCAGGCGGCTACTGGGGGGCGATCTATGCCTTCTGCGCCGTCAAGGGCCTGCAGGTCGTGATCGACGGACCTGTCGGATGCGAAAACCTGCCCGTCACCTCGGTCCTCCACTACACCGACGCGCTGCCGCCGCATGAGCTGCCGATCGTCGTCACGGGCCTTGGCGAAGAAGAGCTGGGCCGCGATGGGACCGAAGGTGCGATGCGCCGCGCGTGGAAGACGCTGGACCCGGCACTTCCTGCTGTTGTCGTCACCGGGTCGATTGCCGAAATGATCGGCGGCGGCGTCACGCCGATGGGCACCAACATCCAGCGCTTCCTGCCCCGCACCATCGACGAAGACCAGTGGCAATGCGCCGACCGGGCGATGACCTGGATCTTTACCGAATTCGGCCAGACCAAGGGCCGGATGCCGCAGGAAACCGCCCGGCCCGAAGGTGCGAAGCCCCGCGTCAACATCCTTGGCCCGATGTACGGCACCTTCAACATGGCCTCGGACCTGCACGAGATCCGCCGCCTGGTCGAAGGCATCGGGGCCGACGTCAACATGGTCATGCCGCTGGGCGCGCATCTGGCCGAAATGCGCAACCTTGTGAACGCCGACGCCAATATCGTCATGTACCGCGAATTCGGACGTGGTCTGGCCGAGGTCTTGGGCAAGCCCTACCTTCAGGCACCGCTTGGTCTTGAATCCACCACGCTTTTCCTGCGCAAGCTGGGCGAGATGCTGGGTCTGGACCCCGAGCCCTTCATCGCCCGCGAAAAGCATTCGACCCTCAAGCCCTTGTGGGACCTTTGGCGCAGCGTCACGCAAGACTTCTTCGCGACAGCGAGCTTTGGCATCGTCGCGAACGAGACCTATGCCCGCGGGATCCGCGCCTTCCTGGAAACCGATCTGGGCCTGCCTTGCGCCTTTGCCATTGCTCGCAAGGCGGGGGCCAAGACCAACAACGAGGAAGTTCGCGCGTTGATGCGGCAGCACCGCCCCCTCGTGGTGATGGGCTCGATCAACGAAAAGATGTACCTGGCCGAGTTGAAAGCCGGACACGGGCCTGCCCCCAGCTTCATCCCCGCCAGTTTTCCCGGTGCCGCCATCCGCCGCGCGACCGGCACGCCCTTCATGGGCTATGCGGGCGCGGTCTATCTGCTGCAGGAAGTGTGCAACAGCCTGTTCGACGCCTTGTTCCACATCCTGCCTTTGGGCACCGACATGGACAGCGCGGCCGCCACACCCACCACCTTGCGGCGCGATATGCCATGGGATGCGGACGCCCAGGCGGAACTGGACCGGATCGTCAGCGAACATCCGGTTCTGACCCAGATTTCTGCGGCCAAATCCCTGCGGGATGCGGTCGAAAAAGCAGCCCTCGATCAGGGTGCAGAACGTGTCGTGCGGGAAGTTGTCGAAGCCCTCGGTGGCCGCGGCAAACCCCGAAAACTCCCGGAGGAACAGGAATGAGCGACCAGACCGCAGGTCACGGACACGGAGCGCATCATGCGCAACGCACACCCAAGGCCGAATTCTACGTTTACTTCACGCTGATCTTCCTCATCGCCATTCCCTTCGCGGCGGTGGCCTGGATTGCCCAACTCGTGATTGATCGCCGCTTCCCTGTGCTTGGGCCCCTTGCCCGCGCCTGGCGCGAAGCCGGGTCGATCACGCCCGAGATTTTCCGGCACTGATCGCCGGAAAGCACGACCCCGACGCGGTGCGCCCGCCCGTCAGGTGACAAGGTTCGACATGGGCGGGGGGCGACCCTCGGCCATGGCGGAAAAGCGGGACGGCATGACGCCGAACCGTCACCCGGCCGCAGGGTATGCGGCGTCAGTCTGCCCATCCGGAGGATAGTATGGCTGATAAATCCGACCTGAGTTTCACAGGTCTCACCGACGAGCAGGCGCAAGAACTGCACTCCGTCTACATGAGCGGGCTTTGGCTGTTCACAGCCATTGCCGTCGTCGCTCATCTGGCGGTGTACATCTGGCGCCCGTGGTTCTGAAGGAGGATCAAGCAATGTCCAAGTTCTACAAGATCTGGCTCATCTTCGATCCTCGCCGCGTCTTCGTGGCGCAGGGCGTGTTCCTGTTCCTGCTGGCGGCCATGATCCATCTCGTCCTGTTGTCGACCCCTGGTTACAACTGGTTCGACATTGCGGCAGCGAAGCACGGCTACGCGACCGCGGCTGCCACAGAGTAGCCCTACCCATGGTCGCGGGCGGCGGTGGCACGATGCCGCCGCCCGTGCCGACCAAAAGCAAGTCGCAATTCCGGATTGACACGCCGCGCTTGGTGGCGGTCACCCAGAACAAAAAGCGGAGAGGGAAGCATGGCACTGCTAAGCTTCGAACGGAAATACCGCGTGCCCGGCGGCACGCTTGTGGGCGGGAACCTGTTCGACTTCTGGGTCGGCCCGTTCTACGTCGGTTTCTTTGGCGTCACCACGTTCTTCTTCGCGGCCCTTGGCACGATCCTGATCTTCTATGGGGCGACGCTGCAAGGAACCTGGAACCCGTGGCTGATCTCGATCAACCCGCCACCGGTCGAGATGGGTCTGGCGGCGGCACCTCTGCGCGCCGGCGGGCTTTGGCAGATCATCACCATCTGCGCCCATGGCGCTTTCATCAGCTGGGCCCTGCGAGAGGTGGAAATCTGCCGCAAGCTCGGCATCGGCTATCACGTCCCGGTGGCTTTCGGCTTTGCCATCCTGGCCTACACCACGCTGGTCGTGATCCGGCCGATCCTGATGGGATCCTGGGGCTATGCCTTCCCTTATGGCATCTGGACGCATCTCGATTGGGTGTCGAATACGGGCTACACCTACGGGAACTTCCACTACAACCCGGCCCACATGCTGGCGGTCAGCCTGTTCTTCACCACCGCGCTGGCGCTTGCCTTGCACGGAGGCCTGATCCTGTCCGCCGCAAACCCCGAAAAGGGCCGCGAAATGCGGACGCCGGATCACGAGGATACCTATTTCCGCGATCTGATCGGCTATTCGGTCGGTACGCTGGGTATTCACCGGGTGGGCCTTCTTCTGGCGCTGAACGCGGTGTTCTGGTCAGCGATCTGCATCGTGATCTCGGGCACCATCTGGTTCGACCAGTGGGTCGTCTGGTGGGACTGGTGGCTTGAGCTGCCGTGGTGGGCCGGCATCGAAGGAGGCGTAAATGGCTGAGTATCAGAACATCTTCACCCAGGTTCAGGTCCGTGCAGCACCCGAGATGGGCCTGATCGAAGACGTGGACATGTCGAACCGTACGACGGGCGCGCGCTTCTCGACCTTGATGGGCTGGATCGGCAACGCCCAGCTTGGCCCGATCTACCTGGGCACGATGGGCGTGATATCGGTCGCCACTGGCCTGATCTGGTTCTTCCTCGTCGGCGGTTGGTACTGGTATCAGGCCGGCCTAAACCCGGCCGTCTTCCTGCGCGACCTCTTCTGGTTCAGTCTGGAACCGCCAGCTGAAGAATACGGCCTTGGCTTTGCGCCGATTGCCGAGGGAGGCCTCTGGATCATCGCCAGCTTCTTCCTTCTGATCTCGGTCTGCTCGTGGTGGGTGCGAACCTATCTGCGGGCGCAGGCGCTGGGCATGGGCAAGCATATCTGCTGGGCCTTCGCCTCGGCGATCTGGCTCTTTCTGGTGCTGGGCCTCATCCGCCCGATCCTGATGGGATCCTGGAGCCACGCCGTCCCCTACGGCATCTTCAGCCATCTGGACTGGACCAACAACTTCTCGCTGCAATACGGCAATCTCTTCTACAACCCGTTCCACGCGCTTAGCATTGCCTTTCTCTACGGCTCGGCTCTGCTCTTCGCGATGCATGGGGCGACGATCCTGTCCGTCAGCCGATTTGGCGGCGACCGGGAGCTTGAACAGATCGTTGACCGCGGGACCGCCTCGGAACGCGCCGCACTTTTCTGGCGCTGGACCATGGGCTTCAACGCCACCATGGAAGGCATCCATCGCTGGGCCTGGTGGTTCGCGGTTCTGGTCACGCTGACCGGCGGCATCGGCATCCTTCTGACCGGAACCGTCGTCGACAACTGGTATGTCTGGGCGCAGGAGCACGGCTACGCGCCGCAGTAATGGAGAAGCTGACCATGCCGAACGACTTTTTCGAAGAAAGCAAGGAAACGCGCCTGCTGTTCTGGGGCCTTGGCCAGATGATGAGGGGCGCGGCCTATGCGGCGGCCTTCACTGTCGCAATCGGGTTCGTCCTCTGGGCGATCTACGGCCTGGGGCTGCTTCTGCCCGAAGAAAGCCGTCAGACCCCGTCGCCCTATGGCGCCGTGGTCGTCGAGGTGGCCGAAACGGTCGCCTGATCCAATCGCCGGGGGCGGCCTTCGGATTGCCCCCGGTGCCATTCATCCGGGCGCCCGCCTGCCCGGGTCCTGGGCGCTGACCCATTCGCCCGGTTCCCTTCCTGTTGGCGACAGGTACCTGGTGCCGTGTGGCACGCCACGCGGCACCCCTTTCCATCGGCTCATCGGGGGACTTTAGGCCATGAGCGATACCCAGACACCGAAACCCGTGCTGGACCGTGTCGCCGGTCCGCAGGATCTGAAAGCCCTGTCGGATACCGAGCTTGGGCTTCTTGCAACTGAGCTTCGCCGGGAAACAATCGAAGTCGTCAGCCAAACCGGCGGACATCTCGGCTCGTCCCTGGGGGTGGTGGAGCTTACCGTCGCCATCCACGCCGTCTTCAACACGCCCATGGACAAGCTGATCTGGGATGTCGGCCACCAGTGTTATCCCCACAAGATCCTGACCGGCCGCCGGGGCCGGATGCTGACCCTTCGGCAAGAGGGCGGCCTCAGCGGTTTCACCAAGCGGGCCGAGTCGGAATACGATCCCTTCGGTGCGGCGCATTCCTCGACGTCGATTTCCGCGGCACTTGGCTTTGCCCAGGGGCGCGAACTTGGCATGCCGGTCGGTGACACCATCGCCGTCATCGGCGACGGGGCGATCACCGCGGGCATGGCCTATGAGGCGATGAACCACGCCGGTCACCTGAAAAGCCGCCTCTTCGTCATCCTCAACGACAACGACATGTCCATCGCCCCGCCGGTTGGGGCGCTACAACGCTACCTGAACCAGATCGCCGACAAGGGGCCTTTCGCCACCCTGAAAGCCGTGGCCGAAGGGGTCGAGGCGCATCTGCCCGGCCCGGTCCGCGATGGTGCCCGCCGCGCCCGGCAGATGGTCACAGGCATGCCCGGTGGTGCGACGCTGTTCGAAGAGTTCGGCTTCGAATACATCGGCCCCATCGATGGCCATGACATGCCACAGCTTCTGTCCACCCTGCGCGCCGCCCGTGCCCGTGCCTCGGGGCCTGTCCTGATCCATGCCGTAACCGTCAAGGGCAAGGGCTATGCTCCGGCGGAAGGTGCCGACGACAAATACCACGGCGTGGCCAAGTTCGATGTCGCCACCGGCCAGCAAGCCAAGGTCAAGTCCAACGCTCCAAGCTATACCGCCGTCTTCGGCCAGCGCCTGACGGACGAAGCCGCGCGCGACCCCCGCATCGTTGCCATCACCGCCGCCATGCCGGGGGGCACCGGGCTTGATATCATGGCCAAGCGGTTCCCGGCCCGCGTCTTCGACGTCGGCATCGCTGAACAGCACGGCGTCACCTTCGCCGCTGGCATGGCCGCCAGCGGCTTGCGCCCGTTCTGTGCGATCTACTCCAGCTTCCTGCAGCGCGGCTACGACCAGATCGTGCATGACGTGGCCTTGCAGAACCTGCCGGTCCGCTTTGCCATCGACCGCGCCGGTCTGGTGGGGCAGGACGGCGCCACCCATGCCGGGGCTTTCGACATCTGCTTTCTGGCCAACCTGCCCAACTTCACCGTCATGGCCGCCGGGGACGAGGCCGACCTCTGCCACATGATCGCCACCGCCGCCGCGCATGACAGCGGACCTATCGCCTTCCGCTATCCCAGGGGCGAAGGGGTGGGGGTCGAGATGCCGGAACGCGGCCAGCCTCTCCCCATCGGCAAGGGCCGGGTGCTACGGGAAGGGTCCGACGTGGCGCTTTTGTCCTTCGGCGCGCATCTGGCCGAATGCCTGAAGGCGGCCGAGCTGCTGGCCGAAAGCGGGGTTTCGGCCACCGTGGCCGATGCGCGTTTTGCCAAGCCATTGGACACCGACCTTGTGGACCGGCTTCTGGACAACCACGCCGCCCTGATCACCGTCGAGCAAGGCTCGACCGGCGGTTTCGGCGCGCTGGTGCTGCATTACCTTGCCGCCAGTGGTCAGCTGGAAAAAGGCCGCGCCATCCGGACTCTGACCCTGCCGGACCGCTTCATCGACCAGGCCAGCCCGGCAAGGATGTACGACTGGGCCGGACTGACCGCCGAGGATATCGCCAAAGCCGCCACGACTGCAGTTCGCCCAAACGCCGCATCAAGAATTGTCAAACTGCGATAATCCATCCGCCCCCGTAACCCCAGCCCGCCGCCCGACATGCCCAACGCCATCGAGGCGGATCGAAGCCGGCGCTGTTGCCAAAGCGCTGGTCTGGATTGCGCAAGCTCTGTCGCCGCGCTATCCCGGACAGCAACGCAGGGGGAAAACATGAGCCGCGCATTCGTCTTTCCGGGGCAGGGCGCCCAGACCATTGGCATGGGTCGCGCGCTGGCCGATACCTATCCGGCCGCGAAAGCCGTCTTCGACGAGGTCGATGCCGCCTTGGGCGAAAATCTCTCGGCCCTGATCTGGGAGGGCGATATCGCCGAGCTGACGCTGACCCAGAATGCTCAGCCCGCGCTGATGGCGACCTCCATCGCCGCCCTCCGCGCGCTGGAGGCCGAAGGTTTGGGCCTTGACCACGCAAGCTTTGTTGCCGGTCACTCGCTTGGCGAATACTCCGCTCTTTGCGCCGCGGGCTCGCTGACGCTGTCCGACACCGCTCGCCTTCTGCGCATCCGTGGCCAGGCGATGCAAGAGGCGGTACCAGTCGGCGTGGGCGCGATGGCCGCCCTCCTCGGCCTCGACTTCGATGCCGCCACCGCAGTGGCCGCCGAAGCCGCCCAGGGCGAGGTCTGCCAGGCCGCGAACGACAACGACCCCGCGCAGGTCGTCGTCTCGGGCCACAGGGCCGCCGTTGAACGCGCGCTTGAGATTGCAAAGGCCAAGGGCGCTAAGCGCGCGATCCTGCTGCCCGTCTCGGCCCCGTTCCACTGCGCGCTGATGCAGCCCGCCGCCCATGTCATGGCCGAGGCGCTGGCCGCCGTCCCCATCGCCAAACCCCTGGTGCCCGTCGTCGTCAACGTCCGTGCCGAAGCGGTGATGGAGCCCGACCGGATCCTCGACCTGCTTATCGCCCAGATCACCGGGTCGGTCCGCTGGCGCGAAAGCGTCCTCTGGATGGAAAAGGCTGGCGTCACCGAGTTCTGGGAGATCGGCGCAGGTAAAGCACTGTCCGGCATGATCAAGCGAACGGCTGCCGCTGCCACCACCCGCGCCATCGGGACGCCAGACGACATCGCGGCCCTCAAAGCCTGATCGGGAGAGACTCATGTTTGACCTTAGCGGCAAAAGCGCCCTCGTAACCGGAGCGTCGGGCGGCATCGGTGCTGACATCGTACGGATGCTTCACGCTGCCGGCGCGACCGTCGGCCTCTCGGGCACCCGCACCGAACCGCTGGAGACGCTCGCCGCCGAGCTTGGGGCCCGCGCCCATGTCCTCCCCTGCAACCTGTCCAACCCTGAAGAGGTCGAAGGGCTGGTGAAACGCGCCGTCGAGGCGATGGGATCGGTCGACATCCTGGTCAACAACGCCGGGATCACCAAAGACGGCCTCATGATGCGGATGTCCGATGAAGACTGGCAGGCAGTGATCGACGTCAACCTGACGGCAGCTTTCCGCCTTTGTCGCGCTGCGGTCCGGGGGATGATGAAGACCCGCTGGGGGCGCATCGTCAACATCTCTTCCGTCGTCGGTCAGACCGGCAATCCGGGCCAAGTGAACTATGCGGCCTCGAAGGCTGGTCTGGTTGGCCTCTCGAAATCGCTGGCGGCGGAAGTGGCCAGCCGGGGGATCACCGTGAACTGCGTCGCCCCGGGCTTTATCGAAACCGCGATGACGGACAAGTTGAACGACCAGCAGCGCGGGTCTATCCTGTCGGAAATCCCGGCGGGAAGGATGGGCAGGGCCGATGAAATCGCTGCCGCCGTGCTTTACCTTGCGTCACCGGAGGCGGGCTATGTCACAGGTGCCACGCTGCACGTCAACGGCGGGATGACGATGGTCTGACGCCGCAGCGCACAAGTCGGGGGAAAGGGTTTGCCATGGGCCCCTACCCTTGATATAGCCGCGCAGAATTCCGACCGGGCGCGTGCCCGGGCTGGCAACCGCCCGGACAAGGGCAGAACAGAAAGGCCGGGAAATCCCGCGCCAATATAGAGGAACGGACATGAGCGACATCGCTGATCGCGTGAAGAAGATCGTCGTCGAGCATCTGGGCGTCGAAGCGGACAAGGTTACTGAATCGGCCTCGTTCATTGACGATCTGGGCGCGGATTCGCTCGACACCGTGGAACTGGTCATGGCCTTCGAGGAAGAGTTCGGCATCGAAATCCCGGATGATGCCGCCGAGACCATCCAGACTTTCGGCGATGCGGTAAAGTTCATCTCGGAAGCCGCCTGAGCGCACGGAACGCCGCAAGGCCCTGACGGCACCCCTAGGCGGGTGCCGTTTTCGTTTGGAGGCCGACATGACGATACCGGTGGTTGAAACAACGCGGCTCCGGCTTCGGCCCTTCCGGCGCGGGGACTTTCCGGCCTTTGCCGCGATCTGGCAGGAGCCCGCCGTCACGCGCTTCATCGGCAATGAGCCCCGGTCTGTAAGCAAAAGCTGGGCCGCACTCCTGAAGATCGCTGGAGGCTGGGCATTGGAAGGGTTTGGCCAATGGGCGGTTGAGTTGAAGAGGGACGGAACGCTGATCGGCCAGACGGGCTTCTTCACTGCATTGCGGGGCTTGGGTGAAGATTTCGATCAAAGCCCCGAGGCGGGCTGGGTGCTGACCACTACGGCCCAGGGTCAAGGGTACGGCCTCGAGGCTGTTCGGGCCGCGCATGCCTGGTTTGACGCTCAGCCCTTTGCCGGGCGAACTGTCGTGATGATCGAGCTTGGGCATGGCGCGTCCTTCAGAATTGCCGAACAGCTCGGCTACAGCCCGATGCGCCAGGTCGAAGACGCGGGCGACACGGTGATGCTGATGGAGCGGCTGCCCGCCGGTTGATGCCTTCGCGCTTGTCAGGCCCGACCCGATGGCGTCACTCTGCCCCGAACGGCGGGAGAGGCGTTAATGACCGGCAACACTGCTCTTGGGACGATGTTCGGCGTGGGCGCTGTCGATACCTTCATGGGCTTGCCCCGCTGTCGTGACCTTTCCCGGCTGTCCGCCCAGATGGCCCTGATCGGGGCCGATGGCTGCACACCTTATCCTAGCGTGGGTTTTTACTGCGCGGGTGGTCCGGCCGCTATCCGGGCGGCGGGGGCAATCGATGCGTCAAACCTCGCCCATGTGAACTTCGATCTTGGCGGGCCGATCTTTCCCGGTGGCATCTCTGCCGTGGATGCGGGCGATCTGCCGCAGGACGTGGCCGATGCCGCCGGTAACCGGGCGCGCATCTTCGGGGCGGTCAACCAGATTCTCGACCGGGGCGGGGTGCCGATGCTTATCGGCGGCGATGACAGCCTGCCGATCCCGATGCTGGAGGCTTACGGCGCGCGCGGGCGCGGCTTCACCATCCTGCAGATCGACGCGCATATCGACTGGCGGGATGAGGTCGGGGGCGAGCGGCTGGGGCTTTCCTCGACCATGCGCCGCGCCTCCGAGATGGCCCATGTCGAGGCGATCATCCAGGTCGGCCAGCGCGGCATCGGATCGGCACGGATGCAGGATCTGGCAGATGCCGACGCCTGGGGCGTGGCCTTCGTTCCGGCGGGCGAGGTCGCGAGGATCGGCATCGGCCGGGCGATCGACCTTATCCCGGAGGGGGCCGAGGTGATCATTTGCCTCGACCTCGACGCGCTTGACCCGTCGATCATGCCCGCCGTGATCGCCCGGACGGCTGGGGGGCTTGGCTATTGGCAGGTGCTTGAGCTTATCGCGGGCGTCGCAGAAAAGGGCCGGATTGCCGGGTTTGATATGGTGGAATTCATGCCCGACCGGGATGTGGACGGGCAGGGGGCGGTGGTTGCAGCGCAGCTTCTTGCCGCCGTGATGGGGATCATCGCGCGGTAGGGCTCGGGCATTGGTTAAGCCAAGTAGGGTGCGCTTGCAGCGCACCGCTCCAGGGGATGTGAAGCGGAGGGGTGCTGTGCTGGATCATGTAACAATTTCTGTATCTGACTTTGCCCGTTCGAGGGCCTTTTATGACGCTGCTTTGGCCCCACTCGGGATCTCTTGCCTATATGCGGATGAAGACAAGGCCGCTGGCTATGGCCAGGGCAGCAAGGCCTTTTTCTGGATCGCGGCGCAGGATCGCCCGCCAAGCCAGACCCATGTCGCGTTCAAGGCCAGCCAATCCGCAGAGGTTGGAGCATTTTACGCGGCCGCACTCGCTCATGGTGGTCGCGACAATGGTCCCCCAGGACCTCGGCCCGAGTATCATGATGGCTACTATGCCGCCTTCGTCCTTGATCCCGATGGCAACAACATCGAAGCCGTCATCCAATAAGACCCTCGCGATCGGCGACCGCACGCTGACACAACAGCTGCATGATGAGGAGATGTCGGCGGCCCTCGCGCGCCTGGGCAAAGGTTAAGTTTTCCTGAACGCCCGCAGGCAAGATATTGATTTTGTTGTGAGCTCCAGGATTGTCCACTGTGGACACCCCGGAACCCCGCCCATGGCGCGCGCCCAAGGTTGCGCGGCCTTTTCGGCCCGTGTATCACCCCATGAAAAGCCTGTCAGAGGGAGAGCAGAATGCGTCGCGTCGTGGTCACCGGTCTTGGTATGGTCACCCCCCTGGCCTGCGGGGTGGAAGAGACCTGGAGCCGCCTCATCGCGGGTGAAAGCGGGGCCGGGCCGATCACGCGCTTTGATGCCTCGAACGTAGTCACCCAATATGCCTGCGAGATCCCGAAGGGGGATGGATCCAACGGGACCTTCAACCCCGACAATTGGATGGAACCGAAGGACCAACGCAAGGTCGATGATTTCATCATCTACGGCATGGCGGCGGCGGTGCAGGCCGTGCGGGATGCGGGTTGGGAAGACCCGTCCGAAGACGAGAAGTTGCGGACCGGGGTGATGATCGGGTCGGGGATCGGCGGGCTGTCGACGATCGCCGAAACCGCGATCCTGATCAAGGAGAAGGGGCCGAAGCGGGTCTCGCCCTTCTTCATTCCCGGCGCGCTGATCAATCTTGTTGCAGGCCAGGTCTCGATCCGCTTCGGTTTCAAGGGTCCGAACCATGCGGTGGTGACCGCCTGCTCGACCGGGGCGCATGCCATCGGGGATGCCTCGCGATTGATCGCTTTCGGGGATGCCGATGTGATGGTGGCCGGCGGTGCCGAGAGCCCGATCTCGGAAATCGGGATCGCGGGGTTCAACGCCTGCAAGGCCCTTTCGACGAAGCGCGCGGATGACCCGACCAAGGCCAGCCGCCCGTACGACGCGGATCGTGATGGGTTCGTCATGGGCGAAGGCGCGGGGATCGTGGTTCTAGAGGAATACGAACACGCGAAGGCCCGTGGCGCGAAAATCTACTGCGAGGTACTGGGCTACGGGCTGTCCGGCGATGCCTACCACATCACCGCGCCCTCCGAGGACGGGGACGGTGGCTTCCGGTCGATGTCGGCGGCGCTGAAGCGGGCGGGGCTGACGGCGGCGGATGTCGATTACATCAACGCGCATGGCACCTCGACCATGGCCGACACGATCGAACTTGGTGCGGTCGAGCGGCTTTTGGGAGAGCATGCGGCGCAGGCGACGATGTCCTCGACCAAGTCGGCGATCGGCCATCTTCTGGGGGCTGCGGGTGCGGTAGAGGCAATCTTCTGCATCCTTGCGCTGCGCGATCAGGTGGCCCCGCCGACGCTGAACTTGGACAACCCTGCGGTCGCACCGAAGCTTGACCTCGCGCCCAAAAAGGCCGTGAAACGAAAAATCGACGTGGCGCTTTCGAATAGTTTTGGCTTTGGGGGCACCAACGCCAGCCTTATCGTCGGCAAGGTTCGCTGACGATGTGGAGATCCATCGCCTCGAACGCCATTACGCTGTTCATCGTGATCCTGATCGCGATGGCAGCGTTGGTGGCTTGGGGGCGAAACGCGTTCGTGGCGCCTGGCCCGCTGACTGCGCCGATCTGCCTTGAGGTCGAGCGGGGGGCCTCGCTCTCGGCGGTGAGCCGAAGCCTGGAGGCGCGGGGGGCGATCACCGACGCGCGGATCTTCCGGATCGGGGCCGAATACTCCGACCGCGCCGATGATCTGAAGTTCGGGAGCTACATGGTCCCGACCGGGGCGAGCATGGCGGAAGTGCTGGAGGCGATCACGGCATCGGGCAAGTCGACCTGCGGGCGTGATCTGAACCTTCGGGTCGGGGTGTCGAAAAGCGACGTGATCCTGAGCGAGTTGGACCTGGCGACGAATTCGTACCGCGAGGTATCGCGATTTGATGCCGGAATTGATCCGCTGCCACCGGAGTATGTCGAGATCGCTGATGACCCGGCGCTGGTTTTGCGGGTCACGGTGGCCGAGGGTGCGACCAGCTGGCAGATCGTAGATGCGTTGAAGAAGGCGGACTTTTTGACAGGCTCGCTGGAGACGGTGCCCCCCGAGGGCTCGCTTGCTCCAGGGGGGTATGAGGTGGAGCGCGGCTCGGAACGGGGCGCTCTGATCACGGTGATGACAGAAAGGCAGGCGAATATCCTTGCCGATGCCTGGGCTGGCCGGGCCGAGGGGTTGCCTTATGACACGCCGGAAGAGGCGCTTATCATGGCTTCGATCATCGAGAAGGAAACCGGGGTGGCCGAAGAACGCCGACAGGTGGCCAGTGTCTTTGTCAACCGGATGCAACAGGGGATGCGGCTGCAGACCGACCCGACGGTGATCTATGGGATCACCAAGGGCGAAGGGCCTTTAGGCCGAGGCCTGCGACAGAGCGAGCTGCGTCGTGAGACGCCTTACAATACCTATGTGATCGATGGCCTGCCGCCGACCCCTATCGCCAACCCCGGCGAAGAGGCGATCAAGGCGGCGATGGACCCGGACACGACGGACTATCTGTTCTTTGTGGCCGATGGGACCGGCGGGCACGCCTTTGCCGAAACGCTAGACGAGCACAACGAGAACGTCGCGAAGTGGCGCGCGATTGAGGCTGCGGCGGGGGAAGAGGGCGAGACGGGCGTGCAGGGGGAGTGATGACACAGGGTGTCTCAGTGGCGGAACGGGTTCATTTCAATGGTTAGAGATCACGTCAATCATCGCTAAGACTTGACGCGGGACGGTGCAATTCAGAGCGCGCCTCACGCGTAGGCCTGCTGCGGGGTATAGAGCATCTTCACGAAGGCGCGGAAGGTCATCACCTGATTGGCCAGCGCCTTCGGTTCGCGCACAGCGCGGGAGAGGATGATCGCGCCGTCGACAATGGACAGGAACATATCGGCGAGGTCGTCTGCCGAGATCGCCCCTTGGGCGGGATAGCGCGCCTCGATGGCGGCGAACATCGGGCGGAAGCGGTCACGCCAACCAACCATCGCGCCCTTGATCAGATTTCGCACCTCGGCGTCGAAGAGGCGGTCCTGGTAGCAGGCGGTCGCGATGACACAGCCGGGGTGTCCGGTCGGCAGGTCGGCCATCAGTTCGGCCATCAGCTTCAGCCCGATGAGCATTCGCTGCAGGGGGTCATCGCTGAGATCGGCGGCGCGGGAGAAGACGTCGTCAAAGAGGCGGTCCTCTTCTTCGACGTAATCCTCGATCAGAGCGCGGGCGAGGGCGGTCTTGTCGGGGAAGTGGTAGAAGAACCCGCCCTTCGTGATGTCGACCGCCGCGACGATTTCGTCGATCGAAGTGGCGTCGAAGCCCTTGGCCAGGACGGCGGCACGGGCAACCTCGAGAATCTGCTGGCGGGTAGTCGTGCCGCGAAGGTTGGTCGTCATCGAGCTGTCCTTTCTTGACCTGCGGTACAGAAAGAGCGCACAGAGGGAGGCCCCGTCAATGGCCACCCAGATATAACATATTGATCGCAATCCGGAATTATTGGGTTTCTATCACTATACCTCAAGGAAACTGGTCAGAAAAGCCGATTTCGCCGCATACCTCGCCCCACGAAAACCGCCTTCAAGCCGCGGATCATCTGCAGCGGGCGGAAGAAGATTGGAGCACAAGATGTTTGATACCACTCGTAGGCAGGTTCTGGGCGCGTCGATTGCGGGCGCGGGGGCCATTATCGGGGCCGCGGCGGCTGCCGCCAAGGCCGAGGGCCAGGTGGATGTGGGGGCGGGCGCCGCCGAAGGGTTGCGGACAGCGGCAACATTTCCGCTGATCGAGGCGATCCACGGGCGGCGGGCGCGGCGTTTTGCCAAGGGGGCAGTGATCCCGGATGGTCCGTTGGCCTATGCTTCTACTGAAGCGGCGGAACCGTTGACAGAGTTGCAGCAAATGCTGGTTCTGTCGGCGGTCGCGGGCAACACCGGCTGGCAGAACCTGATCCCGTTCAACCCGGATTATGCGCCGCGCATCCCAAACTATGCCGGTTCGGCGGGCGGGCGCAGCTTTCCATCCTCGGCCGGGTTCCACACGACGGAGTTCTTCTTCACCGACGACAACGGCACCTATTTCCTGCCGACCCGTGACATGGCGGCGGTGACGCCTGCGACGGGGCAGACCGACCTTGAGGCCTATCTTGCGGCCCACAAGGCGCGGATCGTCAAGCTGTCGGACACAAGGCTGAACATTCCGCGTGAGGCCGCGCATATGGAGAGGCACAACACCTGGTGCGCCAATGTGCCGGGCAGCACCCTGGTCATCCCGGTGGCGGACATGGCGCAGCATCTGATCCTGATGCTGTGCTACCTCGTGCAGAACGGGGCCTGCATCTATGACGATGTGAACAACCGGGCGATCCCGGGGATGGAGAAGTTCGCCGGGCTTGTGAATGTCGAGGTGCCCTACCCGCTGTCCTATGTCGAGCAGTACGGGCTGACTGAGGCGACGGTGGAGTTGTCGACCTCAGCTTACGCCGGGGCCTTGATGCTGCAGGCGATGGGGCTGGGCGGCTGGATGTATGACGGGCTGAACCCGTTCTCGGTGCTGGGTGCCAGCGGCGATCCGGCGGTGCCGGGACTTGGGTTCCGCTTCGATATGTTCGAAGGCAAGCCCTTGCCGCATGTCACCGGATTGCCGGGCGTGTTCGAGGGGCATTGCCTGCCGCATTACCCGACGATGCGAGCGGCAGTCGAGGCGGTGGTCGCGCGCAAGTTCGGAGCCGGCGGGCCGTTCCATGGCGACACGCCTGGGCCCTACAAGAAATCCGAGATGGTGCGGACGAGTGCTGTGCCGATGGGGCCGGAGTTCGTGGACTGCGTCGTGCTGATGGCGGAATACATCCAGGCGACGTTCGGGAGGTTCCCCGCGACGGTGCCCGCGATCCACCTGCTGATGTATCTGCAGGCGCACAAGATCGACGCCGGCTTTTACGACACGCATTTCGGGCCGGGAGCTTACCTTGGCACGCACAGGGATCATGACGCCAATTGGGCGTGACCGACAGAGCCTTAGAAAGGAGAGATTGATGGAAGTCATTTTGGAACGGGTGGTGGGCAACCTTGGCTCCGGCTTGCGGTCAGCGCTGCGCGCCTGGTTGTCCGGTGCGACGCGCCGGGAAGCCGAAGCACGGGCGAAGCGGCGGGCGGAGCGGGATTTGGCCCGGTTCGCCCGTGAGATGGCGGGTATGTCGGAGCATATGCGCCGGGATATCGGACTGGAGCCATATCTCGTCCACGCGCATTTCGGTTTGTTCAACCGGCTAGACTGAACGGGAAGCAAGGTTATCAAAACCTTTAGGGACCGTGCGCCAAGCCATTGTCATCATTGTATTTTTAACTTGACTTGGCGCACGGTCTGATGTAGGTATTCAGGCATGCTAGAAGAAGTGTCGAAGCGGCCCGGGGCAACCCGTTGGCCGCTTTTTCATTTCGCTCGTGCGGGGGCAGCATGAGAGGTGGACGGGTCTAGATGACAGTGGGGTTTACGGGGGAATGTGCCACGCCAGAAGACATTCTGAGCGCGGCAGAGAGCTTTTACGGCCTGGCGGTGATGGAGCTTCACCGCACCATCAGCGCGATCCGGGCCGGAGAATTCACCGAAGTGAAGGCAGCACAGACGGCGATCCGCGATCTTCGTGCGACGGCGCAGCATGTGCTTGAGGAAAGGGCCAAAGTTGACAGACTCCGCAAGCAGATTGCCGGCCATGTCGGTGCCGGTGGGGCCATCGACCTCGAAAGTGCCCGAGCTGAAATCGGGCGCCGCTTGGCTTGCCTCCGCAGCGCCGGAGGAAGTGGATGAGTTTCTGGCGGGCTTGAGTCAGAACGCGCTGTTGGCCCTGCCTTGGGTCTTTGAATTCTGGGCCTTGCCGCATCAACTGCCGCCAAGGGGGGCCTGGAAGACCTGGGTGATCATGGGTGGGCGCGGTGCGGGCAAGACACGGGCCGGGTCGGAATGGGTTCGGGCGCAGGTAGAAGGCGCCGGGCCAAATGATCCCGGCAAGGCGAAGCGGGTGGCGCTGATTGGCGAGACGATCGATCAGGTGCGCGAAGTGATGGTGATGGGTGAGAGCGGAATCATTGCTTGCTCACCCCCGGACCGAAAGCCGGAATGGCAGGCCTCGCGGCACCGGTTGGTTTGGGCGAACGGGGCGGAGGCACAGGTTTTCTCGGCGCATGAGCCGGAGGTGATGCGGGGCCCGCAGTTCGATGCGGCCTGGGCGGATGAGCTGGGCAAGTGGAAAAAGGGGGCCGAAGCGTGGGATCAGCTGCAGTTCGCACTGCGGCTGGGGAGGAACCCAAGGGCGGTCGTCACGACCACGCCGCGCAATGTGGGGGTGCTGAAGGCGATCCTGAAGAACCCCTCATCGGTGATCACCCATGCACCGACCGAGGCCAACCGGGCCTATCTGGCGGAAAGCTTCCTGGCCGAGGTGCAGGCGCGCTACGGCGGCACGCGGTTCGGGCGGCAGGAATTGGAAGGCGTACTTGTCGAGGACGAAGAGGGCGCGCTTTGGACATCGACAATGCTGGAGGCGGCGCGGGTTGAAACCGTGCCCGAGATGAACCGGGTCGTGGTCGCGGTCGATCCGCCGGTAACGGCGCACAAGGCTAGCGATGAATGCGGGATCGTGGTCGTGGGGGCCGATACGCGGGGCGATCCCAGGACCTGGCGGGCAGTGGTGCTGGAGGATGCGTCCGTCAAGGGGGCGTCACCGGAGGGCTGGGCGCGTGCGGCGTTGGCGGCGATGGAGCGGCATGGGGCGGATCGGCTGGTGGCCGAGGTGAACCAGGGAGGCGATCTGGTAGAGCGGCTGGTCCGTATGATCGACCCGCTGGTCCCTTATCGGGGCGTGCATGCGACGCGGTCCAAGATGCTGCGCGCCGAGCCGGTGGCTGCATTGTACGAGCAGGGCCGGGTTGCCCATGTTCGGGGGCTGGGCGTGCTGGAAGAGCAGATGTGCAGGATGACGGCGACGGGCTGGCAGGGCTCGGGCTCGCCTGACCGGCTGGACGCACTGGTCTGGGCACTGACCGATCTGATGATCACCCCGACAGGTGTTGCGCGACCAAGCGTTCGGTCGCTTTAGACGAAATTCGGCCTTTGCAGGTCATATGGTCCGACCCTGCGGGCGTCGGGTGGGCAAGACTTGCCCAGGGCATGAAGGAGCGCGAGATGGTGTTCGATTTTCTGCGGAAGGTGCCGGTGCAGGCGGTGCCCGAGCGCAAGGCCTCGGCCGTTGGTCGGGTTATTGCCTGGGGCACGGCGGGACGGGTGGCCTGGAGCCCGCGGGATATAAGTTCGCTTACCCGGATTGGGTTTCAGGGCAACCCGGTCGGCTATCGGGCGGTTCGTCTGATCGCGGAAGCAGCGGCGGCGCTGCCATTGGTTTGCCAGGACGTGGAGCGGCGGTACGAGGCGCATCCGGTCCTTGATCTGACCGGCCGGCCGAATGGCGCCCAAGGGCGGGCGGAGTTTATGGAGGCGGTTTATGGCCATCTGCTGCTGGCCGGCAACGCCTATGTCGAGGCGGTGCCGGGTGCGGCGGCTTTGCCGGGTGAGTTGCATGTGTTGCGGTCGGACCGGATGAACCTGGTGCCGGGAGCGGATGGCTGGCCGGTTGCATATGATTATACGGTCAGCGGCAGGACGCACCGCTATGACGTTTCGGGGCCCCTAAGCCCGATCTGCCATCTGCGGACCTTTCACCCGCAGGACGACCACTACGGCTTTTCGCCGATGCAGGCGGCTGCGGTGGCGGTTGACGTGCACAACAGCGCCAGTGCCTGGTCGAAAGCGCTGCTGGACAACGCGGCGCGACCATCTGGGGCGATTGTCTACAAGGGGGCGGATGGAGCCTCAAGCTTGAGCAGCGATCAATATGACCGGCTGGTCAGCGAGATGGAAAGCCATCACCAGGGCGCGCGCAATGCCGGTCGGCCGATGCTGCTGGAAGGCGGGCTGGACTGGAAGCCGATGGGCTTCTCGCCTTCTGACATGGAGTTTCAGAAGACCAAGGAAGCGGCGGCTCGCGAGATTGCCATAGCCTTTGGGGTCCCGCCGATGCTGATGGGGATACCCGGCGACGCGACCTATGCAAACTACCAGGAAGCGAACCGGGCCTTCTTCCGGCTGACAGTGCTGCCTTTGGCCACCAAGGTTCTGGCGGACCTGTCGCATTGGCTTTCGACCTTTGCCGGGGCGGCGGTAGAGCTGCGGCCCGACTTGGATCAGGTGCCGGCTTTGGCCGCTGAACGCGACCAGCAATGGGCGCGGGTGGGTGCCGCGGACTTTCTGACCGTAGCGGAAAAGCGCGTTCTTCTGGGTCTGCCCCGAGTTCCAGAGGAGAATCTGGCGGAGGAAGAATGACGACACGGCGAAGTGAGGGCGGCTCGCGATACGTCTACGAAAGCTTCGATGCTGCGGCGGCCAGGATCGAGGCCAACGAACGGGTGGCAGAAGAGCGTTGGTCGGGCCTCGAATACCGGTTGGGGCTGATCGAGGCGACGCTCGAGCGGCTGGAGAAACGGATCTGGGTGGGCGTCTACGGAGTGGCGGCGTTTATGCTGGCGCAGATGGCCGAAACGGTAATTCAAGCGGCGATGAGGTGAGGCGATGAGGGAAGAATTCGGCGCGCCCGAGCGCAAGTTCCACCGGCCGGATACGGCATTGGTGGTGACCGAAGGTCATGTGGTGGCGGGATATGCCTCGCTGTTCGGCAAGAAGGACCAGGGCGGGGACGTGGTGCAGAAGGGTGCCTATGCAACCAGCCTCAAGCGGTTGGCTGCCAGGCAGGGGCGGGTCAAGATGCTTTGGCAGCACGATCCTGCCCAGCCTATCGGCGTCTGGGACGAGGTTCGCGAGGATACGACGGGGCTTTGGGTCAAGGGGCGCATCCTGACCGAGGTCGAAAAGGGCCGGGAAGCGGCGGCGCTGCTGCAGGCGGGGGCCATCGACGGGCTTTCGATCGGCTACCGGACGGTCAAGGCAGAACGTGACGGCAAGGGGCAGCGCCTTTTGTCTGAACTGGAGCTTTGGGAGGTCTCGCTGGTGACTTTCCCGATGCTTCCCGAGGCGCGGGTCGCGGCCAAGGCGGATGCCATGGACGACGACTGGCGCGATATGGCGGCGGTCTTCGAGGACGCGCGCCGCACTCTGGCCGGGCTGTAGCGCGCGGCGTCCCATCAGCAACAAGAAGGACGATTGATGATGACCGAGACCAAGGCTCGGGCCGGGGAAGGTTTGCCCCCAAGCCATTTGGCGGCCCAAACGCCGGCCGCGGAGGCGAAGGCCGCCATGACCGGTTTTCTGAAAGAATTCAGCAGCTTTCAGGAAGAAGTGAAATCCACGCTGAAACATCAGGAAGAGCGACTGACCATGCTGAACGCAAAGACGATGTCCTATGGCCGCCCGGCGCTTTCGGCCCGCGCGGAGACGGAAGCCCCGCATCAGAAGGCGTTCAACGCCTATCTGCGGTCGGGCGATGATGACGGCCTGCGCGGCCTGACCCTGGAAGGCAAGGCGCTGTCGACCGCCGTGGCCGCCGATGGCGGCTATCTGGTCGATCCTCAAACCGCCGAGCGTATCCAGTCGATGCTGCTTTCGACCTCGAGCTTGCGGTCGCTGGCAAATGTCGTGCAGATCGAAGCAACCTCGTTCGACTTGATTGTCGACCGGTCGGAAGTCGGCTCGGGCTGGGCCACTGAAGCGGCGGCAACCACGGAAACCGCTACTCCGGTGATCGAGCGCATCTCGATCAAGCTGCATGAGCTGGCGGCGATGCCGAAAGCGTCGCAGCGTCTGCTGGACGACAGCGCCTTTGACGTCGAAGGCTGGCTGGCTGAAAAGATCGCGACCCGCTTCATCCGTGCCGAGGCTGCGGCCTTCATCAACGGCGATGGCGTGGACAAGCCCAAGGGCATCCTGTTGCCGACGAAGGTTGCGAACGCGTCCTGGGTCTGGGGTCAGATCGGCTATGTGCCGACCGGAGCTGCGGCCGACTTCGCTGCGGTCAACCCGGCGGATGCGATCATCAACCTGGTCTATGCTCTGGGTTCGGATTATCGCGGCAATGCGGCCTTCGTGATGAACTCGAAGACCGTGGGCGCGGTCCGGAAGATGAAGGATGCCGACGGCCGCTTCCTTTGGTCGGACGGTCTGGCGGCGGGCGAACCCTCGCGTCTGATGGGTTATCCAGTGCTTGTCAGCGAGGATATGCCCGATATCGCGGCAAACGCCTATGCGATTGCGTTTGGCGACTTCCGCTCGGCCTACACCATCGCGGAACGCCCGGACCTGCGGATCCTGCGCGACCCGTTCTCGGCCAAGCCGAACGTCCTGTTCTACGCCAACAAGCGCGTGGGCGGCGACATCACAGACTATGCGGCGATCAAACTGCTGAAGATCGCAGTTTCCTAAGTGTTTTGGCCCGGCCCCAGCGCGGGGCCGGGCCTTTCCGCGCCTGCAAATTGTACACAGGCCCGGCAGCGGGCGGAGATCTGATCATGATGTTGACCGAAGTGACCCCGGTGCCCGCAGTGGCCCTGCCGGTGGAAGAGACCAAGGACCATCTGCGGCTGGGCAGCGGGTTTGCCGATGACGGGCTGCAGGATGGGCTGATCGAGGCCTATCTGCGGGCCGCGATGGCGGCAATCGAAGGGCGGATCGGCAAGATGCTGTATCGCCGCCAGTTCCTTTGGGTGCTGGAATGCTGGCGCGACGGCGATGAGCAGGCGCTGCCGGTGTCGCCCGTGGCCGGGATCGTGAGTGTGACACTAGTGGACGCAGCGGGCGGCGAAGTGGTCGTGCCCGCGACGGCCTATCGGTTGATCCCTGACTTGCATAGACCCCGGCTGGTGGGGAAGGGGACGGCGCTGCCGGCCATTCCAACTGATGGTTTGGTGAAAGTAGTTTTCGACGCAGGCTTCGGCCCGGCCTGGACGGATGTCCCGGTGGACTTGCGGCAGGCGGTGTTGCTGTTGGCCAGCGAGTACTACGAGCACCGGCACGATGATGGCACACAGGCGGCGGGGCTGCCCTTCGGAGTGGTGACGCTAATCGAACGCTGGCGGACCGTGCGCCTTTTGGGCGGGAGACGGTCATGAATGCCCCACACTTGAACCGCACCTTGCTGTTGGAGGGCGTGGTGCGCACTCCGGACGGCGCGGGCGGCTTCACCGAAGCCTGGACGGTGCTGGGCACGCTTTGGGCAGAGGTTCTGCCGGGGTCGGGCAGCGACACGCTGGGCGAAGAGCGGATGCTGTCGGCGGTTCCGTACCGGGTGACGGTGCGGGGGACGCCGGTCGACTCACCCTCGCGACCCAAGGCGGGACAGCGGTTTCGTGAGGGCACGCGGTTGTTCCTGATTCAGGCGGTGACCGAGCGCGACCAGTTTGGACGCTATTTGACCTGCTTTTCCCGGGAAGAGGTGCCGAAATGAGTTACGGTTCAGCGCCAGCACTGCAGCAGGCGGTCTTTCAGCGGCTCACGACTTATCCAGCGCTGGTGGGGGTGGCGACCTATGACGCCGTGCCACCGAATGCGACCGGAACGTTCGTGCTGATCGGCCCGGAAGAGGCGCGCGACCAGTCTGACAAGTCGGGCGCCGGGGCCGAGCATCAGATGGTGATCAGCGTGATCACTGATGCGACCGGCTTTCTGTCGATCAAGACCATTGCCGCCGACATTTCCGACGCGCTGATCGGCGTGCCCTTGACCTTAAGCCGGGGGCAGTTGGTGAGCCTCTTCTTCCTGCGTGCCTCGGCCCGCAGGATCGAAGAGGGCGAGACGCGCCGGATCGACCTGACCTTCCGGGCGCGGATTCAGCTTTAGCGCCTTTCAATCATCTGAGGACGGAGAACCGACATGGCTGTGCAAAGCGGCAAGGACTTGTTGATCAAGATCGACCAGACGGGGGACGGCCAGTTCGTGACCATCGCCGGGCTGCGGGCGACGCGGATCAGCTTCAACACGGAATCGGTCGACGTGACCAGCCTGGAAAGCCAAGGCGGGTGGCGTGAGCTACTGGCGGGGGCAGGGGTGAAGTCGGCCGCGATCTCGGGCTCGGGCGTCTTCCGCGACGAGAACACGGACGAGCGTGCGCGTCAGGTGTTCTTCAACGGCGAGATCCCTGATTTCCAGGTGGTGATCCCAAGTTTTGGCGTCATCGAAGGGCCATTTCAACTCACCTCGATCGAGTACGCGGGCAACCACAACGACGAGGCAACTTACGAGATGTCGATGGCCTCGGCGGGGGCGCTGACCTTCACGGCGCTGTGATGGTGAACCCGTGGACGGGCGAAGTGGCGATCTGGCTCGATGGCCAGCGCCATGCGGCGAAGCTGACGCTGGGTGCATTGGCCGAGCTGGAAGACGCGCTGGTGACCGGCACGCTGATCGATCTGGTCGAGCGCTTCGAGAGCCACCGGTTCAGCACGCGTGACGTTCTTGCGTTGATCGTTGCGGGTCTGCGGGGCGGGGGCTGGCAAGGGACGGCCGCTGAGCTGCGGACAGTCGAGATCGGTGGCGGGCCGGTAGAGGCAGCGAGAGCGGCTGCCGAGCTTCTGGCGCGCGCTTTCTCGTTGCCTGGCGAGCCATGAGTGGGATCGACTGGCGCGGGCTCATGCAGGCGGGCCTTCATGGGCTGGGGCTGGAGCCGGCTGTGTTCTGGCGACTGACCCCGATTGAGCTACGGATCATGCTGGGGCGAGAGGGACTTGTCCCGCCCCTGACACGTGCACGGCTGGCGGAACTTGCCGCTGCGTTCCCGGATGTGAAGAAGGATCAAGACGATGCCGGATATCGGTACGATGCAGGAACAGCTTCAGGCTCTTGAGGCGCAACTGGGGTCATCAGTGTCGATGGTTGCGGCCTTCGATGGTGAACTTTCGCGGATGCGGGAAACAATGCTCTTCACCGGGCGCGAGGTGAACACACTGTCGAGCGGGATCAGTGGGGGGCTGCGCAAGGCCTTTGACGGGCTGGTCTTCGACGGAATGAAGCTGAACGATGCGTTGAAGACGGTGGCAAGCACAATTGTCGACACCGTATTTTCGATTGCGATCAAACCGGTCACCGGCGCGCTGGGCGGGTTTCTCGCGCAGGGTTTGTCGGGCGCGTTGGGAGGCGGTCTCCCCTTTGCAAATGGCGGCGCGTTTAGCCAGGGCCGGGTGATGCCTTTCGCCAGGGGGGGCATCGTCGGTGCGCCGACCATGTTTCCAATGCGGCGTGGAACCGGATTGATGGGCGAGGCGGGGCCCGAGGCGATCATGCCGCTCGCCCGCGGACCGGACGGGCGGCTTGGCGTGCAGGCGGGCGGCGGTCGGGCGGTCAACGTGGTGATGAACATCACGACGCCCGACGTTCAGGGGTTCCAGCGCAGCCAGTCCCAGATGGCCGCCCAGGTCAGCCGCGCGCTGTCGCGCGGGCAACGCAACCGGTGAGGATGAACCATGGCCTTTCATGAGATACGTTTCCCGGCGAACTTGAGCTTTGGCTCGGTCGGCGGCCCCGAGCGGCGGACTGAGATTGTCGCGCTGGCCAACGGGTTCGAAGAACGCAACACGCCATGGGCGCATTCCCGCCGCCGCTATGATGCTGGCGTCGGGTTGCGGTCTCTGAACGATGTGGCGACGCTGATCGCGTTTTTCGAGGCGCGGGCCGGGCAGTTGCATGGGTTCCGTTGGAAGGACTGGTCGGACTATAAGTCCTGCGCGCCTTTGTCGGTGCCTGGTCCATTGGACCAGCCGATCGGGACGGGCGATGGAATGCTGTCCGTGTTTCAGCTTCAGAAGACCTATGTCTCTGGTTTGCAAAGCTATACCCGACCGATCCGGAAGCCTGTCGCGGGTACTGTTGTGGTGGCGGTTTCCGAAGATCAGAAGATCGAAGGGCTTGAGTTTTCTGTCAATGTCGAGACCGGCGAGGTCACCTTCAACTTTCCACCTGACCTCGGAACCCGTGTGTCCGCAGGGTTCGAGTTCGACGTGCCAGCCCGGTTCGACACTGATGTGATCCAGACCTCGGCCGCATCTTTTCAGACGGGTGACGTGCCGACGGTTCCTGTGGTGGAGATCCGGCTATGACCTCGAACGCGCTTTACGCGCATCTGGCGACAGGCACGACCAGCGTCTGCCGTGCTTGGACGGTGCTGCGCCGCGATGGGATGGTCCTTGGGTTTACCGATCACGATCAGGATCTGCTTGTCGACGGGGTTGCGTGCCGGGCTGATACCGGGCTGACGGCGCGCGCGCTACAACAGACGACGGGTCTGTCGGTCGACAATACCGAAGCCTTCGGCGCGCTGAGCGCAGCTTCGATCACTGAGGCAGATTTGCTTTCAGGGCGCTTCGACATGGCCGAGGTGCGCGCTTATCTGGTCAACTGGCGTGTGCCTTCCGATTTCATCGAACAGTTCCGGGGTAACCTGGGCGAAATCTCTCGCGCAGGTGGTAGCTTCAAGGCCGAGTTGCGGGGCCTGAGCGATCTGCTCAACCGACCGCATGGGATGGCTTTCACGCCGGGGTGCTCGGCTGTTCTAGGGGATCCCCGCTGCAAATTTGATCTGACCCAGCCTGGGTATTTTGCGGATCGCGTGGTGGAAGTTGTTGAGGATGGACGGGTGTTCCGCTTCGCGAGCTTCACCGGATTTGACGACCGCTGGTTCGAAAATGGTCGTTTCGAGATGACGAGCGGGGCTGCAGCAGGGCTAGTCGGCATGGTCAAGGTTGATCGTCTGGAAGGGACCGCGCGCCGGGTCGAACTCTGGCAATCAATCGGGGCCCCTGTCGCGCATGGCGATACGTTTCGCGTTCTTGCGGGATGTGACAAGACAACGACCACCTGCCGAACGAAATTCGCCAATCTCTTGAACTTTCGTGGTTTTCCGCACATTCCAGGTGAGGATTGGCTAGCATCCTACCCGGTTCCGGATCGCCCGAGCGGAGGTAGACGGCGCTTTGGCGGGGGTGGCACATGAGTGCCGGGGAAAGGACTGTTGCCGAGGCGCCGCTTTGGATCGGGACGCCCTACCTGCACCAGGCAAGTGTACGAGGCGCCGGGACGGATTGTCTGGGTCTGCTTCGTGGGATTTGGCGTGCGCTTTATGGCAGCGAGCCGGAGAAGGTACCGCCCTATACCGAAGATTGGGCGGAACCCTCGAAGCGAGAAGTCTTGCTTGAAGCGTCGCAGCGTTGGCTGGTTGCGAAGTCCACTGGGGAAGCCGAACTAGGGGATGCGCTTGTGTTCCGGATGCGCGAGGGCAGCATTGCCAAACATCTGGGTCTGCAGTCCGCGATCGGAGAACACCCGCGCTTCGTCCACTCCTATAATGGCCACGGTGTGATCGAGAGCTCGCTCTCGCGGCCTTGGCAACGCCGGATCGCGGCACGATTTGCATTTCCAGAAGGAACCACGTGAATGGCCACACTGCTTCTCTCTGCCGCAGGTGCTGCGGTTGGTGCAGGGTTCGGCGGAACTGTGCTGGGTCTTTCCGGCGCTGTCATCGGGCGAGCCATCGGGGCCACGCTTGGTCGGGCGATTGACCAGCGCGTCTTGGGTGCCGGGTCTGAGCCGGTCGATATCGGTCGGCTGGACCGGCTTCGGCTGACCGGCGCCGGCGAAGGCGGCGCCATCGGCCAAATCTGGGGGCGGATGCGGGTGGCCGGGCAGGTGATCTGGGCAACAGAGTTCACAGAAACCGTTCGCCGTCGACGCACAGGCAAAGGCGCGCCGAAGCCCAAGGTAAACGAGTACAGCTATTCGCTGAGCATGGCGATTGCGCTGTGCGAGGGCGAGATTCTGCGCATCGGTCGCATTTGGGCAGATGGAAATGAGATTTCGCCTTTGGACTTGAACCTTCGGATCTATCCGGGCAGTGAAACGCAATTGCCAGATCCGCTGATCGAAGCGGTCGAGGGCGCTGGGAAGGCGCCGGCATATCGCGGCTTGGCCTATGTCATGATTGAAGACCTCGAACTTTCCCCCTACGGCAACCGCGTTCCGCAGTTCAGTTTTGAGGTCGTGCGACCGGCGCAAGGACCGGCGGTTGATCCTGCAGAGACGCTGGGCGGTGCGGTTCGCGCCGTCGCCTTGATCCCCGGTACCGGCGAGTATGGCCTGGCTGCGACTCCGGTGCATTATGCCGAGGCTCCAGGTCGTAACCGGACCGCAAATGTGCATTCACCGTCAGGCAAGACCGATTTTGCTACAAGCTTCGATCAGCTTAGCCAGGAGTTTCCCAACGTCGGGTCGGTTTCGCTGGTCGTTTCGTGGTTCGGTGATGATCTTCGGTGTTCATCCTGCACCATCAGGCCGAAAGTTGAGCAGAAGCTGCGGGACGGCGTAGGCATGCCCTGGCGGGCGGGCGGGATTGCGCGTGCGGCGGCCCGAGAGGTGCCGAAAGTGGACGGGGCGTCGGTTTACGGCGGTACGCCGACTGATGCTTCGGTGATCGAGGCAATCCGCGCCATGCGGACTGCTGGCAAAGAGGTCATGTTCTATCCGTTCGTCCTGATGGATCAGGTGGCGGGGAACACCCTGCCTGACCCCTGGACTGGGGCGACTTCGCAGCTCGCTTTGCCGTGGCGCGGGCGGATAACGCTGTCCATTGCACCCGGCCGCCCCGGCACTCCCGATCGCGGTGCGATCGCGGAAGCAGAAGTCGCTACCTTTTTTGGTGCAGCGCAATCCAATCACTTCACGGTCAGCGGCGAGACGATCAGCTATTCTGGCCCGACCGATTGGGGTTACCGCCGGTTCATCCTGCACTACGCCCGTTTGTGTGCGGTTGCGGGGGGCATTGACGCGTTCTGCATCGGATCGGAGATGAGGTCCCTCACCCAGATCCGAGGCTCTGGCGACAGCTTTCCGGCGGTTGCTGAACTTCAAAAGCTGGCGGCCGATGTGCGGTCGATCCTTGGGCCACAAGTCAAAATCAGCTACGCGGCCGACTGGTCTGAATACTTCGGCTATCATGCGGACGGGAACGTCTATTTCCATCTTGACCCACTGTGGGCCGATCCCAACACAGACTTCATCGGCATCGACAATTACATGCCTATGTCGGACTGGCGCGACGGCGAGACCCACGCCGACGCGCATTGGGGGGCGATCTACAACCCGGAATACCTTCGAGCCAACATTGCTGGAGGAGAAGGCTTCGACTGGTACTACGACAGTCCGGAAGGCGCCGCTGCGCAACGCCGTCGTCCTATCGTTGACGAAGCCTACGGCGAGGACTGGGTTTTTCGCTACAAGGACCTGAACTCATGGTGGTCGAACTTGCATCATGAGCGGATCGATGGCCTGCGCTCTTCCACCCCAACGGCCTGGGTTCCGGGTTCGAAACCTTTTCGGTTTACAGAGTATGGGTGCGCGGCCATCGACAAGGGCTCCAACCAACCCAATCGATTCCTTGATGTTAAGTCGTCGGAATCGGGTCTGCCTGCTTGGTCCAATGGTCGACGCGACGATCTGATTCAGATGCAGTATGCACTTGCAATGGCATCGTTCTGGAATGATCCAACAAACAACCCTGTGTCAACTCTGTATCAGGGTCCGATGGTGGACATGGGCCACGCTCATGCCTGGGCCTGGGACGCGCGACCGTTCCCCGAGTTTCCGGGGCAAACAGATGTATGGAACGATGGCGCAAACTATGCGAGAGGACATTGGTTCAACGGTCGCGCCTCGAACCAGCCGCTGGCGGCCGTCGTGTCCGAACTATGCCAACGCTCGGGCGTGGAGGCGTTGGACGCGACATCGCTTTACGGCTTGGTCCGGGGCTACCAACAGGGTGATCTGACAACGGCACGATCATCACTGCAGCCGTTGATGCTTGCTTTCGGCTTCGATGTCGTCGAGCGAGGCGGCAAGTTGGTGTTTCGCAACCGCGACGCAAGAGTTCTCGCTGATCTTACGAGTGACGATCTCGCACTTGTTTCTGACATTGAGGGAACGATCGAGACGACCCGCGTCTCCGATGTCGTGAGGTGCCCCTAGTTTCCTAGACACCTGCCTCGTTCAGTTTCTGCTGTCGGACTTCGAAGTCAACGGGTGACAGCATGCCGTTGTTCGTATGCTTGCGCGTTGGGTTGTAGAACATCTCGATGT
>JAESFP010000116.1_pt1 | contig 80671 bp, 57 predicted proteins | sample 9266181 | NCBI WGS metagenome assembly JAESFP01 (sample SAMN14502547, study PRJNA617102) | algae metagenome | isolation source: Pegethrix bostrychoides GSE-TBD4-15B and co-occurring heterotrophs from... | place: USA: Grand Staircase-escalante National Monument, Utah | collected 2006-08-15 | reverse complement strand
TTCTGGCAGGCGCGACTTTTTTATACATCTACTCAAACAACCGACATTGTAAAAGTACCAAAAGCGCTCCTAGACTGCTGGTCTAGCCTCTTGTGCTACGCAGCCTAGATGGATAAAGTCGAGCTTAAGATTTAACCACCACTCCAAAAAGACGGCACGGCACTGTAAACAAGTGAATTTTTGGAGCAACTGCTGGAATTCTGCTGGAGTCGCAGGATGACTGAACGGAAATGTTTCAGGAATACGTTTTGTGGTTTTGTCAATGTGAGCTACAAAACTATAAAGTTTTTGACTGGAAAAGGAACTGTTCACTGCCCAACCTTCGGTATTTAAAGGAATCAATTGAGTAATATTCGCTGCTTCAATCCCTAATTCTCGCTCTAAGGTCGCGATCGCCGCCTGTTCGGGCGTTTGTTCCTTGAGCAGCCGACCACCCGGAAAATCTAACGTCACTTGTCCGATTCCAGGACGGTAGCTGAGGGATGCCAGTAAGATGCAATTGCCCAGAATGGGGAGAACAATCACCGAATCTGCTTTCTCAATCCGCCAGTATTCCAGGATTTTGCCCTGATGGTCTTGCAGGTGTTCGCCAATCAGCGTCATCCAACGCGAGTTGAGTTCTAGGAAGCGATCGCGCACCTGCCAGGGTTGGTTGGAATGGGAGGGTATGTTATCCATGACTGACTGTAGGAGATGCTGGTAAAGCAGTTTCTGTGCGACTCTCGTCCCACATTGCCGTGCTGAGATAGCGTTCTCCTGCGCTGGGTTGAATGATCACAATCCGTTGATTCTGGTACTGCGATCGTTGCCCGATTTGCAACCCCCCATAGACCGCCGCGCCTGTTGAAATACCGCTCATGATCCCTTCTACTTGCGCCAATTGTCGTCCGGCCTCGTAAGCCTGCGCTTCAGTAACGGTGACAATTTCATCCATCAAATCTACTCGCAAGACATCTGGGATAAAGCCTGCGCCAATGCCTTGTAAATTATGTTCACCCGCAGGCTTACCACTCAGCACGGCACTGTTGGCAGGTTCGACCGCAATAATTTGGAGCTGGGGATTTTGCTGTTTGAGATACTGTCCAGCGCCTGTAAGGGTGCCGCCCGTTCCCACCCCCACGACCAATGCGGCAAGTTGTCCATCAGTATCCTGCCAAATTTCAGGCCCCGTGGTGTCGTAATGGATTTTGGGATTGGCAGGATTGCTGAACTGATGGGGTGAAAAGCTGTGGGGCAGTGTAGTGAGTAGCTGATTCGCATGGGCGATCGCCCCTGGCATATCAGCTGCGGCGGCAGTCAAGATGATCTCTGCACCATACGCCTGCACAATTTGTCGTCGTTCCTGGCTCATATTCTCTGGCATCGTCAAAATCAGGCGATAGCCCTTGGCGGCACAGACCATCGCTAAGCCAATGCCGGTATTCCCAGAGGTTGCCTCCACGATCGTCGAAATTCCGGGTTGAATCAGCCCCGCTCGTTCTGCTTCAAGTATCATGCTGACGGCAATCCGGTCTTTCACGGACTTGGCCGGATTCAGACCTTCTAGCTTCAGCACAAGTTCGGCGACACAGCCAAACTGCTGGGGTAAGCGTTGCAGCTTGACGAGCGGTGTGTGACCCGTGATTTCTGTGATGTCGTTGTAAATCTGCATTGATACCATGAGGGGATAGTGAACTGGCGCGCTAGACGAAATCCTGCCGTTGGGATTCTAGAAATGTTGCTACTGCTTGATTAAATGCGATCGGTTCTACTAGAAAGCACCAATGATTCCCCGCAACTTGAGTCAGCTGGAGATTTTGTAGATAGGTGCGATAAGGTTTCAGCTGCCATGCCATGCGGTTTAGTCCTTGCTCTGGCTGAATAAACAGGGTGGGAATGGTGATTGCAGTTGTTAAACCAGCGACCTCCATCACATCTTCAAAGATCTCATCTCTGGCTTGCACCACAAACTTACTCCCCCATCTACCATCGGGTTTCTGCTCAACACTCGTGGCAAACACTGCTTGCTGCCAGTCACTCCAGCCGTTATATTGCTTCAGCTGCATCGCCTGCTGCTTTGCCTGTTCATAGGTTTCAAACGGCCCCAACATCTTGAGAAACGGCAGAACACGGTATAACAAGGGAAAGCTGGGCTTCAGCCAGCGCGGAATGGGGTTGATAAAAAAAGGATCGACCAGCACCAGACTCCGAATCGCTGAGGGGTGCTGTTTTGCCCAAACTGCGGCCACTTTAGCTGACCAGGAATGGGCAACGACATGAGCCGAACTCCAGCCCCGATGTGCCATCAACGCTTCCAGATCGGCGATAATATCAGCGCAACGATAGCCACTTAAGGGCTTACTACTGTTGCCATGCCCCCGTAAATCAGGTGCAAGAATATGATAGTCGTCTTGTAGAAATTCTCCTAGTTGAACCCAGACTAAACTGTGATCCGCCATGCCATGCAACAAGAGCAAGGGTTCCTGTCCTCGGTTCCACTCCAAATAAGCGAGCTGTAGATCTGGTAATTGCAGCATTTGTTGCTGTGCCTTGATCTGCGTTAATAATTCGACTCTCTGCATAGGAATAGTTAAGGGTAAGTCTAGAGATCTGCGATCGCTTGCGGCAGTACAGTTTTGGGGAGTTTAAATCATGAGTTTAAAGAAGAAAATTGTAAATCCCATCATCAGGATCAGGTGAGGCAGATTGCTGAGTAAGGTGCGCTGGGTAATACGTAACAGCGGATAGACACTGAAAATCAGAGCGGAGAGCAACGTGACTCCCTGCAGGAATGCCGCCACATCAGCACTCCAGGTGAGAGTCGGTAAGCCCGTGCCGCTAAAGCCCAGAGTTCGGGCCAAGACAGGCAGAATTTGACCCGCTTCTGTGACCGCTGCTGGAACGTAGTGCGCCAGGTTAGCGGCCAGGGTAAAGGGCAAATAAGCGTAGATGACGGTGAGATAGGTTGGTTGTTTGGGATCAAGCAGGCGGGCAATCGTATGAGTGACATAGGTTAGCACGGCTGGGATACTCAGGAGCGCCAGGACGATCGGCATACTGGTCAGTAGATGATCCGCATCGATGGGCATATCGTGCCAGCCTAGCCATGCTAGAAGCCGTTGGGCATGGTGCATAAACACCCCACCGAACAGTAGCAATAGGAGCGCGGCTTCTGCCCAAAAGCCTCGATGATGATCCAGCAAGTCTGAGGTGGGAAACCGCAGGTTTAACTGCACCGAACGATTCGGGCAGGCTTTGAGGCAGGTCATACAGAGCACACAGTCTCGGTTGTCCGGCAATTGCGCGGGATGCGAGTAGAGCGGACAGCCGCCCGTTGCCTGTCCTTCCGTCGGCAGCGCATCAACAAAGGTAACGGGGGTAGCGCTACTGCCTTTGTAGCAACCAAAGCTGCTGCACTGACTCCCACAGACCTGTTGGGTCGATCGCAACTCTACCATCGCCAGCTTGGCAAACATCCCGTTCATACCGCCAATCGGACAGAGATAGCGACACCAGAGCCGCCGCTCATAAATCAGGCTAAAAATCACCGCTCCGGCTGTAATCGCTAAGAGCAACCAGGCAGATAGATAGGCATGATGCGGCAAATCCCAGAGCTTTTCCCACAGGTAAATGGCCACGAAGCCACCAAATAAGATCCAGGCTCCCCAGCGATTCAGCCATTGGGTATTCCAGGTGAGCTGCTGGCGCGGAAACAGCCAGAGGGAGAACCGACGCAGCCATTCTGCTGTAATCATAAACGGGCAAACGGCACACCAAATACGACCGAGAAAAACAAAGAGAAATAAATAACCCGGCCACCACCAAGCCCAAAACAGATTGAGGGTGACGCTGCTGTCTCGTGCTTGAGGCCCCAGGAACCCGGCGATTGTGACGGGCACAAAAAACGCCATCATCGCTATCCAAATGCCCTCTGGATACCAGCGACTCAGCAACAGTTGCCGCAGCCAGGGGACATGGGTAAGCAAATCCACTCGGAAAGCGTTCTTCGCAGACTGCACCGACCAGAGGGCTTGTTCTGAAATCACAGCCTGCCCTGGTGGGGTCATGATCACCGCCCGATGCAAAATTTCTGCCAGTTCGGTGAGGTTGCCCGGATAGTCATAGCTAATCAAGCGCCGCAGATCTGACTGATCTAGCGCTAGCAGCGGACGATTTTGAGCCTGACAGAACTGGGCTAAGAAGTGACGGGCAAAGGCTGGAATATCGGCCTTGCGCTGGGGCAAGCTAAACAGCTTAATGGAAATTGCGTCTACATCTCGCAACTCTAGTTTGTCCGGAGCGGCCAGGATTAAGCGTACCCAGGACTGAACCGGCTTGGGAGGCAGGGTTGTCAGACTGTTAGAATTAGCGTCACTCAGCGCATGGTTCGGCAGGATACTCCCCGTTTGGCAATAGTCGATCAGGCGGGCGCGATCTCCCCCACTCAACACCTGGACATGATTCAGCAGTAAGGTTCCCCGCTCCAACAGTTCGAGGATGCCCGGTTGTCCGCCGACTCTGCCGAATAAAAAGTCAGTATTGAGCATGCCATCCTCTAATCTGGCAAACTTGGTACAGTCTAGCTCAGCAAAAGGTTGGTCTGCGAGTCCAGAACGGGCATGGATCAGCCCCGCCAGAAAGGTTTTTCCAGTTCCCGGTTGAGCTTGAAACAAGACAGGTTTGAGAGTGGCAGCGGCTTGATCAACTTGTTCCACCAGCTTTTGACTGGCTTTGCTGTTGCCCAGGATCATTTCCCCCGTTGGAACAGCTTGAATGTAAGATTGTAAGCCTTGAATGCGGCGTTGTTCTTGAGCAATGCGGGCACTGAAGGCGTTTAAGTCTTGCGCTAACAGCGTATTGAACATCCGTTCAAATTCGGCATACTGCTGCATCAACTGACGAAACCGAGCCTCGGGCAAAAACCAGATTTCACTAGCCGTGAGGGCGATCGCCTGGGTCTGGTGACTGCCGTTTTTGGGGTTTGCCATCAGTGACACATAGCCGAATAGCTCGCCAGCACTGCGATAGCGAATCAGAGATTTGCCAATCGGGGAGAGCCGAGCAATCTCGACTGCGCCCCATTTCAGCAGGTATAGCCCAATATTGTTTTGGCCTTCCCGGTAGATCGGTGTTTGGGGTTCAACGCGAAAGGACTGCAATGACTGGGCGATCGCCTGCAATACTGCTGCTGGAAGCTGCCCCCAAAGCCGATGAAAGCTCAGCCAATTTAGACAATCTTCAATAGCCTTGTCATCGGACGCCATTACACTGACGATATCTGCGCCCCAAGGTAACGGTTGATTCAGATTTTCCTGTATCGGTGGAGCCTGAAAAGCATCTGTAGAAACCGTTTTAGAATTCATAGTGCCACTCGCTGAATCGATCCAATCGGGAATTGGATGGATCAGCACACTGTTCCTACTCCCTCTTCCCTACTCCCTACTCTTTACCTCTAAATCTCTCTCTTATCCATTCTACCTCTCTTCTCTCGATCTTAACTAATCCCCCTTCTGATCCCCCTTCTACCTCATATGCCTCACAAACTCCCAGTACAAACCAGTACAAAGGGGACAAACGCCCAAGCAGTTTGGCGCTGGCGGCTCCACAGGATCAATTCTTGACAGTTCAGTTCTTGACAGTGGGTTTTAAACAACTGCATCGTTGACTTTTAAGTATCTTTAAGCATATGAGTTATTCCTGGGTTATTCCTGGGTTATTCTCCGGCTTAAACGGCTTGAACATCCCAGGTTATGACAGTCGTTTCACAATGGTCAGCCGTCAGAGATCTTAAGGGTTTGTAAAATTTCTTTTGAATTTCTCTTGAATAGAAGGTTTCATGGTAATTATAAATCATGTATATTGAGGATATTTCTCAATAAGAATACCTCTATGAGGATAATGAAGTGAAGACATAGATAGTGAAATAGATAGTGAAGATGGCTATCCTCAATCATGGGTGACAAAACTGCAAGCGCAACCAGTGGCAGTCATTTATCCGCATGAGCGAGTCCTCTAATCCTGACCCACATGTTAAGAGCGAAGTATCCATATGAGCAAGTCCTCTAATCCTGATCCGCATGTTAGGAGTGACGTATCAATCATTTCTCTGACCACCACGAAAGTAGGCGATCACGTCCGCATCGTTTCCTTAAACTGCGGCGAAAGCAACAGTCGCCTCATGGGAATGGGGTTCATTCCGGATGCAGTGCTGGAGGTGATTAGCTGCCCTGCAACAGGTTCAGTGATTGTCGCTCTGCAAGACCAGCGATTGGGACTGGGTGCAGACATGGCTCAGCAGATTCAGGTGATCGATGCAGCGCACCCCCTAGGCAGATCTCACCCCCTAAATCAATCAAAACAGGCAATGATGGAAACCACCCCTCAAATCTCTACGGTCAAGCTACGCAATGTAGCGATCGGCTCAGTCGTACGGGTCGTTGGCTATGAACCAACCGCACGCGACTACAAGCGCAAGTTGCTGGCCATGGGACTGACCCCTGGCACCGAATTGCGCGTCACACGCCATGCTCCCCTGGGCGATCCAACCGAAATCGAGGTGCGCGACTTTCACCTGACTCTGCGAAAGCATGAAGCCGATGCCCTGCTTGTCACGCCCGTCACCGGAGGAGCATCATGACGCAAGCAACGATCGGATTGGTGGGAAACCCCAATTGTGGTAAAACCACGCTGTTCAATGCTTTAACCGGAGCCAATCAGCGCGTCGGAAACTGGCCCGGTGTGACGGTTGAACGGAAAGAAGGCAGCTATCGCGCCCATGGTCAACTGGTCACGGTGGTCGATTTGCCCGGTGTCTATTCTATCGACGCGGAAGATACCACAACGGGTTTAGATGAGCTGGTGGCACGCGACTATCTGCTTTCCAGCGAGGCAGGCTTGATTGTCAACATCGTCGATGCCTCCAACCTGGAGCGGAATTTGTATCTCACGACTCAAATTCTGGAAATGGGTGTGCCGATGATCATCGCCCTCAACATGATGGATCTGGCCGTCAAACGGGAAATTCGCATCGATGCCCAGCTGTTGTCCGATCGGCTGGGCTGTCCGGTGATTCCGCTGTCTGCCCACACCGGCAAAGGTGTGCCACAGCTCAAAGAGGTCGTGCATCAGGCTCTGGCCCATCCCATCGTGCCCAGCACCTATGTCGCCTATCCGGCTGTGATTGAAGAGGCACTGGCCGATTTAGTTCCAGTTCTGGACGCTCAAGCGACGACGGCCTCTGCCCATGTCCGCTGGTTTGCGTTGAATCTGTTGCAATATGACGATCGCCATCTCCCAGATCTGGGACAAGATGCATTGCACCGCATCACCAGCCACCGTCACCAGATTCATCAAACCCTGGGAGAAGACACCGATCTCTTGATTGCCGACAGTCGCTACAGCTGGATTCGCCAGGTGATTCAGGGTGTAACGGAACGAGCTAATGTTGTGGGACGAACCGTATCCGATCGCATTGATCGAGTCGTACTGAGTCGCTTTCTGGGCATTCCCATCTTTTTAGCGGTGATGTATCTGATGTTTTTGGTGTCGATCAACGTCGGTGGAGCTTTCATCGATTTCTTTGACCTGGGAGTCGGCACTATTTTTGTCGGCGGAACAGCTCACCTGCTAGAGCAAGTCAATGCGCCCGGATGGTTGATTGGATTACTGGCAGATGGCGTTGGCGGCGGGATTCAAACCACTGCCACCTTCGTTCCCCAAATTGGCTTTCTGTTTATCTTCCTAGCAATTCTGGAAGACTCCGGCTATCTGGCCCGAGCCGCCTTTGTCATGGATCGGCTGATGCGGTTTGTCGGACTTCCCGGTAAATCCTTTGTGCCCATGATGGTCGGGTTTGGCTGCAATATTCCCGGTATTATGGCGACCCGAACGCTGGAAAATCGGCGCGATCGCCTCATGACGATTCTAATGAATCCATTCATGTCTTGCGGTGCCCGTCTGCCCGTCTATGCGCTCTTTTGTGCGGCCTTCTTCCCAACGAACGGTCAGAACATCGTTTTTCTGCTCTATATTCTGGGCATCCTGGCCGCCGTCTTCACCGGAGTGATCCTGAAGCAGACCCTGTTTCGGGGTGATGCCGCTCCGTTTATCATGGAGTTGCCGCCGTACCACATTCCCACCCTTCAAGGGGTACTGATCCGGGCTTGGGATCGGTTAAAGGCATTCATTACCAAAGCTGGACGGATGATTGTGGTGATGGTGCTGATTTTGGGATTAATCAACTCGGTTGGAGTCGATGGTTCCTTTGGTAAACAGGATAGTCAGGATTCAATTCTCAGTGCTTTCAGCCGCACGATCACCCCAGTGTTCACGCCAATGGGGATTGAGCAGGAAAATTGGCCTGCTACAGTTGGGTTAATGACCGGAGTATTCGCCAAGGAAGTGATGGTCGGCACAATGGATGCCCTCTATACTCAGCTGGCAGAGCAGGAAGCCGGAGTCAGCGAGGCCGCAGAACCCTTTGACTTTTGGGGCGGCATTGGAGCAGCCTTCGCCAGCATCCCGACCAACCTGGCCGACCTGACGAATCAGGTGCTTGACCCGCTCGGTCTGGGCATTCTCGGCAGCACAGGCGATCAGCAAGCTGCGGCTGAAGAACAGGAGATTCACTATACGACCTTTGGGCAGATGGCAACCCGATTTGGCAGCACCACTGCGGCGATCGCCTTCCTGCTGTTCGTCCTGCTCTACTTCCCCTGCGTCTCCGCCACAGCAGCGGTTTACCGTGAAACCAATCTAGGCTGGACTGCCTTTGTCGGAGTCTGGACAACCGGACTAGCCTACTGGGTAGCCGTGTTCTACTACCAGTTCATGACCTTTAACCAGCATCCCAGCAGCACAATCGCCTGGTTGATCGGTCTTACTCTCGTCATGGGTGCAACCCTGGTAGGACTGAAATGGTTTAGCGATCGTCGTCGCCCGCTCCAGAGTTCAAATCCAGGTTCGAATCCACAGCGGGCATTGATCAATCAATAATGAGCGAGCGGCTAGATGGGGAGGGGCAGACGAGACATTCACCCCCTCCCCATTCACTCCCCATTTCCCAATCCTCACGGCTATGATTCTGCAACAACTACAAACCCACCTCCGCACCCATCCCCAGATATCTCTGGAAGAACTCGCCCGTCACTTTCAAACAGATGCAGATGCCCTGCGGGAGATGCTGAATCTGCTGATTCGCAAAGGGCGAGTACGCAAACTGACCGGCAAACAATGCGGCGGTTGTCATAGCTGCGCGCCAGAGAGTTTGGAACTATATGAGTGGGTGAACTCTAATTCTTGATTTTTGATATAGGAGCTATTTCAATACTGTCACGCGCCATGCTTGAAAAGCGAGTCCAAAAGTTCTAAGTTTGCGGCTTTCGCTGGGGTATGTACCGTTATGCTTTCACAGCAAGCACTTGCACAACCGCACTATGCCCCTGATGAAACAGCCCTTCCTGGATCTCCCGCTCCAATTCTTGGGCATGGTTGAATTTCAGCCCGTCCAGCTCTTGCTGGAGGGTTGCCAGTTCCATGGTCAATTCAGCCGTGGGCGGGCCGCCTGTTTTGAATGCCAGTTGACGGGGCGTATAGGCTTCTAGCACAAACACCCCGCCAGATCGCAGTCCAGCCACCGCTTGCCGATGAACATGAGCGCGGATGGTGGGTGGTAAATGACAGAAGATCGAGACGATTGCATCCCAGGAGTCAGGTTGAATGGGAAACTCAGCCAGATCCGCCACGACTGTTTCGATTGTTACAGACCGCTCTGCTGCCAGCTTCCGGGCTTTTTCCAATCCGACCGGAGAGGCATCAACGGCTGTCACTTGACATCCTTGCTGTGCCAGATACACCCCATTCCTGCCTTCTCCATCTGCCAGACAAAGCACCCGACCCGTTGGAATCTGCTGAATAACCTGTACTAGAAAATCATTGGGTTGCTTGCCAAAGGCATATTCAGGTTGGCTGTAGCGTTCATTCCACATAGGTTAAATTGCGAATTGGGATAATGGCGAATTGGGATAATGGCACTCTCACTCACCTACTCTCCATACATATCACCAACGACTTTGCCGCGAAACACTACATAGTTGTAGATGTTGTAGAACAGCATAATGGGAATGAGCACCCCAATAAAGGTGAGCATGAACACCAAGGCGCTAGGAGCAGCAGCGGCTTGATAGATCGTGATTTGGTTCGGGATGATGTAGGGAAATACGATCAGCCCTAACCCAACAAAGGTAAGTAAGAAGATCAGCATCGTCCAGATCAAAGGGGTGTTTTCTTCCTCTCGGTTGAGGCTTCGTAACAGCAGTCCAACCAACACTACACCCAGCACCGGAATCAAAGCAAAGATGTAAACCAACGGGGGGCTAAGCAAGCGAGTCCGTGCGGCTTCATAGACGATGGGAGTGACGATCGTGATGAGAATCGCACCAATCACCGTGGTGATAGCAGCAAGCTTGGCGGTGCGAAAGTGCGTTTTTTGCAATTCTCCTTCAGTTTTCAAAATCAGATAAGTGGAGCCAATCAGGACATAGCCCTGGATCAAAGTGAGGGCAACCAAAAGCGATCGCCAGTCTAACCAATCCCAGGTGGAACCAATAAAGTGACCAGCCTCATCCACTTCGATCCCTTCAATCACGCTACCTAGCGCAAAGCCTTGTCCCAGTGCAGCGATAAAGCTGCCAGCCCCGAAGGCAAAGTTCCAAAGAAACTTGCGATCGGAATGTTCTCGGAATTCAAACGCCACTGCCCGAAAAATCAGCCCAAAAATCATCATGAAAATGGGGATATAGAGCGCACTGAGGATGGTGCCATAGGCAAGGGGAAACGCCCCAAATAAGGCTCCTCCCATCAGCACTAACCAGGTTTCATTCGCATCCCAAATGTTCCCCAGACTGGTCATCAAGAGGCTACGGCGTGCTTCATCTGAACTGGTCAGCGAAAGAATTCCAACCCCCAGATCAAAACCATCCAGCAGGACATAGAGAAACAGGAACAGCGCCAGAATCACAAACCAAACTTGCGGTAGAAAATGTACTAATGCATCCATATCAATAACCTACTGTTGAGCCTCCACTGGACGTTGATCGGGAACAAACGTAGCGGGTTCTGTTTCGATCGCGGGTTGGTTGTCTAGTCCTGGTACAGGTAGCTCCAGATTGGGACCGTGGCGAATAATCCGGCTCCCAAAGTACAGCGTTGAGACAAACAGAACCGAGTAAACCACCGCAAACAAGGTCAGTGAGGTCAGCACATTGCTGGCGGGAAGATGAGAAGCAGCATCAGCGGTGCGAATTTGCCCGTACAGCGTCCAGGGTTGTCGCCCAACACATCTGACAATCCAGCCTGATTCAACGGCGATGTAGCCCAACGGAGCCGCAAAAATCCAGGTGCGGAGCAGCCATTTTTGCTGAGCAATTTTTTCAGGTGAGAGGTTACCCAATAGCCATTGCAGCACACTCCACAGCATTAGCCCTGCCAAGAAGAAGCCAATCCCGCTCATAACTCGGAAAGAGTAATAGATCAAGCCCACCATGCGAGGGCGATCGCTCGGTGCCCATTCTTTCAATCCTTGGACGGGTTCAGACAAGTTCTTCTTAAATTCCAGAATGTAGCCTAACCCATTTGGGATGGTAATTTCCCACGTATTCTTTTGTCCAGCCTCATTTGGTATTGCCAGCAGGCTCCAATCGGCAGGCTGTCCCGCAGGGCTGGTTTCCCACTTAGCCTCCATTGCCGCTAGTTTAGTCGGTTGATAGTGAGACACCTGCTCGGCGCTCAGGTGTCCGATGTAGATTTGGAGTGGGGTGACGGCGATCGCAGCAGCTAACACAATTTTGAGCGATCGGGAAAAGAACGCCTGATCACGGTTGTTGAGAATATACCAGGCACTAATGCCGCCAATCACAAATAAAGAGGTTTCCAGTGTGGCAAAAAACATATGTGACACGCTTTTCACCATGAAGGGATTCGCGATCGCCTGAAAGTAGTCACTGACGATAAACTTGCCATTGACCATCTCGCCACCCGCTGGGGTTTGGAGCCAGGAATTTGCCACCAGAATCCAGAAGGTAGAGAGGTTGGCACCAAAGGCAACCATGATGGTGGCAAGATAGTGAATGACCGGATGCACCCGCCCCCAGCCAAACAGCATAATGCCTAGAAAGCCCGCTTCTAGCATGAACGCCATCGCACCTTCAAAGCCGAGAATGCTGCCAAAGAAGTCACCCACGGCTTCCGAAAAGGGTGCCCAGTTAGTCCCAAACTGAAACTCCATCGGCAGTCCTGATGCCACCCCAATCCCAAAGTTGAGCACGTAGAGCTTTGACCAGAAGCGCGCATGGCGGTAATAGTCTGGATTGCGCGTTTTTAGCCACAGCCCTTCGACAATCACCAAATAGATTGCCATGCCTGTCGTCAGGACGGGCCAGAGCATGTGAAAGATGGCAGTCAGTGCAAACTGCATTCGCGATAGTGCGACAGTATCAGCCCAGATATTCATAGTTGCCTCATTGACAAGTTTTTGGAAAGGATTGGCGACCAACTTAATTGTATGGAACCGTATGGAGCAGCGCTCGTCTGTCTAGAACCTCACATAGGCCTTCTAAACTTACCGTTTGATCAGGACAAAAATGGCGACGGCTAAAACAAAGTAACCAAACCCCTTCTCAAGTTGTTTAGCACTGACAAAATGATTCAGGTAAGAACCCAAAAGAATACCTGCACTGGATGCGATCGTAAAAGATAAGAGCAGATTCCAATCAATTGGAACGTGACCGAAGTATCCGGCAAACCCGGTGACAGACTTCAGTGCCAGGATAATCAGAGATGTGCCGACGGCTTCTTTCATCGGGGTTTTTCCTAGCACTACCAGTGCCGGAATCACTAGAAACCCGCCGCCAATACCAATAAAGCCAGTGAGTACCCCGACAGCAAGACCTTCCAGAGCAATCATCAACCATTTAGGAACTACTGCATGTTGATCATCCTGATTAACATTGTCGAGTGATTTTTCTGATTTGATGGCTCCTTTGAGAATCATGGTGATTGAGGCAATCAGCATCATAACTCCAAAGGTAACGAGTTGGATTGTAGGGGTAATGAACGGCAACGATGCTAACCGCGCTCCCAAATAAGCCCCTAGCATGGCAGCAGGCGCAAACAACGCCACAATCTTCAGATTGACATTGCCCTGTTGCCAATGGGGAATGACACCGATCACGCTCGCAACTCCTACAATCACCAGGGTCATAGCAAAGGCAGACTTTGCCGGAACTGACATGACATAAATGAGCACAGGAGCTGCCAAGACTGACCCGCCCCCACCAATCAGTCCCAAGCTAATGCCAATACAAATTGCCAGCAAGTGTCCAATTATCGTAATTAGCATGAATGCGTTTTCCTAGATTTGTTTTCCGAGTCACTCCAAGCTGAGCGATCGCTGATCTTTGGGGCACTCATTGCAACAGCCACTCAAAAAATTAGGGCGTTCATAAGAACGTCCTAGAATATCAAATGCGCTGGTTGTAAGGCAGTTTGGCAAGCAGCATTGCCATGGCACAAGTATTAGTGATACCTGCAACCATTAGTCCGGCTCCGACAAAGCCACTCAAAATTAACCACCCGGGAGAAACAACTGCTCCCAACACTGTTCCTGTAAAGACGAGAGACCCTGCTACGATTTGCACCTGCCGCATGAGGCTGATTGGGGCATCCTGATCAACAATGGTAGGATACCCCGCTTCTTTCCAAGCTCCAATGCCGCATGAGAGATGAGATACGGAATCAAATCCTGCTGCGAATAACTTCTGTGCCGCTTGCGCTGATCGATTGCCACTCCGACAATACAAAATGATAGACTTTGTGCGATCGACTGGCACTTTAGTTGAATCGAAGTTAGATAAGGGTACTAAGATAGAACCCGGAATCTTCTCGCCAGCATGTTCAGAAGGTTCGCGAACATCGACTAAGATGACGGCTTGTTGATCGATCAATCGTTTCAATGTCAACGCATCAACTGTCTTCAATTGCTTGCTAGAAACGTTTTCACTTACCTTCGTCATCCTGCTCTCCTAACTGTTCTAGATATTGGGTAATGTTGGGTAATGTAGTCCTCGAAGTGATTCATTTATGAGAAACCTTTTCTCTTTCTGCATCCTCAGATTAATCACAGACTTAAAACCTTGGTGAGAAGCCTGCTGCAATTGCTCTGCACTGAGTTCTCCAGCCACAGAAATTTCACTATCAATCGCCTGAATTCCAATCAGTTCTGTTTCGCTCATAAATTGCTATGCACCACGATTATTCTTGGGCATCTCTTTCTTCTTGTCGTCTGAACGAGTCATTAGCATATCAACACTGTGTTTGAGACTTACTTAGCAATCAACACATTGCCACAGCGCTCATTTGCAGGCACCGCTTCCATCATCTTTTTAGGATCAGGTAAGTTTAAATCGTTCATAAACTCAATGAACTGCTCTCGTGTGTGCCCAACAAAGCGGGGATTCCACTGCTTTTCTTCTCCAATCGTGGAAACCATTTGTCCTCGATAGTCGTGAGCGGGATACACCAGCGTCTCATCCGACAGAGAAAACAACCGCTGTGTTACCGAGTCATACAAAGTACCTGCGTTTCCACTTTGAAAATCGGTACGCCCACAACCCCGAATCAGCAATGCATCACCCGTTAGAATTCTGTCACCATTCACAAGATACGCCATGTGGCTGTCGGTATGTCCGAGGGTGGCGATCGCCCGAATTTCGATCGCGCCAACCTTCAAAACTTCCTCATCTTTGATCAAGCGACTGGCACAGGCAACTTGGGCATTCTCTGGCACAATGCCCTCACAGTCTGTCAATTCGCGCAGTTTTCCAGTTCCGGTGATGTGATCGGCATGGACATGGGTTTCCAGACAATATTTTAGTGTCAGTCCCAATTCGTTAAGCAACTTAAAATCGCGCTCAACTTTTTCAATCACTGGATCAACCAGCGCCGCCTCTTTGGTATCGAGATCAGCAATCAGGTAAGTGTAAGTCCAGGTATCTTGATCAAACAATTGACGGAACAGCATTTGACTCAACTCCTTTCAAGATGCAGCATAGAAGCAGAGAGACGTCGCCGACCGCTTCCTGGAAGCGACTCTCTTGTTAAACTACTATATAGTAATATAATACAAGTTTTTCGCCCCAAGCACCATCTTGTCAGCTTTTAACTTTTCTTAAGAAAGGTTAGCCATATTACTAAGCTGTACAAAATTTGCTGTCGCTCATTCAAGCCCAACCACTTGCAGCCCAGTACGACGGTTACGGTTATACCTGCTGTCCTCTGCTCACGGGTATAGCTCCACGATTACGGCGGAATTTGCTTACAGCGGTAAGCTAGCTCCCTCTTTTCCGCTTGACCCAATACCCGGAGCTAGATTCACAGATGGGCAGGTAGATGATCATCTACCTGCCTCAATGCATCTTGAACTCCCAATCTATGGCATGGCTTTAACGGTTCTGCCGTAGCCTTGAAAGCTGCTGCAACTGTGCACTTTGCTGCTTCATCTGCACCGTTAAGGCATCACAAACTAGATCGCATAGTTCAAACAGAAATGGACTGGCAATGCGGTAATATACGCAGACTCCACGCTGCTCTCGTGCCACAACGCCTGCTTGGGTTAATATCTTCAGATGCTTTGAGACGTTGGCTTGCCCCAATGCGGTTTCTTCAATGATTTCACTTACATTCTTGGCACCAGCTTTCAGGCAACAGACAATCTGGAGTCGGCTGACTTCTGACAGAACTTTAAAGAAATCCGCCATCAGGCTGAGCGCTTCGGGAGTGAGTTGAGAGACGCTATATTCTTCTACTCTCTCTTGGACAGAAACTGAATCTTTAGGTGATTTTGTAGGCATGAGGAACGTGGCACAAATTCATTACATCTAATCTTATTGCCATATTACCACACGGTAGTAGAATCTTGTGCGATCAGAAGAAGGTGGGTGGGTGAGTGAATTGTTTTATTTACCCCGTCATCCATCATCTGCTATTCCGCCACTCGTTACTTCAACAATCGGTTGATCTAAGTTAGAATTAGCCCCTTTCTGATTGCCTTTACGATCGCGCCAGAGTTTGTAGTAGAGAATGGGAACTGCCGATCGCGACAGTAACAGGGATGCGATTTCCCCTGCCATCAGCGAGATGGCTAACCCCTGGAAAATCGGGTCGGTCAGGATGATTGCCGATCCGACTACCACTGCTGCTGCTGTCAGGAGCATGGGACGAAACCGCACGGCTCCCGCATCAATCACGGCTTCTTCTAATGGCATTCCTTCCTTGAGACGTAACTCAATAAAGTCCACCAAAATAATCGAGTTTCGCACGACAATACCCGCTCCGGCAATGAACCCAATCATTGAGGTTGCCGTAAAGAAAGAACCCATCAGCCAGTGGGCAGGCATAATGCCAATCAGCGAGAAAGGAATGGCGGCCATGATCACGAGTGGGGTTGTAAACGATTGGAACCATCCCACCACCAGAGCATAAATCAGCACCAACACCACCGCAAAGGCAATCCCCAAATCGCGGAAGACTTCGTAGGTGACTTGCCATTCGCCATCCCACTTAATCGCGTAAGTTTCAGTGGTTGGCGGTTGTTCAGTCAGATAGGTCTGAATTTTGGTGCCAGTAGCCGGAACCAGTTTGTCAATCTGCGGTTGCAGGCTGAGCATGGCATAGACCGCACTCTCCACTCTGCCGGAAACGTCACCCAGAACATAGACAACAGGCTGCAAGTTTTTGTGGTAAATACTGGTATCTGCCGTATCTGTTTCTGTTTTGACTAGGGCACTCAAAGGAACTAAATTGCCATTCGTGCCCTTGAGGTTAAGAGCTTTCAGATTCTCTAGGCTGGTGCGGCTTGACTGACTGAGCCTCAGATTGATTGCCACATCCTCACGCGCATTTTCATCATGCAGAAGTCCCACATTCTGACCGGAAAGTGCCATTTGCAAGACTTCTGAAATTTGGGTAGGACTAATGCCATTCAATGCAGCTTTTTCACGATCGATCACTAGTCGGTAATCGGTCTGTGGTGCTTCCACGTACCAGTCCACGTCGACGACACCATCCGTTGATTTGTATAGATCACGAATTTGAGTGGCTAGGTCAATCTGGCCTTGATAATCAGATCCATACACTTCAGTCACCAGCGTTTGCAGCACTGGAGGTCCAGGGGGAATTTCGGCCACCTGAATCCGGGCACTGTAGCGATCTCCAATTTCCTTAAGCCTGGGACGAATAGCTTTGGCAATTTCATGGCTTTGACGATGGCGATCGCCCTTTGGCAAAAAGTTCACCTGAATATCGGCAACATTAGCACCCGATCGTAAAAAGTAATGTCGCACCAACCCGTTGAAATTATAGGGAGAAGACGTGCCGACATAGCTTTGATAGTGAATCACTTCAGGCACAGTGGCGAGGTATTGTCCCATTTCTTTCGTTGCTCTGGCAGTCTGTTCTAGCGTCGTGCCTTCCGGCATGTTCACCACCACTTGCAATTCGCTTTTATTGTCAAATGGCAGCATCTTGAGAATCACTAGCTTGAAGCCTGCCAAGCCGCCGACAATAAACACTAAGGCCAACACTGTTGCCACCAAAAACGTGTTTCCCCGACGCGGATAATGAATCAGTGGATACATAAACCGCCGATATAAACGAGTCAGAGTGTCTTCCCCGTGGGCATGGGCAGAGTGGCTAGCTCCGCTAAACACCCGCATCGTTGTCCAGGGCACCACAATGAAGGCTACCAGGGCTGAAAAGATCATGGCAGCAGAAGCACCGAGCGGAATTGGCAGCATATAGGGTCCCATTAAGCCGCCCACAAACGCCATGGGCAGGATGGCTGCAATCACCGCTAAGGTTGCCAGAATAGTGGGATTGCCAACCTCATCCACTGCTTCTAAGACAATCTGTTGCAGGGTGCGCCGACGATTTGTGGATAGTTGCAAGCGCGTTTTATTTTCGGGTAATTGCAGATGGCGACCCACATTTTCCACCACCACGATCGCATCGTCCACCAGAATCCCAATGGAGAAGATCAGCGCAAAGAAGGTGACTCGATTTAGCGTAAAGTCATAAAACACAAAGCTAGCAAGCGTCAATGACAAGGTAACGGGAATTGATACTGCCACCACGATTGCCTCTTTTTTGCCCATCACAAACCACATCAGTACTGTGACTGACCCGACCGCGATTAGCATATGAAATAGCAACTCGTTAGACCGTTCTGCTGCCGTTTCGCCATAGTCTCTTGTGACCGTCAAATGGACGTTACTTGGAATATAGTTGCGTTTAATTTGATCAAGTTTATGCAGCACATGGTGAGAAACCTGAATTGCATTGGCTCCAGAGCGTTTGGCAATCGCGATCGTGACGGCTTCGGTTTCTCCAGTAGACTGCTGTGGTTCTGTCTGATTCGTTTCGGTTTGCTTTCCCTGCCCAAAGAGCACATAGCTAGCAGGTTCTTCTGAACCATCGGTGATGATTGCCACATCGCGCAGGTAAACTGGTTGGCTGTTGGCAACTGCAACGACAAGTCCTTTTGCATCCTCCGCCGATCGCACAAAGCTCTGGGTTCTGACCAGAAACGATTGATTATTCTGGTTGAAGGCACCGCTGGCAAGTTCAGTGTTTTGAGCCTGCAAGGCTTTTGAGATCTCTAAGGGTGTTAAGCCATAGGCATTCAGCCTGGTCGGATCGAGGTCTACTCGTAGTTGTCGCTTCTGTCCACCAATCAACGTCGTTTCGGAAACATCCGGCACTTGCTTGATTTGTTCATCTAACTGAGCCGCAATTTGCCGTAATTCAGCTCCAGTGCTTTGCTCGCCCCATAGCGTCAGCGTCAGAATTGGAACATCATCAATCGATCGCGACTTGATGAGAGGCTGAGATACTCCCGGTGGAATCTTGTCAAAGTTGGCGTAGAGCTTGTTGTAAAGCTGCACCACAGAATCTTCTGTGTTTTGTCCCACCAGAAAGCGCACAATCACCAGAGATGAACCGGGACGTGAGGTGGAGTAAACATATTCCACACCGGGAAGCTCCTTGATTAGCTTCTCCATCGGAGCCGTTACCCGCTGTTCTACATCCTTAGCCGATGCTCCTGGCATTTGCACAAACACATCTGCCATTGGTACGGTGATTTGCGGTTCCTCTTCCCGTGGCAGGATCAACGTTGCACCAATTCCCAACAGCAGTGACACCAAAATGATCAGGGGTGTCAGCTTGGAGTCAATAAATTTTTTGGCTAAGTTACCTACAAACCCCAACCGGTGAGGATGAGAGGATGGAGCTTGATGTCCATTCGGTTCGTTGTGCATCATTTCTTGACTCCCCTATTCCCGTATGGCGATTGGCTGTCCATCGCTGAGTTGACCAATGTTGCTGGTAATGATTCGATCGCCCGTCACCAAGCCTGAAACAATTTCTACTTGCTCCTCTCGTTGTTGCCCTGTTTTCACCCAATGCAAAACAGCGGTCACTTGAGAGCCATCTGCTTCGACCACATACAGTCCCTGTAATTGTCCTCGTTGAATCAGCGCCTCAGTGGGGACGAGAATAGTTTCTTGTTTGCCACCGACTGGTAAGGCAATGCGACCGAACATCCCGGAAATGAGGCGACCAGAATTATTTAAGGGTATCTTGACCAGGAAACTCCGAGAGTTCACATCTGCGGCTGGCACAATTTGCTGAATGATTCCATTCAAGGTCTGGTTGGCAGCATCTACCTGTACTTTGACGGGTTGACCGACGCGCACAAAACGCAAGTTCTCTTCGGGTACAGCGATCTCTAGTTGTAGTCTATCTGGACTTTCAACTTTCAGTAATACCGTTCCAGGAGCTGCCATTTCGCCTTCGTAGGCAAGTTTCTGCACAACCACCCCATCAAAGGGCGCAATGACTGTGCCGTAGCTTTCACTGACCGAGGCTGATGTCACCCCGGATTCTGCCTGGTTTACCGCTGCACGAGATTGGGTGATGGCCGCCTGCGCTTGTTGGATACCTGCTTCCGATTGGGCGACTCTTGCCCTGGCTTCATCCAAATTGGTATTTGCCTCATCTAGCTGGGCACGGGCCACTGCACCTTCGGTTTGCAGTTGTGACATCCGAGTCTGGTTAATCTGTGCCAGTCGCAGGGCAGCTTGAGCTTCCAGTTTTTGAGACTCTAATTGACTGAGCGTTGCCTGAGAACGGGCGACTTCTGCTTGCGCCTGAGCCACACTTGACTGTGCTTGACTGGTCTGGGCAGTCATATCCATCACATCAATGCGGGCAAGGATATCGCCTTTATGGAAGCGATCGCCCGATTCTAACGACAACTGATTAATCCGTCCCATCACCCTTGTGGACAGAGTCGCTTGATCAACCGGGCGGATCGTACCCGAAAGTTCTAGGGTATTGGCGATCGGTTGGGAGCGAAGAGCTAATGTTTCAACGGTTATTGCTGGCGCTGACGAGGTCTCCGGTGAATGGGTCGAACGGGTGAGTTGCAGAATGCCCCAGGTTCCCCCTACCAGCAGCAATGCACCTCCCAGCAGCAGTCCCCACCCTTTCCGAGGCAGCTTTGGTACAGGAGATCGTCTTGGCTTCACGATTCCAGCCGTTGTTTCAGCGAGTGATTCATTCGATGTGGGGTAAGTCATAGTTTTCTCCATTGAGGATAGTTGCCTCGCTGTACGGTATAACCTGCACTTTGCCACGCTAGTAAACCGCCTTGCAGGTTGTAGACCTGACGGTAGCCTTGAGCAACTAACCATTGTGCTGCGATCGCGCTCCGATAACCAGATAGACAGGTGATGGCGACCGACTGATCTTTCGGGATCTCTTGGAGAATGCGATTTTGGCTGGATCGCTCTGCTCCTGGAATATGTCCCATCCAGTACTCAAACCAACCTCGGATATCAACCACCAGCAGTTCGTTTTGGCTTGACTTCAGTTGAGCGGGAGTCAGTGAAATGGGATTTGTTGATTGGTTATTTGCCGATGTTGTTTTCATCTTTTTATCTTTCTCAAACTCTACTCATGACGGTGAATGATTTGATGAACGGTCCCGCCATGCGAGGATCTTTAACCATCGAGGCGTAGTCTCCTACACGGAATTGCAGCTTGCGGCTCATATAGGCCATACCTAATCCCATCATGTTCAGTCCCTTGGCTTTCCACTGCTGCCAATGTTCGCGGTCAGCCCGTAAATCCCAACTCAAGGGTTCTCCGTTGTAGGCACCCGCAGAAGTCACCCGTCCTTCTTGAATCGTCAGCACTCCGGTCGGGTTTGGATCATGCTCAAAACCATAGCCAATCACAGAATTAAAATGAATCTTGGCAAGGGCATCGGCCAACTCTGGTTCAGCGTTCCATTGCTCGCCAAACGCCTGCATCCATTCGGGTGAAAATAAGTCTGCCATTGAAGTCTCTCCAAATTGATCGTTAAGTAGGTGGACATAATGAGTTGGAAGATCGTGGGGGTAAAGCCTCCACATACCCCCACTCAATCCTGGGTTTAATTGAGTTGAACATTACTCACAGCTGGCATTTGAAGCGTTACGAGTACGAGCACATAAAGCCAGTAAATCCAGATCAATCACCCGGTAATAGCGCCAAACCCCCTGCCGACGACAGGCCACAACTCCAGCAGCTTTCATGAGCCGTAAGTGTTTCGAGACATTGCCCTGAAGTAATCCGGTGCAATCGCAAATTTCCTGTACACTATGTTCCTGGTTGCACAGGGCCGCTAAAATTTGCAGTCGGGTAGGTTCTGCGAGGATCTTAAATCGGCTTGCGAGTGTCTCTAGTTCGCCAGGGTTGAAGACTATTTCCATATCCTTGGTTTCATACTTTTACCTGAACTCGCTCTGGGCTGGGAGTAATGGGTTCTACCAGCGGTAATCCGATGGCCCGAAACCCCCAACGCTCGAACCAGGGAATTGTCCAGCCCAGACGCATCTTCGTCATAAAATATTTCTCAAAGCCTGCCTTCATCCACGACACCCAAATACCGTGATAGGTGAGGGCGCGACGGCGATTCCCTGACTCATCCGGCAGCAGCGGATCGGCTAAAAATAGCGATCCAGTATCACCAAAATCTGCGAAGCAAATTGCTTGCAGGGTGGGTTGGCACTGCGAACCCGACGTGACTCCCAACTCCAGGGCAATATTATGGGCAACTGCCAGCGCCATCTCTTCGCTCATTAATCCCACCTTGGGAGCGCCCGTAGGAATTGGGGTTTGCTCCACTGCTTTGAGTTGAGTGATCACTCCCACAGCGTAAATTGACTCAAAGTCAGGATGCCGATAGGTGGGCAATACGGGGATAAATCCCTTGGCATCCGTCAGCCCTGGTGCTTCACGCAGGAAACGGGGTCCCCGGAAGGGCGGCAAAACCATCACAAATTTAGCTGGAATCTTTCGCCCATCTGCCAGGTGAACTGCATCTGGTTCAAACTGCGAAATGGCTGTATTTTCCATCAGCTCAATTTCCCGAGCCGCCATGAATTTCCGCATTAGCCAGCGAGAGTTGGCCATGCCGCCAATGCCCAGATGTCCGGCGTAGGGTTCTGAGGTAATAAAGGTGATGGGGACTTGCGACCGCAAGCCCTTCTGCTTCAAAACATGATGAAGCAACAAGGCAAACTCATAGGCGGGGCCAAAACAACTGGCTCCGGGTGCCGCACCCACTACAATCGGCCCTGGATCAGCTAAGAATTTCTGCCATGCGTCCCTCGTTAACAGTGCATGGTGCGGATTACAGACCGATTGGGTGTAACCTCCCTCTGGCCCTAGCCCTGGAATGGCATCCAGTGCCAGCTCCGGCCCCGTAGCAATAACGGCATAGTCATAGTCCAGCGTTTGTTCGCCCATGGTAATCTGGCGAGACTTGGGATCAATAGCCGTGACAGCCGCATGAATAAACTCAATGCCATGCTGAGGCACGATCTTGGCTAGATCCAATTGGATGCGATCGAGGGACTTTAATCCCAATCCCACCCACGGCAACGAAGGCACAAATGTAAACTTTGGCTGATTTGAAATGAGCGTGATCTGATGTTCACGTGGCAAGACATGCCTCAATTCATAGGCAGCAGGCAAGCCGCCCAGTCCAGCCCCAATAACAACAACATGAGCCATAATAGCGACCCCATAAAGGTTAAGTTTTTAAGATTGAGTTTTGAAATGTCTCTTTGATGATGCTTTGAAGTAATGATGGGTCAACTGGTCGTCAGCTTCAGCATGCCGCCTCCATAGAGCCGATGAGACTATCATACTACTATACAGTTATATGGTCGATTATCTAATATTACAAAATGTTGACACGACTCACCTGAGTCCCACACCGATACCTCTGGCAGGCTGCACCAACGGTGTCTTACCGGAGCAGTCACGTCCTGAATGCGGTCGATTACCGTTGTACGAGTCTATCCAGTTACCTACAACAGAAGTGTCACGGCTCCACTGTTTTGTAGAACTGTTTTGTAGAGCTGTGTTTTATAGAGCTGTTTTGTAGAGCTGTGTTTTATAGAGCTGTTTTGTAGAGCTGCCTGCGAGAGACACTCTGGTAAAACTCCTCCAGTATCAGGAGATGGAATCTCTCATTTAGGCCAATCTTCGCCATGCTCTATTCCATGAGCGTTCTCTCATAATTGTTTCACGGTTACTTCATCCGTTTTTAGCATACTGAGGTGACGCACAATTTGTATGGAGAGATGAAACATACTGCCAGCATCAAAGAGACTTTGCCCGGAATGGGGCGTATTCTCAAGCGGTTTGCCCCCCAGATTCAGAAACAGCGGTTGCTGCTGACTATCTCGCTGCTGGGACTGCTAGCGGAAACGCTGCTGCGGCTCTTAGAACCTTGGCCACTGAAGATCATTTTTGATCACATCTTGTTGCCTGGAGTCGATCAGCCGGCCTTTACTCTACCGCTGCTTGGCATAGTCTCGCCAATTTTGTTGCTCACACTGTTGACGCTTGGCTCGATTGGGCTAGCCATCTTGCGGGGGGCAGCAGCATATTCTAGCACCGCCGGCATGGCTGTTGCAGCATCACATGTGATGGCAGAAGTCCGGAGTGATCTCTACAGTCACTTGCAGCGTCTGTCGATGTCATTTCACAATCAGGCAAAGACAGGCGATCTAATCGCTCGCGTCACGCAGGATATTACACGACTACGAGAAGTCACCGTCATGGCGCTGCTGCCACTCTTGGCAAGTTCGCTAACGCTCGTCGGTATGGTTGGGGTCATGTTTTGGCTACATTGGGAGATGGCAGTCATTGCAATTGCTATTTTTCCCCTATTTGTAATTTCCATTACCCGCACCTCACGTCGGATACGCGAAGTCGTGCGGCGGCAGCGGCAGCAAGAAGGGGCGATGGCGGCCACAGCAGCGGAGGCGATGGGCGCCATCAAAATTGTGCAGGCGCTATCTCTGCAAAATCTGTTGGAAGATACTTTTTTTCGCCATAACCGCAAGAGCTTACAGGATGATGCTTCGGCTCAAAAGCTCAGCGCTGGAATGGAGCGAACCATGGAGGTGCTGGTGACGGTAGCAGTGGCGCTAGTGCTTTGGAAAGGGGTGCAGCTTGTCCTGCAAGGAAGCTTGACACCGGGCGATCTGCTGATATTTATTACGTACTTAAAAACTGCATTTAAGCCGATTCGGCAACTAGCAAAATATACAGGTCAAATTGCGAAAGCAACTGCATCAGGTGAGCGAGTCATCGATGTTTTAGATACCATTCCTGACATTCAGGATACACGCGGTGCACTCGAAGCACCGCCGTTTTCAGGAGCAGTACAGTTTGAAAACGTCAGCTTTGCCTATGATACCGAAACCCAGGCAGGCGGCAGGCTGCATCAGGTGAGCTTTGCAGTTCAACCTGGACAGCGAGTCGCGCTAGTCGGGCCGTCGGGCAGCGGCAAATCAACTTTAGTGAGCTTACTGCTGCGCTTCTATGATCCAATCGAAGGCCGTATCCTCATCGACGGGCATGACCTGCGCGAATATAAAATTGACTCCTTGCGTCAACAGATTAGTGTCGTGCTGCAAGAGAGTATTTTGTTCGCCGCTACAGTATATGAGAACATTGCCTACGGGCGGCTCAATGCAACGCGAGCCGAAATTGAAGTAGCCGCTCAGCTCGCCAATGCCCATGAATTTATCCTGAAATTGCCACAGGGCTACGATACGATTTTGGGTGAGCGTGGAGCCACGCTTTCTGGCGGACAGCGTCAGCGAATTGCCATTGCTCGCGCCGCAGTTAGGAAGTCGCCAATTGTAATTCTAGATGAACCGACAACAGGGTTGGACAACCGCAGCGAACAGGCTGTTAGCGCAGCTCTAAATCGTTTAACAGAGGGATGTACAACCTTTACAGTGTCCCATAATCTGCGAATTACTGAGCAGGCAGACCGAATTCTCTATGTTGAAGCAGGTCAGGTTTTAGAACAGGGTACTCACCTAGAGTTGATGTCTCTAAAGGGGCGATACGCTCGGCTATACCAGCTTCAGGCTAACGTCCACTCAATTCGCGATAAACGTAGTCTTGATCACACTCATTTAAGTACTGGAGATAATCATGTTATCGCTATCTAGCTTTGCTCCAGACCTCACTCAAGATAGTACTCGTGTCGTTCTCGTCCGGCATGGACAGAGCACCTTCAATCAGCTTAAGCTATATCAAGGTAGCTCTGATACCTCGATGCTGACTGAGCAGGGATATGAAACAGCCGGTCGGGTTGGTCAATTTCTGAACAGTCAACAGCCAATCGATGCAGTCTACACGAGTCCGCTGAAGCGAGTTCAACAGACTGTCGAGGCTATCCTCGAACATCTAGATTCTAAGTCCCCAAAGCCGCTAGACGTGCATCAGAGCCTGCGCGAAATTGATATGTCGGGCTGGGAAGGTCGATCGTTTCAAGCGGTGCAGCAAGCTGAGCCAGCCGCTCATGAATGCTGGAAGCAGCGGCCTCACGAATTTAGGCTAGCGACCCCGCAGGCGATGAGCAGCTCTGGGGCGGTTGCTGTTGCGGTGCAGACCTGCTATCCGGTTCTCGATCTCTACGCGCGCGCTCAGCAGTTTTGGCAAGAAGTTTTGCCGCGCCACGCGGGTCAGACGATTTTAATTGCTAGTCACGGCGGCACGAATCGCGCGCTGATCAGCACTGCGCTAGGGCTAGCACCTGCTCGGTTCCACAGCCTTCAACAGTCGAACTGCGGCATTAGCATCCTTAATTTTCCAAACAGCCGCCCCAACAGCCGCCCCAGCAGCAATTCCAGCGCTGCCCAGCTCAGCATTTTAAATCTAACCAAACCGATTGGGGAAACCCTACCCAAGCTGAAAGAAGGGAAACAGGGTTTGCGACTCCTGCTGTTGCCCACCGAATCGCTGCCTCAGTCGATCGCGGCTCTGGCGGATTCACTGCGCGATGTGGCAATTAATTTCAGCCTCACCAATACCGCTGATCAGGCTCAGGCTCTAACTGATCAAATGCTGCGGCAGCATCCCCAGACGGTGCAGCTCCAGGTGCAGCTCCAAAGTCAGCAGCAGCATTTTCTGCTCAACTGGCAGCGCAGCATCGCCGCAAAATCCAGCTATTCATCTCACCTGATCACGGGACTGGTCGTCACCCAGACTGCTGACATTCAGCAAATTCTTGGGGACGCAATTGGCCTAGATCCAGCTCAGCGCTGGCGTTTACAAGTGCAGCCCGGAGCGATGAGTGTTTTACATTATCCCTCCGCAGCCTGTTCTCCGGTGATTCAGGCTCTAAATTTTGCTTAGTTACTTCTCATTCTCAGGCTTATTACTACAAAGAGTTGAAAAATGTCTAAAATTCTTGTGACGGGAGCAGCTGGATTCATCGGGTTTCATCTGAGTCAAGCTTTACTCCAGCTGGGCAATCAGGTCATTGGACTCGATAACCTCAATGATTACTACGATGTGAATCTAAAGTGCAATCGGCTGGCACAGCTCAAGCAGCAGCCTAACTTCCAGTTTTACCCGCTTGATCTGGCTGACCGTCCCGGCATGGAAGCTCTATTCAGAGCGCATCAGTTTGAGCGAGTGATCCACCTTGCCGCTCAAGCCGGAGTCCGTTACTCGCTGGAGAACCCACATGCCTATGTCGATAGTAATCTGGTTGGGTTTCTGCATATTTTAGAAGGATGCCGACAGCAGCAAGTCCAGCATCTTATTTACGCCTCCTCTAGTTCTGTCTATGGAGCCAATCGCAGTATGCCGTTTTCGACCCGTCAAACCGTTGATCATCCCCTGAGTTTGTACGCAGCGACTAAAAAAGCGAATGAGCTGATGGCACATACCTACAGTCATCTCTACAATATTCCGACGACTGGACTCCGGTTCTTTACGGTCTATGGGCCTTGGGGTCGTCCTGATATGGCGCTTTTTACATTTACTAAGTCCATCTTGGAAGGCAAACCTATCGACGTTTTTAATCACGGCAAAATGCGGCGTGATTTCACCTACATCGATGATATTGTCGATGGCATTATCTGTTTACTCAACCATATCCCACAGCAAAATTCTGATGCTTCTGCCAGCTCTGCTAGCCATAGCCATGCACCATATCGCATCTATAATATTGGCAATAACCAGCCTGTAGAGCTGCTGCGCTTCATTGAAGTTCTGGAGTCGAGCCTCGGCGCTGTCGCCCAAAAGAACTTCTTGCCGCTCCAGCCTGGAGAGGTTCTAGAAACCTACGCTGATATTGAAGATTTGCAGCAGGCGGTCGGCTTCACGCCGCAAGTGCCAATCGAGGTCGGCATCCCACAGTTTGTAGACTGGTATCGTCGCTACTACCAGCTTGGCAAGCCGACCTGGATCTCTGGACGCTGGAAGCAGACAGAAGCTGCGCTTTGCGGGATGAATGCGGGATTGGCTTCAGGCTAACTATTGCCAGTTTCCCAGCAAGACAAACGCTGCCCAAAACCGAGGGTGCCGATATCTTCCTTGCAGCAAGCTCAACTGGGCCTGACGAAGCGCAGCAGCCTTGCTGATGTTGATTTTAAGACTTTTGTAAAACTGCGTCATCAGGAGAGGCGTTGACTCATCATCAATCAGCCAGAGAGAAGCCAGGGTACTGCGAGCACCCGACTGAATCGCCAGACCAGCTAGCCCTAATGCCGCGCGTTTATCGCCAACGGCGGTTTCACAAGCGCTCAGAACCAACAGCTCTAGTTGCTCTAACTGCGGCGCTCTAGCTCGGATCAGCTGGCTAAAGCGGCCTGACGTGATGGGCTGATCCCAGGCCAGAATAAAAGTCTGCTCAGCTTGAGAACTAAACTGCCCGTGCGTGGCAATATGCAGAATCGGGGCGGCAGAGCTATTGATTTTCTCGGAAAGCGTCAGGCTGGTAAAGCTTTGATCGAGCAAGAGATCGCTAGGAATTTCTGAGCGGATTTGAGCTAGCTCAATTTCAACAAACTGGAGCGGCTCAAAGCTATGGCGGGCTTCAGTTAAACCCGCTGTAACCGCCTTGAGCGGCACTTGATTGAGGGGCTGAGGCGCAAAGAGTCGTAGCCCTGGAGAGAGCGCGACGCTGTAAGTTTCGATCAAATAGCGTTCGCCGTCAAAGAGTGCCGCCATTGGGATCGATTGCAGCGCTCCATCTTGGACAAAGACCAGCGTTTCAATCTGCTCTGCACTCAAGCTAGCCGCAACGGGCTGAACTAGCCAGCTATAAAGCTGCTGCGCGATCTGCTGAATTTCTCGACTGGAGGTATAGGGCAGAATCAGGCTGCGCCGGAAAGCAGCAATGACTGCCTCCACCTCGGTCTGCGATATGGTCGTTCGGTGGTAGCGCAGAGGTTGATTCGGCAGCGCGACAATCACCAAAAGCTGGTTCGGCAGCAGAATTGGGTAGAAAATAGCGGCAGTGCGATCCACTTGATCAATCTGCTGAACCGGGTCGAGACAGGCGGAGCGAAAGAAGTTTTCGAGTTCGGCCAGCCGCAGCGCTTCAATCGCTTCGCGGGCTTGTTGAAGGTCGTCTTGAGTGGCGTTGGGCTGCACCAACAGCTCCACTAGCTCGCGGTAGAGTGGCTCCACATCGCCTCGGAAAGAGACCTGGAACTCAGGCTGAGTGGAGAGCAAGTCTCGACGGATCACATCTAGCGTTTTGAGTGCTTCGGTGTAAGTAGCCTTGGCAGCCCCGAGATCACGCTGCTTCAGAATCCGACCGAGCTGCCACTGCCAGCGGTAGGAAATGTCGTCAGCATTCACAGACTGGGCGAGCAGCAGCGCTCGCTGGCTCAGCGACTGGGCAATGTCCCACTGCTGAGTCTGCTCATAGAGGTGAGCGAGCTGCCCAACCGCGTAAGATTCGGCGCGTTGATCAGGCAAGCTCTGCGCTTGCTGAATGGCGGCACTCAGGATTTGAGCGGCAGTCCGCTGCGAGTCGGGGGCAGGCTCTGCGGCGGCTAGCTGCATCAGCTGAGTTGCAAAATTGACTTGCAGATAGATGCTGTCACGACTCGGAGTCAGGCGGCTGATCGGATCTGGCAGCTGAGCCGCTAGCGCTGTTGCCTGCGGACGTTGCTGGCTGTCAATCAATAAGCTGAGCTGGTTGAGCTGAGCCTGAAGCTGCCCCATGCTCGTGAGAGCGGCGGCGGCAGACTGCTGATAGAGCTGTAAGGCAGCTTCTGTATCCTGTAAGCTCCGCAGGCTATTCGCGAGGCTGAACTGGATTTCACTGATCTGCTGGTGCAGGTCAAGCTGGACGGCAATCTCTAAGCTTTGCTGCAAGACCTGCTGCGACTCGGCCAAATTGCCGACGATCTGCAACACTGCCCCCAAACTTCTCAGCCCTAGGGCTTTGATGGGCGAATCAGGCTGAGCGTTGAGCTGGATGCTGATCACTGTCAGCAAACTCTGAGCGCGGCGATATAGCCCCAGCGTCTGTAAAGCCTGCGCCTGGTTAATTTGGCTGCCCATTTGACCCAGCTCGTCCTCAGCCGCTGCATAGTAGCGCTCTGACTGCTCCCAGCTTGTTAAGGCTAATTCGGGTTGTCCTAAGCCGAGCTGAATTTGGCCTTGACTGTTGAACAACTGTGCCAGAATCTGGGGATCGGAGATTTGGGCTTGCCTCAGCCGTTCAAAGCTTTGAGCAATCAATTGTTCGGCTTGCAGCCAGTTTCCCAGCTTTTGATGCGCTAAGGCCAAATAGCTCCAGCACAAGACCTGCTGAAGCTGCCCCATTTCGGCCAGAGAGGCTTGCCAAAGATCAATTGCTTGAGCATATTGTCCAGCTTCATAGAGCTGCAATCCTGCCTCTAGAGCGGCAGTTGGTGGGGCGAGTTGAGCCCTTGGATTTAATCTGGAGCCAGACTGCACTCGCTGAGCGAGCGCTGGCTGAACCGGGGGATAGTCTCCAGCAGAGACTGATCCAGCAGAGACTGATCCAGCAGAGACCGATCCGACCAAGACTGAGACAAGAATCGACAGAGCACAAGCTAGAGATCCCAGGCAGATTGCTAAACCGAAACCACGGCGGAATCTACCACGCAGCTTTTGACCTATTGGCTGGCATTGCCTCATGATCCAGACTCGTTCTGCTCTGCTTCTGAGCAGTCTGTCCTAATCTGAGCCTGGATCTGGGGCTGAGCGTTGGCTTGTGATACCAAGATGACTTGACCGGATTGATCGATCTGCCAGCCTGCTGCTTCCACTAGCTCAGGCTCTGAGCGGTTGATTTCAGGTTCTGCTTCACGTTCTAGATTTGATTCACGATTGGTCATACGACTGGTCATGCTACTGGTCACATGATCTACAGCAGGAGTCCGCAGATCCTCCCAAATTGTGCCGCCGCGCAGCAGCTGGATTGGCGCTTCTGGTAATCCACCGCGCCCAGTTACCACAAACTGATTGTCTGCGGTTTCGGTACAAACTGCGACAATCTGGCTGCTGGCGTTGATGAACCTGTCAGACAACTGCACAAATTCCTGACTCGGGTTAATCTCTGGTGCATTCAGCTGCACAGTGCCGCTAAACTGCGTACCCAGCGCTGAGGACGCAGTAATGTCACTTCTAGAGGTCAGGCGAGGTCGCACCTGAGTGCCCAAAACGGCATCAGCGCTAATCGTGATCTGTCCACCAAAGTTATCTTCGGCGTTGGCCGTAATGTCACTATTATTGGCCGCAGCTAAAATATCACTTTCGATCGTAATATTGCCACCGCGCGCGTTGCCGATCGCGTTAGTTGTGATGGCGCTTTGCTGGTTGAGCAAAACTAAATCAGACTGCAAGGCAATATTCCCCTGATCGCCTGCGGCTGAATCAGCAGTCAGGACAGCTTGATCCGCTAGGCGGATCAAGTCAGCGGTAATGCTCAGGTTACCGACTCCGCCTTGCCCCGGTTGGAGTCCAGAGCTGCGGCTTGGAAAGTTGCTGACGCTGATTGTTGCGCCGTCTCTCACCACTAGCTGACGGGTGGCAATTTGCAGGTTGCCGCCTGTACCAATATCGTCAATGGCGCTGGCAAATAGGCCACTGCGAGCAAATGCGTTGCCACCAGATAGCTCTACTAATTCTGATGTCGTGATCGTCAGATCGCCAGCTCGGCCAGAGCCAGAGGTGGCGGTGGCAATCTGGCCGCCAGCAGTGATGCGTAAGCGATCGGCATTGAGGGTCAAATTGCCGCCATCGCCGTTGCCTCTGGCCGCTGCCAATAGCGCGCTAGGGCCTTCTGATGAGCCACCGATGAGCTCAATCTCCTCAGCGCGAATGGCCAAATTCCCAGCTCGGCCATTGCTGAATGTCGTTGTTGAAATCTCCGCGCCGTCTCGAATCTGCAAGCGCTGGGCTGTGACGGTAATACTGCCGCCGCGCCCCGCTGATCCTGGCTCTACCGATGCGGATAGACCGCTGGCAAACTGCCCCGTGCTGCCCACTAGCTCAATCTCACGAGCGTTCACCGCAATATTCCCAGCATTACCTGCCCCGGCAGTCAGCGTGGCAATCTGCGCGCCCTGAGCAATCTGGATCTGATCGGCTCGTAGCGTTAAGGTCTTACCGTTGCCAACCGCCCCTGGCTCCACCCCGGCAAAGATGCCGCTGCTGCGCTGAAGCTCAACCTGATCAGCTTGGATGGACAGCCTGCCAGCATCGCCCAAGCCAAATGTAGTGGCTGCAATCTGCGCCTGGTCTAGAATTCGCAGCCGCCCTGTCTGAATCACTAAAGTACCGCCATTGCCACTCGCCGCCACTTCTACAGGCACAAATAAGCCGCTTGGCCCCACAGCTGAACTGCCGCTGATCAGCAGATCTGTGGTCTCGACTCGCAGCGTTCCCGCATCTCCGGCTCCAAAGGTGCCGCTGGAAATCTGCCCGCCAGACGTGATTTGCAGTTTCGGCGTAGCAATGGTCAGCAGTCCGCCCGCCCCTGTGGCTCCTGCGGCTACATCTGTCGAAAGCCGACTCACAAACGGGGCTGCGGACGATGGCGCAAATCCCGCAACGCGCAGTCGCTCGGATGCCCGCAATTGCAGCAGTCCGCCTGAGCCAGATCCCAACGTGTCGGCAAGTAGCGCTGAAGCTCCCGTAATCTGAATCACGCGCCCCTGCAACCGAATCTCGCCGCCTTGATTACCGCTTGCCTCTAGAGAAGCAGCCTGTCTGAGGTGAATATCTCGAAAGGCTGGAACATCTGCGTAATCAAATCTCCAGCCGCGCCCGTTCAGCCGTTCGGTCAGTTTGACTTGCCCAGCAGCGACGCTACCAAGTTCGATCTGGCCGCTCGCCGCCGTTAGATTACCGCCTAATAAAGCCAGATCGCTGCCCATTAAAGCTAGAGTCTGTCCGGGGTTGACCTCCAGCCCCGCAGGACGATTGCTGCGATTGACAGAAGGCTCTGTAGGCGAGTTGAGAAACAGCGCGTGACCGCTCCCCTGCACCTGAATTTGGCCGGGACGGTTCGGGCCAAATGGACTTGGACTAGCGCCAAACTGTAGCCCAACTGGCTGGCTCACCGTCAGCAGAGGGGCAGCTTGAGGGCTGACCGCACTAAACTCACGGCCATCCGCAAATCGCAGACTGTTGGCGCTGCTGCCCACAAACGAACCGCCGAGGTTAAGCGACGCATTCGGGCCAAATAGAATGCCGTTGGGATTGAGCAGAAACAGGTTGGCGCTGCTGTTGGCTCGCAGTTCCCCATCGATCCGTGAGCGGAGCCGGCCCGTGACTCGCCCAAAAATATTTCTCACCGAGGCTGCGTTGTTAAAAAAAGCCGCTCTGCCTGTTGGAACCGAGAACCGCTCAAAGCTATGGAATAGATTGCTGCCAGCTTGGGTGCCACCAGTAATTTCCAGCGTTTCACCCTGCGACGTGACGCGAGTTGGCACTGGCAGCGTTCGGTCACGCACCACCTCTGCCAGCGCTGGTTTTGCAGCAGGCAGACCGCCCAGCAGACAGCAGATCCAGCCAATCTGCACCAGCTGACACCCCAAACTGGATCTCAGCAGACTGGGTCTGAGCAGACTGGGTCTGAGCAGCATCGCTCTCGGTAGCATCGCTCTGGGCACAGGCAGTACGTTCAGGTATCAGGCGTTAGATGATCAGGCGTTAGATCGCGGCTTGCAGCAGCTCTGAGCCAATCAAATAGTTGGGGGCTAGCGCATCCATGGGATTGAGCAGAGAGGCAGGAGAGATCATAGGGGTAGAGTAGCTCAAGATGGGGCTGGGCGCTAGTGAGTCAGCTGCCAAGCGGCTAGCCGCCGGATCGTCGCTTGGCAGACTGGTACTAGACTCGCTCAGCGCGGTTCTGGATTGGCTAGCTCCCCCGGCGGTCAGGGCATCTGTTCCTAGATTAGGGATGGCCGTCTGGCTGCTGCCTGTCAAAGGATCGCCAGCAGGATGATTAGGGCTGCTGGCCATAGTCTGGGCGGCAGGCAAGTCGATGGTGCCCCAATATCCGCTGCGTCTGCCCCGCCGACTAAATCGCCATTCATAAATCTGGCTTTGGTCAATCATGGCAATAGCATCTTGGCTACGATCCTGCGTCAACTGCTGGGCTGCGGCTGGATTGGCCTGGAGCTGAGCCACCGTTAGCCCGAGCCGAGCCGCCAGAGCGGCTTTAGCCTGATTTTGCAGCGTGGCGAGATTGACTCCACCCGTCCCGGCATCCCAGCCAATGGCATCCAGCGCCTGTCGATCGAGGGGGCGCAGACTCCGTCGCTGTCCGGGGGCGAGGTTGGGTTCCATGATGCCTAGCGTGCCGCCGCTCGACTGCCAATGGCTGGCCTGATAGCCATCGCCCCCCAGGTTTCGATCAATGCCTGTGGCAAAATTTGCCTGCTTTGTAGTGCCGCCATCAATTGAGAAAAAGGGGCTGCCGCCAATCACTAGATCAATTTTGTCTTCATTAGAGAAGCGCAGCATATCTAGACTGGTGGCATTTTGCAGCGGGCCACGCGGATCGAGTTCGCCGCTGGTGCTGCCGTCGTCATCGTCATCGTCGTCATCATCACCATAAAATCCATCAATCGGCGTGATCTGCCAGCCAGATGCATCTACACCGCTGTAGAAACCCAGCACATGCCCAATTTCGTGAATCGCCACGCTTAAAAAGTCCACTTGATTAGCTGGCACCGCGCCGCCGAGTCTGTAGTTCCAGTCCAATCCCAGACTGGGCAGCTGGTTGTTCACTAAAACATAGCCATCCAGCGCTGTCGCTTGTCCGTTTACGAGCCCTAAAGATTTGGCATTGGCACGGCTCAGATTTAGCGTACTGCTGCTCTGCTCTAGCTTATTTGAGGTCACGCCCTCAGCGCCGATTTCATTTACCCAGGCTGTAAAAGTGCTTCTGTTGCTCGGCAGATTTCGATGCACGGTTCGATCAGTTGCTGATTTGCGATCGGCTGCTAGCTTTGTGTGCCAGCTACTATATTGCTGATCGGCCTGTACGCCCATCAGCGCCCCACCCGCCACGCCCACAGGCAGCGTATTGGTCGGTTCGACATAGATATTGACCGTTACGTCATCGCGCAGATGGCTCGCCCAGAGGCGACCAGCTGTTTCAAAGCCAATCATCTGATCTAGCGAAGTGCCTGGAGCATAGGTAAAAGAGAACTGCATTGTTAAATTCCTGTGAGTTGAGTGACTACAAATCAGAGAACGAACCGAATATTTTTTAAACCGATCCCAACCAGAGCAGATAAACGAAAAATAGAAGGGGGAGCGTCTTCTTTTCAGAACAAGGCTCTACTATGCATTCAGTCTGGAATTACTCCAAGCAACGCATCTCTTTACAAAAGTTTATAATAGTTTCACTCATTTCTGCTGCTTTTTCAGGGGTTCTACCTGTCCGCACGGAAATTTGTTAAGTTTTGTAAAGAGATGCGTTGACTAGATCGGCAGCGTCAGAATCGACTATAGAAGTGTCATGGAGGGAGACGGTGAAATTGGTGAAACTGCTCCGTATAGATTTACGGTTGACAAATCTGCTAGGGATTAAAGTTGCTCTGTGGTAGCGCCGAGTATAGCGGCAACACCGCATAGAATTGTTCATAGATTCAAGTCAGCGGTATGTCGTTCTCTGGTTGAGATGCAGATGATTGATAGGCAGGAGGAAGCAGACAATTTAACCGCGGCGCAGTGGGATGCAGAACTGGCGGCACAGGTCGCCAAGCTTCAGGCATATCCGGCTCGCAGCCCAGAGCGCCAGCAGTTGCTCAATCATCTTGTGGGCGGCATTTTGCAGTCAGGTCGGCTAGGGCATCCACAGCAATCGGCCTATCCACCCAGTCTCTACAGAGATCTCTACAACGAGGCTCTGCAAAAAACGCTGATCGAGATTTGTCAAAAGATTGAGCAGTATAACCCGGCGCATCCAGTGATGGCCTGGGTTAATTTTCGGCTCAACTATCAGTTTATTGAGGTTGTCAAAGACTATCAAAAGCAAGGAATGACTCAAATGCCCAAAACAGAGAGTCGGTTTCCAATGCGATTGCCCTCTCTAGAAGATCTCCCCCTAGCCTCGTCCGTACCCGAACATACCGATCTGCAAATTCAGCAGTTTTTGCAGCAAGATCCCGCAGGCAAGCTACAAAAGCAGAGGCTGCGAGAGCGACCGGACGTAACGTTCCAAGCTTTGGCAATTGCTAAATATATCGAGGGTAAAGCTTGGCCAGAGATTGCTCAAGAGCTTGAGGTATCTGCACAGACACTTTGCAGCTTCTTCAATCGTCAGCTCAAAGATTTGGTTCCCTATTTTAGACAGTATCTAGACCCGTAGATTTTTCAGCGTTTAACATGCAGCGAGAGTCACCATGAACCAGACCGTGGAATTAGCCAGCTTTACTGTTCCGCTCTCTTATGAAGCCCATGCCATGGCCCAGCGCCTGTCTTCGTCTCGGCAGACCTATTTAAAAGCTTTGACAGTCTATGCCGTTGAGTTTTATCTGCGCTGTCTCGGGATTGCCACAGACCCTAGCCAGAGTGACTGGCGCGACCCTTGGATGGCAAAGTTTATAGATGTCGCGGATCTGTGGCTTGAACCCTATGGCAAGTTAGAGTGCTGTCCGGTGCTGCCAGAGGCAGAACTGCTGGAGGTTGCGGCGGACGCTTGGGCGGATCGGATTGGCTATGTGGCGGTGCAGCTCGATCCAAGTCTGAAGTCAGCTCGACTACTGGGCTTCACCTCTAGCCCAGCTGCGCTGCCGCTGTCTGAGCTGCAACCCCTCGATCAGTTTCCCCGCTATTTGCAGCGCTTTGATTTGGCATTTGATCCGGCATCTAATTCAGCATCTGACTCGGCATCTAACTCGGCATCTGACTCAGCAACCAACGCGGTGAGCAACAACCGACAGATCATTGATTTGCGGAAATGGCTGACTGGGATTGCCGAAGCTGGCTGGCAAACCATCGAAGAGGTGCTAGGCAGCAGCTCGATTCAGATGGCGACCGTCCGCAGTCCGTCCCAGTCCGGAATTTCAGTGCGGCAGGCGAAGCTGATTGACGTGGGTATGGATCTGGGTGAGCAGTCAGTCGTACTGTCTTTGGCTATCACCCTGAACCCAGATACCAGCATGAACGTGCTAGTACAAATTCATCCCGCGCCCGGAAACAGCTATCTGCCACCTAATTTACAGCTCGCGATGCTGAGCGCAACGGGTGACAAGCTGCAAGAAGTACGTGCGAGGACACAGGACAGCTATATTCAGCTTCGGCATTTTCGGGGCGAGGCCGGAGACAGCTTCGATATCCAAGTGACCATTGACCGGGCTAGCATTACTGAAAGCTTTATTCTTTAAGCTTTATTCTTTGAAAGCTTAGCGAGCGATACGAAAATGAGCCATTTGGTGGTGATCAATTTAGGAACTGGAGATTTGCAAGGCGGATGTGCCAGCGTTGTCGCGCAGGTATCCAATCGAGCTGATCATCAGTATCCGATGCAGTATCTTGGCAGTCTACCGCCCGCGCCAGAACTGGCGCAGCTCTATCGCCGCTGGCAGTTGCTCTACCAGGAGTTTTATCGCGAGCGCGGTACTGCTGCGGATCTGGTAGGGGTGGAACCAGACTTATCTGCCACGCGAGCCATTACGATTTCAACAAGCGGCGTGACTCATTTTTCAGAAGTTGAGTTTAGTGATTTGGCGCAGCAGCTACGGCAGCAGCTCAATATCTGGCTAAACGCTGAGTCATTTCATTCGATAGATCGCAAGCTGAGTCGCTTGTTTGATCCAGCTAATCCAATCCAGGTGATGATTCAAACCAATGATCCGGTGCTGCGCCGTCTACCCTGGCATCTCTGGAACTTTTTTGAAGACTTTCCGCAGGCAGAAGTCACCCTCAGCTTGGCAGCCTACGAGCGCATTCCTGATTGTCCTCAGCTAACTGGTGCAGTCCGAATTCTAGCGCTGCTGGGCGACAGCCATAAAATTGACATCCAGAGTGATCGGCGGGTAATTGAAGCCTTGCCCAACGCTGCACCGCTGTTTCTGAGTCAGCCTAGCCCTGCTCAGCTACATGAACATCTCTGGGATCATCGGGGCTGGGATATTTTGTTTTTTGCTGGACATAGCCGAACTGAAGCGCAGTTCAGCGGTGAAACCGGGCGACTCTATATCAACTCGCAGGACAGCTTAACGCTAGATCAACTGCGAAATGGCCTGAGGCGGGCAATCCGCCAAGGATTAAAGCTAGCAATTTTCAACTCTTGCGATGGGCTTGGCTTGGCGCAGGCACTAGCAGATCTGCATATCCCCCAGGTCATTGTCATGCGAGAAATCGTCCCTGATGCAGTAGCGCAGGCATTCTTTCGCGAGTTTCTGAGTCAGTTTGCATCAGGGCAGAGCCTTTGTAGAGCCGTGCGGGAAGCTCGTGAAAAACTTGAGCAGTTTGAGGGGGAATATCCCTGCGCAACTTGGCTGCCGCTGATCTGTCAGAATCCAGCAGAAGAGCCAATGCAGTGGCGGCAGCAGCAGCCAGCTTCCTCTGCGACTCCACCTGAAACTCTACCTAAAACTCTATCTGAAGCTTTACCGCAGGAGTCACCTGAAGATCCATCACCTGAAAATTCACCTGAAAATTCACCGCAAAAATCACCTTCAGCCTCGTCTGCTCACAAGCAGCTGCCAAAGCTGCTGACCACATTGCTGACCAGTTTACTGGTGACAGCCAGCGCGCTCGGCATTCGTCATTTGGGCGGCTTTCAAGCCTGGGAGCTGCGAGCGTTTGACCCGTTGATGCGGCTGCGTCCGGCAGAGCCTCCCGATTCCCGGATGCTGCTGGTGACTATTACCGACCAGGATGTTCAGCAGCAGAATGCCCAAGATCGGCGCGGAGCCTCACTCTCAGATCAAGCGCTGGCGCAACTGCTCAATAAACTCCAGCCGCACCAGCCGCGCGTGATTGGGCTGGATCTCTACCGCGATTTTCCAATCGATCCAGCTTCTGGGTTAGCAACACAGCTCCAGCAAACGCCTCAGTTTGTGGCAGTTTGCGAGGTGGGCACAGAAGCAGGTACTCAACCACTCGCTGGCATTCCAAAAGAGCGGCTCAGCTTCAGCGATCTGCCAATTGACTCAGATGGCGTGGTGCGGCGGCAGATCTTGGGCATGGCGGCCTCCCCCAACTCGTTTTGCGTCACCGACACCGCCTTCAGCCTGCGACTTGCTCAGCTTTATCTGAGCGCCCAGGGAATCCAGACCAGCCGTGACGCATCTGGCATCTTGCAAATTGGCAAGACGCGATTTCCGCCGCTGCGGTCTGAGAGCGGCGGCTATCATCAGCTAGATGCGCTAGGCTACCAGGTGATGCTGAATTACCGGGCTGCTCATCCACCCGCAGCGCAGGTAACGCTGGGCGATATTTTGAGCGGCAGGCTGGATTCGCAGCTCGCTGATCTCGTGCGCGATCGGCTAGTGCTGATTGGCACGGTTGCCCCTAGCTTCAAAGACTATTTTCTAACGCCTTACAGCCAGTCTGACCCGATGCAGAAAATGCCTGGTGTGGTAGTTCAAACCCAAATGACCAGCCAGATTCTGAGTGCCGTCCTCGATCAACGTCCGCTGCTAGGGAGCTTACCCAGCTGGGGGGTTGCCCTCTGGATCTGGGGCTGGGCTGGGCTGGGAGCAGGGTTGATCTATTGGCGGTCACCCTGGGTGGGGCTTGCAGGCGCAGCGGCAATTGTGACAATAGGCGGCATGACAATAGGCGGCATTAGCTATGGCTGTTTACTCCAAGGTGTTTGGCTGCCTGCTGTTCCGGCAGCGTTCGGGTTCGTTGTTGCTTATAGTTCAGGGCTTTTTTACAAATTATGGATACCCAAATGGCAATCAAACCGTTCAACTTGACTCAAACGCGGTTTATAAGCTGCGGCTTCTCGGCTCACACTAGGCTAATTCACGCCAGCTTTCTGAGCCTGCTCTGGCTAGGATTGCCGCTGGCTGGCTGGGGGGCAACGCCCAGTCGCACGACTGGGCAATCTGACAATCCGCCCCAGCCTACACAGGCTAGCCCAGAATTCTCAGATGTGGGCAGGCCGCGCCGCAGGCAGGGAGGCGGCAGTCGTGGCTCTTGTCTAATTGCTGATAAGCCACCGCTGACCGCGCTCGTCCCCAACAGCGGCACAGGCTTGACGCTGGCGCAGTCGCCGAGCTTCTGGTTCTATTTGCCCTACGATCTGAGCGAGCACCATTCAGTTGAGTTTGTGCTCAAAGATAGCCAGGATAATTTGGTACATCGCAAAACGATCGACGGCGAGCAAACCGCCTCCGGAATTTTGAATTTCCGCTTGCCGCCATCAGTCATACTAGAAGCAAACCAAAGCTATGAATGGTATCTGCTCGTGCAGTGTGATGCTGTAAATCCAGAGCGATTTGTGTTTGTGAATGGTGCAATCCAGCGGTTGGAACGTCCTGAGCTTCAGCAGCAGCTCGCGGGGCTATCTCCTGAAGCTCAGGCAACTCTCTACAGGGCTGAGAACTTCTGGTATGACGCGCTCGATACGGTTGCTGTTCAGTTTCAGAATGCGCCTAGAGATAGCAAAAGCCGTAGAGAGTGGCAGGCGATTCTTCAATCAATTGGCCTAGTCGATCTAGAGTCACAGCCCCTTGTTTCTTGCTGTACAGCAGAGTAGAGCCGTTAGTAGAGCCGTTAGTAGAATCATTGCTAAAATCACGAATAGCAGCAGATGTATAGCCCTAGACTCTACCAGATTAGCTATCAGATTAGCAGTAAGATTGGAGTTTTGAAGCGATGAGACTCTTGCTGGAGCGATTCTTACCGGAATCAGTGAAGCAAGGCTGGCAGCAAATTAGTGTCAGGCTAAATTTGTCGGAGACTCGCACACAAATTTTACTCTGCTATCTCGGTTTGATGCTGCTGTTCGTTGGCGCTTCTATGCCAATGATTTATCGAACACTGTTTCAAAATATTGAGCAACGCTTACAAGCTGATCTGATTGATGAAGTGCAGGAATTCTTAGAAGCACTAGATAGTGCCTCTCCGCAGACTCAGCTGGATCTAGAAGATCTAGCCAATCAATATTTGGATGATGAGCTAGTTGATCCAGGACAATATTTCATCTTTATTGTAGATGGGCAGTTTTACAGCAGCAGTCCGGCTGAGTTGCCCGCCTCAATACAGAATGGTTCACCGCTGATGGAGAAGTGGCGGAGCCTCAGTCAAATGGCGCAGAGTCAGCAGACAGTTGCCGATCCAAACCTGGGAACGGTGATCTACAGGGTTGAGCCAATTTTTTTGGGAAATCAGATGGGTGGGGCCTTTGTTGCAGTTCACACCACAGGCAGCGCTCAGCAGCAGGTTAGACAGATCGTGCAGTCGGTTTTATGGGTCATGCTGCTGCTGCTGGTGATTGCCGCCGGACTCGCCTGGCTAATCTCAGGCCGAATTTTGCAGCCGCTGCGCTCAATGATGGAAACTGCCCGCAGCATCAGCGAGGCAAATTTGTCAAAGCGAATTGCGGTGAGAGGTCAGGGCGAGTTGGCGCAGGTTGCCAGTACATTTAATGAGATGATGGATCGGCTTCAGGCCTCCTTTTTGAGTCAGCAAAATTTTATCAACGATGCTAGCCACGAATTGCGAACCCCGATCACGATCATTCAGGGACATCTTGAGCTAATGTCAGATGATCCAGAGGAGCAGCAGGAAGTAATCGCAATAGTGAACGACGAGCTGAACCGGATGAATCGTTTTGTAAACGATTTACTGACGTTGGCTAAGGCTGGTCGCCCCGACTTTATGCAGCCTGAGTGGATTGAGCTAGAGTCTTTTACAGAGGAGCTTTACCAAAAGGCGCGGGTCATTGCTGACTGCGACTGTGCACTAGATGCAGCCGCAACGGGCAATTTTCAGCTTGACCGCCAGCGCTTTACCCAAGCCGTTTTGAACCTCGTTGAAAACGCCAATCAGTATACGCCTGCAACTGGCCTCATCGCTATCGGCTCTTCTAAAAGCCGCAAAAATATTCGCCTTTGGGTACGCGATACGGGCAAGGGCATTTCTGCTGCCGATCAAAAACGCATCTTTGAGCGATTTGCCAGGGGAACTACAGCTCAACGTCGCTCAGAAGGAGCTGGACTAGGACTATCTATTGTCAGAGCAATCGCTGCCGCTGCCGGCGGGAGAATTGAGGTGAAAAGCAAGCTGGGCGAAGGCTCAACATTTACGCTGATCTTGCCGATCCCGAAGCAGCAGCGAGCGAAGCGCGGACAGCAAGATCAGCAGGGCGAAAGGTCAGCTCAATTGCTGTAGCGTTTTATCTTCAATCTCCCGTATGTCAGCCTAAGTAAGCGGTGTTCATGCCAATTACCTCGTCACGCTCATCCAGCAGCAGCCAGTTGCTAGTTCGTTCCGCTCTCCTGAAAAGCTCGAAGAGGGAGTTGAACTAGCCCTTAAAAGAACTTGTCTAAAGACGCGACGCGATTAATCTCATAGCAAATCGCATGGTGAGAGAGGCGGATCTCCTGTCCGGCTACCACCACACTACAGAGCAGCAGACAAGTGCCAGAAAGGAAGCAAATTAGAGCCAGCGTGGCCGTCGTATCGACTTTTGTAGCAACCGACAGGGCAATTGCAAACATGCTGACCAGAAAGATGGCAATGGCGCTGTAGATTAACAGCACAGCCTTTTGGAGCAAGTGGTGGCGATGCTTCAGCAGTGGGATTTGGCGATCGACCTCTTGCAGGCGCTCTACTGTAAAAGCGTCGTTCATGTTACCTTTGTGCAGCAGATCTAGGCGTTCATTGGCGAGCGAGCGAATGCGCTGCCCGATATACATAAATCGTCCTAAAACGCCGCCCTGAACAATTGCACAGGCCGTGACAAGAACAACGGGTGCAATGATAAATTGAATAGTTTGAATAACATCAGAAATACTCATGTTGAACGCTGCTAAAGATCGAGGACTACTCTGGGAGTCTTGGGCTGAGAGATGCAGATTAAGACAGCGCCTGCATCTGGTTCACCAATTGGCGGCGTTTCGTATTCAACTTCGCCTTCCTGTAAATTACACATACAGGTGAGGCAAATCCCCTGACGGCAGCTATGTTCAGGATTGAGATCGTTGGCTTCTGCAAATTCTAAAATTGTGCCGTCACCGGGCTGCCAGTTTAGCGTTCTGCCTGATTTGGCGAAGACGATTTCTGCGCCTGTGCCGTTTTGAGGTGCAGGCTGAGCGTCTGCCTTTACAGCAGTCTTGGCACCCCCAAACGACTCAAAGAAAACCTGCTCGTCGGGGACTCCTGCTGCTCTGAGGCCATCCCGCAACGACTGCAAGAAAGCTGGCGAACCGCAAAGAAAATATTCGGCGGCGGTGCCAGATTGAGATACTTCTGCAATAGTCTGCTGGACTAACTCCGCATCTACATAGCCTATACTCTGGTAATAACCCGCATCTTCGGGCTTGGGACGGCTGTAGCGGAAATGAACGCGCAGATTCGGGTTCTGCCCAGCAATGGCTGAGACTTCATCTCGAAACGCATGAAAAGCACCGTCTCTAGCGCCGTGCAAAAACCAAATTGGTCGATTGGAATTACCGCGACTGCAAGCTTTAGCCATGCTGATCATTGGCGTAATCCCCACCCCGTTGCTGATTAGCACCGCAGGCAAAGCTTTCTGCGGGTCAATAAAGAACTTGCCGCTAGGAGGCTTCGCTGGAATAATCGAGCCTGCTTGAACAGAGTCATGCATGAAGTTGGAGGCCACACCGGGCGGCACGTCGAGTCCGGCGGGCATCGGCTCTCGCTTAATCGACAGTCGATAGTGCTGGTCGGTGTGGTCGGAGGTGTAGTCAGAGAGTGAATAGGTGCGGATAATCGGCTTGGGCTGTCCAGGAATTTCTAGCTTAATCGTTAAGAACTGACCGGGTAAGAAACTAGGAATTGCTTTGCCATCTTCGGGCGCAAGATAAAAAGACGTTATCTCTTCACTTTCTTTCACCTTGCGAACCACCACAAAATTGCGCCAATCTTTCCAGACGGTCTCTGCCTCTGTCTGCCGCTGCGGTGGAATTGGTTTGCCTGTACCGCCGAGCGCCAGCCCCGCCAACGCTCCGCCACCCGCCGCAATTAAGGCTGCATAGACCGCAGTTTTATAGGCTGATTCTGATTTGGCTGGGGTGACTCCCAGTGCAATCGCCGCGCCGCAGGTGACAATCGAGCCTGCTGCTGCTGCTGCCACAATCATCCGGGAAATTGGGGATTGAATTTGCTTCAGGTCTTCAAGCATGGTTGGATTCTCTTGTAGGGCGTGGGTAGGGCGTGGGTGTTCTTAGGCGTAATCTTAAAAGTGACAAATGAGTTTTGGCTGAGATTTATCCCAAAGTTGTCTAATTTAATCTGATTTAATCAGAACCTGATCGCAATCATGATCAGCTCACTGGCTCACTGGCTTACTGGTTCACTGGCTCACTGAAGGCGCCGAGACATCGCCCAACTGCCGCGCCGCAAGCTGGCTGAACAGTCCGGGCTGCGCCACCAGCTCCTCAAATCGCCCCTGCTGCGTTACCTGCCCCGCCTCGATCACGTAGATCCGGTCTGCGCTGCGAATGGTGCTGAGCCGATGGGCAATTACGATTCGGGTCACGCCCAGTCGATCTAGACTGTCGGTGACAATCGCCTGCGTCCGGTTATCGAGAGCGCTCGTCGCTTCGTCAAACAGCAGCAGCTGCGGCTTCAGCGCCAGCGCCCGCGCAATCATGAGCCGCTGCCGCTGCCCGCCCGAAAAGTTAGTGCCGCCCTCGCTAATAAACGTATGCATCCCCATCGGCAGCGCGTGAATATCGTCAGCCAAACCCGCCATCTCGGCAGCAGCCCAGGCATCCGTCATCGAGATCAGAGCGTTCCCCGAAATGTTTTCAAACAGCGTTCCAGCATTCATCCGGCTATTTTGCAGCACTACCCCCAACTGTCGCCGCACGGCGGTAATCTCCAGCCCGCATAAATCCTGTCCGTCGTAGTAAATCGTGCCCTCAGCCGGACTGTCAAAGCCCAGCAGGAGCCGCAGCAGCGTAGACTTCCCGGAACCAGACGGCCCGACAATTGCCACAAACTCACCCGGATCAGCCCGCAAACTCACTTGATCCAGCGTCAGCGGCCCGTCGCTGCGGTAGCGAAACGTCACCCGATCGACCACCACCTGACCTCTGAGCCTGCCCGGATTTGATTTGTCAGGATCGACTTCCGGTTCAGCTGCCAAAATCGGCTGGGATCGCTGCCAGAGCGTGACGACTTCCAGCAGATTGATCAGCGTATTGCTGAGGCTGGTGACACCGCTGATAAAAATTCCGAAGGCAGCGCTAAAGGCCAGAAACGCCCCCGTCGAGAGGCCATTGCCGCTTTGCATCAGCTGCACCAGCAGCCAGAACAGCAGCAGCGCCGTCAGCGTCGGCATCACGGTATTAAAAATTGTGACGCTGTTTTCGATGTACTGCGTACTCAAGTCCAGCTTCAGCCGCGTCGTATATTTTTTGCCCCAAGTGGCGAAAGCCCGCTCCTCAGCTCCGGCCAGCCTCAGCTTTGGCACCGCCCCCAAAAGCTGCACCAGCAGGCCAAAAATCTCGCCTTCTATCTCCAGCAGGGGGCGGGTTTTACGCAGCAGCAATGCCCCGGAAATCACGGTGAACATGATCGTAATCAGCGCTACGGGCAGCGCCACCAAGGCAAGCTGTGGGCTATAGCTCAGCATCAGGGCAAAGCTAATCAGCGCAAACAGACTGCTGAGAAGGGTTTGAATCGTGGAACCCGTCAGCTTGCGGTAGATTTTGCTGATGCCCGACACGCGCGACTCCAAATCGCCAATCGCATAGTCGCGAAAAAAGGTGGGCTTGAGCTGAAGCAGTCGATCCCAGACTGCGGCCTGGAGCGCGGCTTCAGAAATCGTGTTCAGCCGAATCGCCGCCATCCCCTGAATCAGCTCTAGTCCAGCCGATCCCAGCGCCCCAAACAGCAGCCCCAGACTCACCTGCCAAAGCAGCGCCTGATCGCCGACTGGCAAAGCCGCATCGATAATCAGGCCGGTTGCCAGCGGAAACAGCAGGCTCACCAGCGTCACGCCAATCCCCATCAGCCCGAACACCAACAGATCTTTGCGTCGTCCGCGCAGGGTGAACTGCATGATGTCCCAGGCTTTCAGCGCCCGATGCGGCAGCGCCCGATAAAACATGAAGGCGCGCGGTTCGAGAGTAGCCGCCACCGCAGCCGTCACCACCTGCCGCTGCGGACGACTTGGGTCGTACAGCTCGTAATGGTCACCCGCCATTGGCAGCAGCGCCACCGGACTGCGGCTCTCGCGGCGGTAGGCAATCAGCGCCCCGCAGTCCTGCTGCCACCAGCCTTGCCGCAACAGCACCCGCCGCAGCCGCAACCGCGAGGCTCGGCCAATTGCCTCCAGGGGATCGCGCATCGCCACGCCCTGATCAGACTCGACGGGCGGCTGAATCGTCACGCCCAGCGCCTGACCGACTGCCCCAGCGACGCTGAGTAGAGCGCTCAAGTCCCCTGCTGGCTGCACCGGGATTGGCTTCAGCACCGAGGCCAGATTGTAGAGCGTCTGCTGCATCGCCTGCCGATTCTGCTGCTGCCGCTGCTGAAACTGCCGTTGGGCAACCTGCTCTGCCTGGGTTTGCAGGATGGCCAGAGATTGCAGCAGCCAGTGATGCAGCGTCGTCATCCCCTGCTGAATCTGCTGGGCATTGAGCGACTCGGTGGGCTGAGTCTGGAGTTCGACGGCACTGCTGGTGGCGAGCCAGCTTCCGGCCAGCGGCAGAATTCCGGTTGCGGGGGTGAGCCGCAGCGAGTCTAGCCCTAGCCAGGCCGCCTCGCCCTGCTGAAGCTGCACCCAGAGAACCTGATTACGGGGCGGCTGCAAAATCTGCCCCTGCATCAGCGATAAAAACGGCGCAATTTCCGGGCTGCGCGTCGGTTCGGGCTGGGGCAGGCCGTCAATTTGGCTCAGATGCAGCAGCCAGGATTCGACCAGTCGGCCAAGCTCAGCCTGAGGCAAGGCGGTCAACGGCTCCTGAGTCACCTCAGCTGGCTCAATCGGCACGGCCAGCAGCCCAGACTCAAGCCCAGACTCAAGCCCAGACTCAGCCGCATCGCTGCCAAACAGCGCCTCGCCGCTCGCGCAGCTAAACAGGTAGTGCCGCTCCCCTTCGGGTTGACCTGAAGCCAACGACACCGCAAAAACTGCGACAGAGCCGGCTTGAATTCGATAGATTCGATCCGGCTGATTCAGCAGCAAAGGTGCATTTGCCCGCAGCAACTGCGTTTTCTCCATAGGACGTTTTTTCTCAGGTAATTCTGATGAATTGGGATCAGTTCAAGTCTTTAGGGGATCATCAAAACAATTCGGCAGAATGATTGATTTAGATCAATTCTGTTTCATCAGCCAATTACTGTTTCATCAGCCAATTATCTGGATTGCGATTAAATCTATCAAATGAGAGTGAGCGCTGTAAATGATTTAGTTTTACCCAAGGCTGATTTTAGATGGTTTAAGGAGTTCTCTTCTGAAAATCTGGAAAAATAAAATGATTTTCTCAATATTTATTCATACTTTACTCAGCGGAATCTAATTAAAGGACTGTACTTTGATAAGTATCAAGTTCTAAGAGATATCCCAGCTAGGTGAGTTAGGCAGCCCTCTCAACTATCTTTGGAAAAATCGCGATTGATCCGCTATAGTTCAAGTAGGCTGGCATTACGTCAGTGTTAGGTAACGGTATTAGGTTACGCTTAGCCCCCTCTGCTTCGTACTGCTCAACTGTCCAAATTGAATAATTGTTCAACTGGATGATTGTTCAAACCGGACGAGCTAGCTAGGCAAGCTTAGATCTTGAAGAACGATGTTGTAAACAGCTTTGCAAGTTATCTTGTGAATAATTTGGAGGATTCCATGTCTACAGAAAAAGAAGAGCTGAATCAAGACGAACTGACGACTGTAGCGGGCGGTGAAGATGGCGGTCAGTATTCTAAGAAGAATCTGGGTCTGAGCGCTGACGAGCTGAGCACCGACGAAGCGGCCACGATAGCGGGCGGTGAAGATGGCGGTCAGTATTCCAAGCGGGCTGAAGAACTCAGCGCTGATGACCTGTCAAACGTGGCAGGCGGTGCAGATGGCGGTCAGTATTACCGCAAGCCTTCCAACGAAGAGTAACGAGTCTAACGTTCCTTTTCTAATTCATCTAGTTTAAGTGTTTTGCCGTCATGCAGCCGTATGACGGCATTATTTTATGTTTACGCAGCTTGCACCTTCCATATCTAGCCAGCTTCGCTGCTGATTAAATGAGTATAGGGGCCATCTGCCTCCCAGAGCGTCTCATGCGTTCCCCGCTGCACCACCTTGCCTCGCTCCAGGACAATAATTTCGTCACAGTCGCGGATGGTGCTGAGCCGATGCGCCACAATCAGGCAGGTGCAGCCCCGCCGCCGCAGGTTTTGGTCAATGATTTTCTCGGTTTCCGAGTCCAGCGCGCTCGTCGCCTCATCCATAATCAGAATCGAAGGCTGATTGACCAAGGCTCTAGCAATCTCCAGCCGCTGCCGCTGTCCGCCGCTGAGGTTGGCTGCACCTTCGCTCAGTTCAGCGCTGTAGCCGCCCGGAATCGACAGCACCACCTCGTGAATCGCCGCATCCTCGCAGGCTTTTTGCAGGGCGCTCTCAGCTACAGTCGCATCCCAGAGCGTCAGGTTATGGCGAATTGTATCTGCAAATAGCAAAATATCTTGGTCAACCACCGCAATCGAATCCGTCAGCACCGAGCGGGGAATTTGGGCACGAGCAACGCCATCTAGCCGCACTTCGCCCTGCCAAGGTTCATAGAGTCCTGAAACGATCCGGGCAATGGTGGATTTGCCAGAACCACTGCCGCCAATCAGCGCCACCCGCTGTCCGGGGCGAATCGACAGGCTAAAGTCTTGAATCAAAGGCGCACTGCCCCGGCTATAGCCAAACGAGATCCGCTCTAGCTCGACATAGCCCTGCAAGCGATGGCCAGTAAAGCTCTGGCCAGTAAAGCCCTGGCCAGTAAAGCTCAGCTGCGGCTCTGCGCTCGTAGGCGCGCCTGCTGCCAGCTTCGGGGTCAGTGTTGGATCAGCCGCATTGTCCAGCACATCGTCCAGCCGGGTCAGATTGCCTGATAGATCCTGCAAGGTTTTGCCAAACTTAACCAGGTTGTTAATGGGTGTAAGAAAGCTACGGGTCAAAAGCTGAAACGCCAGCAGCATGCCGATGGTCATCTGGCCCTGCAAAATCTGCCAGCCACCCACGCCCAGCAACGCCACCATGCTCAGCGTGGAGAGCAGCGAGGGCAATACGCCAATCCGCTGCGACACCAGCGCCAGCTCAGATCGGGCGTTGGTCGCCTTGGTGTAAAACCCAGCCCAGCGGGCAAAAAAGTCAGACTCTAGCCCCGATGCCTTCAGGGTTTCGATGCTTTGCAGTCCAGCAATTGCTACGCCGTCCACCTTGCCAAAATCGCGCGAGATGCGGCTGTTGACATCAATCCGCCGCTGCGCCACCCATTGCAGCACTGCCACGTTGAGCAGGGCGAAGCAGACGACAATCCCCGTTAGCAGCGGGCTGTATTGCAGCATCAGCAGCGCATAAAATCCGACCAAAACTGCGCTAATAATCGTCGTTGTCACCTCTCCCGACAGCACCTCCGCCACCTGGTCATTCAGGCTGACCCGACTGCTGATCTCGCCGGGAAACCGCTGGGCGTAAAACCCGGCAGGCAGCCGCAGCACATGCCAGACGAACTGACTCGCCAGACTCACCGACAGCTTCATCCGCAGCTTGCGGAGTGCCTGAAGCTGCCAAGCCGTCAGCAGCCCTTGCAGCCCCACCGCCAGTAAAATCGCCAGCAGCAGCCCCGGAAACCAGCCCAACTGCTGCCGCACCAGCACCTGATCGACAAACAGCTGGCTAAAAATCGGCAGCGCCAAGTTCGGGATCACCAGCAGAAACCCTGCCGCGATGCAGTAGATCAAGGCTGGATAGGACTGCCGCAGCCGCAGCCGCAGTGACCCCACCACGCTTTTTTTGCGTCCGCCGCGCTGAAACTGCTCACCCGGCTCAATCTTCAGCACCACGCCGGTGTAGCTCTGGTCAAATTCTTCCATCGCAATCGAGCGCCGACCGCTGGCCGGGTCGTTGAGATAGACCAGGCTGTAATCGGCATTGAAGCCCTCGACCACCAAAAAATGTTCAAAGCGCCAGAAGACAATGTAGGGCGGCGGCAGCTCTAGCAGGCGCTCCAGCGTTTTTTTGTAGCCCTTGGCAATCATGCCGTAGTTTTGGGCAGCCAGAATAATATTGGCGGCTGAGCTGCCCTCCCGTGAAACCCCACAGGCTTGCCGCAGTTCTGCCAGCGGCACAATCCGGCCATAGTAGCCGAGGATGATCCCCAGGGCTGCTGCGCCGCATTCTACCGCCTCAATTTGCAGCAAAACTGGCGTTCTGACCCGAATTGCTTTGGCTCGCGTCTCTGAGGGCGACTTTTCTGAGGGAGCCTTTGGCGCAGATTGCGGCGCAGATCTTCCCAGTCCCCACCAACGTTCTGTCAAAATATTCATCGTATCTTTTCTATACTAGGTTCAGCATTCAGCATTCAGCATTCAGCATTCAGCATTCAGCATTCAGCATTTACGACTGTTGGCGCTGCAAGAACGGAAACACATAGCTAATCGGCGAACGGCGCTGCAATACGACCTGAGCGTGAGTGGGGGTTTGGTTGGAGAGGGGCTGCTGTGGCCCGGTTGACATCGACCACTGGTAGCCCGTCGAGTTGGCTGGGTTTGGCTCTAGCTCAGCGGTCACTTCCACAGAAGCAGGCGCATAGACTAGCTCTGCTAGCTCAGGCGTACCAATCCGCTGCGCGACAGACTGCTCGGTGACGGCAGTGGGGGAAATGGCGGTTACGGTGGCATTGAGTCCGCCGTAAGCCTGCACATTCACCGTATCGGGCACCACTAAAATCTTGTCGCCGGGCTGGATCTGCTTGCCCTGGGCAATTGGAAAATAGCTCAGACTCACCACGGGCTGTCCATCGCCTTCCGTAAGCAGTACTCCCCTAGCTTCTACCGACATGGGAATCCTGCCGACTATGCTCCAAATTAACGCGCCCGTGAGCAACAGCCCAACTGAGGCCAGCGGCAGCCAGTCTTTGAGGCTCGTCACCTGCATCAGCTGGTCGAGCTGCTCAACTGAGGAAGCTTGCTCTAGCGCCTCTGGACGAAAAATCTGGCTGGGTTGCTGAGCGGGTTTATTAGGGGGTTGATTAGCCATAGTGACTCTAAATGATCAACGTTACGAGATAATCTCAGATAATCTCAGGTAAGGTTTTCAGATGCGCGACTCAATTCTGCCCTACACCTTAACATCACACCTTGACATCTAGCTGTTTCAGCAGCCAGTTAAACTTAGCGCGCGCCACCGACATCTGCTGAAGCACCTCGACTCCCAGCGCCTCACTCTCATTGCGCATCTGACTCATGGTAGGCGCAGAGATCCGCTCGGTTCGCAGGCGCAGCAGAATTCGCTGGGTGCGGTCGGCGGTGACACTAGCTAGGGCGCGGTACAGGCGGGAGGCAAAACCCGGATCTGCTTGGAGCTGGGTATTCAGCTGCGATAGCGGCACGGCAAGCAGCAGTGAATCAACTGTCGCCTCTATAGCGTAAGGATTAGTGCCCAGCCCCAGCATCTGCGTGACTCCCAAGATTTCACCGGGCTGTAGTTCGGCCACGCAGTCTGCGGCGGTGGATTCAACGGCTCCAAACGCCAGCGACAGCGCCTGACGCTGCTGATTGCAGACGAGCATCGCCAAACTGCCCTTCAGCAAAATATAGAGTGCATCGAGCGGCTTGCCTTCCGGAATGCGCCAACCCGGCTCGACTCGCTGCACTTGCCCTCGACTGCAAAACCAGCAAAGATCGCCATCCTGTAGGCAGCTAAAGGTGGAGAGCATCCCTTTTTCAAACAGAGACTGTATCACTAAGCTGCGGGGCGAGCGCTGGATAATTTCTTGCTGGCGGTGAGCCAACAGCAGCGCCATTGCCCGGAAGAACCGAGCGCTGAAGGCTTCGTCTTTTTGCAGCTTGTCGAGCATGACCGACTGCGGGATGGCTAGGAGCAGGCTGGCTTCTTTGGCCTGCACAGTTACGGGGAAGCTGTAGCTGTTGAACAGAAAAAAGCTGCCCAGAATATCGCCGCTGGAGAGCACCGACAGCTCCTGCATCTCTTCTGCACCGGGCAGCAGCAGCGCCAGAGCGCCTTCTAGAATTAAATACATGTCATAGTCTGTGGCTTCTGCTTCCAGCACGGTTGCGCCTGCTGCAAAAATTCGCCTCTGCCCTGCGGTTGCCATCCAGTCGATATCGCTTCGGGTCAGCTCTCTCAACAGAATCTCTGTCATGACATACCTTGCCTGATTCAGGCTTTACTCAATAGGGACAGGTTGATTATGAACTACTCGAAATCAGTGTATCAGGAACAAAGCAATTGCTACAGCATCGTCGCAGATTTGTCACAATTAGCCCAGAAATATCAGCCCAGAACTTGATGCAAATCAAGTAGTCGAAATGCGGTCTGTACGGAATGACTGCGTTAGCGACGACGTTAAACATGTCATTATTCTACCTCTTACAAGAGTCTACACCTCTAATTTCTCTATTTTTTCCCAGTTTTTCCGCTCTCCTGTTATTCCAGATCACAGCTTGCGTTGTTTTAGGCGAACTTACCCAGGAAAATTTGGCCAACTTTTAGAGAGCACTCATGCTCTTCTCATTTAGCGAGTTAAAGTCTGTGTCAGTATTTTGTCAGTCTGCGACCTGCTGCTAGAACTTCCCCGAATTGAGAGGTTCTACGGACAAGCTCCTACAGTGCTGAACAGAGGTATATTCATGATTCATCTAGGTTACCGTTCGTCAATCCTGCGACGTTGGAGCATGTCGCTGCCTCGACTTGCCACTTTCGTCATCTTCGGAACTGTGGCATTCTCAGGGCTAGTGGTGGCCGCATGGTTTGCTAGACAGGGAACCATTAGCACCATTTTCCAGCAGCTTAATCAGCTTCAGGAAAGCCCGCCGATGTGGATTGAAGCCCCAATGCAGGTTGGACAGTATCTGCTAGTTTGGACGGTGGCGCTGATGCTGGGGCTGATCGCAATCACAAAAGTCTCGCCGCGACCCCGCGCCTGGTCTAGAACGCTAGTCGTCGGGATGCTGTTAATTCTCACCCTGCGCTATTTGCTCTGGCGCTCGCTCTCAACATTAAACCTGAGCACGCCGCTGAATGGTGTGTTTAGCCTGGGCTTATTTTTGATGGAGCTGCTGCTGCTCAGCGGTGGGATTATTCAGCTCTGCTTGCTGTTGCGCGCCAACGACCGCCGACCGGAGGCCGACCGCCTTGCCAACGACGTGCTGAGCGGCAGCTTTCGGCCCACTGTCGATATTCTAATTCCGACTTACAACGAGCCAATTTTCATTCTGCGACGCACGATTATCGGCTGTCAGGCGTTGGACTATGCGGCAAAGCAGATTTTTCTCCTGGATGACACCCGGCGACCTGAAGTGGAGGCACTCGCCGCCGAGCTAGGCTGTGAGTATCGCACTCGCCCTGACAACCGCCATGCCAAAGCCGGAAACTTAAACCACGCGATTGGCCAAACCAGCGGTGAGCTGATCGTGATCTTTGACGCTGACTTCGTGCCGACGCGAAACTTCCTGACGCGCACGGTGGGCTTTTTCCAAGATCCGCAAGTAGCCTTACTCCAAACCCCGCAGTCGTTTTACAATCCTGACCCAATCGCCCGCAATCTCGGCTTAGAAAATACGTTGACTCCCGACGAGGAGGTGTTCTATCGGCAAATTCAGCCGATTCGGGACGGGGTAGGCGGCGTGATCTGCGCGGGCACGTCGTTTGTGGTGCGTCGTTCAGCATTGACCGCAGCAGGCTGCTTTGTCACCGAATCGCTGAGCGAGGACTACTTTACAGGCATTCGGCTGGCAGCCAAAGGCTATCGCGTCCTCTATCTGAACGAAAAGCTGAGCGCGGGGCTAGCGGCTGACAACATTGCGGTTCAGGCACTTCAACGGACGCGCTGGGCACAGGGCACGCTGCAAGCTTTTTTTATTAAATCAAATCCGCTGACGATTCCCGGCTTGAATCTGCTGCAACGGCTGGCGCATTTGGAAGGTCTGCTACATTGGTTTACGAGCTTAGCTCGCGTCGGCCTCTTGTTTATGCCGCTGGCCTATGCGTTTCTGCATGTGATTCCAATTCGAGCAACGGGTGAAGAGATCCTGTATTTCTTTATTCCTTTTTATCTCGCTCAGATCACAACATTCGCCTGGTTAAATTCGCACTCTCGTTCAGCCGTGCTGTCTGACATCTATTCTCTGGTCTTGGCATTTCCGCTGGCTGTGACGGTGATTAAAGTCATGCTCAATCCATTTGGCAAAGGTTTTAAGGTGACACCTAAAGGCGGAGTAAGCGACCACTTTTCGTTTAACTGGCAGCTCGCGTTTCCGCTAATTGCCATGTTTATGGTCACTGCGATTAGCCTCTGGACAAATTTGGGCACCTATCTGATGATGGGAACTTGGCAAGTCAGTATGCCTGTGGAGCTTGCAGAGCAGCTGAAGGGAATTGGGTTAGGCTGGCTCTGGAGTGCCTACAACCTGCTGATGCTGAGCATCGCCCTGTTAATTTTGGTTGATGTGCCTCGCAGTAGCCCTTACGAATGGTACAACTTACGACGGGTAGCGCGGCTTCAGGTGGGCAGCCAAACGCTCTGGGGATTTACCACAGCCATTTCGGAAGAAGGCGTAGAAATTAGCTTGACTCAATCTGACGCACTAGCAATCGATGAAATTGATCACGACTTAGCTCAAGTAGAGCTAATGGAAGAGAGACTGCTGCTGCAAGGCGGAGTCACACAGATTGATCAAACCGGTGAATTTCCAACTGTACGGCTGCTATTTGAATCGCTAAGTCTTGATCAACAGCGCTGCTTAGTCGAGCTGCTCTATTGCCGTCCGGGGCAGTGGAAGAGCCGCTGTTCTCCGGGAGAATTTGAGTCTTTAGGATTATTGCTCAAAATTTTGCTGAAGCCGCAGTTTTTATCTAGTCACTCAACCCAACTCAGAACAGTTTCCGTTGGCCAGCGATAGGGACAAACGAGATCGCTGTAAAGAATCCGCCAAACCTGACTTGAGTCAAAGACAAAATCGGGGCTAGCCCTGTATGCTCGCTTATGCTCGCTGAGGCCACAGAACCTCCCCTAACAGTACGGTCAATTTCAATCGTCCGCCGCCGATCCAGCCAGGATTACTAAACTTCTACTAATAAAGTCTGCCACTGGAGCTAATATGAAGAAACTGCAAGGAAAAATTGCGCTGGTTACGGGCAGCAGTCAGGGCATTGGCCAAGCAATTGCGATTCGGCTAGCACAGGAGGGCGCAAATGTGGTGATCAACTACCGCTCTCATCCAGAAGGGGCAGAGGAAACCCTGGCCAAAGTCAAGGCGGCGGGCGGTGAGTGTTATATGACGGACGGGTTCACGATTCAGGCGGATACGGGCTTGGTGGCGGACGTGCAGCGGATGGTAAGCGATAGCGTCGCGCATTTTGGCAAACTGGATATTTTGGTGAACAATGCTGGAATCGAAAAGAACGCTGATTTTTGGGACGTGACTGAAGCCGATTACGATGCGGTGATGAACGTCAACCTGAAGGGCGTATTTTTTGCGACTCAAGCCTTTGCCAAGCACGTAATGGTAACTCAACAGCCTGGTAAAGTGATCAACATCAGCTCGGTACATGAGGATCTGCCCTTCCCACATTTTGCGGCCTACTGCGCTAGTAAAGGCGGTTTAAAAATGCTCACCCGTAATTTATCAGTTGAGCTAGCTCCTTGGGGGATCACGATCAACAACGTCGCTCCGGGCGCAATTGAAACGCCGATTAATACTAAGCTGCTCAACAATCCAGAGCAGCTAGGGGCGCTGCTGAAGAACATTCCGCTGAAGCGCTTGGGAAAGCCCGCAGATGTGGCCTCAATGGTGGCGTTTTTGGCTTCTGCTGAGTCAGATTACGTGACAGGGACAACTTTCTTCGTGGATGGGGGACTGCTCTGGAACTATCAGGAGCAATAACCAGAGTATTTCATAGCGCAGACTTTATCGGCTGTTCAGTTAGCAATACCATAGCATGACTCCAGAAGAACTTCGATTGCAGCAAGATCGCGAACGAACCGCCTACTGGAAACGCTGGGGGCCATATCTCAGCGAGCGGCAATGGGGCACGGTGCGTGAAGACTATAGCCCTTACGGCTCGGCCTGGGACTATTTCTCGCATGATCAGGCACGCTCACGCAGCTATCGCTGGGGCGAAGACGGGATTGCGGGCATTTCTGACAGTCGGCAGCGGCTCTGTTTTGCAATTGCGCTCTGGAACGGCAACGATCCGATTCTCAAAGAGCGACTGTTTGGCTTGACTGGAACCGAAGGCAATCACGGCGAGGATGTCAAAGAATATTACTTTTACCTAGACAGTACGCCGACGCATTCCTATATGAAATGCCTGTACAAATATCCGCAGCAGGCGTTTCCTTACGGTGATCTGGTTGCAGAAAATCGCCGCAGAAGCCGCTCTGAACCAGAGTTTGAGTTGCTTGACACGGGTATATTTGCCGAGAATCGCTATTTTGATCTGTTTGTGGAATATGCCAAAGCGGCTCCCGAAGATATCTTGATTCAGGTGACGATTGCCAATCGAAGTTCGGAAGCCCACAGCCTGCATCTGCTGCCGACACTCTGGTTCCGCAACCTCTGGGCCTGGAATCCAGAAATAGAAAAGCCGTTTATGAAGCCTGTCAGCGACGCAGATTTCAGCGTAATTGAGGCCGTGCATCCGACATTGGGAACGCGCTGGCTCTACTGCGAGAGCGGCTCAGAGCTGCTGTTTACCGACAACGAAACCAACTACAAGCAGCTGTTTGGCAGCAGCAACGTCTCGCCTTACGCCAAAGACGGGATCAATGATTACGTGGTGCAGGGCGATCTAAGTAGCGTCAACCCCGACCGCATCGGCAGCAAATTTGCGGCTCGCTATTTGCTCTCCTTTGCAGCGGGAGAAACGAAAACAATTCGGCTGCGCTTGAGCGATTGCTCCAGTCTGGCCGATCCGGTTGGCGCAGAATTCACCCAGATTCTCCAGATGCGTCAGCAGGAGGCAGACGAATTTTATCGGCGGATTTGCCCGTTCCCAATGGCGGCAGAGGAACGCAGCATTCAGCGGCAGGCATTCGCAGGGCTGCTTTGGAGCAAGCAGTACTACAACTACGTTGTACAGGACTGGCTAAACGGTGATGCAGGACAGCCACCGCCACCATCTGAACGCAAGGCGGGACGCAATCGCGAATGGCAGAATCTATTTAGCGAGGATATTTTCTCGATGCCCGACAAGTGGGAATATCCCTGGTTTGCCGCCTGGGATCTGGCGTTTCACTTGATTCCGCTAGTGGCGGTTGACCCAGATTTTGCCAAGCTCCAGCTCGACCGCCTCACCCGCGAATGGTACATGCAGCCGAACGGTCAGCTACCCGCCTACGAATGGGCGTTTGGCGATGTCAACCCGCCCGTGCATGCCTGGGCAGCGATGCGGGTTTATCAAATTGAACAGAAGCTCTATGGCCGCGCTGACCGCCAGTTTTTGCAGCGGGTGTTCCATAAGCTATTGCTCAACTTTACCTGGTGGGTGAATCGCAAAGATATGGAAGGCAGAAATGTTTTTCAGGGCGGCTTTTTAGGGCTGGACAACATTGGTGTATTTGACCGCAGCAGCGAACTTCCGACTGGCGGCTATCTCAATCAGGCGGACGGCACGAGCTGGATGGGCATGTACTGCTTGAATATGCTGACGATTGCGCTGGAGCTGGCCAAAGCAGATGACTCCTATGAAGATATTGCCAGCAAGTTTTTCGAGCATTTTCTGTATATTGCGGATGCGATTGACGGAATTGGGGACGCTGAGATTTCGCTGTGGGACGAGGAGGACGGATTTTACTATGACGCGCTGCGTACGCCAAGCGGCCATCAGTCGCCGCTGAAGGTGCGCTCAATTGTGGGGCTGATTCCGCTGTTTGCGGTCACGGTGCTGGAGTTGGAAACGCTGGAGCAGTTCCCTGGTTTCAAAAAGCGGATGCAGTGGTTTATCCAGAACCGTCCAGACTTGAAAAACAACGTCGCCTGCATGGAAACGCCGGGAATGGGCGCGAGACGCCTGCTAGCGATTGTCTATAAGGCTAAGCTGCAGCGGATCTTGGAGCGAATGCTGGATGAAAACGAATTCTTGAGTCCGCACGGAATTCGCGGCATCTCTAAATATCATCAGGAGCATCCCTACGTGCTGCGCTGCGACGGCGGCAGCTACTACGTTCACTATGAGCCTGCCGAATCGACCACAGGACTGTTCGGCGGCAATTCCAACTGGCGTGGCCCAATCTGGTTTCCGATTAACTATCTGATTATCGAAGCGCTCTGGCAGTTCTACCGCTACTTTGGCGATGATTTTAAGGTCGAATGCCCAACAGGTTCGGGGCAGGAGATGACGCTGCGAGAAGTCGCCATCGAACTATCTCAGCGCTTAGTCACAATTTTTGAAGCAGATGCGGCAGGTCGTCGTCCGGTTTACGGTGACTTGGAGCTATTTCAGTCTGATCCGCACTGGCGCGACTACATTTTGTTTCACGAATATTTTCACGGCGACAGTGGAGCAGGTCTGGGAGCAAGTCATCAAACGGGATGGACAGGACTCGTCGCAACGCTGATTCTCCAAAATGTAGAACATCGAACATAGCCAGCAGAGCAACGAAACGATCACCGAACAGCACTACGATCTGATTATCCTTGGCACAGGTGCAGGGGGAGACGCATTAGCGTATCGGCTGACTTCCACGGGCAGAACCTGCTACGTATGCGCAATCATCTGGCAGCACGGTGGCCTAACTATGCAAAAGGCTATGCAACAGTGGGGTTGGTCAGGACAACTTCAAGCTTTGGCTTACAGGCAGGCTTATCTTGCCGCACTAGGTCGTTAACATAGGCGCTGATCATCGGATCAAGGGTGAGATTGTCTTCCTGCTGATATAAAAACAGCCGCCGACTCAGGGAATCCAGCCCTTCTAGTAGATGCTGCTGGCTGATGAATGATTGGGTATCCCGGCGGAATTGGGAGACTGAAACGGGCGCTTGATACAGCGCTAATCGATGACCTAATGCTTGTTCTAGAGGTGAAAGCCGCTCAAACTGTTGACTCAGCAGATCGCGCAGATCGCCAAACAGCAGCGGTGCAAAGTTGAGAGCTTGCAGATAATCAGCAATACAGCTATTGAAATACTGCTGGATACAGCCCACGACCGTTTTTAAGATCAGCGGATTGCCCTGATATCGCTCAATCAATTCCTGCCGCTCGCTCGCTGTGCCAATCAGCTGATGCTGGCCGAGCATCTGCTGACAGTCGGCTGTTGGTAAACCTCTGAGCGGAAGCGAGTGCATAAATCGCGCTGTGCCTGTTGTCACCACTCTGGGCTGTTCGCGGCTCGTGATTACCAAACAGCTCTGGTGCGGTGCGGCTGCAACAACTTGCAACAGCTGCCTGTAGGCTTCATAGCCCTGACGGTAATAGCCTGCATACTGCTGGCCGCCCAGAACTGAGTCAAAGTGATCCAACACCAATAGACAGCGATGATTCTGAAGCTGTTCAATCAGTAGCGTCATCAGTTCTTCAGTTTGAGCTGGCAGTTCAGTCAGCTGAGTCAATTGCAGAATGCCGCTCAGAACGGTTTGAATGTTGGGAGCATGCTGGAGAGACTTCCAGATCACGAACTCAAACTCAGGCTGAATCGCAGTGGCTAACAGGCTCGCTAGTGTCGTTTTTCCAACGCCTGCCATGCCCAAAACCTGTACAAGGCGACAATCTTCTGCCGTAATCGCCCGCTGAAGCTGAGCCAGTTCATCGACAAAGCCACATAAATTAAAGTCATGGACGGCTTCGCGCCAATCCTGTCGCTTGATCGAGGATGCGGCATGACATAACCCAGCATGAGCATAATCCTCCACCTGCAGCTGAAGCTGTAACACCTGGAAGACAAGCTGAATCGAACGTTTATCCACACCGTGCGCGCCACTGAGAATTTTGCGGACGGTGATTGGGTGAATGCCGTTGGGAGCATTGAGCTGGACTCGTTCTGCAATCGTGCGAGCGCTTTGTCGCAGTCGAGTTTGGGCTTCTAGCTGCTGAATTCGCTGCTGAAGTTTTTGCAACCCTGCGGTAGTCAGCACAAAGCCACGGTATCGCTGAGGACGAGCCTGTGCCATCGTGAAATTTCCTCCCATTTCTAACAGCTGTCGCTAGCATGACTGAGTCTGCTGAGAAGATCCTTAATTTGGAGCAAGATTATCGGCCAATTTTGATGACTCGCGCCAGTAGCGGGGTTACTCAAGTTCCAGAGCGACGCTTGCAGGAAACACAGCCCACGCTTTTGCTGAATGCTGAAGGGATGTGGTTGAGCCGCTGCCCAGACTACCAGCCAAGTCTCTGAGCATACCCCAACTCGCTAAGTTCAGCCCTAACATCATCGCTATCAGTGACAGGAAACAAACTGATTTGGTCGATGATGAGAGAGTCTAAAAAGCATGAAGAGTGCAGATGTACTCACACACCAAAAACTGAGTCGTGCGTCGGGTTTTGCTTGACGCACTTTATCTCAAGGCATCTTTTCTGGTTTACTTTTCTGGTTTAAGAGGTAGCTGAATGAAGTTCAATACGTTAGTTCTTAGTGTTACAGTGGCGGGTCTAATTGCCGTGGGAGCCTGTGCTCCTAAAGCCACATCTCCCGTCGCACAGGCTTCTGCATCACCAGAAACATCCCCCCAATTGCTCGCTCAGGCTCCAGCAGCTGATTCTACGGGTCTGACCATTGAGCAAAAGCTAGACCTGCTGGCTCAGCACAAAGGCAAGTTTGGCAGCGGAGATGCGATGCGTCGCTTCTTCTTTGGCGATCTAGAACCTCTGGGTGTACAGCCCGGTGGAGCTGGAATGGTCGTAAATCTATATAACAAAGCGAATGACGTTACGTTTGCCTACTGCTCCACGTTTGACGTAGTGGTCGCGCAGAAACCGGGTCGAGTCACCGCCTTTGATCCGGCTGAAGTGAAGTAGAAATGCACAGTCTGTGCCGCCACTATCCTGACTGTCTTGGCGGCAGCAGGCTTGAATAAGTGACGCTGGATCGGCTAGTAGCCTTGAGTTCCCAGGGTGCGGTCGAGATTCCAGGCGGCGCTGATTAAGGCTAGATGCGTGAACGCCTGCGGAAAGTTGCCCAGCGCTTCACCGCTTGACCCCATTTCTTCGGCGTACAGCCCTAAATGATTGGCATAGCCCAGCATTTGCTCAAAAATGAGGCGAGCTTCATCGAGCCGCGCCCGATCCACCTGCCCTGCCCGCGTCAGAGCTTCGACCAGCCAGAAGGTACACATATTAAACGTGCCTTCATTGCCGATTAACCCATCTGGCGATTCCTCAGCGTTGTACCGATAGACCAGACTGTTGGCGACCAAGCCGCCTTTGCCGGGAGAACGGTTGATCGCGTCCAGCGTTGCCAGCATTCGGGGATCGCTGGGTGAAACAAACAGCACTAGCGGCATAATCAGGCTGCTGGCATCCAGCGAATCGGTGTCGTAGTGCTGCACAAAAGCTTGGCGACTCTCACTCCAGCCCTTGTCCATAATCTCTTTGTAGATTTGATCGCGCACCTTCAGCCAGCGGTCGCGATCGGCTGGAAACGAACGTTTGTCCGCCAGCCGAATGCCGCGATCAACCGCCACCCAGCACATTAGCCGAGAGTAGACAAAGTTTTGCTGGCCGTTCCGCACCTCCCAAATACCTTCATCCTGCCGCTGCCAGTTGTCGCAGACCCAGTTGATTAGCCCTGCCAAATGCGTCCATAGCTCATAGGAGATCGGCTGCCCGTACTTATTGTAGAGATACACCGAGTCCATCAGCTCACCGTAGATATCGAGCTGGAGCTGATCATAAGCCCCGTTGCCAATCCGCACGGGCGCAGAGCCTTCATAGCCTTCTAGATGATCTAGGGTTTCTTCGGTAAGCTGATGTCGCCCGTTGATGCCGTACATAATTTGCAGCGAGCCATCTGGGTTGCGTTCGCGACAGCGTGCCTCCAGCCACTGCATAAACTGCCCCGCCTCTTCTGAAAAGCCAATCCGCAACAGTCCATAGAGCGTAAACGAAGCATCCCGTATCCAGGTATAGCGATAGTCCCAGTTGCGTTCGCCACCCACCAGCTCTGGCAGGCTGCAAGTGGGGGCGGCGATGATTGCCCCGGTGGATTCAAAGGTCAGCAGCTTCAACACCAGCACCGAACGCTCCACGACCTCTCGCCAGCGGCCTCTGTAGGTGCATTGGGAGAGCCAGCGCTGCCAGTAGTCTACCGTGCCCTTAAACAGCTGATCGGCCTGAGCGGTTGTGATGGGCAGTCCGCATCCAGTTCCCGACTCAATCCCTTGCAGCACGAACACCGCCATCTCTTCTTCTTGCAGGCTGAACTGAGCGGCCACTCCGGTATCCGATTGATGCAGCGGAATATCAGTGGCTAGCCCTAAGCTGAGCTGTCCTGAGGAAAAGCAGACTCCTTTGGGCGTGATCTCCATGCTTTGGGAATCGCGGGCATAGTTGAAGGCGGGCTGGCACACTAGCACAAAGGCCATGCTGCCCCGCACAACTTTGACCTGGCGGATCAGCGAGCGAAACCCAATTTGCTCAGCGCTCAAGCCCACTGGCATGAAGTCAATGATTTCGCCCACTCCATCTGGAGTCAGAAAGCGGGTAATTAGGATATTGGTTCCCGGCCAGTAGAGCTGCTTGCGCGTGAGCTGGCCGTTGCTGACGACTTCATCGACAGGGGCAATTTTGAATCGTCCGCCTTTTTGGTCATCCAAAATTGCACCAAATACGCTGGGCGAATCGTGATTGGGAAAACAGAACCAGTCAATAGAGCCGTTCAGACCGACTAGAGCAGTTGTATGCATGTTGCCGATGATGCCGTAGTCTGCGACGGGCTGATAGGTCATGAGCTGACTCCTAATAGGTTACAGGGTTGCGGCAGGGTTAACGTTCTGCCCAAAGTTAAAGATAAAGTTAAAGATAAATATCAAAAGCAACCTCAATGATGCCGGATAGCAACAGATTCGACCTTGAGCTGAAGTTTAATCACGGCTAGCAAATCGCTGATTGAAAATGGTTTTGTTAAATAGACTGCTGGCGCTCGTTCTGAAGCCAAGTGATGATGATTCACATCTTCAGTTGTGATGATCACGATTGGCACTTGACGGTCAACGGATCTGAGCTGACGATAGATACTCAAACTTGATGTGCATCGTAATTCCCAGTTCAGTAGGATCAGGTCAGGTTTGAAGATTTGGCAGTCGGGCAATCTAAACCGATCATAGCAGCTTAGGCTCACCCGATAGCCCGCGGACTGAAGCTCCATTTCAATGAAGCGGGGTAAGCTAATCTGATCATCAATGACAAGGATATGGGGGGGCATAAGAATATTGCGTGATTGAGCTGTATTAACTATGCACTCGATAGCTTTAGCCGGTCTGAGAGACAGCTTAAAATTGCTTAAGGATTTCCGCCTCATGCCAAACTGTAAATTTCACCGAGATTCTCAGCTTTCTTTAAACCCTATTCAAGCTGCTCTCATGCGGTGCTTAGAAATCTAGATGATACTGACTCAACACTCAATTCACAAGTCTCATACGTCAGTCCCAATCTGCCGTTGCGGAAGTTGCGATCAGCCTCAGCGACCAGTGAATGAGTCAGTCAGCGCACCACGATAGATATCTTCTCAAAAAACCATGAATTTCTCAGAGATCGACCAGCTTCCTGCTGCCTTGCGAACCGCCGTAATCTGTCAAACTCTTTCAAAAGGAGAAGTCCTATTTCACCGCAACGATGCATCACAGGCCATCTACGCCGTAAAGGCTGGACAGATTCGACTGCTACACTACACCCAAAGCGGTCAGTCTATTAGTCACTATACCGTTCGTACAGGTGAGATCTGTGCTGAGGTTTCTCTGTTTTTAGACACCTACAGCTGCACTGCAATTGCCGAAGAACCCACTCAAGTTTTAGCGTTTCCGAAACAGGTGTTTTTGGAGCTGATCCAGCAAAACTCTGAGTTTGCCATTGCGTTCGTGATGCAGGTATCTCAACGACTGCACAGCACTAAGATGATGGTCGAGCTACGCAGCATCCGTTCAGCCCAGGAGCGAGTGCTGCACTATTTACGCCTGATTGTGCCACCTGAGCAGAACACAGTCGTATTAAACCAGCCGCTCAAGGATATTGCGGCAGATTTGAGCATTAGCCCGGAAGCGCTGTCTCGGACGCTGGCTCAGCTGGCCAATGATGGCACAATTGCTCGTCAAAAGCGCAGGATTACGCTGCTGGGGGCATCAGCATAGCAATCATCCTTCTGGGACAGTTCTAGAAAAATGTCAAGAATCCGCCAAACTTGATCTGAATCAAAGACAGAAATAGATGCTCGCGATGTACTCTTCGTGATAGAGTCAGAGCTCTTTATAGAAATGGCCACAGCGGTATGGTTGACTGGCAAAACCCTCAGCGCCCTAATTGGTGGCAAGCCAATCAATTGCAAACCAATCAATTGCAAACTGCCCTAGAAAAATTGAGCACGCTGAGCTATCGCTCCCATGACCTCAGCAGCTACCTGCATGAGATTACCCGTGGAGTCAGCCAACTGTTGGGTGCAGACTGGTCGATTGTGACGCTGCACGAAGGATCTACTGGACAGATCGTGGCCAGCAATCTGGAGTTAGATGATGGGGAGCGGGAATTCCTCGTGCATGAGAGTGTCTCAGCGGTCGTCGTGCAAACGGGCCAGCCGCTGCTGATTGAGGATATCGCGCAGCAGCCAGAAGCAGCAGAACAGATGGAGGGCTATCGCTGCTATTTGGGCATCCCGCTGCGGGTTTCGCAGGGAGAGGTGATTGGTACGGTTTGCTCGTTTAGTATGCAGCCGCAGCATTACGATTCAGACACAATTGCCACAGTGCAGCTGTTTGCCGAACGGGCAGCGACGGCCATTGACAACTACCGCCTCTACCAGCAGCAGCAGCAGTTCAACGATCGCCTAGAAGCTGAAGTGACCAAGCGGACGATCGAATTACGCGCCGCGCAGGCACAGCTGATTGAACATGAGCGACTGGCGGCAATTGGTGAGTTTGCGGCCATGATTGTCCACGAAATTCGCAATCCGCTGACGACCGTACAGATGGGCTTAACTTACTTTACAAAGCTGAACTTACCCCAAGCCGCGCAGGCTCGGCTAGCTTTAGCAATGGGGGAAGCTGAGCGCTTGACCAATCTGCTGCAAGAAATTCTGAACTATTCCAAGCCACAGCATCTGAACCTGGTTGAAATCAACCTAGATGCCCTAGTTCAATCGCTGCTAGTTCCGCTGCGGGCCATGCCTGAAGCGCAGGGACGCTCAATTGAGTATATTCCCTATCCTTCACAAATTCAAATCTTGGGTGATTTGGATAAGTTGAAGCAGGTGTTTATTAACTTAGTGCGTAACGCCTGCGAAGCGGTTGAGCCGGGAGAGACGATTTGCTGGTTCGTCACAGAGCAGCTATCTACAGTGCAGACCCTAACAGCACAGCCCCTAACAGCACAGCCCGTTATGGAGAGTCCGGCAGAGCAGATTTACATTTCCATCCAAAATGGCGGTGCGCCAATCCCTGCCGAGGTTTTACCCCGACTGACGCAGCCGTTCTACTCAACCAAGTCTGAGGGGACAGGGCTGGGGTTGGCAATTGTCAAGCGGATTGTTGAGGCGCATAGCGGTGAACTGCTGATTGAGTCTTCCCAGGTACAGGGCACTGTCTTCACCGTCCGACTGCCAATTCAACCTGCATCGCCGCATTCTAGCTAAAGCAGGCATTGTTCAAAACAGGTATCGTTCAAAAACAGGTATCGTTCAAAAACAGCCCTTGGTCATGCTCATCGCATAAATTAGCCATACAATCAGCGCTATCTCATAAAACTATCAGCCACTACTAAGGTATAGCTAGAAGAGTCACGCTATTATTTTCATATTCAATCAATCTTGGAGGTCGATATGTCCGTACAAGCCGTATTTAGCTTACTTCAGTCCATTGGCAGCAGCGAAACGCTTCAGGCCGACTTGGTCAAACTCGGAGCCGCTCACAATTTTGACTTTACCCCTGAGGATCTCAAAGCTGGAGTTGCTCAACTCGCGTCCGGAGAGCTAGCGCCTGAACAACTCACGGGTGTTGCAGGCGGCATTGACAATGGTTCAAGCTGGGAAATCTACGACAACACTCAGGCATAGCCGTAGCCGTTCAGGCAGATAGATGAGTCTAAAAAAACCTTCCCTGGCTGAAGTTATCTCAGCCAGGGAATTTTTGTGTAATAGCGAAGACTTAACAAAAAGGCTAACTGCGTTTAGCTAGCGCTTAGGGAGTTGCAGATAGTGTAGGCTAAATAGCTGCTGCGGATCGATCCAAACCTGCGCAGCTTCAAGCCCAGCCAGCGCGGCCAGCGCTTGAAACTGCGGGACGCTATATTTATAAGAGTATTCAGTGCGGAGGCGTTCGCCTTGCTCAAAGGCAATCTTCACGCCATCTAGATGGATAGTCTGAGCAGTGAGGCTAGTAATATACATTTCAATTCGCCCAGCCGTTTGATTGTAGACAGCTGTGTACTCAAACTGATCGCGATTAAAATCAGCGCCCAGCTCTCGATTGATTCGCGTCAGCACGTTAAGCGCGAATTCGGCTGAAATCCCCTGAGCGTCATTATAGGCAGGTTCTAGAATATCTGGGCTTTTTTGAAGATCCACGCCAATGAGTAGCCCACCCCCTGCTCCCAATAATATTGCGGCCTGTTTGAGAAACTGCACGGCCTCGGCTGGTTCTAGATTGCCAATTGTTGAGCCAGGGAAAAATCCGACTCGCCGGCGCTGCTGGAGAGCCGGAATGTTGGGAAGCTCCAGCGGCTGCATGTAGTCAGCGCAAATCGCCACTGTCTTCAGGTGGGGATAGGCGATAGCCAGATTTTCGCAGGACTCTTGCAAATGCTGTCGGGAAATATCGAGCGCTACATAAGCTAATAAATCGGGCATAGCGTCCAGCAAGATTCGTACCTTCTGACTGCTGCCGCTGCCGAACTCGACTAGCACCGCTTCCTGCAAATAGGCGGCAATCTCTGGGGCGTAAGCTTGCAGAATTGACAGCTCGGTACGAGTGAGATAATACTCCTCTAGCTCACAGATTTCATCAAATAATTCCGCGCCTTGCTTGTCATAGAGAAACTTGGGAGAGATCGACTTAGCAGGTTGCATTAATCCCCGCAAGACTTCGCTGCGAAAGTCATCCAGCGGCGGATGCAGGTCGTAGAGCTGAACGGTGGATTGGCAGCTTGAGGTTGTCATAGAGGTTGTCACTAAGGTCGTCATTGAGGTTGTCATAGAGTCAGGTATAGATCGAGCTGTAGATAAAGCGGTCGAGCAAAATATCGGGTAAATCCGACAAGATAGATAGGCTACTGGGCTAAGCGAATGCCGCTAAACTGCCAGCGAGTCGCAGCCGGGAAGAAATTGCGGTAGCTCGGACGAACATGATGGGGAGGCGTAACGCAAGAGCCGCCGCGCAGCACCATCTGGTTGCACATAAATTTACCGTTGTATTCACCGACTGCTCCTGCCGCAATTTGAAAGCCGGGATAGGGTGAGTAGGCGCTCTCCGTCCATTCCCACAGGTCACCATAGAGCTGGTCAGGCCGAGATCTGCCCAGAGCAGGCACAGGATGTAGATAGCCCTGAGCGAGAAAATTGCCCTGGATGGCAATTGAGGCAGCGGCGACTTCCCACTCAGCTTCGGTGGGCAGTCGCTTGCCGCGCCAGCGGGCATAGGCATTCGCTTCATAAAAACTGACGTGACAGACAGGCGCTTCCAGATTGAGAGGCCGCAAGCCTGTCAGCGTCATTTCCCACCAGTCCCCGTCCATTTGCTCCCAGTAGAGCGGAGCCTGCCACTGCTGCGCCTGAACGACTGTCCAGCCTTCTGCCAGCCAGTGCTCGGCTTGGCTATAGCCTCCGGCCTGCATAAACTCTAGATATTCACCGTTAGTCACCAGCCTGTTGGCCAGATAGTAGTCTTGCAGATAGACCGGATGTCGCGGCAGCTCATTATCAAAGGCAAATCCCTGATCACCCTGAGCGCCAATCTGGTATAGCCCGCCCGCATAGTCTAGCCACTGCTCTCGCGGCGCAATGCTGGGCGCAGGCAGCAGCTGTTCTCGATAGGCTGGACGCAGCGGATTGAGCGCCAGAATATGTTTGATATCAGTAAGCAGTAGCTCTTGGTGCTGCTGCTCATGATGTAGCCCTAGCGTCAGCAGCACTGCCAGATCGGGCGTGGGCAGCTGCTCCAGCAGTCGCTGCATGGCTGCATCTACGTAGGCTCGATATTGAAAGACGGTCTCGACGGTTGGCCGTGAGAGCCAACCTCGATGGGCACGAGGATGGCGTGCCCCGACTGTTTCGTAGTAGGAGTTGAACAGATAGCCAAACTGGGGATGAAAAACTTCGTAGGCCGGGAGATGGGGCACCAGCAGAAATGTTTCAAAGAACCAAGTGCTATGTGCCAAATGCCATTTGGGTGGGCTGACATCGGGCATCGTCTGAATCACATAGTCTTCTGTGGCGAGTGGCTGGGTAATCCAATCGCTGAGCTGGCGGACTTGCAGGTAGCGCTCAGCCAGGTTTAGCTGCTCGCAGGAAAGATCCGCAAGGTTAGAGCGTTGCATAGATAGAAGTTAATCAGTAACGGCAAATCCTAGAATAAATCGAGATGACAATCCAAGCGTCAATCTAATGATTACCTAATTGACGACCATTACGCAAGACTCTAGACATCCAGATTAATTCGTCCATGAACCGATCGAGTCGGCGGATTTGCGGCTCTGGGTCAAGCAACTCACCCGACTCATTGAACAAAGACTGAACGCTGCTGAAATTGAGGTCATAGAATGTTGTAACTAGCCCTAGCTCGCGCATCACAGGCAGCAGATTTTGAATCACTCGCGCACCGCCGAAGGCTCCAGCCGAAACGCCGCAGAGTCCAACTGCCTTGTGAATATATTCCTTTAGGCAGGTGTCAAGCAGGTGCTTGAGCAGTCCAGGATAGCCATGATTGTATTCGGGCACAACAATGATTAAGCCATCGGCTCGCGCCATCAGCGCCGAGAATTTGGGATCTTTGAGGGTTTCTCCGGCATCGTCGCTGGGAATATTCAGGGTGCGGATGTCGATCAGCTCAGTCTCTAGCTCAGGACGCTGGCTAATCTGCTGCACTACAAACTGCGCGACTGGCTCGCTCATCCGCCCCTGCCGAGGCGTACCTAAAATGACGGGAATGAACAGTGGAAGATCAGACATAAGGAGTATTAGGAGTTATTCACGCAAATCTTTCAAGAACGCTACTTCAGCAGCCCCAGCAATATCCCTCACCAGTATAGCCGAGGGATATGCTGCATTTCCTCACCGAATTAGCGCATTCTGAGCGGGCTGTAGAGGCGCGTAGCCAAAGGTGGCATTGGCAGTCTGACACCAGATCACGACTGAATTAAAGTCAGAAATCTGAACTGAATCGGGAATCGCATAGCGCTGGCTGCCGCTGTAGCTAGTCAATTTGCCCAGATTCACAACGCCAGTAGAGCTGCTGTAGGATTTGGGCGGCTGAGCGGACGGATCGAGCAGCACATGCAGATCAGGCCCCTGCTCGCTGGTGCTGAAGGCAGCATCTAGCTCCAGGTAGCGCCGTCCGGATTCTGAGATAATCCGAGCCGTGCCGGTTGTCGGTTTTTCTGCCGCCACAAAGGTTCCTGCCGCTACCGTCACGGACTGAGCTTGAGCAATCTGGCTGACGGTGGGCATATCAGAAGAATAGGCGCTGCGGGCAACGATGGGAATAGCAGCAGTCACCAAACAGGCAGTGGCTAGCGTGATGAATCGATTCGGTTTCATAGCTTTGTTCCTTGAGGTTAAGTTAAGGTTGGCTGTAGCTTTCGCTGTGATTGTTCATGACTATCAATCCATTCAGACTCTGCATGCGGTGATTGCTCTCGGGGGAGTGATGCAGTGAACGTTTGACTTGAGGCCATCATGCCCCGGCTCAGCTCGAAAAAAATGATTTTTTGATGAGAGTTAGCTAGCAAAACCTGAGTTCGCGCTGAGACTTTTGAACTGAACTCAAATTGCATTCAAGCTGAACTCAGGCTGAACTCAAGCTGAGCCAATCCTCAGGAATTCTCACAAAAATTCTGGGAGCCTGAAAAGATGCAAATTCAAGTCTGAACTGCACCAAACCATGTCAGTCTCATCAAGATTGCCATTCGTAATTTTCTAGGAAGCTTGACTATGAAGATTGACTATGAAGCCACTGGTAACTTTTGAGGTAATTCAATAGAGAAATATCTCATTCCACTCAAGGAGAGAGATTCTGTATGGAATGACCATGTGCGACCTAGAGTGATTAAAGAGGGATACAGGACTGGTTAGAGTACAAGAGTTGCAGTACAGGAGTGCAGTACGAGAAACCCCAGAGCACCAACCCTTACTGGCAGAGCGGCTGGCGCTCTGGAGTGGCATTTAGGGTCAGCACCGGATATTGACGGCAGTTGTAGAGCGGCAGCAGCGAGAACAGGGTCTGGAAGCGGCCACTCAAATCAGCAGGCGTGAGATTGAGCTTGCAGTCGGTGCGGATGCGGCGATTGGCCAGCAGGCAGGCTTCTATCTGAGGCTTATAGGCTAGAGCTAGTGGCTCAGCGGGCTGGAGCGCGAGCACCTGCTTCAAGGCATCCAGCGCTTCAGGATAGCCATCTCGCCCTAGCAGCAGGAAGGCAAATCCCTGACTCAGCCAGAATCGCTCGTTGGGCGGCGGCGCAGCTTCGTCTTGCTTCAGAATTTGAATCGCCTCGCGGTAGTTGCCAGCCCTTGCGTTGAAGCTGCCGTGGTTATAGATCAGGTTAATCGAAGTCGGATTGAGCTTTCTAGCCCGCTCAAACAGCGCCTCGCCCTGCTCATAGCTGGCCTGCGACAAGGGCTGACGCATCAAAAAAGCCAGCAGTTCAGCCAGAAGCGGCGAGTCGGCAGAGGTGAGCGCCGTATTTTGATCCAGATAAAGCTTGATTGCCTGCCGATAGGTTTCTGCGTGAGCCGGATCAGCCTTGAGCGCCTGTGCCAAGCCCAGATAAAACAGCGCCTGTGGGTCGTTGCCTTGTAGCTTGCTGGCCGTTTGAAAGTCATCCGTGGCGCGCTCCAGCAGCTTTTTGGCATCCGCCGACTCATGCTTCCAGAGCAGCAGCGATGCCTGACCTCGGTTTTTCAGCGCCTCCGCCTGCGGTTGACGCGCGATCAAGGCCGAGCAGGCTTCCAGCACCCGATTGGCCGCCACCACCAGCGCCACATCTGATTCAGCAGCAGCAATCGGCTTATTGCAGGCATTCACCTGCTGCGACTGCAAGTTTTGAGAGTAGCTCCAGAGTCCTAAGCCGCCCAGCGCCAGCAGGCTGGTCAAGCCTCCCACAATCAGGCGGCGGTTGGTCAGCCAGCCCGGATCAGGCGTCGGCTGGAGCATTCGCAAATCGGCTAGCGCTTCGTTGGCGTTGAGGTAGCGGTGATCGCTCTGGTGGCGCACCAGCCGCGTCAGGATACGACTCAAGCCAGCGCTCACGGGCACCAGCGGTCGATCGGAAGTGGCAAATCGCCAGATGATTTCTCCGGTTTTGCGATCAAGGGTGAGATAGTTGGGATGAAGCCCGGTTAGCGCCTGAATACCAATCATGCCGACGGCATAGAGATCCTGGCTAAACTCAGAGCGCTCCAGATCTGCCGGGGGTGCATAGTCAATCATGCCAGAGCCACTCAGGCCAGAGCCGCTATTGGCAGCAGCCAGAATCCCAAAGTCGATCAGCATCAGCCTGCCGTCGGGCTGCCGCTTGATCCGGGCGGGTTGCAGATCGAGATGCGCCAGATTTTGGCGATGCACAAACTCCAGAATTTCCAGAATTTCGCGCAGCAGATCGATGACTCGTGGCTCATTCCAGAGCTGGCTAGGGCCAATGTCAACGCTCAGATCCGTGCCGTTCACGTAGTCCTGCACCACGTAGAAGGCTTCAGCTTCAGTGAAGGAGGCCAGCAGTCTGGGAATTTGACCATGCCCGTTCAGCTTTTCGAGCTGCTTGAAGCGATTGCTGATCGCGGGCGCAGTTTCCGCATCCCGCAGCGTAATTTTGCGAATCATATATTGGTTCTGACCGGGCAGATCGCGGTCTTTGACCAGATAAGTCTGAGTTAGCTCTGACTCACCCAGCTTTTTAATGACTTCGTAGCGCTGACGGATCACCGGGCGTTCGTTAGCTGTTTCCAGCGCTTGCTCAATCCAGCTCTGATTAAATACGCTGGCATAGATCCGGTTTGCGACCTGAAGCGTCCCCCCCTGATTCTCCACCAGTCCTAAGTTAATCAGCGTTCGCAACTCTGCACTATCGTCAGCGATGGCTTCATGGCGGAGAATTTTGGCGTAGAAGCGCAGAATCTCTGGATACTTCTCATCCAAAATTAGCCGATCGCGCAAGACCCGCAGCGCCTCTGCCGAAATCTGCGTTTCCCAATATTGGATCAGCCGCGTCTGCACCAGATGCGCGACCCAGCCTGCCTCTTCGCCCGCCAAAATCCGCGACTCTGACTCCGAAATCACCAGCTGACAGAGCTGTTCGGTGAGCGCGGGCTGTGAACCGGCCCAGCTTTGAATCTCCTGCACCACCGCCGCTGGATGCACGGCCACCTGCGCTAGCTCTGGCGCAAACCGCAGCAGAATTTTCTCCACCTCGCTTTTGGCCTGCTGAGACAGCAGCTCAGAAGTCTCGCGGGTCAGGCGTTCGGCCATGCTCTGGCTCTGGCTGAGGAACTGCTGCTCCGGCTCGCTCAGCGCCTTGCCTTCTACCCAGACCAGCGCATCCAGCAAAGCTCTGCCGCGCAGCAGCCGCGATTCATCTTTGTAACCAGAGGCCGTCCAGGCGTTGAGCGCTTCGCTGTAGGGGCAGATGGCGGCCAGCGATGCTCGCACCCAGTCCTCGTTAAACACCGCGCGGTAGATAGCGTTGAAGACGCGCAGCCTGCCGTTACGCTTCACCACTAGCCCTGAGAGCCGCAGCTCGTTTTGCTCGCGGCTGTCGTCGGCGAGCAGTTCGCCCAGTGATCTATCCAGTGATTTATCCAGTGATCCGCCTATATATTCTTTTGATTGTTCGCCCAGTGATTCACCTGTCAGTTCGCTCTGCTCACCCTGCAACACCTGCCCATAGAGCTGCAACAGCCGCCCCGCTCGGTCTTTTTCGCAGATGCGGCGGGCAATTGTCTTGAGGTGATCTGGATTATCCTGCGCTTCCCAATTCGTCAGAATCTGCGATTCTACCAGCGTCGCCACGGCAGCCTCCTCCTGGCCTGCGGGGATGGGCAGCGAGCTAGCCGACTGATGACTCAGCAGCCGACAGAGCTTTTGAGTTAAGAATGGCTGACCACCCGTCCAGCGCAGAATCTCGGCCAGCGCCACCTGCGGCTCGACGGCTGACGCAGAGAGTCCGGCAATCAGCGGCTGCGCTTCGGCTAGCTCAAACCCATGTAGCTCAATCGCCCGCCCCAGATTAAACGGGGTGCGCTCCTTGTCGGCAATCAGGTCAGAGGGAGTAGCCACGCCAATCAGCACAAACGTCAGCCGCTCGTAGGCAGCGTTTTCGGGACGCTGATTGTAGCAGGCACGGATGAAGGCAAAGAAGTCGTCGGTCGGGAAATCCAGGCTGAGGACGCTGTCAATTTCGTCAATCACAATCAAAATTGGCTGCTGAAGCTGCACCAGCAGAATGGTTTCAATAAAGTTTCCCAAGCGGGCTAGGGGGGTCAAGATCTGTCGCTCTTGCCACCAGTCGGCCAGGTCACAGTCGAGGTCAAAGCTGGAGGCGAGCTGATGCGCCAGCGTTGCATACCACTGGTTGGCGCTCACCTGCTGGGTGCCAATCTGGGTCAGGTCAACCAGCGCGCAGGCATAGCCTTCAGACTCTAGGCGCTTGCGGATTCGCACCTCTAGGCTCGATTTCCCCATCTGGCGCGAGTTGAGCACATAGCAAAACTCTCCGGCTTTCAGCGCCTGATAGAGATCGGTATCGGCCTGTCGCACGACGTAGCTGGGCGCATCCAGCGGCAGCGTCGCGCCGACCCTGTATTCATATGTTTGCAGCATAGGGCACCTAATCTGATGGATGAAGGCTGAGACGGATCAGAACCACAGAACAGCCAGTAAAGTCAATGGGTAGATGCACATGAGTTAACTCACACGAGTAGATTCACAGATAATACTGAGTATCATTAAAAACTAAATTTAGGGAACATATCTCAGTACGTTTATTTTAGATCGGCAGAGATTAGCTCGGCAGAGATTGCAGAAAATACTGACGATAGAGCTGACAGCGCGGCTTCACCTGATGGCCTTCGAGCTGCACTAAGCCCATGCTTTGCAGCTTAAATGCCTCTGCGGGCTTCACCTGGATAGGCTGGTCAGATCCAACTGCGGCTCGAAACACCTGAATCAAATCGGGCGATTGCTCAAGATGACTGAGCTGCTGGCGTAAATGATTACCATAGACACCAGCTCCGGTAGAGGCTGTTTGGAGCACCTGCTCTAGAGTGACCTGCTGCTGCCGGATTTGTTCCAGACCCAGCCGCACCAGATAGGGATGGCCGCCAACTAGATCGATCAGCGCCTGCGTCTCGGCGGGCTGCCAGTTTAGGCCATAGCGCTGCACCAGATCCTGCACCTGCTCAAAGCTGAATTCAGGCAGGTCGATCAGTACGCCGACTCCAGCCAGCGGCGAGGCGTTGATATCGAGCGCTCCGTAGATCTCGGTGGCATGGACGATGATCAGACGCAGCTTTTGCCAGATGGCGCTATGGCGGTCGCCGCGTCGGGGCAGATCATGCCAGTTGCGGAGCAGCTTGCAGAAGTCTGCCGCAATCGCCTCATGCTCAAACACCAGATCGGTATTGTCCAGCGCCAAGACCAGCGGCTGATCCAGCTGTGGGAGCAGATAGTCTTGAAAATAGGCCGTGGCGTTGTAGCTACCCGAATAGATCTCTTTCCAGACTGATTCCAGCCGATCGGCCTGCCCCAGTTCGCGGCTAACCACAGCACAAAACCATTTCAAGAAGCTACCCAGATCGGCAAATACGGCGCTGTCGGCGAGCTGAAAGCTGAGGCAGACGGTCTGATAGTGCTGCTGTTCGGTCTGCCAGAGTAAGCGCGTCAGCAGCGAGGTCTTGCCCATCTGCTGAGGGGCTTTAATCCGCAGCAGCCCGCCGGAATTAATGGCCTCCTGGCAAACTCCTTCCAGCCCAGGCCGCTCAATGTAGAGGCTAAAGTCCGGCGCGACTGGCTCATCCAGAGGCTGAGCCGATGATTGAGCCAAATTATCCACTGAGCGCTTGGCCGAGCCATTGGCTGAGTCACTGGCTGAGTCACTGGCTGAGTCACTGGCCAAAACATCCCCATACCACTGGTTCCACTCCTGATCGTCCACCACATCGGTGGGTTCTAGCTCCAAAACGCTGACGATATCCCGAATCGAGCTGCGATCCACCTTTTGGCGACGCGACAGACGTTTGAGCGTATCAGGGGCAACGTTGGCGGAGCGAGCCAGAGCTTCGAGGGTAAGTCCCCGCTTGCGACGCTCGGTTTCCAATCGTTCGATGCCTGCTAAAGTGGCCTGCACACTGCGACTGCGACGTTTGTTCATAGCACATGCTCTGATGGTTTTGATGCTGAATCTGTCTGTTTAATCTGTCTATTTGATGCTGGATCGAGTACTAGATCGAATACGGATCGAGTACTCGATCAATCGACACTCCTCAAAGTTCAGGGCAGATCGAACTGAGATTGACTAAACTGGGCATTCTGCCCCGTTCTGCCCCGTTCTGCCCCTATTCAGAATGAGTTAGGTTCCGTATTCTGAAGCTTAACAGGGCAGTCTACTCTGACTCCTTTTGGCTCACATACCGAATTCCACATACCTCATTCAAAGATGTATCTCCAATCTGGTTTTCAATTCAGTCAGTCTACTCTCAGTCGGTCTATTCTCAGGCAGTCTACTCTCAGTCACTCTACTCATCGATCTACCGACCAATCGGCTCAGCAGATATTTCAGCAGATCGCAGCTCAGCCCAATTTAATTACGGCCAATATCGAGTCGCTGCTGAATTCTCCACCACCCCTCACAATTGACCTACTGACAGGTTTTGAGCAATCTCAACCTCAGTCTCCGGATCTAAATTGTTTTTCGGTAAGTTCGATTGTGATTAGTCGCATTGTGACGCATAGCAGTAATAGCTCCCATCTAAATAACTCAGCACTAAATTGCTTCAAGGCAGCTTCGCTAGAAACCAGTGCGGATTATATCTTGCCGATTGCTGCTACTGCTGTGACCCCTACCTATCTTTACCAAGACTTTATCTGGAAACCGGAAACACCCTCTCAGCCCTGGAATCTGGCCGGTGTGGCGCTGATTGGGCTGGCGATCCTGCCCGGACTTTGGCTCAGCTACCTGGGCCTCAGCGCCAATCCACTGCTGCACCAGAAACTGATGCTTTTGGGAATCGAGCTGCTGCTGATTGGCTTTCAGCTGTTCTGCTTCAGTCTAGCGTTGGCGCTGTTGATTGAAACGCATCAAAGCTTCCCCAGCCTGTCAAAATAGCTGCCTGTGAAAGCCGTTAACAATAGCGAGGAATGGCGATGACGCTCTATCTTGTTTCTCAACGAACTGCTGCGAGACGGTTACTTCAACCTGTCAGCCCCATCACAAACCGGATCAAGCCTGGAGCACAGATTACCCCTCAAGGATTAGCGTTCCTGTGCCGCTTTGAGCCAATTCCTGCCCATGCCAAACAAAGCTTGCGCGAAATTGAGCGGGCAGTCTGGCGACAGGTGCTTGTACCGCTGAGCGCAAACCAGTTTGCAGCGCTGGTCTCATTCACCTACAGCATTGGCGAAGCGGCATTGAGCAATTCGCGGCTGCTGCGTCAGCTCAATTTGCGGCGCTATCAAGCTGCTGCGGCTGAGTTTTGCGCCGATCTTCGCTCTGCATGTCTCAGCCATTCCGACAGCGTATTAGCCCATCAGCTGGCAAGCAGACGCAAAGCTGAGCAGAAGTTATTCCTACGCCGCTAGTCCAGCGTTTCGCAATTGCTGATTGAATGCTGATGCGGCTGCTAATGTAATTTGGAGACTCAATTGATGAACGCAACTGTAAACCAGTCTGAATTAAAATCTGATTTACGACAGAACGTAATTGAACCCAAACTAGAATCTGGCTCGGCTATTTTCAACTCTCTGTACTGCTGGCTGAAGGGGACAGCGCCTCAGGCTTCAGCTCGACAGACTTCAGCTCGACAGACTTCAGCCCGACAGCCGGCAAGCTGCACCACCAATGCTGAAGCGATTCAGATCATCAAGCAATTTGAGGGGTTTCCGGCAGATGTCGAACCCAATGTTGCCGAGGCAGAGCGCATGGTGCGCCAGCTGGTTACGGTGCCACTGACGCTGAATCAGTTTTCAGCACTCGTCTCTTTTACCTATCAGCTAGGAGCCAGTACGCTGAAGCAGTCGGAGTTACTCAAGCAGCTCAACGCAGGCCGCTACCGAGCCGCCGCAAAAGAATTTGAACTGTGGATCTATGTAGGCAGCAGCCGTTTCCCCAAGCTAGTCGCCCGCCGAATTGCTGAACGCCGACTGTTTCTGTCACCCTGCGCCCAGTAATTTTCTCAATAATTTGGCTTCAGTAATTTTCTCAGTGATTTGGCTGTTGCTCTGGGAGGATATTGGTATTCAGCCTGGATCTCACAGGCATCACAGACCTCGACCCTGCGCTTGAAAGTTACCCCCGGCTGATTCCAACTTCAGCTGGGGGATTTTTGTGGCGCTTGCTAATGGCTATCGGGTCGTTTGACTATCGGGTCGTTGAGAAGCGGGACAGATTCAGGGCAGTAACGGCTCGCTGATACTGCGGATCGCTGGCTGTGCCAATGTTATCGGGCTGGCTAGCCAGGTTTTGCTGCTCGGCCTGTGTCAGATTGATCACAATATCAGGCGTGATGCCCCGGTGATTAATATCGAGACCGCTCGGCGTAAAGTAGTGAGCAATCGTGACGTTGATTCCAGAGCCATCTGAGAGCGGACGCGATTCCTGCACCAGCGCCTTGCCAAAGGTCTGTGAGCCAACCGAGATCGCCCGTCCGTCGTCCATCAGCGCTCCCGTCAGAATCTCGCTAGCGCTGGCGGAACCGCCGTCAACCAAGACCGCCATCGGCTGATTGGTCAACGCCGTGTTGTTCGCCATCGGCTCATCAGCTTTGCCCACCCGATCCACCGTGCGGACAATTGCGCCATCTTTAATCCACATCCGGGCAATTTCGATGGCCTGATCCAGCCTGCCGCCCGGGTTGCCGCGCAGGTCTAGCACAAAGGCATCGACCTTTTGCTGCTTCATCGAGACAATGGCCTGCCGCATTTGGTCGGCGGCGTGAGCGTTAAATTCTTCTAGCCGGATATAGCCCACCTGCTTTTGGCCAGCGGCACGAACTGCCGATTTGACTGTCGGTAGCTGAATAGCCTGTCGCGTCAAAGAGACTTCATAGGGCGGCAGATCCTGACGCTGAAGCTGGATCTCAACTGTCGTGCCCACCTCGCCTCGAATCTGGCTAACGGCAGCGTCAATTGGCATATCGACCGTACTCTGATCGCCAATTTTGAGGATTTTGTCGCCCGCCTGCACGCCTGCCTGCATCGCCGGGGAGCCTTCGATTGGCTTCACCACCGTCAGCGCTTTCGTCTGCTCATCCAGCTTTAGCAGCATCCCCACTCCCACCAGCTCGCCACCAATCTGGCTATTGAACGCCTGATACTCTTCAGGGTTCATGAACCGAGTATAGGGATCATTCAGCTGCTCAAGCTTGTCCCGCAGTGCCGCATAAGCTTCGTCAGGTGAGCTGTAGGAGCGAGAGAGCAAATCTTGACGGACTTGACTCCAATCTACATTGTTAAAACTGGGATCAACATAGTCCTGGTTAACAACCTGCCAAGCTTCATCCAACATCGCCTTCGGGCTATCTTGCAGGGCTGCTCTGGAGGTAGCGGCAAAGATAGGCAGGCTAATCAGGCTTAACGCAATGCCCAAGCTGAGCCATTTGTGCGATTTGCTCAGATGAGTCAGCGGGAATATCTTTTTACAGCTTTTTCTATGGCTGTTTTTGTGGCGGTCAGAAGGAGCGGTGGGTTGGGTCATACGTTTGCGTCAGCCAAAAACTTCTAAGGGGTGGGTCGGAAAAGGCCGCATTTCGCAGCCAGATTAAGCCACAGAGGCTCTGCAGCTCTGCCAAACAGATTGCGGTCGCGCCTGACTGATTGCAATCTAATTATCACAATTTAAACCAAAGCTTCCTAAGCCTAAAGCAACTCTGTGTCTTCATTATGTCAAAGGTATTACAGTTGCGCCCCAACAACATCGCGAGAATTCTTAAAGTATCTTCACATATTAAAACACTAGCTTGCAAATTCAGCAACTCGAATCGGGCAAGATATCGAACTGAGTGGACGACGGTTCGTCCATTTTTAGACAATCTTCAAAAAATCACTGTTGAAGCGGTAATCTAGATATTATCAGTATCATTATCTCAGCCATTCTCATTTGCGGCATTTTCTGCCCTACTGAAGCAAAAGATTGGTGAGGTTGAATACTTGCCTCAATTGATATGCCATATTCTAATAATCATATTTTTGTTGCAATTAAATTTACTTATTTATATATTATTCACACTCTAATTTGTTCAATACCTGCGGCAATTTGGGTTACCCCTGCTGCGATTCTTCTCCCAATAGACCGAGAATTCAATAACTTCACATTTGGACTCCCAACTGTGTTTTTTTGGCGAATTTAGCCATCTTGTATATATTTGTGTCATACCATGGGCAGCAGTGATTAGCTGAATTTTGGTTGGCGCTGGACGACAGTACTCATGGTTAGGCAATGGCTAGGCAGTGAATTAATTTTTCACGGCTCATCTGTTCAGCAGTGATCCGAGCGAACGTTGTCAGGCGTGACCTAATTGGCGCGACCTGATCCGAATTCATGAAGTCACCATAGAACCAGCGTCTCAAGTCAAGCGACTGCCAAAAGCGCAGACTCTGTTCCCATAAGCTGTAAGGAGAGATTATTTTGACCCCCGTTGTTACCCCTGCTGTTACCCCTGTTGTTACCCCTGTTGTTACCCCTGTTGTTGACAGCATTGCCCCGCATGGCGACAGCCTTGTCAACCGTCTCTGCACCCCAGCCCAAAAAGCCGAGTTCCTCGACCAAGCTGACCATCTGCCCCGCATCTCCCTGGATGAACGCGCCCTCTCTGACCTCCAGCTCATCGCCATCGGCGGC
>JAESFP010000115.1_pt1 | contig 80927 bp, 80 predicted proteins | sample 9266181 | NCBI WGS metagenome assembly JAESFP01 (sample SAMN14502547, study PRJNA617102) | algae metagenome | isolation source: Pegethrix bostrychoides GSE-TBD4-15B and co-occurring heterotrophs from... | place: USA: Grand Staircase-escalante National Monument, Utah | collected 2006-08-15 | reverse complement strand
CCGATCGCGCCCCTCTCACCGGAGGGGCGCGCGCCGGGGCGTATTTCTGGGCTGCGTCCATCAGGCCGGCGAAACGCTCGAACAGGTAGAGCGAGTCCGTCGGGCCGGGAGAGGCCTCCGGGTGGTGCTGCACCGAGAAGACCGGGCGGTCCTTGAGGGCGATGCCGGCGTTGGTGCCGTCGAACAGCGAGACATGGGTCTCCACCACCGGGCCAGGCAGGCTGTCGCGATCGACGGTGAAGCCGTGGTTCATGGAGACGATCTCCACCTTGCCGGTGGTGATGTCCTTTACCGGGTGGTTCGCGCCGTGGTGGCCCTGGTCCATCTTCACGGTGGTTGCGCCCAGCGCGCGGGCCATCATCTGGTGGCCCAAGCAGATGCCGAAGATCGGCACGCCGCTTTCGACCAGCTTCTTGATTTCGGGAACCGCGTATTCGCCGGTGGCGGCCGGGTCGCCAGGACCATTGGACAACAGGACGCCGTCGGGCTTGCGGGCCAGGACTTCCTCGGCGGTGGTTTTGGCCGGCACCACGGTGACGCGGGCGCCGATCGAGGTGAGGGCGCGCAGGATGTTGCGCTTCACGCCGTAGTCCAGAACCACGACTTCGTATTTCGGCTCGCCGGCCTTGGCGTAGCCTTCCGGCCAGGTCCACAGGCCCTCGTCATAGACGAAAGGCTGCAGGCAGGAGGCGTCCTTGGCGAGATCCAGGCCCTCGAGCCCGGCCCAGGCCTTGGCCTTTTCGGTCAGGGCGGCGATGTCGAATTGGCCGTCCGGCGAGTGGGCGATGACGCCATGCGGCATGCCGTTCTCACGGATCGCGCGGGTGAGGGCGCGGGTGTCGACGCCGGCCAGGCCGACGACGCCGCGACGCTTCATCCAGGTGTCCAGGTCGCCTTGCGAGCGCCAGTTGGCCGGCGGGGTCGGCACGTCGCGGAAGATCGCGCCGCGGGCCGCGGTCTCAGCTGAGCCGGACATCTGCTCGATGTCTTCGATGTTCACGCCGACATTGCCGACGTGTGGGAAGGTGAAGGCCACGATCTGGGCCATGTAGGAGGGGTCCGTCAGGATTTCCTGATAGCCGGTCATGGCGGTGTTGAAGCAGACCTCGCCGACCGCGTCGCCGATCGCGCCGACTCCGACGCCTTGGAGGACGGTTCCGTCCGCCAGGACGAGAACGCCGGTGACACCTGGGAGGAGTTCAACAGTCATCTCGGCGTCTCCTTGGATGGGCCGCATGCTCGCAAAAAGGCGGGCCAGGGTGAACCCCGCCCGTTCAATCTGTCCGCTTGTGTCGGCAAACGGCCGCGTAGGTACTGACTCGCGGCCGCTGGGTCAATGCGGGTCTCTAACGCACTTCGCGTCGGCGTGATCCCCAAAAGCCCCAATCATCGCATCGTCGCCGTAGCGAGGACTTGCGAGAGGGGATTTCGTCCATAATAGTAGACGAATGGATACTATTGTAGACGACACTGGCGCGCGGCTCGCGCGTCTTCTGCGGGGGGAGCGGGACGCCCGCGGCTGGTCTCTGGCGGATCTGGCTGAGCGAGCGGGCGTCTCCAAGGCCGCGATCAGCAAGATCGAGCGCGAGGAAACCAGTCCGACCGCCGTGATGCTGGTGCGGTTGGCCGGCGCCTTCGACCTGACCTTGGCGGGCCTGTTGCTGCGGGCCGAGGGAACGGGGGAGCGGTTGTCGCGCGCGACCGAACAGCCGATCTGGCGCGACCCGGCGACTGGCTATGTCCGCAAGCAGGTTTTCAGCCGCGCCGATCATCCGCTGGAGGTGGTGAGCGTCGAGATGCCTCCCAGGCAAAGCGTGGCGCTCCCGGCTTCATCCTACGCGCGTATCCGCCAGGCGATCTGGGTCATGGCCGGCAACCTGGTCATTCAAGAGGGCGGCGACCGACATGAACTGGCGGCCGGCGACTGTCTCGGCTTTGGCCCCCCCTCGGAGGTGACCCTGGCCAACGAGACCGCCGTTCCCTGCACCTATCTTGTTGTTCTGGCGCGGAGCTAGCGACCATGCCCGAGTTCGACATCAGGCCCCTGGTCGCCTCGCCAGACATCGTATCGAGCCTTAGCGAAATCCTGGTCGAGGTCGTGGCCCGTGGCGGCTCCGTCAGCTTCATGCATCCGCTGGCGCCGGACGCCGCGCGCGCGTTCTGGGACGGCGCTTTGGCGGCCGCGGCGCGGGGGGAGCGGATCGTGCTGGGCGCTTGGGATGGCGAAATCCTGGCCGGGACCGTGACCCTGTTGCTGGACTGCCCGCCCAACCAGCCGCACCGCGCCGAGATCGCCAAGCTGATGACCAGGGTCAGCCATCGGGGGCGAGGCGCGGCGGCGGCGCTGATGCGGGCGGCCGAGGTCCTGGCGATCGAACGGGGCCGAACCTTGCTGGTGCTGGACACGGCGAGCGAGGGCGGGGCGTCCGGTCTCTATGAGGGATTGGGCTACGTGCTCGCCGGCACGATCCCGGACTATGCGCTCAAGCCTCACGGCGGGCTGACTGGAACGATGATCTATTGGAAGAAGGTCGGCCCGGTCTAGGCCAACACCCCGGAGATCGCATTGAAAAGGGCCTCGGCGCGGATCGGCTTGCCGATGTGGCGGTCGGCGCCGGCGGCGTCGGAAGCCCGCAGGTCGTCGGGCGAGGTGTTGGCGCTGATCACGATGATCGGCGCGCGGGGCAGGCCAGGCGCCTCGGCCTTGCGGATCGCGCGAATGGCGTCGAGCCCGTCCATCACCGGCATGCGCAAGTCCATCAGCACCACGTCGAACGCCCCGGCGCGCCAGGCCTCGACCGCTTGCTGGCCGTTCTCGACGCTGATCACCTCGGCGCCTGCCGCGCCCAGCATCAATTCCAGCACCTTTCGGTTGGTCGGGTTGTCGTCGGCGGCCAGCACCCTTAGCGGAGGGCCCTCGGCGTCATGGATGACCGGGGAAGGGGGCGAGGTGTCGGTTTCGCGCGCCGCATCACCATAGTCCAGCAAGCCGCCGACCAGCTTCTCAAGCTGCGCGGCGGAGGCCGCGATGTCCTGCAGCAACGCGCTTTGGGTCTTGGTGAGCGCGGTCTTTTCCAGGACCTGCACCAGGCCCGTGACCCCGTTCAAGGGGGTGCGCAACTCGTGGCTCATGTCGGCGACGAACTCGCTCTTGGCCCGGCTGGCGACTTCGGCTCGGTGCAGAGCGTCCTCCAGCGCGGCCGCCTGTCGCTTCATCTGGGTGATGTCGACGCGCAGGCCGATGACGCCGCCGTCGCTGGTGCGCCGCTCCTCGATCATCAGCCAGCGGCCGTCCGCCAGCCGCTGCTCGTGCCGCTCGCCAGTTGGGTTCAACAGCTTGTCCAGTCGTTTGGCGAGCCACTCCTCCTCGCGGCCGATGGCGTCGGGATAGTCGCCCCGCGCCACCCCCTCGCGCAGGGTGTCGCTCAGCTTGGCCTCGGAACTGAAGAGGTCGGCGGACCGGTGGTAGATCTCGGCGTAGCGCTTGTTCCAGAGGATGTAGCGCCCCTCGGCGTCCAGGAAGACGACGCCTTCCGGCAGCAGATCAATGGCCTCTCGCAGCCGGTCGCCGGCCGTGCGCGCTTGCGCCTCGGCGTCGGCCAGCGCCCGGCCGCCCAATAGTCGACCCAGGCCGCGCGCGAGCGCGCCGCCCCAGTCCCGAAGCCCCGACTTCGGCATGCCCCACCCCAGTGAACTGCTCGTTCAGCTAGCGACCACATGGACCGCGTGTGCTTGTGTCAGGAGGACTTCGGCCTAGTCGGGGCGTGAAAAAACGACAGGCGCCCACGAATTAGGCACCTGGATGAGCGCCTCTCGCGCCGACGGCTATTTCGTTGGCCCTCGTCCGGATCGCTAGGCGTTCGGAAGAGCGACCCGCGAGCGAATCCGCCCGCAGGTTGGGCGGATCCTAGGCCGAAATTGGCTGCTCGCTGGTTGCCTGACGCCTTCGCAGAGCGCCTCCCAGAACGCCGAACCCAACGGTAAGTGTGGCCCAAGTCGCGGGCTCCGGAACGGCGGCGCCTTCAGAGATCGAGTAGTAACCGAGTGGCATGCTGAAGTATGATGGTGTCACGTGTTTTGTGAGAGGCAGATCGCTAGGGGTGTGTGGGTCAGATACGTAGGTGATGCTGAATCGGATCCCGGTGAACGAGAATGCTGTGTCCGTTAGGTTCAGCGCTCTCCAGACCGCTATCGCCCCCGAGCTCGGACCGGATACAAGGGTCCTCGGTCCTACATAGTCACCCGTAACGCCCAGAAATTCGTATGTGCCGACGCTATAGGCGGTCATGTTGTAGTCGGGGCGAAAGGACGCCAAGATCCCTTCGACGTTGCGAAAAGCAGGGTTGTCGTAGATCGTAACCCGACCTCCATTTGCAAATGTGATCGTGCCCTGGAGCATATCGCCGACTTCGATGGCGATTGGACCACCCGAAAGCGGTGCGTTCAGTTGCTCTGTCGTGAACGGAGTGGGGGCGAGGTTAATCAACGCAGAATAGTCGATTACTGCTGCGGCTGCCGAAGAGGCGAAGCTCATTCCCATCGCCGCTACCGCGGCTAGTAGCTCATTTTTCATGTTTCCCCCTGCGTTGCCCGCAACATGAAGTTGTGACTTCGGCAAGGCAACGACTTGCTCGTGTGGCGAGAGTCGTCGCGAGGGAGCATTGAGAAGCTAGGTCAGATCTGGGCCGTGCTGACCTTCTGGCGTTTATTGCACCGGCGCCGCGCCTGAGGCGATCCCCGCCGTCGGTGAATATTGATGGCGCGCCTAGCGGGCGCTATGCCGTCGCGCCCAGAAAGCGCGTCGAGTGCGCAAGGAGTGCGCAGAATCATGATCACAACCGTAGGTCTCGATGCCGACGACACGCTTTGGCACAACGAAACCATCTTCCGCCTGACCCATGATCGGTTCACCGAGCTGTTGGCCGATGTGGCCGACAAGGGTGAGCTGGAGCAGCGCCTGGCGGCTGTGGAGCAACGCAACCTGCGGCTCTACGGCTATGGGGTGAAGGGCTTCACGCTCTCGATGATCGAGACCGCGATGGAGATGACTGGCGGCGAGCCGCCCGGCCATGTGATCCGCGAGATTCTGGCCGTGGGCCGCGAGATGTTGAGCGAGCCCGTTGAGCCCCTGCCGGGCGTCGACGACACTCTGGCCGAGCTTTCCAAGCTCTATCGCCTGGTGCTGATCACCAAGGGCGATCTGCTGCACCAGGAGCAGAAGCTGGCTGCCTCGGGGCTGGGCGATCTGTTCGCCGCCGTCGAGATCGTCAGCGAGAAGGACGCCTCGACCTACAGCCGGGTGTTCGCGCGTCACGGCACTGGGGCGGAGCAGGCGGTGATGTGTGGGAACTCCATGCGCTCCGACATCCTTCCGGCCGTGGAGGCGGGCGCCTACGCGGCCTATGTTCCCTATCCCCTGATCTGGGCGCACGAGATGGCCGAGGCCCCGACCGGGCACCCGCGTTTCGCTGAACTGTCCTCGATCCGCGACCTGCCGGCCTGGATCGCCGGACTGGGCTAAACGTACACCCAGGCTCGTCATCCTCCGGATCGTCGAGCGGTGGGCGTTTGGCGACATTCCCCGCCACCCGATGTCACAACGCACGCCTCCGATCCGTCCTTGAGGCGAAGGTCGGAGGAAATCACATGTCGCGCATACTTTCCGGCGGGCTCGCGGTGGTCTTGGGCGTCAACGCCCTGGCCATGCTGTTCGCCTCGTTCTGGTGGTACAACGCCGTGCCCGGGGTCACCGCCACCGGCGCCTATAATCCGCATTTCGTTCGCGACATCGGCGCGGCCTATCTGGTCGTCGCCGGCGGGCTGGGTTGGTTCGCCTGGCGTCCGGTCCAGGGCTGGCCGGCGCTGGTCGCCTCAGCGGCCTTCCTGGTGTTGCACGCCTTCATCCATGTATTTGACGCGAGTTGCTCGTCCAATCCGATGAGCGACCTGATCCGCGACCTGCCCGGCGTCTATCTGCCGGCCGTGATCGCAGCGGGGCTCGCGATCTTTCGTCGCCCGGGAGCCTGACATGCTGAGGCTCTTGATCGAACGCCAGATCGGCAAGCTGGAACGCCGTTGGGGCTATGACGCCGGCTATCTGCGCCTGGTTCTGCGGGCGCACCCGCCAAGCGCGCTGAAATTCGGCTTGGTCAGCCAGATGGTCGATCAAGGCGCCGCGCCAGCCGAGGCGGTCGCCGCCGTCAAGATCGCTGGGACCTTGGCCGAGGATTGCGGCCCCTGCGTCCAGATCGCCGTGGACATGGCCGCCGCCGAGGGGGTCTCGCCCGAGGTCTTGCGTGCGATCCTGGCGGGCGACGAGGCGGGGATGGGCGGGGTGGCGGCCCTCGGTTGGCGTTTCGCGCGCGCCAGCCTGGCGAGGGACATGGCAGCCGCCGATCTCGCGCGCGACGAGATCGTCAGGCGCTGGGGCGAGGCCGGCCTGGTCGCGCTCGGCCTGTCCCTGACAGCGGCGCGGATGTACCCCACATTGAAGTATGCGCTCGGCTATGGCCGGGCCTGTTCGAAGCTCACCGTGGCGGGCGCCCCGGTCGACCACGTTTCGATCGCCGCCTGAGGGAGATGCAGCGTGGCCGCCGATATCGACACCTTCGAAGGCCAACGTGCGCGCCTGACGCGGTTGGCCTACCGTATGCTCGGCTCAGTCGCAGAGGCTGAGGATGTGGTGCAGGACGCCTGGCTGCGATGGACGCGGACCGAGGAACAGGTGCTCGACCCGGCCGGCTGGCTGGTGCGGGTCACCAGCCGCATCTGCATCGACCGCATGCGCTCGGCCAAGGCCCAACGCGAAGCCTATCGCGGTCCCTGGCTGCCGGAGCCGCTGATCGAGGAGCTGAACGTCGATCCGGTCGAGCGGGCCGAAGATGTTTCCGTGGCCTTCCTGTTGGCGCTCGAGCGGCTTTCGCCGCTGGAGCGCGCGGTGTTCCTGCTGCACGACGTGTTCGACGAGGACTATGGCTCGGTGGCCGAAACCCTGGGGCGCAACGAGGCCGCCGTACGCCAACTCGCCGCGCGCGCCCGCGCCCACGTTAGCGACAATCGCCCGCGATTTACGGTCAGCCAGGAGGACGCCGCCAAGCTCGCCGCGGCCTTCATGATGGCTGCGTCCCAGGGCGACATGGCCGCCCTATCGTCGGTCTTGGCCCACGACGCCATGATGGTCACCGACGGCGGTGGGAAGCGGAAGGCCTCGCTAAGGCCGCTGATCGGCCGCGAAGACATCATCCGGCTGCTGGAAGGTATCGCCTGGCGGGCGGGAGGCGATGAGGAGGCCTGGCCGCTCACCTTCCGGGCCGTCCGGATCAACGGCTATCCGGGGATCGTCATGGAGCGCGAAGACGGCCCGATGACGGTCGCTTTCCAGCCGGGGCCGGACGGCAAGCTGGCCGCCATCTATATGGTCCGCAACCCCGACAAGCTGGGTCATGTGTCGGCCGACTAGTGCTTTCCGCGCTTCGGCAACAGGTGGATGACGCCGGCGATCACCGCCCCCACGATAAACCCGACCACGGCCGAGCCCGCAGCCATGGCCGTCCAGCCGGTAAAGCTGCCGACGCCGGGAATACGGCGCGCCCAATGCGATCCGCCCTCGACCCACAGAGGGATCGGGGTCAGGTGGAAGTGTTCCAGCCCATGGACGATGATCCCGCCGCCGACCCAGAGCATGGCGGCGGTGCCGATCACGGTCAGCCACTGCATGATCACCGGCATGGCCTTGACCATTCCACGGCCCAGCCCGCTGACCGATCGGCTCTTCCGCTTGGCCAGGTGCAGGCCGATGTCGTCCATCTTCACGATCAATCCGACCACGCCGTAGACCAGGATGGTGATCGCGACGCCCACGAGGGCCAGGGCCGCGGCCTGGATGCCCAGCGGGCGGTCGGCGACGTCGGCCAGAGCGATGGCCATGATCTCGGCCGAGAGGATCAGGTCTGTGCGGATCGCGCCGGAGACCTTTTGCTTCTCCAGGTCGACGGCGCTGAGCGCCAGTTCGTCGGTGGCGTCCTCGTCGTCGTGCGGATTGAAGGCCTCAATGATCTTCTCTGTGGCTTCGAAGCATAGGTAGGCCCCGCCCATCATCAGCAGGGGCGTCACCGCCCAGGGCGCGAAGGCGCTGAGCAGCAGAGCGCCCGGCAACAGGAAGATCAGCTTGTTGCGCAATGAGCCGATGGCGATCTTGAGAACGATCGGCAGTTCACGATCGGGCGTGAAACCCATCGCGTATCCAGGAGTCACGGCCGTGTCGTCGACGACCACCCCGACCGCCTTGGTCCCGGCCTTTCCGGCTGCGCCGGCGATGTCGTCCAGCGAGGCGGCCGCGATCTTGGCGATGCCAGCGACATCATCGAGCAGCGCGACAAGACCCGAAGCCATGTGGGAACCCCAAACCGACGATGTGCAAACGCTTGATCGTCGGTACGGTCTCGCGCGGAAGGCGTAAAGGCGATTGTCTCGCGTCGGACAAAACACGATCCAGCGGGTATGGTGACGGCGTGCGCGTCGACGAACACTTCCTTGATGAGATCAAATCCCGCCTCCGCCCTTCCGATGTGATCGGGCGGACGGTGAAACTGCGCAAGCAGGGCCGGGAATTCGTCGGCCTGTCGCCGTTCAACAAGGAGAAGACCCCTTCGTTCTATGTGAACGACGAGAAGGGGCAGTTCTTCGATTTTTCGTCCGGCAAGAACGGCGACTTGATCTCGTTCCTGCAGGAGACCCAGCGTCTTTCGTTCATGGAAGCGGTGGAGCGCCTGGCCGCCGAGGCGGGGCTGGCCATGCCGGTCGCCGATCCTCGCGCCGCCGAGCAGGAACGTCAGCGCCAGGGGCTGTCGGACTGGATGGAACTGGCCGCCCAATGGTTCGAGGCGGCCTTGCTGCGTCCCGAGGGCAAGGAGGCGCGGGCCTATCTGGAACGCCGCGGGCTGCCCGAGAGCGAATGGGCCCGGTTCCGGCTAGGCTTCTCGCCGGCCGGCCGCACCGCCTTGAAAGACTATCTGATCACCAAGGGCGCGAAGCCGGCCGAACTGGTGGAGTCCGGCATGCTGATCGCGCCGGAGGAGGGCGGGGCTCCCTATGACCGGTTCCGCGATCGCATCATCTTCCCGATCTCCGACGCGCGTGGCCGCATCCTGTCGTTTGGCGGCCGGGCCATGGACCCGCAGGCGCGCGCCAAATACCTGAATGGGCCGGAGAGTCCGCTCTTCCATAAGGGGCGCACGCTCTACGGCATCGGCGAGGCCCGCAAGATCCTGGCCGCCGCGCCTGGCGCCGAGACGCCGCCGCTGGTGGTGGTCGAAGGCTATATGGACGCCATCGCCTGCCAACGGGCTGGAATCGCCGCCGTGGCCCCGATGGGCACCGCCCTGACCGAGGAACAGATGGAGGTGCTCTGGCGCCTGCATCCCGAGCCGACGCTATGTTTCGACGGCGACCGGGCCGGCCGACAGGCCGCCTCGCGGTCGATCGACCGGGCCTTGCCGCTGTTAAAGCCCGGCAAGAGCTTCCGATTCGCCATCGTCGAGGGCGGTAAGGACCCGGACGAGGTGCTGCGCGAGCAGGGCGCGCCAGCGCTCCGCGCCCAGTTGTCGCAGACCACGCCTTTTGTGAACGCGCTTTTCACCCGCGAACATGACCTGGAACCATTGGACACGCCCGAGCGTCGCGCAGGCTTCAAGAACCGTTTGCGCAACGCCGCCGGGACTATCGCTGACAAGGACCTGCAGCAGGCCTATCGCGAAGCGCTGATGCAGCGCTTCGATGAAAGCTCGCCGCAAAAACGCCAAGGGGGAGACGACTCCGGCGCCCGCGCGCAACGCGGAGGCTTTGGACAATCAAAGGGTTGGCGTGGTCAGGCCAAGGCCTGGGTCGATCCCGCGCCGACCGCCGCCGGCAAGGCCGCGGCCCAGCGCTTGGCTCGCTCCTTGGACCCTGTGGCGGCGGCTATGGCCAAGCATGCCCTGGCTGATCCGGCCGTCTTGGACGAGTATCTAGAGGATCGCTTCGTGGCCCGAGGCTTCGGCGATCCGGGCCTTGTCGACTTGACGGCCGAGATCATCCGATTCCGTTTGGATACTGATCACCTTGACACCGGGGTCCTCGCACGCCATCTGGCGTCTTGCGGGTTTAATGCGCTGCTGACAGACATCGACCGGGCCGCTGCGAAATCGGGCGCGCCCATCATGAAACCGGATGTCTCCCTCGACGTCGCTAGATCCCAGTGGTCGCAAGCTTTCGCGGGCCTTTCCAGGCTCGCGGCGCTCGACGAGGCTATTACGTCTGCAAAGGGCAACCTGAGCGGTCGTTCCGACATGGAAGCCCTCGAGCGTCTAAAAGGTGAGCGCGACGCACTGAAACGCGCGATCAGAACGGGAACGATTTGGGCGGGTGACGGGTCGTAAAGAGTACGACCGTCTATTCGCTATTCACCATCTTCGGCCCGGTCCTTGCAAAAAGGGTCGGCAGCCGAAATCCGGAGACGTAGATGAGCACCAATACGGCCGAAGCGGAAACGACTGAATCGACTGGTGGCGACGGGCCCCTGCTCGACCTCACCGACGCCGGCGTCAAGAAGTTCATCAAGCAGGCGAAGGCCCGTGGCTATGTCACGATGGACGAGCTGAACAAGGTCCTGCCGTCGGAAGAAGTGACGTCGGAAGCCATCGAAGACACGCTGGCCATGCTGTCGGAAATGGGCGTCAACGTCGTTGAAGCCGAAGAAGACGCCGAGGGCGGCGAAGTCGCCGTGCGCGAGGAAACCCAGGTCGTCGAGACGACCAAGGAGCCCGCCTATGACCGTACCGACGACCCGGTGCGGATGTACCTGCGCGAAATGGGCTCGGTCGAGCTGCTGTCGCGCGAGGGCGAAATCGCCATCGCCAAGCGCATCGAGGCCGGCCGCGACACGATGATCCGCGGCCTGTGCGAAAGCGCGCTGACCTTCGAAGCCATCATGGTGTGGCGCGAAGAGCTCGGCACCGGCCGCATCCTGCTGCGTGAGGTCATCGACCTCGAGCAGACCTATGGCGGCGTCAACGCCGCGGCCGCCGAACTGGCGCAAGCCAACGAGGCCGAGGAAGAAGACGCCGAGGTCACCGCCGACGGTGAAGCCATCGCAAAGGCCGAAGGCGCCGACGACGACGACGACTTCGATGACGGCGCCGGCCCGACCATCAGCGCGATGGAAGGCGAGCTGCGCGAAGGGGTCATGTCGATCCTGGACGCTATTGCGTCGGAGTTCGACGCCTTCCGCGCCCTCCAGGAAAAGCTCGTCGGCAAGCGCCTGAAGGGCGAAGACCTGTCGGACGCCGACCGCAAGGCCTACACCACGGCCTCGCTGGCCATCGTCCAGCACCTGAAGACCCTGAAGCTGAACAACAACCGCATCGAGGCGCTGGTCGAGCAGCTCTATGCGATCAACAAGCGTCTGATGGGGCTGGAAGGCCGCCTGCTGCGCCTGGCCGACAGCTACGGCATTTCGCGTTCGGAATTCCTGAAGGCCTATTTCGGTCAGGAACTGTCGCCGAACTGGGGCGATCAGGTGAAGCCGCTGGGCGTGCGCTGGACGAAGTTCGTCGAGAACGACGCCTCGCAGATCAGCGACATCCGCAACGAGATCGCCGCCCTGGCCACCGAGACCGGCGTTCCGATCGACGACTATCGCCGCATCGTTCACACGGTGCAGAAGGGCGAGCGCGAGGCCCGTCAGGCCAAGAAGGAAATGGTCGAGGCCAACCTGCGCCTCGTGATCTCCATCGCCAAGAAATACACCAACCGCGGCCTGCAATTCCTTGATCTTATTCAGGAAGGCAACATCGGCCTGATGAAGGCGGTCGATAAGTTCGAATACCGCCGCGGCTACAAGTTCTCCACCTATGCGACCTGGTGGATCCGGCAGGCGATCACCCGCTCGATCGCCGACCAGGCCCGCACGATCCGTATTCCGGTGCACATGATCGAGACGATCAACAAGATCGTCCGCACCTCGCGTCAGATGCTGCACGAGATCGGCCGCGAGCCGACCCCGGAAGAGCTGGCCGAGAAGCTGGCCATGCCACTGGAAAAGGTCCGCAAGGTCCTGAAGATCGCCAAGGAGCCTATCTCCCTCGAAACCCCGATCGGGGACGAAGAAGACAGCCACCTGGGCGACTTCATCGAGGACAAGAACGCGATCCTGCCGATCGACGCGGCGATCCAGTCGAACCTGCGCGAGACCACCACGCGCGTGCTCGCCTCGCTGACCCCGCGTGAAGAACGCGTCCTGCGGATGCGCTTCGGCATCGGCATGAACACCGACCACACCCTGGAAGAGGTCGGTCAGCAGTTCAGCGTCACCCGCGAACGGATCCGTCAGATCGAAGCCAAGGCGCTTCGCAAGCTGAAGCATCCGAGCCGCTCGCGGAAGCTGCGCAGCTTCCTCGACAGCTAACGAAGGCTCCCGGATTACGGGAATGTAACACCGGCGCTCTGGTCGCGCCGTTACGCCCTCGACTAAGGTCTCTCCAGACTTGGTCGAGGGCGTTTTTATGAGTCTTTCCACACAACTGGCGCGAATGTTCGCCGGCGCGGCCGCCGTGGCGGTGATCGCAAGCTCGGCCTCAGCCGCCCCGGCCGCCGATGCGCGTTCAGCCGAACGGATCAAGGCTCACGTCACCTTCCTCGCCGACGACCTGCTGCAGGGCCGCGAGGCCGGCTCGCCGGGCTTTGATATCGCTGCGGCCTATGTCGCCTCGCAACTGGCGCAACTCGGCGTTAAGCCGGGCGCGGCGGACGGTTCCTACTTCCAGCCCGTGCCGATGATGGGCTTCCGGTCGGCCGATCAGGGCAAGTTGGTCCTGGCTCATGACGGCAAGACAACGGCGCTGGTGTTCGGCGAAGACTACGTCCCGGGACGCGATCCTCGCGCCAACACCACTCATGTCAGCGCGCCTATGGTCTTCGTAGGCTATGGCGTGGTGGCTCACGGGATGGACGCCTATGCCGGCCTGGACGTGAAGGGCAAGGTGGTCGTGGCGTTGTCCGGCGCCCCGGCCTCCCTGCAGACCGAAGAGCGCGCCTACTACGCCAGCGGACGCACGAAGCGGCAGGCGGCCGAGGCGCGCGGCGCGGCCGGCTTCATCACCGTCAACACCCCCGCCGACCAGGCGCGCCGGCCCTTCGACGGCTCGGTGCGGAACTGGCAGAACTGGGGGATGACCTGGCGCGATGCGAGCGGGCAGCCCCATACGCCGGGCGGTTCGACGCCGGACCTCGGGACGATCAGCGTCGAGGGAGCCGCCAAGCTCTTCGCCGGCGCGCCTTCAAGCTTCGCCGAGGTCGTGAAAGCGGCCGAAGCCGGCGGGGTTCAGGGCTTTGTTCTGCCATCGACCATCGACGCTACGCTGAACACCCAGACGAAGGACGTTGAGAGCGCCAACGTCGTCGGCGTGATCGAGGGCTCGGACCCTAAGCTCAAGAACGAGGTGATCGTTCTGTCTGCTCACCTGGATCACGTGGGCGTCACCGCGCCGGTGAAGGGCGACAGCATCAACAACGGCGCCTTGGACAACGCCAGCGGCGTGGCTACGACCTTGGAGGTCGCCCGCGCCTTCGCCGAGGGCAAGCCGCCGCGCCGCACGCTGATCTTCCTGCTGAACACGGCGGAGGAAAAAGGGCTGATCGGCTCGGACTATTTCGCGCGCAATCCGACCACCACCCGGCCCATCGTCGCCAACGTCAATCTGGACATGCCTGTCCTGACCTACGACTTCACCGACGTGGTGGCGTTCGGGGCCGAGCGTTCGACGCTAGGGCCGGCGGTGCAAAAGGCCGCGGCGCGCCAGGGCGTGAAGCTGTCGGCCGATCCGATGCCGCAGGAAGGCCTGTTCACCCGCAGCGACCACTTCCGTTTCGTCGAGCAGGGCGTGCCTTCGGTCTTCTTGATGACCGGCTTCGCCAATGGCGGAGAGGAGGCGTTCACCAGCTTCCTGAAGGAGCAGTATCACAAGCCCAGCGACGACCTAGCCCAGCCCATCAACTATGCGGCCGGCGCCAAGTTTGCGGCGATCAACTACGAGATCACCCGTGAGCTGGCCGACGCCGACAAGGCGCCGAGCTGGAACAAGGGCGATTTCTTCGGGACCCTTTTCGCCAAGAAGCCCTAGGCCCGCATTCAGACGGTAAGTGACAGAACGGCGTTCTTGGATCAGGCTGGGCTGTCAGGATCTAGGTGGCCACCATGCTGAGGATGACTTTCATCGCTGCGGTGACGGCGTTGCTGGGCGCGTCGCCGGCGGCCGCCCAAGGGCCGCGGATGAGCCAGGCGGAAGGGCTGCAACTCTTCGAGGCCGGCGGCTTCAAGGTCGCCGGAGGCAAGGCGATCAATGTCTGCGGAACGGCGTCGACGCCGAAGTTCACCTTTCTGGACCTGAACGGGGATGGATCGCCTGAGGCCTTTGTCGTCGACAAGAACGTCTCCTGTTATGGCGGGGCGGGCGAATGGTTCACGGTCCTGGCCAAGGGGGGCGATGGCCGTTGGCGCGCAATCGCGCGGGACACCGGCGCCCTGAGCTGGGAGCCCACCCGCACCGCCGGGTGGCTGGACGCCCGCGTGGTCAGCAACTGCCCGCGCATCTGGAAATATGCGGGCGATGGCTATGTGCGCCCAAACGCCTGCGCCGCCGAGCCGGCCGGAAAGGCCGCCGTGGCCGGGGGCGTCACCGCGGCCGACAAGGCCGCCGCTCTGCGCGCCGCCGGCTTCACCCAACGTGGGGCCAAGTGGACCAGCGGGGAAGGCGAGTGCGAAGCCTATATCGAGCCCGAAGGCGTTCGCGACCTCAACGGCGATGGAAAGCCCGAGATCATGGTCACCGAGAGCGGGACCTTCTGCTACGGCAATACCGGCCAGGGGTTCTATCTGATGACCAGAACCCCAGCCGGGGGCTGGCGGACCGTCTACCAAAGCCAGGGCATTCCGGAGATCCAGACCACCAAAGGGGTGGGCGGCTGGGCGGACATCGAGGTTGGCGGCCCGGGCTTCTGCTTCCCGATCGTGCGCTATGACGGCAAGACCTACGCTTTCAACCGAAAGAAGGAATACCAGGCGGGAGCTTGCGCGCGTAGGTAGAGCCTTGTGCGCCGACGATGATATGGCTTCATCATGAGCACGCCCTTCCAGACCGCGCTTGAAGCTGGCGACTTGGCGGCAATTCGCGCCTTCCCAAAGGCCGATCTGCACATCCACGCCATCATGGGCGGCTGCCGGGAGTTTGTTCGTGAACGCCTGGGGCTCGACATCGTCCCGCTCGACGGGGTGCTCGGCTCCATGGATGAGATGCACGCCTGGGTCGATGCCCAGACCCAGGGCTGCTTTCGTGACGCCGCCGGCCGGGCCGTCGCATTCGAGGCGACGTTCGTCCAGGCTCGCAAGGACGGGGTCACCCGCCTGGAGGTCGGGTCCGACGTCTGGGAGATCACCCTGCATGACCATTCGGCGCAATCTGTCTGGAACATGCTGACCAAGGCCCACGCCGACGGCGGTCCCGAGATCGACTGGATTCCGCAGATGTCGTTCTCGCGCCATTGCCCGGCGCGCGCTCTGGACTACTGGATGTCGCCGTTGCTGGAGCTGGGCGTCTTCGAGACTCTGGATCTCTCCGGCGACGAACTCATCCAGCCGATCGAGGTGTTCGCGCCGCTCTATCGCCGCGCCAAGCAGGCAGGCCTGCGGCTGAAGGCGCATGTCGGCGAATGGGGAACGGCCGACGACGTCTGGCGGGCGGTCGAGGTGCTGGAGCTCGACGAGATCCAGCATGGCATCGCAGCGGCCGACTCGCCGCAGGTCATGCGGATGCTGGCCGAGGCCGGCGTGCGGCTGAACTTGTGCCCAACCTCGAATCTGAAGCTCGGCCGGGTGGCGCGCCTCAAAGATCATCCCATTCGCCGTCTCTATGACGCCGGCGTGCGCGTGACGGTGAACACCGATGACCCGTTGATGTTCGGGGCCACTGTCTCGCAGGAGTTCCTCAGCCTGTTCCAGGCCGGCGTGATGACCGCCGCCGAACTCGACGCGATCCGGCTGGAAGGCTTGAGCTAGGCGCGCCTAGCGCCAGGCGTAGTTGAAGCTGACCGAGATCCGCTCTTTCTTGGCGGCGTTCGCTGGTACCTCGTGGCGCAGCCAGCTTTCCCACATCAACACCGTGCCGGGCTCGGGCTGCAGGTAGATGAAGCTGCGGGCGGCTTCGGAGGCGTCGGCCTTGCGCGGCGGGGCGGCCATCATCAGCGGCAGGCGCGGATCTTCCAGCTTCAGGGCGCTCGCGCCGGGCGGCGTCGCGACATAGACCGTGCCCGACAGCACGCTGTGCGGATGGATGTGGCCGGAGTGCGCGGCGCCGGGCTTGAGAATATTGACCCACAGGCTGTCGAGCTTCAGTCGGCGGCGGCCCAGGTCAAGCTCAAGGTCCTTGGCGTAGGCGGCCGCATGGCGATCCAGCTTGCGCTTCAAATCGTCGAAGATGCTCGCCCGCATCGGCAGGTCGTCGAGCGAGGCGTAGGAGGTGTAGCCGCCATAGCGGTGCTCCTTGCACCAGGCGCGGCCGGCCATGTCCTCGTCGGCCAGCATCCGGCAGGCGTCTTCGAGCTCGTCGTTGAACGCGGCGAAGTCGCGTTCGCCCGCGAGTGAGGCTTCATAGATCTGGGTGACGAATAGGGGGCGCAGCGCCATGCCTGGGCCGCTACCGGGCCTGGCGGCGCTTGTCAAAGGTTGAGGCTGACTAGGCGACGATGTCGAGCAGGTCGCCGACCATGTCCTGGGCCGTGCGGATCACCGAGGCGTTGGCCGAGAACTCATGCTTGGCGGTGATCTGCGAGACGATTTCGCTCGCCAGATCGACCTCTGCGCCAGGCACGCCCGTCTGGGCGACGCGGCTGGCCGAGGCCTCGAACCGGCGGCTGGCCGCCAGCATTCCATATTGAGCGGTGGCGATCGGATCCATGATGGGCCCTCCTACGTTCAGCATGCGTGGCCTGCGGTTAAGCTTTCGCGCAGGGGCGTGGTGAACGACACGCTAAGCATGGTCGGACCGAAGTGCCCGGGGCTGGCGGTGCTATAGTGGCTGAAACAGGAGTATTGCTGATGATACGCACAACCCTAGTCGCTTTGGTGGCGCTTGCCGGGTCAGCGGGCGCGGCGTCGGCTCAAGCCCCGCTCTCGCAAAATCCCCCCACCCAGACGGTCATTTGCCTGGATGTCAGCGGCGCGACCCTGCCGGTCTCCTGCCGGGTCCCCGCCAGCCGGCTCGATAAGCGCGAAGATATCTGCATCTGTCACGCCGGCATGCGGGTCGACGTGCCGATCTGCGCCCCGGGTGTGCGCCCGCCGCCTGAGAACGTCGCCCTGAATCGCGCCCGTCGCGAGGCGGGCAGGGACGGCAGCCTCATCGGCGACCTTTTCCAAGGTCAGCCGATGTGCGTTGAAGGCCGCAACCCCTAGAGGGCCTTGCCCAGCGCCGCGTAGGTCAGCTTCTGGAACACCGGCAGCGCGGCGCGGCCGCCCATGCGCTGGCCGGTGGCGAGTTGAGAGGCGGCTTCCGGGCCCAGGGGCATTGAGTTCTGGATCAGGTAGATCATCACCATGTCCTCGACCGGGTCGGCCTGCCACCAGGTGCCGAACGCGCCGGGCCAGCCGAACGAGCCCTCTGAGCCCGCGCCCATCCAGGACTGCTTTTCAGGGTCGGTGATGACCGATGCGCCCAGGCCGAAGCCCTGGCCCAGCCAGAACGGGATGCCCATGAACGGGATGGCCCGCTGCTCGGGCGTGAGCTGGTTGGTCAGCATCAGGTCCAGGGTTTCGCGCTTCACATAGCGAACCCCATCCAGCTCCCCGCCGGCCAGCATCATGCGCGCGAATTTCAGGTAGTCGTCAGCGGTCGAGATCAGGCCGCCGCCACCGGCGCAGAACACAGGCGCGGCGTCGGTATGAGGGAACGAGATGTCCTGCATCTGGTCGGTCGCAGGATCGATCCGGTAGAGCTTGGCCATCCGGTTACGCTTCTCGGGCGGGCACCAGAAATCGGTGTCTTTCATGCCGAGCGGATTCAGGATCCGTTCCATGATGAAGTCGCGATAGGGCACGCCAGCGACACGGCCGACTAGGAAGCCTAACACGTCGGTGGCGTGGCTGTAGTGGAACCGCTCGCCGGGCGGATAGGACAGGGGCAGGGACGCCAGGCGCTTCAGCCACTCGTCGGAGGTGTGGAGCACCAGCAGGGGCGAGCCCAGCACCTCTTCATGGGCGTGGGCGATCGGCCCGACCGAGGTGAAGCCATAGGCGAGACCTGAGCGGTGGGTCATCAGGTCGTTGACGGTGATGTCGCGGGGCGCGGGGTAAGTGTCGTCCAACGGGCCGTTGGCCGACTTCAGGACCTTCATGTCCTTGAATTCGGGCATCCACTTGGTGATCGGGTCGTCGAGCTTAAGCTTGCCTTCTTCCATCAGCATCAAGGCCGCGATGGACGTGATCGGCTTGGTCATCGAGGCGATGCGGAACATCGTGTCGCGCGTCATCGGCAGGCCGCCGGCCACATCGCGATGACCGAGGGTGTTGACCTGGGCGACCTCGCCCTTGCGCCACAACAGGGTGACAAAGCCGGATAAATCGCCGGCCTCGATCACCGGCTTCAGCGCGGCCGGGATCGCCGCCAGACCTTCGGAAGAAAAGCCGCCCAGAGCCTGATCGCCGTCCATGTCGCTTCGCCCGTCTCTGCGTCGGATCCGCTGCGGCCCGACTTTGCACGAGGATATGGGCGGGCTGACGTTGGGCTCGTCAAGCGTACTTTGTCTTCGAATTGTGCGCCGGACTACTGGCGGGGCGGCGCTTCGTAAGTGGCCATCATCTCCCCCTGGGCGATGGTGTGACCCTTGAGGATATGCAGCAGTTCGGCGAGCGGGGTGTCGGGCTTCACCTCGACCAGTTGGTCCAGGGCGAAGACCTGGAAGTAGTAGCGGTGAACACCATGCCCCTGGGGTGGGCGCGGCCCGAACCAGCCGTAGTCGCCATTGTCGTTGCGGCCCTGGATGATCGGGTGAGGCGGGTCGATCCGTTGAGCAAGTGGGACGCCCTCGGGCAGGCCGCCGGCCTCGGGCGGGATGTTCCAGATCATCCAGTGGATGAACGGCTTCTCCTGTGGCGCATCAGGGTCCTCGACGATGAGGGCGTAGCTTTCGGCCCCCTCGACATCGGTCCAGGTCAGCGGCGGCGAGAGGTTTTCGTGATAGGCGGAGTGACGGTCGTCCAACCGGCCGTCGGGCTCCTGCGATGGAGACATGACGACAATTCCGCTCTCGTTGCGGGGATCGACCTTAAAGATGGTGATGGTCTCGCCGGAGTGGGCCGGGGGGCTCATGGAGTCGTCTCCTGTGAACGACGACAACTTGTTTGAACCGGGCTTGGTTGCGCGCCTCGGTAATTGCCCCTAGCTCAAGGTTATGTCCTGGCTGAACGGCAATCTGGCCCGCCTCGTGCGTCCTCTTATCGTGGCGGGCTTGGCCATGGTCGTGGCCGGCTGTACGCCGCTCGGCGTCTTCGCCACCTTCACATCGCGCGACCCGGCGGTGCGCAGCGCCATGGACCAGGCCTATGGCGACAAGGCGCGCCAGACTCTCGACGTCTATGCCCCTCGCCAGATGAGCGCCGCGCGGCCCATCGCCGTCTTCCTCTATGGCGGCGGGTGGGAAAAGGGCCGCAAGTGGGACTACGGCTGGCTCGCCCAGGCGCTGGCGGCCAGGGGGTTCGTCGTCGTGCTGCCGGACTATCGGCTCTATCCCGACGTCCACTTCCCCGCCTTCCTGAAGGACAACGCCCAGGCGGTTCGTTGGGCGGTGGACCATGCCGGCGCCTATGGCGGCGATCCCAATCGCATCGTGCTGCTGGGTCATTCGGCTGGAGCCTACAACGCTGTGATGCTGGGCTTGGACCCTAGCTATCTTGAGACCGCCGGTGTCGACCCGGCCCGCATCCGCGCCGTGGCCGGGATCGCCGGGCCGTATGACTTCTTGCCGCTGACCCCGGAGATGGAGCGGGTGTTCGGCCGCGCCGCCGACATCGCCAAGACCCAGCCGCTGCACTTCGTGCGCGCCGGCGTGCCGCCCATGCTGCTGGTGACGGGCGACGCCGATACGGTGGTGGAGCCTGCAAACACCACGGTCTTGGCCGCGGCCCTACGCGCGGCCGGCGCACCGGTGCAGGAGGAGCACTATGCCGGGGTCGGCCACAACGAGATCATGGCCGCGATGTCGCGGCCCTTCCGTGACCGCGCCTCGGTCCTGAACGACATCACTGAATTCCTGAGGCGAGAAACGGACTGACCGTTTCACCAGGAGGCCTGGCGGGCGGCCTCAACGATCTGCTCTGCGTCAGGGCGTACGGTTTCGACGCCGTCTCAGCCGTTCGGGGCGGCTCGGAACGTATAGGGGCCGGTGTGGCCGAGGGACTCATCGAACGTCACCCAGATTTCGCCGCCCAGATCGCGCCAGCGTTGGCAGAACGAGAAGTCCTCTCCGATCATGACGCCGTGAGGATTGGCGAGCGCCTCGAAGCATTGGAAGACTTCTTTGAGCCCTTCCTGGGCGTAGTAGCTGCCGGCGGCGTTGCAATAGAGTTCGGGGTGCGCCGCCTTCAGTCTCTCCAGAACCTCGCGCTTGATCAGCATCAGCCCGGTGGGGGCGAAGATCGCGCGGTAGAATTCATCGCGCTCGACCCGCGGCTCTTCCAGTTCAATGGGGAAATTGAGGGCCGCGGCGAAGGCTACATTCGGGTTGGCGAACCGGCGGGATGCGGCGTGGAAGGCCGGGATGTTGAGCGAGCGCATCGGATAGGCCGCGGCGACCAGCGGCTGATCGAACTCCAGCATGCGCTTGATCAGGCTGACGTCGAATTCGACATCGGCGTCGATGAAGAGCAGGTGCGTGTAGTCGCCGGCCAGGGTGGCGCTCGCAAGATAGTTGCGGGCCCAGGTGATCATCACCGCCTTGGTGGTTTCCCAACTCAGGTCGGGCCCATAGGCCTGGAACAGGCTCAGCAGCGAACGCGTGTATTGGCCGGTGACTTGGCCGTTATAGGTCGGGGTGCCCACGAGGATCTTCATCCGTAGCGTGTAACACGACCGGCCGTCGGGCTGGAACACGCGCCGTCATCGGGCGTCTCCCTGGCGACTGAATGCGTCACTCGAGAACATTGTTACATATCGTCGATATTCAGAATGCGGCATGATTGTCCGCTTCGGGACAATATGACGCATCACTGTTGCATGGATAACGCATCTTGCGGGCAATCAGTGATTGTCCATGCCCGGGTGTCTGCAAAAACAGCCCTAAGCGTTTGCAAGCGTAACGGCCGCGTGACAGTTACGTTACGCCGTTGTCATGGATGGAATCGCTTTTAGCGACCCTCGCCAGGAGCCGGCAGGCAGCTTGGAGTTCCCACCCGGCGCGCCTGATCAAACCGTTGAGGCCGGGGGGCCATATGAAGATTGACATGAAAAACACTCTCCGCACCCTGCTGCTTGGGTCAGTGGCGGCGGCCAGCGTGGCCGCGCCTTCCTTCGTTTACGCCCAAGAGGTCGACGTCGAAGAACTGGTCGTCACAGGTTCGCGCATTCGTCGCGACACCTTCACCGCTCCGGTCCCCGTTTCCGTGCTGAGCAGCGAGCAAATCCGCGCTTCCGGCAACGTGTCGCTGGCCGAAGCCATGCTCGAAATTCCGACGATCAGCGCCAACACCAACAGCCAGAACTCGTCCAGCACGCTGTTCCTGGCCGGTCAGGCCCGCGCCGACATCCGTGGCCTGGGCGCCGAGCGCACCCTGGTGCTGATGGATGGCCGTCGTATCGTCTTCTCCGACGCTTCTTCGCCGGGCGTCGACCTCAACATGATCCCCTCGCTGATGGTGGACCGCGTTGAAACCGTCGCGGGCGGCGCCTCGGCCGTCTACGGGTCGGAAGCCATCGCCGGCGTCGTCAACATCATCATGAAGAAGGAATTCGACGGGCTCGAATTCGACGTTCAGACCGGTCTGTCGCAAGAAGGCGACGGCGCTGAGTTCCGCATCGGCGCCCTCTACGGCACGAAGCTGCTCGACGACCGCCTGAACCTGCTGGTCGGCGGTGAAATCTCCCGCCAAGAGCCGGTGATGCAGCGTGACCGCGACTGGGCCTTCCCGGGCATCCGCCGCGACAACCGCAAGTCGCCGCAGACGATCATCCCCAACAGCCGCTCGAACAGCTCGCCTTACGGCACGTTCCAGCTGACGACCGGTCCGCTCGGCACCGCCCGCGCTGTCGCCATCGACGTCCGCGACCCGACCCGGATCGTCCGTCTCAGCGACGCCTGCTCGACGCCGACCGTCCAGGCCAACTGCCAGGACGAAGCGCTGATCTACTCGAACAGCTACCTGGCCCTGCAAGCCAAGTCGTCGCGCGGCACCTTCCGGACCTTCGCCGACTACCAGCTGACCGACAACATCAAGGTGTTCGGCGACGTGCTCTATTCGCGCGTCGACGGCTATGGCTACTTCCAGCCCGCCTTCACCACCGCGCTCGGCAGCGGCACGCTGCCGCTGCCCTTCCGCGGCGACAACGCCTTCCTGCAAGGCAACTCGCAGGCGGCCTCGCAACTGCGCGCCGAGTGGCTCGCGGCTGGCAAGACCTTCACCCAAGGTTCGTCCGCCAACGTCGGCAAGTTCTTCAATGAATTCGGCGGCCGCGACGTGAAGACCGAGCGCGAGACCCTGCGTCTCGTCGGCGGCATGCAAGGCGACTTCGAAGCCTTCGAACGCAAGTTCAACTGGGATTGGTACGCGCAGTACGGCGAAACCAACGGCTCGACCACGTCGTACAACCAGCCGAACCTGAACCGTATCAAGCAGGCGACCGACGCCGTGCTCGTGAACGGCCAGATCGTTTGCCGCGACGTGAACGCCCGCGCCAACGGCTGCGTTCCGTGGAACCTCGTCGACGGCCCGACCCAAGCGGCCGTCGCCTGGGCCAACGCCAACTCGACGACCGACCAGGAAGTCAAGGAAACCGTCGTCGCGGCCAACATCACCAGCGACCTGTTCGAACTGCCCGCCGGCCCCGTCGGCGTGGCGATCGGTGGTGAATACCGCAAGGAAGAGAGCTTCTTCGCTCAAGACGACCTCGGCGCTTCCGGCGCGCTGTACATTAACCCGATCGGCACCCGTCAGGGCGAGTACGACGTGGTTGAAGGCTACGGCGAAGTCCGCCTGCCGCTGCTGAAGGATGTCCCGTTCGCCAAGGAACTGTCGGTGGAACTGGCCGGCCGTCTGGCCGACTACTCCTCGATCGGCCGCACCGAACAGTACCGCGTGCTGATCGAGTGGGCTCCGGTGGAAGACATTCGCTTCCGCGCCAGCCAAGGCACCGCGGTCCGCGCGCCGAACATCGTCGAGCTCTACGCGCCGCAAAGCCGTAACTTCAACAGCACGGCGCAAGACCCCTGCGACAGCGCGAACTTCGCGGCGGCCACGGCCGACCAGAAGGCCGCCCGCCGCATCACCTGCGCCGCGGCGATCGCCAACTACGACCCGACCACCTTCCAGTCGAACTTCGGCACCGGTCGCTCGTCGCTGGCCCTGCTGCAGGGCGGCAACCCGGACCTCGGTCCGGAAGAAGCTGACACCTACAACCTGGGCGTCGTGATCCAGCCGCGTTGGATCCCGAACCTCCAGATGTCGCTCGACTTCTTCAAGTACAACCTGTCGAACCAAATCGACACGGTGCCGGTCAACACCCTGCTGACCGACCTGTGCTACGACTCGTCGTCGGCCTACGCCTCCAACCCGTTCTGCGCTCAGATCAAGCGTGACCCGACCGGCACGAACGGCGGCGGCATCCCCGGCGGCGTGAGCGAGATCATCCTGCTCGACCAGAACGTCGCCAAGGTGAAGGTCGAAGGCTACGACGCCTCGATCCAGTACGGCTTCCGTTCGGCCGAAATGTTCAACCGCGACTTCGGTGACTTCGCGTTCCGCGTCGACGCGACCTGGATGTACCGCTGGGCCCTGCAAGGCCTGCCGGGCGAAGACTACACCCAGCTCGCCAACACCATCACCAACGCGACCCCGGAGTGGAAGGGCCAGGCTTCGGTCCAGTGGAACTTCCAGAACGTCGGCGTGACCTGGACCACCCACTACATCGGCTCGATGATCCCGACGACTTCGTTCCAGCCGTCGGCTCTCGATCCCTTCTACACGGGTGACTACTACCTCCACGATCTGCGCGTTCGCTACGAACTCAACGATCAGGTCGTCCTGCGCGGCGGCATCCAGAACCTGACCGACGAGACGCCTCCGTACCTGCCGGAAACCTACACCGGCACCACCACTGGTTCGTCGAGCTTCGACAACCGCGGTCGCTTCTTCTTCGTGGGCGCGACCCTGCGTTACTAAGGCTTCGGGCGTCTTTCGCCCCAGGTTCAAGGATGGCCGCCGACGCACCCGCGTCGGCGGCCATTTCTTTTGCGCGCTTTCAGCGGCCCTCGGAATTGTGAGATCTGGGCGAGGGGCCGCTATCCGTCTCAAAAATAAGAGGTCTTGAGCGCTGCCGTGGCATCGCTTCGGCGCGACATATTGACGTTACGTCAATCGCGCTGCGGTGCGGCAATTGTGCAGGGGGCTGTTCGAGGTTATATCCGACGGCCCCCGGTTTTCGGGGCTTTTGTGCATCGCACTTAGAAGGACCGCCCATGCTGGTGACCCTGATGAAGGCCAAGCTGCATCGCGCAACGGTGACGCAGGCCGATCTCGAATATGAAGGCTCGATCGCGATTGACCGCGACCTGCTGGACGCTTCGGGCATCCTTCCGCACGAACAGGTCGACGTGCTGAACATCACCACGGGCGCGCGCTTCACCACCTACGCCATCGAGGCTCCGCGAGGCTCGAAAGTGATCGGCGTCAACGGCGCCGCCGCTCGCCTCGTCCAGAAGGGCGACAAGGTCATTGTCGTGACCTACGGCATGCTGCCGGAAGAAGAAGCCCGCAACTATTCGCCGAACGTCGTGCTGTTGGACGACGGCAACCACATCAAGCACGCCGCCTGATGATCCGGTTCGCCGCCATCGGTGTCTTGGCGGCGACCCTGTCGGCCTGCGCTCCCGGCGCGCCGGCGGGGGTGGACAAGGCCAAGCTGGACGATGCGGTGTCCCGCGCCATTGGCGATCCTGGAACCTGCGTTCTGATCGGCCAGGGCGGCAAGATCGTCTATCGCTTCGGCACCAACGTCGTTTGCGGCCGTAAGCTGCTGACGTGCGAGGGGCAGGGCGTGCAGACGGTGGGCGATCTGTTGGCCGCGGCGCCGACCTCCGGTCTTCCGAAGACGGCGAGCTGCCGCAGCAATCCTGAGGGCACTCGCATCGTGGCCTGGGCCGCCGGGCCCATCGAGGGCTCCGAGCTGGTCTTCGCCGCCGTGATGGAGGGCGATGAGGTGCCGCCGGGCGTGATCATCGCCGACAAGCTCAAGACCGCGTTCGCTCGCGCCGGCGTCGGCGCGCAGTAGCCCTCCTCCCCAGGGGGAGAAGGGCCGGCGCATAGCGCCTATTTCGTCAGTTCATAGAGACCGTTGATGTCGATGCGGACGCTCAGTTCGCCGGCCGACACCGGGACGCTGTCTCCAGCCTTCTCCATGCGGGCATAGGCCATCATCGGCACGGGCGGGGGGCCGCCCGAGTAGCCGCCGCTTTCGCTGAGCGTCACCAGGCGCCCGACGCGGTGGCCGGTGGCGGTGGCGTAGAGATTGGCCTTCGCAGCCAGCGCCTTCACGGCCGCGTGGCGGGCGGCGTCCTCGGCGGCGCTCGGATCCTTGAGACCGAACGAGATGCCGTTCACCTGGTTGGCGCCGGCCTTCACCGTCGCATCGACCGCTTGGCCGAGCTTGTTGAGGTCATTGACGGTGATCGTCACCTGATTGGACGCCTGGTAGCCGCGCAGTTTCGGCGGCTCGTTCTGCACATAGTCGTACTGCGGGCTGAGGTTCAGGCCCGAGGTTTGAATTTCCTTGTCGGCGATGCCGGCCTTGCGGAGGGCGGCGATCATGGACGTCATCTGCACGTTGTTGGCGGTCAGCGCTGCGGCGGCGGTCGGAGCCTCGGTCTGCACGCCGAGATTGATCGTCGCCTTGTCAGGCGCGACTCGCGTCTCGCCGTAGGCCGACAGGTTGAGGGTCGTGGCTTTGAACATCGAATCTGCCGAAGGCGGAGGGGTCTGGGCGAAAGCGGCGGGCGCGGCGGCGGTCGCAAGAAGAAGGGCCATAGCGCCGGCGCGAACGAGGGTTTTCATCAGGATCTCCAAAATCACCCGTTTTCCGGGCGTCCCATGCATCGAATGATGAACGGTGTTGCACTTCTGACAAAGCGAAGCTGAACGGCAGCTTTAAGGCGCGTGCAGCTCGTGGTAACCCGCACTGGCTGCTGCAGGGGCCTGTAGCTCAATGGTTAGAGCCGACCGCTCATAACGGTCTGGTTGTAGGTTCGAGTCCTACCGGGCCCACCAGCGCATCTTTGAGGGTCTGATTTCCCTCAAATATCTGGTCTTAAACAGCTTCTCGGAGCGGCCTGTGACACCTTACTGTGCCACAATGGACGATGACGAGTTGGCGAAGCTCCCGATTTTCCGACGCGGGAATGTGTGGTGGGTGCGGAAGAAGGTCCCGGTTGATCTGGCCCGCTACCCTGGCGAACAGGTGCGAAAGACCCTCGACACCGAGGATGGGCGCGAAGCCGTGAGGCGCTACCCGGAGGCGTTGGCGAAAATAGAGCGAGGGTTCGCACAGAAACGAGCGGACCTGCACAAACGCGGGAAGGTCGCTGGCGCGCTCGCCCTCGGGAGGCTTGAACTCCTAAGTCGGAGCGAGATCGAAGGGCTGGTTCGCGATTGGTGGGATGAGCGAAAGGCTGCGACTTTGGGGCGGCTGCCAAACCCCACCGACCGTGTTGCCACGGAAGATGCGTTGCAGTTGCTGGATGAGGACGCGGGCGATTTCGACGCCTTCAACCCCGGTCATGGCGAGCCTGCTCAGCACGCCGCAGACCAGCTTCTGGTGCGAGCAGGTGTGGCCGCTCGTCCACGACGGATTGGCGGCAGCCGAACGCAGGTACATTTTCCGAACGTCAATCGCGACAGCGCCCAGTATGCCTACCTTCGCGAACTGGTCGCGCGGGCGCTGCGAAGCGAGAACGCAATCGCCCGCGATCATCTGACCGGCGCGCAGAACGCTCATCACGATCCACTGTTCCACCCGACCGGCACGCCGTTGCCGGGCCAAGCTCAGCCCGGCGAGGGCCATCGGGTGAGCGACCTGATAGCGGTGTTCCGTGCCGAGCGCGAAGCCCTCTACGGCTTAGAGAGCACCGCTCGCAAATACGACCTCCTCTTCGACGTGATGGAGGAAGTGATCGGCCGCGATCTGCCCGTGCGCTTCATCAAGCGGCAGCACTGCGTCGAGGTCCTGACCTTCTTGAAGACCTTTCCATCTAACAAGATGAAGAAGAAGGCGTTGAGGGACCTTTCGCTGCGGGATGCCGTAGAATACGCCCGCGCCCACAACCTTGCCCCGCTCGCCCCGAACACGGTCGGGAGCTACATGCAAAACCTGACCGCCATTCTGCGGTGGGCGGAACGGGGAGATTGGGGCGTCAGGGTTGCGCTGGCGGAAGGGTTGATTGACCGCCGAAGCCCCCAGGTGAAGCGGCGAGGGTTCGAGCCGGACGAACTGCGAAAGCTGTTTACGGCACTGAGCGTGTTCAAGACGATCTCCCCCGCAAAGTTCTGGGTGCCCGCGCTTGCCGCCTTCACGGGAGCCAGAGCGGGAGAAATCTGTCAGTTGCGCGCGGCGGACGTGATTGACGTGAACGGTGTCGCTTGCCTCAATCTGAGCGAGTTCGATGCGGGCGGCGAAAGGGCGGCGGACAAGCATTTGAAGACCGCCACCAGCGAGCGGATGGTGCCCCTCCACAAGATGCTGCTCGATGCCGGATTTCTGGAGTTCGTGGAGAAGCAGAAGGACGAGGCCCGTCTTTTCCCCGAACTACGCGCCGGATCGAAGGGGAGCTATTCGCACGGCTTCTCTAAATGGTTCGGCCGCTTCAAGAAGGGTGTCGGCTTTAGCGAACGCGCCCTGGTGTTCCACAGCTTCCGTCATGGCTTTCGGGATGCGTGCAGGCGCGCGGAGATACCAGAAGAAACGGCACTGGCGTTGGGCGGCTGGGCTGGGATCAATCAGGCCGCCAACTACGGGGACCGATCTGCCGTGCCAGTGTTGGAGAAGGCCGTGCAGAAGATCGAATATGGAGATTTCGATCTGACGACCTTCTAAATGTCGCTGCATGGCTTAGGTTTTTGAGGCGAGGGGAAGTTGTGCGGGTTACAACTCCAACAACCTTCCCGTCCACAAATGTAACGGCTAAATGACCTCTGGATTTATCGCCTATTACAGGGTGAGCACTGATCGGCAGGGCCGATCTGGTTTAGGGCTCGAAGCGCAGCGAGAAGCGGTCAGGATCTACCTCAGTCACCGAGGCGCGGGGCTGATCGAGGAGGTCACCGAGGTCGAGAGCGGCAAGCGAGCCGACCGGCCGAAGCTCGCCGACGCCCTCCGGCTCTGCCGCCTGCACAACGCCACCCTCATCATCGCAAAGCTCGACCGGCTGGCGCGGAACGTGGCGTTCGTATCGGGTCTCATGGAGAGTGGCGTCGAGTTCGTCGCCGTGGATTTCCCCCAGGCGAACCGTCTGACCGTCCACATCCTGGCCGCTGTCGCCGAGCACGAAGCCGCCATGATCAGCCAACGGACCCGTGATGCCTTGGCGGCGGCGAAGGCGCGCGGTGTAAAGTTGGGCGGCGACCCTGCACGCTTCGCGGCCGTGCGCCACCTTGGAAACCCCGCCAGCGCCATCAGCCGCGCAACCAGAGCAAACCGTCGAGCAGCCGACATTGGCCCGCTGGCGCGTGATCTCCTCGCCTCCGGGCTGTCCCTCCGCCAGATTGCGGCAGAGCTAGATAGACGCGCCGTCAGGACCCCCCGTGGGGCCGGTGGCTGGTCCGCCACCCAGGTTCGCCGGATGCTCCTCCGATCCGAGGGTGAGCGGCCGCGAGCGGCTTGCTAAGCCTCGCCAGCGCGACCGTTGGTTGAACGAGCATTGGTGGCTAAGCTGCACGTCATGGCGAACTGTGTGATCTGTGGGCTGGCTCTCGAACGCGAGCCCGACCTGGGCATCTTTGACTGTCGTCGATGCGGTCGCTGGCAGGTGCTTGCGGCAAAGCGACCAGAGACATGGACGCTCAACGAGCAACTTACGCATGGCGGCAACGAGGTGCTCCGCCGTTCCAACCTTAGCCACAAGGTTCGGCGCATGGAGCGCGACGGCGCACATGTTGGTGTTCCGCTCGATGATCTCCGCCGGTGGGGCCTCGATGATCCACTCCCCAAGCCTATGGAACAGGCAAAGGACCTGATCACCTACGTTGGCGACCGCCTTCCCACCGCAGCGCACCGCGTCACCATTGACGACATGCTGATGTGCGCGTGGATTGGCGCAGTCGTTGACGAACGAGAGCCCGCAGTGGGGCTTCAATGGCTCTCTAGGCAGGACCAGTTCAAGCGTTACGTCCTCGCCCAGCCCTCCGGCCGGAAGCACCAGTATTGGCTGACCTGGGATGGCTGGGCTATGTACGAGGAACTCAAGCGCGAGGACCGGGCCTCGCGCGTTGCGTTCATGGCCATGAAGTTCGGCGACGACGAGCTAAACGCCGTGGTCGCCGACTGCTTCAAGCCCGCCGTCGCGGCCACCGGGTTCACCTTGAACCTGCTTACGGACGGGCAAGGTGCTGGCTGCATCGACGATCAACTGCGCGTCGCGATCCGTCGAAGCGCGTTCCTCCTCGCCGATCTCAGCCACGGCAATCAGGGAGCCTACTGGGAGGCCGGGTTTGCAGAGGGCTTGGGCAAGCCGGTCATCTACACCTGCAAGCAGTCTGTTTGGGACAAAGAGCGGACCCACTTCGACACCAATCATCTCGTGACGGTCATGTGGTCTCCGGATGATCTTGATGGCGCAGCGAGACGGCTGAAGGCCACTATCAGGGCCACCTTGCCCGAAGTGGCCAAGCTCGACGATTGAATGAACCTGGGTTCACTGCCGCCCGTCACCGACTAGCCGTATACCAGCCGGTGCATCGCCTTCCGATAGGCCATGAGCTTCGTGTTCACGGCGAGGAGGTCATCTCTGAGAGCATCAAACTCGCGGAACTTCTTCTGTAGCTCCTGCGGCTCCTCATAGACGGCACCAGGGGCTTTGAGTTTGTCCTCGTACCACGAGCGGAAACGAGCCTGCCACTTGGTCAGGTGAGGGCGAAGCCCTTCGTTCAATACCTCAATAGAGAGGTTGATTATCTGCCGTGTGCTCGGATCAGAGACGCGCTGCACTGGTATCGACTTCACGAGGTCACGCGTCACGCCGAAAAACGAGTGCCAGCTATCGTAAATATCGGCTACCACGTCGTCGTCGAGGTCGATTGGTAGACCAATCTTGCGGGTGCTGAGTTCCACCCAGACCTGATATGCAACCTGTCGATCTGTGTGATTTGGCCTGAGCTTGACCTTGCCGTTGCCCACGCCGAACTCAGCCTCGTCCAGCGTGAGGGCCTTGAAGCCGAGGCTCCAGTGTCGCTGAACGAGGATCGCTATCACGGCTAGTACAAGGAGCGCTGCAACCACCCAATAGCTCATTCCCACCCCAAGCTGATGCTTGGCCGTGTCGAACCAAATGTTCAGGAGCGGAACCTGGGAAGGATCAAGAGCGGGCGGTGCGGTCAACGTCAGCGGTTCCGGTACATTCGGTCTCTGGTGTTCACGATCAGCCGTCTGTCGGCACTGTTGGCCTTCTCGATGTACTCAAGCAGCGTCGCGGGACTGCTAATGATGTTCTCCCACCAGACCCATTTCGCATAGCCGCTGTCGATATTGTCCTGAAGCCGGTCAGGCTTGCTGCAACCATCGTTCACGACCTGGAGGCTCGGTAGCTTGATACCCAGTAATGAGGTCTGCTGCGCCAACGCGGCGTGGATTTCCCAATCGACGTACTTTCGTCTCCAGGTTTCCGCCCCGCACAGGACGATGATCGTGGACGAGCCGGTGATGTGGTTCTCGCGGATGTAGCGGAGGATGTAGCTCGGGTCGTTGCTGTCCCGCGCCCGTTCAAGGGAACGGTCTGAGATCACATCGTAGCCGTCGTGAAAGACGGAAGAGAATGTGTCGTAATACCACTGGTCTCCGCCGTGGTGATAGCTGACGAAAACCTTGCGCTTGACCTGTGCGCGTAGCGGTATGCCGTAGCTCGTGAAGCTCATATCGGCCTGCGGGGTTCGATGAGGACTACTTGGTGTCGCGCGGCGGGTAAGGATCGTTGCCGGGTGGCACCGTGTCGCTGTCGCGGAACTTGCCGTCGCGGCCCTGCGTGACGACTTCACCGCCGCCTGCATTGCCGACGATCCGTCGCGCTGCGGCCTGAGCTTGCGCCTGTGTGTCGTACACTCCGCTCGCTCGCTTCGCGCCAGGGGCCTTAACTGCCCAGCCCTCAGGGTGGTTTACGACGAAGCGGTCACTCTTTTTCGTCATGGGTGGTCTCCGACAAGATCGCCTTCACCATAACATAGGCGTCGCTTTTTCGCCTTCAAGTGTTCCATTTCTGTTCTGTCTCATCGAGCGCCCTGGAGGTTGGCGGTGACGACCACTGAACCCTGGTTCAACGAAGCGTCAGCACATAGAGCTTTGAACGATAGGGTGGAGCATTGACCCGCGTCATGGTTTGGTTGCCCGCCCAGGCTACGCAGCCTGTGAGCATGGCCAAGGAGCGGCGCGTATGAAGATGGGCTTTGTCGGCGACATCGAGGAACTGACGGAAGACAACAAGGACTTCCGGCGGGTGCTCTATACGGGCAAGCACCTTCAGTTGGTGTTGATGGCCCTGAAGCCGGGCGAAGAGATCGGCGAAGAGGTCCATGCCGACCACGACCAGTTCTTCCGGGTGGAAAAGGGCAAAGGCGAGGTGTGGATCGACGGCGCACGGTCCAAGATCAAGAGCGACGATGCGATCGTCGTGCCCGCAGGTGCGAAGCACAACGTGATCAACACCGGCGACAAGTCGCTCAAGCTCTACACGCTCTATGGGCCGCCGGACCATAAGGATGGCGTGATCCACAAGACCAAGGCTGACGCCGAGGCCGGTGAAGAGCATTTCGACGGCACCACCACGGAGTAGTTATCGACGGTGACCTAGGCCGCGCCGATCTGTCGGTGCGCGACCCCGGTCCGCCGTAGTTTCTCCGATCCAATCGCGGGCAGCGATCAACGGATCGCTGAGGCCGGGCTGCGCGATCATGAGCGGATCGCACGAGCGTAGCTTCACCGTTCATTCTCAGGTTATGAAAGTGGCGTTAACCATGAGAAGCCGCTGGGGCGGGGCGTGTGAGGGGATCAAAATGGGGAGCGGGTTCAATCAACTTGTTCTGGCCCCTGGCGAAGCGCCTGGCGGGCTCCCGGGTCTGAGTTGGGACCGGACCATCAACTGGCGCGTCCAATGCGTGCAAGCACTCTGGGGCCGGTGGTCGGCCCGGATAACTAACTAAATCAAAGACATGTGAGGTATACATGGCGATCGCCACTCTTACCGGCGCTGTAAGCGGCATCAGGCACTCGACGGAAACCAGAGGAACCGTGGGGCGCAATGGCGGCTCGGTGAAGACTGGGCAGGTCATTGCGTTCCGGGTTGACGACCGGTCCGCTCAGATCAAGCTGGCCGATGTCCCGGACATCCGTGATGGTGATCAGGTGACCCTTGCGGGTGGTGATAAGAACGGCGTCTTCAAGGCGCTTGCGCTGCGTAACGACAAGACTGGGGCTGTTTATAGTATCCCGACTACTGTCGGGTATCTTATGGGGGCAACGCTGATTGCGTTGGGCGTCATGACGCTGTTCATCCTTATTGGCGTCGTATTCATCGCGGGTGGGGCATGGACGCTTTACGAAGCCTACAACTATACGCGAGCGGCGAACATGCTGAAACGCTGATCCCCTCCCAGCAAGGTGGCGGGACGGTCGCATCTGCGCTCGTCCGCGCAGTTCACTTTGGGCGCAGGAAAATGGACGTTTCTTGCTGTGCAGGAGCGTTTTGAGGGGGGAAGCCGTCGCGCGGCTCTCCAGGGGTGAAGATCATGTTTTACAGATGCGCGGCGATCATGCTGGCGATGACCGTCGCCTCGAAGGCGGCGGCAGAGCCTCAGCTATCCCCGGAGGTCTACGGCAGCTACGCTCCCGGAGGCGATTGCGCGAAGCTGCCCAGGATCGACGTGGGGAGCACCGGCGTGCATCTCGATACCCCTGCCGGGAAGCGCGGCCCTCTGTCGGTCATGGTCAGCTACACGTGGATCGGCGGCGCGACTTACGACGGCATCCAGTCGTGGGCGCTTGTGAAGCACGGCGGAAAGGATCGGTGGGGCGACGACCATCGGCCCGTCGTCCTCACCTTCAATGACGGCGAACGTCGCGGCGTGCTCACAGCGGAGCGCACAGGGTCGGGCAACGAGCGTCCGGTCCCTTTGGATGGCCCGTTGTCGAGCATCGTTCAGACCTCGACCTTCCGCCTTTGCCGTAGCACGCCCCCGACGGGGGGCGGGACAGTGCCCCAGGCGCGGAACCCGGCTGCACCGGCAATGGCTCGCACGCCCGCCGCTGGGTTCGCGGCCGCCATCGGCGCGCTGATGCAGCCCGCTACTGCTCCCGAAGGCAGCTATTACGACTGGAGGTTCATCGAGCGCGCACCGAACGTCACCTGGGCTGCGCTCCCCCCGGATATGCTCGAAAAGCCCTTGGCCGATGGGCACTATTTCCGACGCAATGGTGTCGTTTCCTTGGGCGGTCAGTCACTGAAGGTGATGGCGGCGGGCGGGCGCACGATGATCTTCAATCACTACTTCAAAAATGAAGGTCGCGCCCTGAGCGAGGACGCCGTGGTGGCGGCGCTGCGGGCGTCGGGGCTCACGGTGACGCCAGCGCGATGTCCAATCAGCCGGGCCATGGGCGCGCCCACCTGGTACAGGTTGAGCGGCGGGGGGAAGCGCGCCGCGCTGCTTTGGGTCGCCCCTCCGCGCGGACCAAGCTCGCCCTGGGAGGGGTTCAACCTCTCGCTGGACGCGACCTTGAAGCCGCTCACCGCTCAAGAGCGCGTGGTCTACACCGACCGGTGTGCGTAGATCCGCGAGCCCACTTCGATGAACCCCGGTTCAATGCGGATCGGCACATGGAACCTCGATCACGCCCGTCCCCGACGACATGACGCCAAGCGGCTGCGGTGGATGCTCCAGGCTGACGCCGACATCTGGGTGCTGACCGAAACGAACGATCGGCTGGCGCTGCCGGGATACTCCGCCGCTCACTCCGCTCCTCGGTGCGGCGGTCAACCCGGCGGGCGATGGGTCACCATCTGGACCCGGCTACCCATCCGTCAGCATGTCGCGGTCGAGGACGATCAGCGGACAGTCGCCGCGATGGTCACAACAGCCGTGGGCGATCTGCTCGTGTTCGGAACGGTGCTGCCCTGGCAAATGGATTTCGGCGACACGCCCACGGTCAACAAGCCGAGGGCCTGGGAGGAACAGTATCGGGTGACGCCGCTGCAAGGGCGCGAATGGGCGCGGCTCCAAGCCCAGCACCCCGGCGCGGCTCTCTGCGTTGCGGGCGATCTCAACATGAACCTGGGCGGGCCGCACTATTACGGGACGACGCGCGGTCGCGCCCTGCTCAGGGAGGCGATGACCGCCGCCGGGCTTGCCTGCACTACCGCATATGAGCGCGTTCCACCCGGTCTCCTGAGGTATCCCGCCATCGACCACATCCTGTTGCCGGTGTCGTTGGCAGAACGCGCGAGGGTCGTTGCCGCATGGGAAGGTACTACGCCGGAAGGGCATCGCCTAACCGATCACAGCGCGCTCGTGGTGCAGGTGGATTGAGCACCGCTAAGCAGGTTCGGCGAGCCGTTTAGTCGGTAAGATGCTCGATCAGAAGTTGGCGCCGTTTCAATCGTTTGGCACGCAAGGTCACTGGTCAGGAACCCTAGTGGATGACGAGCCTCTTGGCGGCCGATAAATCGTGACCGCAAGTCGCCAAGGGCTTAATAATACGGATGAAAATCGCATCCGAAGCCGCCCAATGCTGACGGCTTCTTTCTTCACCCACACCGGCGTCGGCCGCATCTCCATTGCCCGCTGGGCACCTCGGAACACGCCGCCGGGCTTCAAAGTCTACCGGGCTCTGGCCCCAGGCGAATATTTCAAGTCCGTCGATTGGGATCGCTACTGCGAACTCTACGCCGAGCAGTTATCCCGGCTCGATCCGGCCAGGGTCTGGGAAGACCTCCACGACCTCGTAGCGCCGCATGAGCCCGTTTTGCTGTGCTGGGAGCGCCTAGATCGCGGTGAAGAATGCCACCGGCGTCTCGTGGCGGAGTGGTTCGAGCGCAGCCTGGGCGTGGTGGTGCCGGAAATCGGCCATCAACCGTCACTGTTCACTTTGAGCGGGCAAGTGCCGCGATCTGTGCAGCGGCCACCTCCAAGTCGCGGTCGCTGAGTTCGTAGGCGTTGGCGACGATGAAGGCGATGATCGCGTCTCGACCTTCGAGCTTGTGCTCCAGGCCCACAAAGAACGCTGTCACCGGCACGCCAAACGCCTCAGCGAACCGCTCCAGCGTCTCAATGCTAGGGGCCATGACGCCACGTTCGACAGCGGAGATCGCATCCACCGAACGATCCGTCATGCCCGCCAACTGTTCCTGGGTGACCCTCCGCGCGTTGCGGATGGCCCGAAGGTGCAACCCGATGCGCGCCTTGAGTGACATGCGCCGAAAGTCCCCTGGCTTGGGCTTGCGGCACACCGACCCATAATCAAAACGCAACGCTTGAAACCGTATTAAAAATACGACCTCAGGTGTAGCGGCCGGATAGGGAGTGTAGATTTTGATCTGGGAGACAGATTGGTGAAAGGGAAATCGCTCGGAGCCGTGCTCTGCGCCTTTGCGATGGCTGGGTGTCAGCAGCCGTCATTCTCGGACGAGGACATCGCAAACCTGAAGTCCGAGATCACCACGAACGCCTCAGCGCAGGGCTTCACTGTCCAGGAGATCGGCCTGATCAGAACGGACGACCGGGAACTCAGCGGCTTCGCCAAGCTGTCGAAGGACATCGACGGCTACGGCATCGTCAACGTCACTTGGTCCTGCTCGGCGACCATGAGCCGAGACGATGGCCAATACGTGTGGAAATGCGCGCCGTGAGGATCGCCGCGCTCCTGCTGATGGCGACGACGCTGGTTGCAGGGTGTGACAGCCCAGACACCGCTCCGCCCGCCAAACAAGCCGCGCCGCCGCCCGTGATCGAGCCGCGCTGGCGCGAGTTGAGGTCGAACGACGAGCGGGCGGTCTATTTCACCCCCACGGTCGAGACGGTCGGCCCGTACAAGCGCATGTGGATGGCGGAGGTCCTCGCAAAGTCCAAGATGATGACGGTGGGCGATGAGCGCATCCCGGTCGAACGACGCTCCGATCTGATCGAGGTCGATTGCGCGCAGAAGCGGGTTCGATCTCTCCAGGTGAATGTCGCGGGCGAGGGCGGGCGGACAGCGAGCGACACGTTCAAGGAACCGCAGTGGTACTTCGTCAATCCCGACGCCGCGAACTACGTCACCCTGGAGCACGCCTGCGGCGGTCGTCGGATCAGTGAGGGGGCAGGCTTTCCGAACCTGAAGGCCGCAATGGAAGCCTATCGCCGGCACCTCACTTCGAGGGCGGACGGAACGCCCGGTTAGGTAGACCTTAGAAGGTGATCGGCTAGGCCACATGTCCTGTGGGTGTCGTGTTGCTCGATGAGCGCCGTTGAACCGGGGTTCATTCGTTATGCAGGCGTCCTCTTACATGGATGACCTATACGATTTCCCATGACCTTATTGCTCCCCCACTACTCCCCCGCCCTGAGGGTTCAGGCAGTAGATGGAAAGCATGATCGATTGGCCCTGCGACTTGGCAGATGGTACGCGCAGACGGTCAGCCTTCCGGATTTTGTCGAGGCGCTGGCTGACGTGCCCTTCGCGCAGGGGGGCGGGACCCTGTTCACCCATCCAAGAGGTGGCCCAAGCCAGGGGCGACGGCGGGTGCTGCACTTTCGGAGCGGTGGACGCGGCAGGGGAAGGCCCGTAGGCGCCCCCCTCGTCGATGGCCAAGTCCAAGTCCGGCCGTCTCGGGGTGGCGAACACCTGCCCGGTACTCATTTGGTGGTCGAGGCTTCGATCTCGGTGAACCCAACGCGCTTTGTAGCGCATCAGCTTTCCCGCAGGTTCGTGGGCCGTCGTTTCGAGGAATGGCCACCACTCCAGCCGCTGCTGGCCACGCGGAACGTCCTTCTCGGGGCGCCTTCCGAGTTTGTCCTCGACGGGACAGACAACGTACTCCTGACCGCCGCGTCCCAGGCTTTTGGCCGCTCAGAGGCGTGGCCTACCCAGGTGGAAAGCTACCTGTCCGCCGTCAGAAACATGCTTTCGAGCGCCGTCGCCGAGGCCGCCGTGGACGCGGGCGGTGTCCTGGGTAGACCTTCCGAATACGTGAACCTGTATGAGGCGGAGACCTATTGGGAGTTCGCGGCAGACGACCCCACGGGTCTAGTCCGCAATCTGGAAGCGCCTCTCTTCGAGTGGGCGCGTAAACCGCAATCGCGCCGGTTTGCCCAATCCGCCGGAAGTCTGACGACGGACTTCGAGAACAACTCACGCCAGCTAAGCGTTCAAGTGCAGTCTGGTGTCCGGCTGCGCGTGTACGCAAAGACCTCAAGGCGAGTACGTTTCGAGATCATCCATGACCTCCGGCAGAACGCCCGTCCCATCGGCCGCCACACGAGCGATGACTTCGGCGCGCTTTTCCGCTGGCTGGACGCGCTGCGTCAGGATGCTGCCGCCGCTCTCAACTTGATCTTCGACCACATCGAGCAACGTTCGGTCCTCCCCCCTAACGGTTGGAGCACGGCCGCGTTGGTACAGCACGTCTGCGAGGTCTGTGGCCGCGATGCCGAAGCGATCCTCGCGTTGTTGATCGGCAATGGCTGGCTGAGGGTAGGGGATCATGACCCGGTGCGAGCGCATGTGATCCGCCTAGTACGTGCAGGCGTCTTGGAGCGGACGGGGGCGAGCTATACTGTGCGACCACCTTATCAACGCGCCTTCGCCGAACTCCGAGGCGTCCGCCGCTCGCGCACCGCGACCAGCCAAACCCGCACATAAGCCCGTCCAAGCCTCCACCAGGGCGGGAATGTGTCTCGCCCATCAGTGGCTCTCTTGGAGGTCCAACCGCACCACAAGGGCTTCCCAGGGCGCTCCACGGCCACGCTTCGCAGGAGTGCCCGTGCGCCGGTGGGGGCGGCCTCCGCAATCAGTTCGTGTTCGTGTGGGGAAACCACATCACGGACTTCCCAACTGTGACACCACGCTGTACCACTTTGTGGGTGTCGAGGTCGTCTAAGTAGCTGTTTTTATTGATCCCGGTCGCGGCTTGGATAATCTCCTGCCGGGCCCACCAGCAGCCTCACCCGCCTTGGCCGCGACATCTTCGACGCCGGCATTGCGCGTGAGGCGATAGCGCCTAGGTGCGTCATGCGACAGCGACTGATACACGGGGCCAGCGCGCCCCTGGGCGCCGAGGAATCAAGAAGCGACCATGTCTAAAATGAACATCGGCAAGGCTATCATCCTGAGCGCCGGCCAAGGCCGGCGTCTGTCGCCCCTGACCGATACGCGGCCGAAATGCCTGATCGAGCTGTCGGGCAAGAGCGTCTTGCACTGGCAGCTGCTGCACCTGAAGGCCGCCGGCCTCAAGGAAGTCGTGGTGGTGACCGGGTTCGGGGCCGACGCGGTCGAGGACGAAATCGCCCGGCTGGCTCTGCCGGACCTGACGGTCCGCACGCTGTTCAACCCGTTCTATGGCCTGACCGACAACTTGGCGACCTGCTGGCTGGCGCGTGAGGAAATGAAGGGCGCCTTCCTGCTGCTCAACGGTGACACGCTGTTTGAGCCGGCCATCGCTTCGCGCCTGCTGGAGGCGGCCGCCTCGGCCGTCACCGTGACCGTGGATCGCAAAAGCGCCTACGACGCCGACGACATGAAGGTGCTGACCGACGGCGCTCGTCTGCTGGCGATCGGCAAGACCATCACCGCGTTCGACGCTGAGTCGATCGGCTTTCTGCGCTTTTCGGCCGAGGGCGCGGCGGCCTTCGTGCGCACGGTCGAGCAGATCATGCGCTCGCCCGAGGGCTTGAAGCGCTGGTATCTGAGCGTCATCAACGAGATGGCCCAAGGTGGCGATGAAGTTTCGGTGGTCTCCATTCAGGGGCTGGATTGGGCCGAGATGGATTTCCCCGAGGACGTGGCGCGTAATCTCGAGCTGACCGAGAGCTGGTCGCGCCAGGCGGTGGCCGTCTAGCCTTCGACCAGACGACGCACGAGATCTAGATCGGCGGGCTTGTCCACGTCGACAGCCGCCAGGCCATAGGGCGTGCGTACCGCGGCGGCCTCGACACCCGCCTTGCGGCCCAAGCGCTGAACGGCGTCGTCGAGCGTCAGACGGCCCAGCAGATATCCAATCAGCATGGTCGGGCCCAGCATGGCCGCGATCTTCCACGGCTGCTTGCGATGAGCCTCCACCTGTCTCCAGAGGTCGATGACCGCCAGCGAGCGCTCGTTGCGCAGGTAGAACAGGTTGCAGCCGGAATATCGGCCGTCGCGGAACTTCATGTAGCTGCGGATCGTGTCCGGCGCGGCGGCCCGGACCGCCGCCTCCGGCGCCAACAGGGCCGCGACGTCGGCGTCCGCTGGAACGTCGGCGAGGAATCGCTGCACCCATTCGGGCCGCAGAAGCGCGTGATCGACCGTCGTGACCAGCACTGGAAGCCCCAGCGCCTGGGCGCCCTGCCGGACACTGAGGCTGGGGCTTGTGGAGGCGGGCAGGGCCTCTACCCGCGCCTTGGTCTTCAGAGCTCCGAGCGCCTCGACGATCGCCGGGTCCGAGGTCGAGACGCCGATATAGCTCGCTCCGGCGTCGTCGAGCGCCCCGATGACCCGCGCCAGGAGGCTGTGACCGCCAAGCTGGATCAAACCCTTGTGGGATACGTCGGCATAGGCTGACAACGCGTCCGGCTCGCCGCGCGAACCGGCCAGGACCAGGGCGGTGAACGGCGTCACGCCAGCGCCTTCTGATAGATGCGATAGGTCTTGTAGACGCGCGCGCCGGCTCGTTCGCAGATGTTTCGCATGGCCACGTTGTCCTCGAGGATCCAGGACATTTCGCACCACTCGTAACCCAGCTTGCGGGCCTGCGTCGCGGCGGCGTCGATCAATTGGAATGGCAGGACCTGGCCGCGATGGGTGCTCGCGAACTTCCGCTTCACGCCCATCAGCGGGACACGGATCGATTTCACCCGTGCGACTTTCAACCGCCACAGCAGCTTGGCCCAGCCGAACGGAGCGAGCTTGCCGCCGAGATCGGCGATGGCTTCGTTCAGATTGGGCAGCGCGGCCACGAAGCCGGCGGTCTCGCCGTCGATCTCCGCGAACCAGACCATGCGGTGGTCGATCACGGCGCGCAGGGATTTCGCGAGCTGCCGGGTCTCGGCCTCGGTGGTGGGGGTGAAGCCCCAGTTGCCGCTCCAGGCGTCGTTGAGGATGTCGGTCAGGGCTGCGACCTCGGCGTCATAGCGCTTCATGTCCAGCATCCGCAGAGTGACCCCGGGCGCCGGCCCCCGTCGCACGCGGCGTAGAACCGCCGGGGGCATGTCGTCGCTCATCTTGGAGAGATAGGCGTAGACGTCCTTGGCCTTGGCATAGCCCTGCGCTTCGATCTGGCCGCCGACATAGGGCGGATCGTGCCCCATCATCACCATCGGCGGGGTGTCGAACCCGTCGACCAGCAGGCCGACCTCTTCGTTGATCGAGAGGTTGAGCGGGCCGAGGGCTGTGACGCAGCCACGCGCCTTCAGCCAGGCCTCGGCGGTCGCCAGCAGGGCGGCGAACACCTCGGCGTCGTCTTCGGCCGCGATCATTCCGAAATTGCCGGCTGGGGCCTGCGGATCAGTGGGCGACAAGGCGTCGATCTGGGCGCTGATCCGGCCGACGTCACGGCCGTCGCGGCTGGCGATCCAGAACTGGACCTCGGCGTGCTGGAAGAACGGATTGGATTTGGGGCTGAGGGCGGCCTGACGCTCGCTGATCAGCGGCGAGATCCAGGCCGGATCGGCGGCGTTCAGCGTCATCGGCAAACGGATGAACCGCGCCATCTGCGCCTTCGACGTGACCTCGGTAATGCTCAGCGGGCCGCGGGCGCCGGAACTCAAGGCCTCATCCTTCCATCCTGAGCAGGACCGTCGTCGCCAGCGCGGTGAAGACCAGCGGCGCGGTCCAGGCGGCCAGGACAGGCGATAACGCCGCGCCTTCCCCCAGCGCGTTCAGCAGGCCGTCGGTCACCATGAACAACAGTCCGGCGCCTACGCTCGCGGCGGTCAGCACGGCGCCTTCACGATTGCGGAAATTGCCCAACGCCACCGGCGCCGAGAGCAGCAGCATGACCATGATGCCGACGGGCCCAGCGAAAGCCTGTTGGAGCCGTACGGCGTAATAGCTGGCCGGTCGCTCCGATCCGCCGCCCTTCAGGGCGCGTCGGGCGCTGGCGGCGTTTGGCGTCTGCTGCGGTGAAAGCAAGACCTGCACATCGGCCGGCTGGAGGTTGGTGTTCCAGATCAGCTCGGCCGCCGACGACCGCATCGCCTCGTCCTGGGTGAACCGGACCATCTGCGGCTCATGCAGCTTCCAGCCGCCTTCGCCATAGGTCGCCAACGGGGCTTCGATACGCTCGGCCACGGCGCCGGCGGCGTTGCGGCGATAGATCTTTACGTCGGTGAGTCGGGCGCCGGTCACGTCGCCCGACTGGGCCACGATGATGTCCGCGCCGGAGCGGAAGGGCTTGAGTCCCGGAACTGCGTCGCTCTTGGGCGCGGTGTCGCTCCACCAGGCTTCGAGGATCGGGTCGGTCCGCGGCGCGATCACCTCGACCGTCACATAGTCGATCGCCATCACCAGGAGCGCGGCGGGCGCGGCCATCCCTATTAGGCGGTAGACCGAGACGCCGGTCGCACGCATGGCGATCACCGCGCTTTCGCGAGCCAATTGGCCGAAGGCGAACAGGCCGCCGGCCAGGACGCTGAGTGGCGCGACCTGCTCGACCAGGCGCGGGAACCGGAGGGCGGCATAGTAGGCGACGCCGCTGATCCCCAGCCCGCGATCCAGGATTTCGGTGGTGACGTCCAGCAGATCGAGGATTTGCAGGACGCCAAGCAGGATGGCCGCGGCGGCGAGGATGCGCAGGGCGACGGTGCGCCGGACGAACTTGGACAGGGTCATGCCGAGGCCGCTCGCTTGAGGCGGAAGGCGCCGAGCATCCGGCCGCAGCCATCGGTGACGGAGGCGATGAACAGGCTGATCGGGGTTTCCCCCGGACGATTGCGGCTGCCCGCGAACATCCAGACGCCGAAGCCGGTGAACAGCAGCAGCGGCGTGCCGATCGCCGCGAAGGCGGGGAGGTGTCCAGCCTGCGCCAGGCTCTGTCCGAGTTGCAGCGAGTGTTGGAAGGCCAGCAGCAGCAAGCCGGCGAATATGAGTCCCGGCGCGCGCCGGCCGCGCTTGGCGGCAAGGCCCAGCGGGAAGGCGATCAGCGGTAGGAACGGCAGGAAGATCGCCCGCGCCAGGCGCGCATAGAGCTCGGCCAGCACAGTCGCGCGCGGCAGGATGCTGTTGTTGGACTTTGCCCGCTCGGCCAATTCGCCCAGGGTGAGTTCGCGCTCGTCGCCGCCGCGGGCGCGCAAGAGAGCGCTGGACCCGGCGAGCGGCGCCTTGGTGGTGAAGGTCTCGAATTGCAGGATGCTGAAGTCGCCGGCCGCCGATTGGAGAATGCGACGGCCGTTTCGCAGGATCAGCGTCACGGTCGCGCGGTCGTCGGCGACGTGTAGGTCGGCCGATTCAGCGGTGATGACCTCCTCGCGTCCTTCGGGATTGGTCCTGCGGATGAACAGCCGTTCCAGCCTTTGGCCCTGCGGGTCGGCTTGGTCGGCGGTCATGATCAGTTTGTCGTCGGTGACAAAGGCGCCTGCCTGAAGCTGGCCGTTCCAGCCGGCCGTGGCGGCCGCGTGCATGACCGCGCGATAGGCGTAGCGGCTATAGGGCTGGGCGTAGCCGAACACGATGATGCTGACGATCGCCAGCAGGATGCCGAGGCCGACGAAGGGGGCCGCCAATCGGGTCAGCGAGACGCCGCTGGCCAGCAGTGCGTCGATCTCGGAGCCGTCGCTCAGCTTGGTGATGACGATGAACAGGGCGACGAAGAACGCCACCGGCAGGGCCAGCCCGAAATAGTGCGGCACGAGCTGGCCGGTCAGTTGGACCACGAAGCCGAAGCGGTCGCTGCTTTGCGACAGCAGTTCGAGCAGGCGCAGCGCCCGTTCCAGCAGCAGGGCGACCAAGGTCACGGCCAGGCAGGCCAGCATCGGGCCGGTTGTGAGGCGCAGGACGTAACGGTCGATCAGCGACAGCCCGAAGCGGCGACCGCTCGCGTCTGTTGGGATGGCGGTCACGCCGCCCGCCATTCGCGGCGCCAGGCCTGGGCCAGGGCCTCAAGCGTTTCGTCGCTGAGGTTTACGGCGGTTCCGAGCGCCGGCGGACCAGGCCACCCGGCATCCGGGAAGCTGACGCCCGCATGCTCGCGAACCCCATCGTAGCGGGGGATCACGTGGAAGTGGACGTCGGGATCGACCATCATCAGCATCAGATAGTTGATCTTCTGGTACTGCACCTTGTCTTGCAGAAGTCGTTCGATTCCCTTGATGGCGACCTGCAGATCGGCGAAAGCCGCTGGGCTGACATCGGAGAACGCTTGGACCGGCTCCTTGCATACCAAGACCAGAGACCCAAATGTGGGCTGCTTGGGACGCACGAGCACCAGCCAATGGCTCGTTTCGGCCACCATCGTTCTGGGGAAGCCGAAGTTAACGGCGGTCTGGTTACTCATGAGCAGCCTGCTTGTCTGGCGTCAGCCGCCGTGTGGCGCACCATAGGGAGTCGTCGATTTTCATGAAAGTCCGAACCGGTCTGACGGCCTCGGTCTTCGCATTTCTCGCATTGGCGACGACGCCGGCCTTGGCGGCCGAGGAGTGCGCCGGCAAGCCTGGGGAGCACCGCTTGACGGTCAGCGTCAGCAACATCCGTTCGGCGAAGGGCGAGGTGGCGATCACGATCTATCCGGACGACGCCAAGCGGTTTCTGGCGCCGAAGGGTAAGCTTCTGCGCCAACGGGTGCCGGCCAAGGTTCCGACGACCAGCACCTGTTTCTATCTGCCAGGCCCCGGCTTCTACGCCATCGCGGTCTATCACGACATCAACGCCGATCATGACTTCAACCGGAGCCTCGTGGGCATGCCGACCGAAGGATATGGCTTCTCCAACGACGCGCCGACAACGGTCGGCCTGCCGGCGTACAACGCAGTCCGTTTCCGCGTGCCGGCCGGGGCTAGTCGGACGGCATTGCGCATGCGCTATCCCTGAGGCGTGTCGAGCAGATAGCTTCCGAGCGGCTCGAACGCCCCGCTCTCCGGCGACAGGCCGCGCGCGACGACGCGGAAATGGCGCTGGCCAGGCGTGATTTCGATGGCGTGCCACCGGGCCGGCGGATGTTTTCCGTGGCCGACCGCAGAGGCCGATGGAACGCCCAGCACCGGAATCGCGCCGCTGGGTCCCGGCAGCGTGCTCACCGCCGCTTCATGGGCGTGACCATGAAGCACGAGCTCAGCGCCCTGAGCCTGCAGCAAGGCCCGCAGGGCGGGCGCGTCCTCCAGCGATTTGCGCTTGGACACGATCCCGCCGGTCGGCGGATGGTGGATCATGAGCACGCGGAACAGCTCTTCCTGTCGCAGCTGCGCGAGGATGGCTTCCAACCGCGCCAACTGGGCCTCGCCTAGACGTCCGGTCGCGAGCCAGGGCGCGGTCGGCGTCGCCGAGCAGAGATTGACCAGGGCGACCGGACCGCGCCGCCGAACCGCGGGGAACGCCGCATCGCCCGGATCTTCGAGCCACTCGCGCCAAGGTGCGAAGCTGTCGGGCGCATGCCTCGCCACCAGGGCGTCATGGTTGCCCGGGCTGAGGGTGAGATCGGCGGCCGGTCCCAGCGTTCGGAGCCAGGCCTGCGCGGCGGCGAACTCGGCCTGCGTCGAGAAGTTCGTCAGATCGCCGGTGAGGGCGATATGATCGGGGCCATAGGCGGCGATATCGGCGGTTAGAGCATCCAGGACACGTGGTTGATGCTCGCGGCCCTTGCGGCGCCATGCGATTGCGCTGAGCAGCCGCTTGGATGCGAAGTCGGCAGGCCGCAGCGCGCCGACGGGCGGCTGGAGATGCGGATCGGATAGATGGGCGAGGCGAAACGGTTGCAACGGAAGATGGTTTCTGGTCAGGGCTCGGCGAAGCTGATTATCAGTTCTCTATAATCACAGGTCGGTTGGCGGCATTGACGAAATCATCAGAAGCTACCGGCAAGGCCGGCCCCGCCGCGATCGTGGTCGGGCTCGCCGAAGGCCGCATCTGGGGGATGAGTTCAGCTGAGCGCCTACAGCGCATCTTTCGCCGGCTGGGTCTCCAGGAAAATGACGCCGCTACAGCCCGCGCTCAAGCCGTGCTCGCGGTCGATGCGCGCTGGGTGTTCGACGAGGCGCTGATCCGGGCCTTGGCGCAACAGCCCAATGTGATCCTGGTCGATGACGACGGCGTTCCCGCCGCGATCCACGGGCAGGGCGAGGCGATGCAGGCGGCGATGGCGCGCCTTGCCGCGGGAGAGGACCTTGCTGCGGTGGCCCCGGACTATCCGCGCCTGACCGCTCTTGAGGTCGGAACGACCTACAACAGCGAGCTTCGCAAGAAGGAGCCGCCGATCCTGCGTCGGCTGACGACGGCGAACGTGCGCGAGGTCGAGAAGAGGCTGTTCCAGGGCTCTTACAAGGGGGTCACCGATCTGGTCACCAAGTACGTCTGGCCTGCGCCGGCCCGCGTGGTGACCCGCTGGTGCGCCTTGGCGGGCGTGACGCCGAACCAGGTGACCTTCGCCAGCTTCCTGCTGGTGCTGGCCGCCTTCGCCCTGTTCTGGACCGGGCACTTCGGCTGGGGACTGGTCGCGGCCTGGGGCATGACCTTCCTCGACACCGTCGACGGCAAGCTCGCGCGTGTCACCCTGACCTCGTCAAAGATCGGCAATGTCTTCGATCATGGCATCGACCTAATCCATCCGCCCTTCTGGTGGTGGGCGTGGCTGGTCGGGGTCCAGGCGGGGCCGCACCCGCTCGGGCAGGCTGAGTTGATCTTGGCCGTGATCGTGGGCGGCTACGTCGTTCAGCGCATGCTTGAGGGCGTGTTCCTGGGACTGTTCAAGGTCGAGATGCATGCTTGGCGTCCATTCGACAGCTTCTTCCGGCTCATCACCGCGCGTCGCAACCCGAACCTCATCATGCTGACCGGGGCGAGCCTGGTCGGCCGGCCGGACATCGGCCTCCTGCTGGTGGCGATCTGGACGGCGCTATCGCTGCTGGTTCACCTGGTCCAGGTGCTGCAGGGGCTCATCACGCCGCGTGGCCAGGTGACGTCGTGGCTGTCGCGCTGACCAAGGTCGGCGTGGTCCACAATCCGCGGAGCCACGCCAATCGTCAGCAAGCCGCCGGAGCCCGGCCAGAGAGTGTTCTCTGGGTCGAGCCGGCGACGCCGCAGGCCCTGGCTGAGGACATGCGCCGCTTCGCAGCCGACGGCGTGGGGCTGGTGGTTATCGACGGTGGGGACGGGACGGTTCGCGAGGTCCTGACCGCGCTGCCCGACGCCTATGGCGACCAGCCGCCGGTGCTGGCGATCCTGGCTTCGGGCAAGACCAACATCCTGGCGCTGGATCTCGGCGCGCGGCGCGGCTGGGATCTCGACGCGATCCTAAGCCGAGCCGCCGAGGCCCAGCCCTTCTACAAGACCCGAACGCCGCTGGAGGTCAGCTGGAGCGACCCGGCGCGCCACCCGGTGCGCGGCTTCGTCTTTGGTCTGGGCGCCTTCGTGCGGGCCACTCAGATGTCTCAGTCGGTGCATCGCATGGGCGCCTATCACAGTCTGTCGGTGGCGCTGACCTTGGCTGGCGCGGCGTTCGGGACGCTGTTCGGCGGGCGGCGCGACCAATGGCGGCAGGGCGTTCGCTTGACCGGCCGTGTGGACGACCAGCCCTTGCCGATCGGCGAGCGGTTCGTGCTGATGGCGACCACGCTCAAGCGCCTGCCGTTCGGCCTCAAGCCGTTCGGCCCACCCACGGACACCATGAAGGTGCTGGACGTCGACAGCCCTCCGCGGCTGTTGCTCGCCGCGCTGCCGACCTTGCTGGCTGGGCGCGCCGCGCCTTGGCTCGGCCGTAACGGCTACCGGAGGCAAGAGGCCGGGCGGCTGAGCGTTTCGGTCCCCGAGGCGGTGATCGTTGATGGCGAAGTGTTCCCTGGCGGCGAAATCCTCGTTCGGCGGGGCGCGCCGATGCGGTTCCTGGCGCCATGACGAGCCTCGAGGCGCTGGTCGCGGCCGAACTGGACGCGGTTCCACCCGCCCACGCCGCGGCGATGGGTGCGGATCTGGCGCGGCGGTTCGCGAGCGCGGGCGCTGTGTTGTTCTATGGCTCGGTGCTGCGTACTGGCGACGTCGAGGGCGTCATGGACTTCTACGTCCTGACGACGGCGCCGCGCTCGGGGCTGCGGGGGCTGGCCGGCCGGGTGCTCTGGCCCGATGTCAGTTATCATGAGTTCGAGGCTGATGGCCGGACCTACCGCGCCAAGGTCGCCTCGATGACGGTTGCGCAATTTAGTCGCGCGGTGACGGGCAGGGGCGTCGACACCACCATCTGGACTCGCTTCGTCCAGCCGTCAGCCCTGGTGTGGTCGGTCAATGCGGACGTCGCGGGCGAGGTACGCCGAGCCGTAGCGCAGGCCGCGATCACCGCCGCGCGCTTCGCTGCCGTGGTGGGGCCTGCGCAAGGGCCGCCCCAGGCCTATTGGACAGCGCTGTTCCGCCAGACCTACGCCGCCGAGTTCCGAGTGGAGGCCCCAGGCCGTGAAGCGCAGATTATTGCCAATGCGCCGGAGCGCTTCGACGCCATCCTGCCGGCCGCCTGGGCGGCGGGCGACGTCCCGTACGAGAACGATGCGGGCGAGTTGAGCCCAAGGCTCGACGACGCCGAGCGGATGCGGGTGCTGCGGGCATGGCGGTTGCGGCGCACGCTGGGCAAGCCGTTGAACTTGGCGCGGCTGGTCAAGGCGGCCTTCACTTTCGAAGGCGCAGGGCGCTATGCGGCGTGGAAGATCGAGCGGCATACCGGCGTAGCGATCACCGTGACCCCCTGGCGGGAACGCCATTTGATCCTGGCGTCCCCGGGGGTGTTCTGGCAGCTCTGGAAAGCTAGGCGTAAGGCCTAGGCCCAGCCCTAGGCCAAGGCGCGCTTGGGCTCGTCCTTCAGCAGGCCGAACTCGCGCGAGACCTTTTCCATCACTTCAAGCACGCGTTCGATCTGCTCGGGCGTGTGCGCGGCGCTGACGCTGCTGCGAAGCAGCGGGCGGTTGTCGGGCGTGGCCGGCGGCAGGGCGAGGTTCAGATAGACCCCGTTCTGCAGCAGGGTGTTCCACATGCCGATAGCCACGGCTTGGTCGGGCATGGTGACCGCGACGATTGGGCTGCAGTTCGGGCCCGTGGCCAGGCCCAGATTGGTCAGGCCGTCATAGAGGTGCTTGGCGTTCGCGTGCAGCTTGTGACGCAGGGCAGGAGTTTCCTGGACCTTGCGAAGAGCCGTCACGGTCGAGGCGACCACCGCTGGCGGCAGCGAGGCCGTGAACATGTACGGGCGGCAGACGACGCGCATGACGTCGAAGCCTTCCATGTCGGACACGACGAAGCCGCCGACCGAACCCAAGCTCTTGGAGAAGGTGCCGACAATGACGTCGACATCGGCTTCAACGCCGGCTTCCTCGGCCAGGCCGCGGCCGTTGGCGCCGAGCACGCCCATCGAGTGAGCTTCATCGACCAGCAGGTAGGCGCCCATTTCGCGCTTCACCGCGACGATCTCTTTCAACGGGGCGACATCGCCGACCATCGAATAGATGCCTTCGACCACGATCAGCTTTTCGCCGGGCGCGTCTTTCAGACGGCGCAGCCGCTTGTAGAGGTCTTCCGGATCGTTGTGGCGGAAGCGGGTGACCTCGGCGTGGCCCATGCGCGCGCCGTCATAGATGCTGGCGTGGCTGTCGGCGTCCAGCAGCAGATGGTCGTCGCGGCCGACCAGGCTGGAGAGAACCCCCAGATTGGCCTGATAGCCGGTGGTGAACACCATGGCGTGGCGGCGTTGGTAATAGGCCTTCAGCGCCGTCTCCAGCGTCACGTGGCCGTCATAGCTGCCGTTCGCGATGCGCGAGCCGGTGGTGCCGGTGCCGCCTTCACGCACGGCGCGGACCGAATCCTCGATGCAATCGGGATCGAAGGTCAGCCCCAGATAGTTGTTGGTGCCGAGCAGGATCGTCCTCTGCCCGTTGATGACCCCTTCGGTCGGCGAGATCACCGAGTCGAAGCGGACGCTGAACGGGTCGGCCGAAGCCTGCCGGATCGCCTGGTAGGCGTCGCGGGACGCTGCGTGTCTATCGAGCAGAGCCATGCTCAAGCCTTGTTTCGAATGTTGTCGATCAGGGACGACAGGTCGCCCACCGTTTGAACTTCGCTGAGTCGGTCGATCGGGATCGAGATGTCGAACCGATCTTCCAGCTCCATGACGATGTTCATCAGGGCGAGTGAATCGACCGCGAGATCGCGGGAAATGTCCGAGGCGGCGGTCACGTGAACGCTGCGGCCAAGAACCACCTCAGCGGCGCGCGCGACTTCGAGCACGGTTGGGTTGGTGATCAAGTCCATGATTAGCGATACGTCCCCCTCGAACGATCATCCGCGAACGTCGCATATTTGGCGTCGTCCGCCGAGTAGGTCAGCTGCATCTTTTCGCTGATTATCGTTGAGTTGCCAAAGTTGACGCCACCGGACCTGTAGCCCAGGGCGCTGTGTAAGAAGCCGTCTGCGAGATCGTAGCGGGCGGCTGGAAGTTCAATAGGTTGCTCGCCTGGCGCGATCGACCAGTCGGTGTGCCTTATCTCTCGCAATTTGCCGAATGTGATCATGGGGGCGGGACCCGAGCGCGGCGCAAGTTGAGCGGTGAGAGCGGCGATCGAGAGCGCAAACCCTGGAATTTCAAGGAGTAGCGGCGATCTGCCGAACACTCCTGCGGCAGTCTGCATGACTTCCCGCCAGCTGTATCCGTCCGGCCGGTGATCCGAAAGACTGACCGTGAGCGGCGCGTTCAGCTGGGCCATAGCGGCGATCTGCCGCGCCGCGTCCTGCACGTGCATCATCGCGATTCGCGCCTTGGGATCGAGCAGGGGCAGCACCGGACTCGAGGCGGCGAGCTTGAACAGCGGCAGGGTCTCCGGGTCTTCCGGACCGTACAGGGCGGGGGGGCGAACGACGGTGATTCGCTCGCCCAGCACCGCGCGCGCCGCCACTTCGCCGCCGTGCTTGCTCGCCGCATAGTCGGAGAGGGACGGTTCGCGTGCGGTCAGGCTGGAGACCAGCAGCATGCGTCCGGTGGTCCGTTCGGCCACCCGGCGGGCGCCCTCGACATTGACGCCGTTGAACGCCTCGGCGCTCCAGGCCTTGGTCAGGCCAGCGCAATGGACGACCAGGTCGGCGCCTTGGCAGAGCCGATCGAGCGCGATGTCGTTGGCCAGATCACCCAGCACGACCTCAACCTCGAAGTCGCGCCAGAGCGGATGGATCACATCGCGCCGGGAGAGAACTCGAGCCGCCCACCCGCTGGCGGCGAGTTCACGAACGAGATGGCGACCCAGGAAGCCGGTGGCTCCCGTCACCGCCACCAGAGCGGCGGCCATGCCTAGGCGGTCGCCCTCTCGCCCAGCTCGGCGAGATAGGCGGCCTTGGCGCGCGAGCGGCTGAGCTTGCCCGACGAAGTCTGCGGCAGGGCGTGGCCGCCGACCAGTTTCACCTGCGGCTCGACGCTGTGGCGCAGGCGCAGCAGGTCGGTCACCTCCTGGGTCAGGCGCTGGCGAACCTCAGGGTCGCTGCTGCGGCACTGGACCAGCACGATCACCGCTTCCTCGCCGTCGGTCGGCGCCGAGAAGGCCGCGACGTCGCCGCTGCGCAGGCCTGCGATCTCAGCCTCAGCGGTCCATTCCAGGTCCTGCGGCCAGATGTTTCGGCCGTTCAGGATGATCAGGTCCTTGCTGCGCCCGGTCAGCACGATCTGGCCGTCCGAGAGGTAGCCGATGTCGCCTGTGTCCAGCCAGCCGTCGTCCGACAGCACGTGGCGGGTGGCTTCGGGCTGATCGAAATAGCCCACCATCAGGCTGGGGCCGCGGGCGAACACCCGGCCGACATGGCGTTCAGGCAGGATTTCTCCGCGGTCGTCGCGGATCTGCAGTTCGTGACCGGGCAGGGGCGGGCCGTTGCGCGCGAAGTCCCGGGTGCGGGGCGACTGCGGCGCTTCGACCGCCAGACCATCCTTTTCCAGGCGTTCGACGTCCAGGGTCTCGGCGACCAGACCCTCGCCCAGCGGTGCCATGGCGAGCGCGAGCGTCGCCTCGGCCATGCCGTAGCTAGCGACGAAGGCGGTTGGGGAAAAGCCGGCGCCTGCGAACCGCTCAGCGAAATCCTTGAGCGGCTTGGTGCGGATCATGTCGCCGCCAAGGCCCGCGATGCGCCAACCGGAGAGGTCGAGGTGGTCCAGCGCCGCGTTCTCGCCGCGCCGGGCGCACAGCTCGTAGCCGAAGGTCGGGCTGTAGGAGATCGTCGCTCCGTTGCGGCCGATCAGATCGAGCCAGAGCAGCGGACGGCGGACGAAGGCGCCGGTCGGCATCAGGTCGACCGACATCTGGGCGGCCAAGGGACTGAGCAGGAAACCGACCAAGCCCATGTCGTGATAGAGCGGCAGCCAGGAAATGGCTCGGTCCTGCGGGCGCACCTGCAAGCCATCGCGGGTGATCGCCGTGGCGTTGGCCATCAGGGCGCGGTGGGTGACCAGCACGCCGGTCGGGAAGCGCGTGCTGCCCGAGGAGAACTGCAGATAACAGGGGCCGTCGGGCGCGATGACCGGCAGATCCTGGCCTTGCGAGGCCGGAAGTTCGGCCAGCGGGCCTGCGAAGGAGAGGTCCTGGCCCTCGGCGATTTCCTTCAACCAGGCGTCCATCGAGGCCGGACCCAGCAGGGCGCCGGCCTTGGCGGACTGCAGCATGCGGCGGATCTGATCGAGATAGACCGCGCGGCCGCCGAGCGGCGCAGGCAGCGGCAGGGGCGCCGGCGTGATTCCGGCATACTGGCAGGCGAAGAACGCCCGGACGAAGTCGGCGTCGGTTTCGGCGATCAGTCCGACCCGGTCGCCCGGCGCCAGGCCGGCGGCGAGCAGACGCCCGGCGATCTCACGCGCGGCGGTCCGCAACTCGTTATACGGCAAGGCTTCGGCGAGTTCGCCGCGCAACCCATAGAGATTCACGCCCGTATCGCCCTGGGCGGCGAAGTCCAGCGCCTCCACCAGGGTGGCGAAGTCGGCCAGTCGAATGGCGCGGTCGGGCGCTGTGGGGGTAATCATGACAGGTCGGCTTTCGCCCGCTTCCGGCTGGTAACGCAAGAGTTTACTACGCGCCGCGCGATGGGTCTTTAGGCCGCATCACTCGCCACAGGCTCCAGAACATCCCCAGCGCGGTGGCCAGGGCTGCGCCGACCAGGGCCGCGCCGGCGCCCGGAAGACCATGCGCGTTCACGATCGGCGAGAGTGTCGCCAGGAAAACCACGGCCACGACGAGCCGGACTTGAAGCACTGCTCCGGGTCGGCCCATCGACACCAGCATCGGCTCCAGCGGCAGGGCCCATACCCCGATGACCGCCGCGCCGACCTGCCAGACCATGGTGTTCGAGGCGTTGGCGAAGTCTTTGCCCATGACCAGGGCCAGCAGCGGTTCGCCCGCGAACACCGCCACCAGCAGGAGCAGGGTGGCAAAGCCGCCGCCGATCACCCCGACGCGAACGGCTAGGCGCTGCATGACCGCCTCGCCGCCGGAGGCGCGCAGCTTGGCGAGTTCGGGATACATCGCCGGAATGAGCAGCCGGGCGGGCTTGGCCAGGGCGTCGGCGATCTGCCGCGCCACGCGCCACAGACCCGCCTCGGTCGGCCCTAGCAGAGCGCCGACCGCCAGGGTGGCGACATGGGTGAAGGCGACTTCGACACTGGCGCTGGCGTTGGTGGCGACGGCGAAGCGCCAGGCGCCGGGCATACCGGCGGTGAGCGGCCCCGACCAGGAGAAGCCGGAGAGCAGATCGCGGCGACGCAACTCCTGCCAGGCGATGACGCTCACATAGATGAAGCCGGCCAGAGTGCCGGCGCCCCAGACCAGCAGGAAGAAGGAAACCGGCGCGTCGGTGACAAAGCCAATGGCGCCGCCGATCAGTCTTATCAGCGAACTGATCGAGGCCTGCACCGATAGCAGCCCAAAGCGGTCGAACAGCCGTAGCAGGCCGATCTGGGTGGCCGGAACCATGAAGGCGATGGTGATTGCGTAGAGCGCGGCCGGGCCCGCCATACCCTGCGGCATCCCCAGCATCGATCCGAACAGCAGCACGCCGATCACGCCGATCGCCACACCGCCCACGGCGCTGACGACATCGAGGACCAATCCGAAGCGGATGACTCGTTGGAAGTCGGCGCGCCGGCCCTCGGCCAGGGGCGCCGGACCAAATTGCAGCACGGTCTGCCAGGACTGGAACCGGGCCACGTCGCCGATGAACTGGGCGAAGGTGTTGATCAGGACCAGGACGCCGAAGTTGGCGACCCCGAGGCTGCGCGCGGCGAGCGCCATGTAGCCCAGGCTGATGACTGCGTTGAGGGTGCGGCCGCCGAGCAGCATTCCCGCATTGGCCAGCACCCGGCCAAGCAGACCGTCCTTGGCCTGAGAGGTGGCGGTCATGGGATCGGGCGCCCGCCCAACCGGACGGCAATGGCTTCGGCCGCTCTTAGCGAAGATGAGCGCGCCTGCAGGTCGAAGCTCGACGCGAAGCCGGCCTGCTGCTCGGCCAGATAATCGTCATGGCTGGCGATCGCTGTAGCGACGGCGTCCGGCAACGCCTCGACATTGTCCAGCACCGGGCCGTAGCGCCAATGCCGATAGCTTTCGTCGCCGGCCCAATCGACGCCATGGGCGTTCAGGAAGATCGCCGGCTTGGGCGTGCGCAGGAATTCGTAGATCTGGCTGCTGACGTCGCCCAGATAGACGTTGGCCAGGCGCGTATAGGTCATGTCGATGGCGGCCGGCCCGCCCAGGTCGACGTGGATGCGGGGGTGATCTCGGAACCGCTCCACCGGTCCAAGGTCCGGGGCGTCGGCCTGGTCGAACAGTCTGACATGCGGCGCGAAAATCAGGTTGTAGCGGTCGTCGCCTGCGAACCGTTCCAGCACCTGCGCTCCCCAGCGGGGCCATGAGCTCAGCTTCGGATCGAAGTGCGGGTTGTAGAGAACGACAGGACGCTGGTCGGCGAAGGGGTTCTTCGGCGTCGGCGACAGAGCCTCGACGATGTCGAACTTCGGATAGCCGACCATCGCGCAGTTTTCCGGCGCGACCAGGCCGCTGTCGATCATGCGGTCGCGTTGTTTGGGGCCAGCGGCCATCACCAGATCGAATAGCCCAAGCCTTGGTTCGAAAGGCCCGCCGCGATCGCCGGCGCCGTGTTGGGTGTAGACGAGCTTGGTCCGCTTGACGCCCAGCCGCCGCAGCAAGGCGGTTGTCCGCTCCGGCGTCACGACCGCGTCGTATTTCGCCAAGGTCCGCGCATTGGCGACCAGCATTGCGGCCTTGGGCGGGGTCGTCGCCCGACCAGGGCGGATGTCCCGCAGCCACTTCGGGCCCAGCAGCTTGCTGGTCAGCGGGGCGTCGCCCAATCGCGCCAAGGCTTCGTCGATGTAGTCGAGATGGGCCTGAGAGGTCGCGGCGAGGTGAACCTCGAACTGCGGCCAGTTGCGGGCCAGTTCGATGGCGATCGGCAGGCTGTGCAGGATCTGGTGCGTCTGCGCGATGTAGAGAAAGCAGACCTTGGGCGCGGGCGCGTTCATGACGTGTGCCGATTGGCCCAGTCTTCGCGCGACCGCAACGGATCTTTGACGACCGGCAAAGCCATGACGGCTTCGTCTAGCGCGGCGGCGGGGTCAGACGGCCGCTGACGCCGCCCTTCAGGATCAGGCGATCGCCCTTGTTCTCGACCGTGTAGGAGCCCGATTGAACCTGGGCGTCGTCCCGTTCGATCTGCAGGCCGGTCTGTCCGCTGACCACGCCGGTGCGGGTGTCGATATGGGCCTCCTGGGCGGAGAAGCGCGACCCCGATCCGTTGTCCATCTTCACGTTGCCGGTGAGGATCAAGCTGTGGGCAGGTTCGTCATAGACGCCCGATTTCGCGGTCGCTTGTTTCATTCCACCGTCGGCGGTGCGGAGCACCAAGACCGGATCGGCGATGACGATGCGGCCCGCGTGCTTTTCGTCCCGCACGCCTTCGCGCCCGGTAATGCTGAAGGTTCGGCCATCGGGGTTCGTGCCCGAGAAGTGCGGCTTCAACATCTTGGAAACTTGGGCAGGCTCGGCTTCAGGCGTCGGAGCCGACATCGTGCTCAGGGCGACCTGAACGATGCAGAGGATCAGAAGAGCGCCGGCGGAGAGCGGCAGCGCCCAGCGAAGCACCTTGACGTTTTCCAGGCGCCGTTCGCGCTGCCGCGCGGTCCCGGGGATGCTCGCAGATCGAAGCGTCATTGATCTCGATCTCCTGATTGGTCCGGGCCCGGCGGCCGCGGACTCAGAGCGCCTTTAGTGCATGCGCCACATATAGGGTCTAGCGGCGGGCGTCTTCGCCACTATCTCACAAGCGTCGTTAGTCGCCAGGGATAGAAACAACAGGCTGATCCAGAGATGAGGGCATTATTTTCCAATTTCGTGCGCCCGCCCGGGGATGATGATCAATGCTGAACTTCATCCTGGCGCCGCTTGGTATCCTGCTTATCGGGTTGGGAGCGGTCGGGCTGTTCCTGGCGCTGAGAAAGCGGCGACGACATACAGAGCCTGAGTTGTTGGAACCTGATCACGGCGCGCAGAGCGATCGTCGAGACTGACGCAGTGGCCTGACACGGCCTCGGGAGAGCTCCCATCTTGGTAGGACTTGTCGGCAAACGTCGTTCAAGCTTTCCTGCCGCCGAGTTTCGATCGCGGGGAGGCGACCATGACGCAGCAGGCTCAGAAGGTCTGGAACGATCCGCAATACCTGCGGGCCGAGCAGTACCGCGACTCCTCGAATCTGGCCGCGCGGGCGAACCTCCACACCAAGTACGGACGCGGCGACTGGTTCGCCTGGGTCGCCCAGCAGCCGACATGGCCCAGCGTCGGCCGTGTCCTGGAGCTTGGCTGCGGTGCGGGCTGGTTCTGGGCCAATTCGACGCCGCACGTCCCGCCGGGGCTTGAGCTGACTCTCACCGACCTATCGCCCGGCATGGTCGAGGAAACGGTCCAGCGCGTGCGGGACCTTTCCCATTGGCCCGTTGTCGAGGGGCAGGCGGCGGACGCCTCGGCCCTGCCGTTCGAGGCGGGCAGCTACGACGTCGTCCATGCTTTGCACATGCTCTACCATCTGCCGGTCCCCGCGAGCGGCGTCGACGAGATCGTTCGCGTCCTGCGTCCCGGCGGCCTGGCGGTGATCGCCACAAACGGCCGGGACACCATGTCCGAGTTGTTCGCCCTGAATGCCGAGGTGTTTGGCGGCGCCGCGCGGGACGAGACCATCGATGCGTTCAGCCTGGAAAGCGCCGAGCTGATCCTGCGCGAGCGGTTCGAGCAGGTGGAGCTGCGCATGTATCCAGACACGCTGAGGATCACCGACCCTGCCGATGTCTACAGCTATCACACCTCGAGCCCGCCTGGAGACGCCGCGACCGACGAGCAACAGGCCGCGCTGCGCCGGGTGATCGATGCGGCGTTCGTCAGGGGCGGAGGAGGTTTGACGGTGACGAAGTCGGTCGGCGTCTTCTTGTGCCGAAAGGCGGGCTGATCACCGCAATGAAAAGCGCGCCGGCCTTGCGGCCGGCGCGCGATCAATTTCGGCGGTGCGCCTAGTCGCGCAAACTGGCCGGCACGACGCCGCCATTCTTGGCGAGAGCGACCCACACCGCCTTTTGCAGGGCGATGTTCTGTTCCGCGCTGCCATGCGGCCCGGCCGCCACGCCGAGCTCGGCCGCCAGTTCTTTGCGGGCGTCGAGGCTGGAATCCAGGTCCAGCATCTTGAGAAGGTCGACGATAGAAGTCCGCCAATTGCCGCCGCCGCCTTTTTGGGCGGCCAGTTCCACCAGCACGACCTCGACATCCACCGGTTCGGGCGGCGGTGGGGGCGGTGCGGCGGCGGCGGGAGCCGCCGTCGGCGCGGGAGCCGGCGCCGCTGGCGCGGCCGCAGGCTTCTTGCGGTGAAGGATCTTGTCCATGATCGAACTGAAAACGCCCATACGCCCGGCTCCCTTGTTTGCTGGTCCCAATGTAAAGCTCGTGGTCGGATCAGGTTCCCGGTCGGAAACCTTTGGTGATCGAGATGAGCTCAAGGGATCGGAACCGTCCCGCGCCGATCAGCCGAAAGGCTTGTCCAGGCTCGGTTGCGGCTGGGTGAACCAAGCGGCGCCGTCGACGGTCACGTAGAAGTGGTCCTCCAGCCGCACGCCGAACGTGTCGGGAATGACGATCATCGGCTCGTTGGAGAAGCACATGCCAGGCGCCAACGGCGTTTTGTCGCCGCGCACCAGATAGGGCGCTTCGTGAATCGACAGGCCGATGCCGTGGCCGGTGCGGTGCGGCAGGCCGGGGAGGTCGTAGTCGGGGCTCATGCCGCCGGCCGCCAGCACGCGGCGCGCCACCGCGTCGATTTCCTCGCAGGGGACGCCGGGCTTCACGGCGGCGAAGGCGGCGGCCTGCGCCTGCTTCTCCAGGTCCCAAATGCGTTTCTGTTCGGGGGAGGCTTCGCCGAACACGTAGGTTCGCGTGATATCGGAATTGTAGCCCTGGACGCGGCAGCCGGTGTCGATCAGCACGATCTCGCCCTCGGTCAGGCTTTGTTCGCCGGGCAGGCCGTGCGGATAGGCGCTGGCGACACCGAATTGCACCGCGCAGAACGAGGATCCGTCGTCGGCCCCCAGCGCGCGGTGGGCCTGATCTATGAAGCGGCGGACCTCGCCGGTGGTGATGCCGGGAGCCAGGATCTTCGCCGCCCGGCGATGGACTTCCAGCGTCATGGCCTTGGCCTGGGACATCAGCGCCAGTTCGGCCGGCGACTTGATCATCCGGCAGCCGTCGACGACCGGAGCGCCGTCCAGCAGCACCAGCCCAGGGGCCGCCTTGCGAACGCCGTCGAAGACGAAGAAGGGCAGGGTGGGATCGATCGCCAGCGTCCGGGCGTCATCCAGGCCGCGCGCCGTCAGGGCGTAGGGACTTTCATGCTCCTCCCAGAGCAGCATTTCGGCGTCGATCCCGAGCGAGGCCTCCAGCGAACCCAACTCAAAGCGCGGGCAGACCATCCGAACCGCGCCTTCGCGCGGCAGGATCATCGCCACCAGTCGCTCGGTCGCGCCCCAACCGACGCCGGTGAAATAGCGCAGACTGGGGCCAGCGCCGATGATCAGGGCGTCCGCGCCGATCTGCGCCATCAATTCGCGCGCGTGGGCCAGACGGGCCTGACGTTCCTGTGCGCTGATTGGCGGAGCGACGTCAGGCCAGGGTTTCAGGTCCGCCAGTTCGGCCTGCGCCGTCGAGCCACCGATGCCATTGGCCATGATCGTCTCCAGGTAAAATTCGCCGCCGCTGGCGGGCGAACATTCGGGTCCGTATATAGCCGGGCATGGCCGAAGCCTTCAACGAACTGACCCTGCCCGCCGAGAAGGCGGAACGCTACGCCACCGTGGCCGAGGAGATCGCCTCGGTGCTCGACGGCGAGCCCAACCTGACCGCGCGTATGGCGACTGTCGCCTCTATGCTGGCGGCCAGCTTCGACACCTTTTTCTGGACCGGCTTCTATGTGGTCGATCCGCAGAAGGAGCGTGAGCTGGTCGTAGGCCCCTATCAGGGCACGCTCGGCTGCCTGCGCATCGCCTTTGGGCGCGGGGTCTGTGGAACGGCGGCCGCCACCGGCCAGACGCAGTTGGTGCCTGACGTCCACGCCTTCCCCGGCCACATTGCCTGCGACGGCCTTTCGGCGAGCGAGGTGGTGGTCCCGGTCTTTGATGGCGCCGGCCAGCTCATCGCCGTGTTTGACGTGGATTCCACGAAGCTGGCGGCGTTCGACGAGGTCGACGCCCAGTGGTTGGAGAAAATCCTGAAGGCGACCTTTTCCTAGCCCGTTGGCTTACGCCGCGTCGCGCACCTAGATTAGCTCTCGAAGCGCGATAGACGCGCAAAACTCGGGAGCGGAACAATGGGCGAAGCCTATATCGTCGCAGCGACGCGTACGGCTGGCGGCCGCAAGGGCGGCAAGCTGAAGGATTGGCATCCGGTCGATCTGGGCGCGGCTGTGCTCAACGATCTGATGGACCGGACGGGCGCCGACCCGGCCCTGGTCGAAGACGTGGTCATGGGCTGCGTCGGCCAGGTAGGCGAACAGGCGATCAACGTCGCCCGCAATTCGGTGCTGGCCTCGCGCCTGCCGGAAAGCGTGCCCGGCACCAGCGTCGACCGTCAGTGCGGCTCCTCGCAGCAAGCCCTGCACTTCGCCGCCCAGGCCGTGATGAGCGGCACCATGGATGTGGTGATCGCCGCCGGCGTCGAGAGCATGACCCGCGTGCCGATGGGCCTGTCGGCCGCCCTGCCGGCCCAGAACGGCTTCGGCTCCTATATGAGCCCCGGCATCCAGAAGCAGTACCCGAACATTCAGTTCAGCCAGTTCATGGGCGCCGAAATGGTCGCCGAGAAGTACGGCCTGACCAAGGACGAGATCGACGAGTACAGCTACCAGTCGCACCAGCGTGCGATCGCCGCGACCCAGGCCGGAGCCTTCAAGAACGAGATCGTCGGCCTCGAGATCACCGACGCTGAAGGCAATGTCACGATCCACGCCATCGACGAGGGCATCCGCTTTGACGCCAGCCTCGACGGCATCAAGGCCGTGAAGCTGTTGCGTGAGGGCGGCCGCCTGACCGCCGCCTCGTCCAGCCAGATCTGCGATGGCGCCTCCGGCGTGATGGTCGTGTCGGAAAAGGGCCTGAAGGAACTGGGCGTCAAGCCGCTGGCCCGCATCCATCACCTGTCGCTGCTGGGCCATGACCCGGTGATCATGCTGGAAGCACCGATCCCGGCGACCGAGCGGGCCCTCAAGAAGGCCGGCATGAGCGTGAACGACATCGACCTGTTCGAGGTCAACGAAGCCTTCGGCTCCGTGCCGGTCGCGTTCATCAAGACCCTGAAGGCAGATCCGGCGCGCGTGAACGCCAACGGCGGCGCCATCGCGCTCGGCCACCCGCTCGGCGCCTCGGGCACCAAGCTGATGGCGACCCTGCTGAACGGTCTGGAACAACGTGGCGGCCGCTACGGCTTGCAGACGATGTGCGAGGGCGGTGGTATGGCGAACGTCACCATCGTCGAACGACTCTAAGGACAGGAACCGCCATGACCGGACGCATCTTCGCTATTACAGGTGCGTCCGGAATTCTGGGCTCGGCGGTGGCTCTGGCCGCCGCCGAACGGGGCGCGCGCGTCGCCCTGATCGCCTTCGCCAGCGAGGCTGAAGTACTGAAGGACTGTGGTCCGGACGCCTTGATGCTGGGTGGCGTGGACTTGACCGATGCGATCGCCGCCAGCGCGGCGATCGACGCTGTGGCCGACCGGTTCGGCGGACTCGATGTTCTGATCAACGTGGCCGGGGGCTTTCGCTGGGAGACGCTGGAAGGCGGGTCCTGGGACACCTGGCACACCATGTTCCGCATGAACGTGCTGACTGCGACCAACGCCTCGCGCGCGGCGATCCCGCACCTGAAGCGCAGCGACGCCGGCCGTATCGTCAATATCGGCGCGAATGGCGCGCTGAAGGCCGCCGCCGGCATGGGTGCCTACGCCGCCTCCAAGGCCGGCGTCCACAAGCTCACCGAAAGCCTGGCCGAGGAACTGAAGGCCGATGGGGTGACCGTCAACGCCGTCCTGCCCTCCATCATCGACACCCCAACCAACCGCGCAGACATGCCCAAGGCCGACTTCGCGTCTTGGGTATCCCCAGGCGAGCTCGCCGCGGCGATCCTGTTCCTGGCCTCTGAAGAAGCTAGCGCAGTCACCGGCGCTTTGCTGCCTGTAACCGGCCGAGTCTAAGGCTGTAGCGCCGGCGCCTCAGCGGCGGCCCAATTTCGCTCCGCCTACGAACCTTTCTCGCTTTCGGTATGCAATCCCGCCTAACCTTGGCCGCAAGGGGAGGGGAGCCCCTAGTAATGAAGATGGCCTTTGCCGCCGCGTTTGCGGCGACGTTCGTATCAAGCTTGGCCATCGCCCAGGAGCAGCCCGTCGCGGCCGCCGGCGTGATCGCCTATCCCCCAGCCTTCTTCGCCGAAATGGGCCCCTCGACCGCGCTTGATATGGTGCAGCGCCTGCCCGGCTTCTCGTTCGACAAGGGGGCGGTGGTGCGCGGCCTAGCCGGAGCCAGCGGCAATGTGCTGATCGACGGCGAGCCCCCGGTGTCCAAGAACGACACCTTGGAAGAGATCCTCAAGCGCATTCCCTATGGATCGGTCGCCAGGATCGACGTGATCCGCGGCGGCGCCCCGGGCGTCGACATGCAGGGCCGCACGGTCATCGCCAACGTCGTCCGCAAGCAGGGCGCTGGCGCGCGTGGAGCCGCGAGCTTCTCAAGCCAGCCGCTCTATGACGGTCGGGTCCTCAACGCGTTTCGCGCCGAAGGGCAATGGCGGTGGGACGGCAAGCTGGTCGAGCTGTCGATGGTCAACGGCAAGGGCCCCGACGACGCGCTCGGCGACGGACCGCGGGTTCGCTATGGGCCGGACGGCAAGCCGATCATCGTTTCAGAGGTCGACGCCGACGGCCAAGGGCTGCGCGAGTGGGTGACCGGCGCCTTCGAAACGCCGCTGGCGCGGGGCCGGCTGCGGCTCAACGGCGCCTATATGAAGACCACCTCGACCTCGGAGATCTATGATCGTCTGAGCGTTCCAGGCCCGGCTCTGGAATACGAGTACATCACCCCCGATCGCCTCCAGGCCGAACTCGGCGGCCGTTTCGTCCGAACCTTTGGCGCGACCTCGCTGGAGGCGTTGGCCTTCCAGCAGTGGAATAACCTCGACACCAAGGCGCGGTTCGAGTCCGCGGCCGTCGACCGGCTGTTCCACAGCGACAAGCAGGTCACGGAGACGGTCGGACGTTTGAACCTGCGCCGACGTATGGCGAGCGACCTGTCGCTGGAAGTCGGCGTCGAGGGCGCGTTCAACGCGCTCGACAGCAAGACGACCCTTATGGTCAACGGCTTCAAGGTGGTGGTGCCGGCGGCCGACGTGCGGGTCGAGGAGGCGCGGGCCGAGCCCTATGTCGTGGCGACCTGGCGGCCGACCAAGGAGCTGACCGTCGAGGGCGCTATGCGCCAGGAGGTTTCGAAGATCACCTCCACCGGCGACGTCAATCTCGAGAAATCGCTCAACTTCACCAAGCCTCGGCTGGCGGTGACCTGGGCGCCAAGCCCCCTCAACCAGTGGCGAGGGCGAGTTGAGCGGGAAGTCAGCCAGCTCAACTTCGATGACTTCGTCGCTTCGTCCTCCGTGGCCAGCACCGGGGTGCTGATCGCGGGCAACCCCGATCTTTCGCCGCAGCAGGCCTGGGTGATCGAGGGCGCCTATGAGCGCCGGTTCTGGACCTCGGGCGCGGCGGTGCTGACCCTGCGCCACTATGAGCTCACCGACGTGATCGACCGCGCGCCCATCCGCGTCGGGCTGGTGGTCGCCGATGGTCCCGCAAATATCGGCGACGGGACCAAGGACGAGGTTTCGGTCAGCCTCTCGGCTCCGCTCGATCGGTTGCTGTTGAAGCGCGCGACCATCAAGGGGCAGGCGATCTGGCGGCGATCCGAGGTCATTGACCCGACCACCGGCGACGCCCGCGAAATCTCCGGCCTGCATCCGGTCGACTGGGAGGTCCACTTCACCCAGGACCTGCCGGCGCTGAAAGCGAACTGGGGCGTCGACATCGCGGGCGGCTTCCGCGAGAGCTACTATCGCCTCACCGAGATCGAAACCCGCAAGTACGAGGCTTTCGCGACGGTCTTCGCCGAGGTCAAACCAAGGCCCGACCTGATCTTGCGGGTCGAGTTGCAGAACGTCACTGGCCGCGACGTGCAACGCATCCGCGAGGTCTATCTGGGGCCGCGCGACCTCGGCGTGCTCGCCTATACCGATGTCCGAAACCTGGAGTGGGGGCGCTGCCTCTTTGTGCGCCTGCGTAAGACGTTCGGCTGATGTCGGTTCAGCGCGTCGGCGCGACGCGCCAGACCACCTTGCCGACATCGTCAGCGACCAGCAGCGCGCCGCGCTGGTCGATCGCCACCCCGACCGGGCGCCCCTGGGCCTCGTCCTTTGCATTGAGGAAGCCGGTCAGGAACACTTCCGGCGCGCCGCTTGGCTTGCCTTCCGCGAACGGCACGAAGACGACGCGGTAACCGCTGGGCGGGCGACGGTTCCAGGAGCCGTGCTGGCCGACGAAGACGCCGCCCTTGTAACGAGCCGGGAACAGGTCGGAGCGGTAGAAGGCCAGGCCTAGCGAGGCTGTGTGCGGGCCAAGCGCATAGTCCGGCACGCGCGCCTTAGCCACCAGATCAGGCCGCGGCGGCTTCACCCGACTGTCTACGTGTTGGCCGTAATAACTGTAGGGCCATCCGAAGAAGTCGCCGTCGCGCACGCTGGTCATGTAGTCGGGGACCAGATCGTCGCCCAGCATGTCGCGTTCGTTGACCGCGGTCCAAATCAGGCCGGTGACGGGTTCGAAATCCAGGCCGTTGGGGTTGCGCAATCCCGAGGCGAAGACCCGCGCTGGGCCGGCGGGCAGCGGGTATTCGACGATCGACGCGCGGCCGGCCTCGGCCTCGACGCCGTTCTCGCCGACGTTGGAATTCGATCCCACGGTTGCATAGAGCTTAGACCCGTCAGGGCTGGCCACGACGTTCTTCGTCCAATGGTGATTGATCGGCCCGCCGGGCAGATCGAACACCTTCACGCCGGGGCCCTGCACGCTGGTCTGGCCGTCTGCGTAGGGGAAGCTGACCACGCCGTCGTCATTGGCGACATAGAGCTTGCCGCCGGTCAGGGTCATGCCGAACGGGCGCGTCAGGCCCTCGGCGAAGGTCGTACGCATCTCGGCCACCCCGTCGCCGTCGGCGTCGCGCAGCAGCATGATCCGGTTCGGACTTTTCTGGATCGCGCCGGCCTTCTTCTGCAGCAGGTTGGCGACGTACCCCTGGATCCCACCGCCGGACGATGCCTCGGAGGAGGCTTCGGAGACCAGCACGTCGCCATTGGGCAGCACCAGCAGCCAGCGCGGATGGGCGAGGTCGCCCGCAAACCGGGTGACTGTGAAGCCTTGCGGCGCTGTTGGTTGGGCGCCCGCCTGCCAACCTACCGCCTGGCGGGCGTTGAGCGTCGGGATGAGACCGGTTTTCGGCTCGGGCAGGGCCGGCTTCTGACCGAACCCGACGAATGGCTCCGGCGAGCCTTGGGTGCAGGCGGTCAGGGCCAGGACGGCGAGGCTGCAAAAGGTGAGGTGCAATCGCATGTGGAACTCCTGGGCCCGGCCGGAACGTCCAGCTGGACCATAGGATGCGCCCGGCTTGGCTCATCGTCTCCAGACAAAATCTGATTGGCCGCCCCGGTTGAAATCCCACAAAGCAGATAGGCGTAAATTACTCTTCAGGCGTCGAACTCATGACCGACCAGATTGAAGCCTTCGCGAAGGTCGAGCCGTTGTCCGATCAGACGCTGGATCAGCTCTTTCGCAGCGCTCGAACCGCCAATGCCTGGACGTCGAGGGCCGTCCCGACGTCGCTCCTCCGAGAGCTCTATGAATTGGCCAAGCTGGGGCCGACCTCCGCCAATCTCTCGCCCGCGAGGTTCGTGTTCCTGACGACGGAGGAGGCCAAGGCTCGCCTAGGGCCCCATCTCTCGAGCGCCAATCGGGCGAAGGCGCTGACCGCGCCGGTCAACGTGGTCATCGCTTATGACTTGGACTTCGCGGCGCGGGCGCCAAGGCTCTTTCCGCACAATCCGGGCGTCGGGGCGTGGTTCTCCGATCCAGAGGTCGCGGCGGTCACCGCTATTCGCAACGGATCTTTGCAAGGCGCCTATCTGATGCTGGCTGCGCGGGCTCTTGGCCTGGATTGCGGTCCAATGTCGGGCTTCAATCATGCTGGCGTCGATGCGGAATTCTTCGCGGGCCGGCGGGTGGTGACGAATTTCGTGTGCAGCCTTGGCTACGGTTCGCAGGTCGATCTGTTTCCAAGGCTTCCTAGGTTGGCCTTCGAAGATGCCTGCGAAGTGCTTTGAGTAGGCCAGCAGCTAGCTGCTCGCGACGAAGCGGATCAGTCCGTACCAGATCGCCAGATTCACCAGCAGGGCCAGCAGCAGCCGCCAGTTGAAAATCCAGCCGCCAGCGCGGGCGCGGTCGATCGCACGTCGCAGGGCGTCGGTGACGAACGACAAGCGGGACATCCTCGTGTTTCCTCGCCGCGATCATTGAATGGCGTCGCAATGGTGAAGGTTCGCATAGACCCAACGCCGCGTCATTGACCTTACCCTTTCGGTCGTCATTTGGTCTTACGCTACCTTGGGGTGTGTCGTGGTTGGGGCGTGATCGTGTGTTCACTGGCCAAGTCGAGCCCATGAAATGGGCGCCGGGGACGGGGAGCGACGTTCGAGTTCGCGGAACATTGACTTCGCCCAGCTTTCGCTGAGGCTTGAGAGCGCAGATCAAGCGTTGCCTTGTGAGGGATCAATGGTCGCCAACAATTATGCCTATTCACTTGCTCAGGACGAACTTGGCTGGCGCTGGAGAGTCTATGATGAAGACGGCGAGGTTGTTGGTGCCGGCCGCAAGGCGACTCAGAGTGCGGCGGAGATTGAAATAAAGCGCACTATCGCGGTGGTGTTCTCCGCAGGCGTGGCGAGCCGCACCCTAGAGGTGAAGCGCCTGGTCGATCCCCCGAGCGTCGGCGCCGGCGCGGCGGTCGGAGTGTTCGCCGCCGATCGTTAGGCGTGTTCGCAAAATCTCAGAAGCTGTCGCGTGGCATGGCCAGTCGCGCACGTCCTTCATCCTGGATGGGCGGCTGCTTCAGGGCGGTGGCGGGCAAGCCGGTGGGCGCGGACTTGAGCGTTTCATCGAGCTTGGCGACGGTGGTCTCGGCGACTTCCGCCACGATCCGGTGGGGCTCCGGCGCGGGCGTGGCGGGCTCTACCGTGGTGGTGTCCAGGGCGAAGGCGGCGGCCTCCCGTGCGGCGGGCAGCAAGCCGCTGTCGCTTTCGCCCCCGAGATAGCGCCCTGCAAAGGCTCCGGCTTGGCCATCGCCGCCGGGCCGCCGATAGAAGATGTGCGCGCCGATCGTCGCCACCTTCTGCAGGCTAGGGCTCCAATAGGGAGCCACGTAGTCGGCGTGATAGTGGGTGGCGTAGCCCACCTCGGGGTCGACCTGGCCTTCCAGGGCCGCCTCGGCGATGAGCCGGGCGCGGCGCCAGCCGGCCGCCGTGGGCGCACGCGCCAGCGAGCCGTCGCAGGTGAAGGTGAACTGGCAGCCGGTTGACCTGGTCGAGCCCTCGAACACCACTCCGCAGACGGTCTTCGGATAGGCCGGGTGGCGGAGCCGGTTGAGCACGACCTGAGCAACCGCACGCTGACCGCCAGCACTTTCCTGACCGGCCTCGTAATAGATCGCCGCCGTCAGGCAGTTCACGGCCCGAACGCGATCGGCGATGTGGTCGCTCGCCAGGATGAAGGGCGTGGCGGCGACGCCGACCGCTCCCTCTGGGTTGGCGGCGTTCCAAAGCCGGGCTGAAGCCGCCGCCGCCTCCGGGGGCAGTGACAGCAGCGCCAGCGACTGTCGCGGCGGAGCGGGCGCCATATGGCGTGGGGCGGGCGTGCGGTCGGCGAAGCCCCCGGGCGTTGCGGCGGCGAGCGCTACCCCGAAGACGCCGGCGGAGAGCGCGGCGAGGCCAAGCTCGGCTCCGGCCATGCTCCATGATCGTATCGGGTTGTACGTCAATTCGCGGTTCCCTTTGTCGGGGCGATGACGTTCTAGCCTCGGCGAGGCGTGGGGCCGTCCAGGGGCGCTGTGCGACGGGCTGTTTGGCCTCAAAGTTCAGAAATCGCGCATTGATTGCTGACGATTTGCTTAAAATATCGCCACTACGTCTGTGATTCAGAGGCGGTAAGCGTCACCATTCTCAAAGCGTAAGTATTGCGATCTGTAGTGGGGCTTGTTTTGGCGAAATTTGCTCAAGCAATATAGTTGCGGCGCCCAATTGTCGGCTTTGGTGCACAGAATTTGATCGAGTTTGAAGATGGTCGGGGCGTTGGGGCACCCCGGTGATCGGGCGCCATGTGATGAGCCTAGCCTCAGCTCATGGCGATTGTTCCTGTCATCATGTGCGGTGGGGGAGGTTCCCGGCTCTGGCCCACCTCCCGGCCGAGCCGGCCCAAGCAATTCCTGCGTCTGCTCGGCGATAGATCATTGTTTCAAGAAACGATCAGGCGGCTGGCGGGCCTGCCTGACCTGTTGGACCCGGTCGTCGTCGCCGGCGTCGCGCACGAGGTCCTGATCGCCGAGCAGTTGGCGGAGATCGGGCAGGCGGCGACCATCCTGCTGGAACCCGAACCCAGAGATTCCGGACCGGCCATCACCGCGGCCATGCTGCATATCGCTGAGCATGATCCCGACGCGATCGCGGTGGTGCTGGCCTCCGACCACCACATCCCGGCGGTTGAGTCCTTTCAGGACGCGATCCTGCGCGCGGTAGAGGTTGCGCGCGGGCGCCGGCTGGTGGTGCTGGGCGTCAGGCCGGACTCGCCATCCAGCGCCTATGGCTACATCCGACCGGGCAAGTTGATCGACGCTCCGGCTGGCGGTCGAGAGGTCGACCGCTTCGTCGAGAAGCCCGATCGCGCCACCGCCGAGCGCTATCTCGACGAGGGATGCCTCTGGAACAGCGGCAACTTCGTCGCCCCGGTCGACCTGCTGATCGATGAGCTGAAGCTACATGCGCCGGAGTTGATCTCCCCCGTCGCGCTCGCCCTGGCCGAAGGGGCCGGGATGGGCGCGGCCCGGCGCCTGGCACCCCGGTTCGGCGAAGCGCCGAAAATCTCCTTCGACTATGCGGTGATGGAGAAGACCTCTCGGGCGGCGGTCCTGCCGGTCGACTTCACATGGTCGGATCTGGGCGCGTGGGACGCGGTCTGGGCCGCCGGCGACCGCAATCTGGAAGCCAATAGCGTCAAGGGCTCCGCCTTGCTGATCGACACCGCCGGCGCCGTTGTTCGCGCCGCCGACGGCATGATGGTTTCGACGGTCGGGGTGAAGAACCTGGCGGTCATCGTCGAGCGCGACGCGGTGCTGGTCTGCGCGCTCGACAGCGCCCAGAGCGTCAAAACCGTCGTCGAGCGCATCAACGAACGGAGCTGGGCCCCGGCGGGCGAAACGTCGAGCCTGTCCAGAGACTTGCAGGAACTCTCTCACAGGTTGGACGACTGGCTGGACGTCTCGGCCTTGCCGCTCTGGTGGAGCCTGGGCGCCGACCATTCGCGCGGCGGGTTCCACGAGCATCTCTCCTTGGCGGGGCGTCCCGTCGACGGCGTGCGGCGTGCGCGCGTGCAGATGCGGCAGGTCTATGTCTATGCGGCGGCGGGCGCGGCCGGCTGGGGCGGGCCGTGGCGTCAGGCCGTGGAGCACGGCCTGGACTATTTCGAGCGCTGCTATCGCCGCAACGACGGGCTGTTCCGGACGGTCGTCGATGCATCGGGCGCGCCGGTCGACGAGACCGCGATGTTGTATGACCAGGCGTTCGCCCTGTTGGCCTGGGCGACGGCGGCGCAGGTAACGCGAAACCCCGCCTTCGAGGCCAAGGCGTGTGAGTTGCTGGAGCGGATCAAGGATCAGCGCCGGTGCTCGCTGGGCGGCTTCGCCGAGGCTGGCGAGAGCTCCCATCAATCCAACCCGCACATGCATCTGCTGGAGGCGGCGCTCGCCTGGATGGCGGTCGGCCGATCGCCGTGCTGGGAGGCCTTGGCGCAAGAGATTGTCGGCTTGGCGCTCAGCCGGTTCATCGACGCCGACCGCGGCTATCTGCGCGAACACTTCGACGCCGCTTGGCGCCCGGCCGCCGGGGACGTTGGGCGGATTGTCGAGCCGGGCCACCAGTTCGAGTGGTCTTGGCTGCTTGGCCGCTGGTTCAAGCTGACCAGCGATCGGGCGGCGCTGGAAGCAGCCCGAGTCCTTTTCAAGCACGGCGTAGCGGGCGTGGATCCGCGCCGCGGCGTCGCCGTGGATTCGCTGAACGACGACCTGGAAGTTCGCAACCCGCAGGCGCGGCTCTGGCCGCAGACCGAGCGACTGAAGGCCGCGCTACTGCTGGCCGAGCTCGATCCCCTTCAGCGGCGGTTCTATGAGGCGGAGGCGGCCGCTGCGGCCCGCAGCCTGCTCAACTACCTGCAGGCGCCCGTGCTCGGCGTCTGGCGCGACAAGCTCTCGGCGGATGGGTCGTGGAAGGATGAGCCGGCCCCCGCCAGTTCGCTCTACCACATCGCCTGCGCCATCTGGGAGTTCCGGCGCCGGCAGGAGAGCGGCCGGAGCGATCTTGCGCCCGACGTCGCGGTCATGGCGGCGGCGCGAGGCTTCATCGGCGCCGGCCAGCCGGCTGTTTCCTTCCTCGAAGGCGGTGTCTGATGGACGTCACAAGAGCAGCCCCGGTTCTGGTGGTGGGCGGCGCGGGCTATATCGGCGCCCATACCGTCAAGGCGTTGAGCGATCTCGGCTACCGCCCGGTGGTCTATGACAATCTGAGTTCCGGCTTTCGGGAGGCGTGCCTCTGGGGCGACTTCGTGCACGGCGACGTGCGCGACGGCCGGGCGCTTCGCGAGGTGATGACGAGCCACCAGATCGGCGCGGTGATCCACTTTGCCAGCCTCATCGAGGTGGGGCGCTCGGTGGCCCGGCCGGACCTCTTCTGGGAGGTGAACGTCGGCGGGACAACCAGCCTGCTCTGCGCCATGCGCGAGTGCGGGGTCTCCCGGCTGGTGTTTTCATCGACGGCGGCGGTCTATGGCGCCGGGGCGGGCGAAGGGAACGCCTCGCTCAACGAAGAACTGCCGAAGGATCCCACCAGCCCCTATGGCGACACCAAGCTCGCCTGCGAGCGGATGATCGCCAATCAAGCCGCGGCGTTCGGCATCACCGCTGTCGCCCTGCGCTACTTCAACGCTGCTGGGGCCGATCCTTCAGGCCTAATCGGTGAGGCGCATGATCCGGAGACGCACCTCATTCCGTTGGCGATCGCCGCGGCGACCGGAGCGGGTAAGCCGCTGACGGTGTTCGGCGACGACTTCGACACGCCCGACGGGACCTGCCTGAGGGACTACATCCACGTCAACGATCTGGCGGCGGCTCACGTCGCGGCTCTGCAGGCGCCGCTGCCGCACGGCGCCTTCGAGGCGGTGAATGTCGGGGCTGGGGAGGGACGCTCCGTCCGCCAGGTGATCGAGGCGGTGACGCAGGCGACCGGCCGGCCGGTGCCGTATTCGGTCGGTGGTCGGCGCGCGGGCGATCCGGCCAGCCTCGTCGCCGATCCTTCGCGGGCGGCAAGCTTGCTCAAGTGGAAGGCTCAGAAGTCCGGTTTGCTGCAAATTGTGCAGGACGCCGCAGCCTGGCATCGGGCGCAACGCTACGGGCGGGTCGCGGCCGCAACCGGCCAAATCCATGAACTTCACCGCAGGGCGGCGACGGGCGGCTAGGCCGCCCCACCACACCGATCGTCAGAAGTACCGCTCGCCGATGCGGATCGTGTCGCCCGGCTGGACCTTTGCGGTGGCGGTCAGGGGCATGGCCTCTTCCGCGTCGGCCCCGGCGCGCTTGATGAAGACCTTTTTGGTATTGGCCCGGTAGGTGAAGCCCGAGGCTGCCGCCACGGCGTTCAGCACCGTCAGGCCGTTGGCGTAAGGGTACTCGCCCGGCTTGGTGACCTCGCCGAGCACGTAATAGGGACGGTAGGAAATGACCTCGACGGTCATTCGCGGGTCCTGCAGGTAGCCGTCCTTGAGCGCGGCGACGAGGCTGGCCTTGAAGTCAGCGACGGATCGCTTGGCTGCCGGGATTTCTCCAACCAGCGGGAAGGAGACTGCGCCGCGGTCGCCGACCACGAACTCGCCCGTCAGGTCGGCTTCCCCGTAAGTGGTGATGCGCAGCTTATCGCCCGGGCCCAGCTGATAGCCCATGTCCGGGTCGGCGGTAGGCGCGGCGGCGGTGAGGCTTGGTGAGGCGGCCGGCGCCGACCCACAGGCGGCGGACACAAGAAGAAGCGCGAAGGAGAGAGATTTGAGGAACGCTTTCATTCGCCGAATCCAATCTGTCGAAGTTCGTCAACAACGGTCTTCAAGCTATGCGCCGGGCGACGTGCGTTGGCAGTCCCCTGCAAACGAGTTCGGCGATCCGACGTCACTCTGCTCAATTTTGCATCAGCTCGCGCCTAGGGCCTGACATCCCGCGACATCGCCAAACTTTGTGGCGAAACTCTGGGGAAACTGGTCGACATCCACGCGGGGGCTGGGACGAACTAGGAAGGATGCGACCAATCCCGATGCTGGCTCAGCAGGCGCAATGCCCCGGATGACCGTTCCCATCCTCGGCTTGTCATCCCCGACCTCTCTTCGCATGGCGCGAGCGAGTCTGGTCGCGGGGCTTCTTGTCCTTTGTCCCCATGTCGCCTCGGCGCAGGACGCCTTATTCAAGCGCGGCGAGAACGTCGGGGTGCTTGAGCGGCCCAGGCCTGGCTACGAGGCGCTCGGAATCCGTGCGGGCAGTTTCATCGTCTATCCGAGCCTCACCCTGCGCGCCGAGTATGACGACAACCTCTTTGCTCGCCCCGAGGCCGAGAGCGACACGATCATCACCACGACGCCCAGCCTTGAGGTTCGCTCGGACTGGGGCCGCCATGCGGTGACCTTGTCGGCTGACGCCAACTTGAAGCGGCACGATCGTTTCAAGTCGGAAGACACCGATACCTGGAGCGTCGCCGGGCAGGGGCGCTTGGATGTGAGCCGCGATACGACCGTGGGCGGGCGCGCTTCATTCGCAGATCGAGTCGAGCCACGGACGGCGGCGACCTCGGCGGTCGAGCCGGCCGAGCCGATCCAATATCAGGTGGAGTCGGCCAACCTCATCGCCACCCATCAATTAAGCCGCGTGAAGCTGGTCGGGCGGGCGGAGCTGGCCCGCTACAACTACCGGGATGGTCGGGACGTCACCGGAGGCGTGATCGACGAGGACTACCGCGACCACTCCGAGATCGATGTGAGAGCCAAGGTCGCCTATGCCCATAGTCCCTCGACCGCCTTCTTCGCCGAGCTCGGCGCGCAGCAGATGAACTACGAGCGCTCGGCCGGCCCTAGCCGGGATTCAGAGGGACTCATCGCCCTGGCTGGCGTCGATCTGGAAATCACTCGCCTGATCGTGGGCGAGTTCAGCGTCGGCTACCTTCATCAGAGCTTCAACGACCCGGCCTACGGGGACATCTCCAATCCGCACTACCGGCTGCGGATCGATTGGTATCCTACGCCGCTGATCACAGTGGGTCTTACGGCGACGCAGAGAGTGAGCGACAGCCCGCTTGCTGAAGCTCCAGCATTCCTGGCCCGTACGGTAGAGGTCAAGGCCGATTACGAGCTTCTGCGTAACTTGATCATATCTGGTCAAATACACGGCGCCGATGAGGACTATCGGGGCATAGACCGGCGGGATCGACGATACGGCGCCAGTCTGAGCGCGAATTACCTCGTGAACCGCACGGTGGGTGTCAGCATGCGCTACAAATTCGAGACGTTGAACTCGTCCGGCGTGAACCAAGGACGGGACTTCGACGACCAGAGCATCAGCTTGGCGTTGGTTTTCCAGCGTTGAGGCGGGTGCTTCCCCAGCGGCCCCAGTTCGTGGCCGCCACTTCGGGCGAGGCTATTGTTGATGAAGGCGCTGCAACGGTACCGTGGACCCGTCGAAGCCGAACAATCGATAATCCACGTCGACTCTGATCCACATGACGAGGCCGCAGATCGGCTCGATCTCCAAAAGCTGATCTCCGCGTTTCGCCGGCGGCGGGGCGTGTTCTTCCTCGCCCTGGTGAACTGCATCGCGATCGCGCTGCTGATCACGGCTCATCAGCAGGCGACCTACACGTCCACTGCGCGCCTGATGATCAACAGTCGCGAACAGCAGGTGACGCCGCGAGACGACCAAAGCGCGCTATCGGCCCTGCCCAGCACTTCGCCGGCGGTCGACACCGAGGTCGAGGTCATCGGCTCTCGCGAGCTCGCGCGGCGGGTTGTGGCGACGTTGGGGCTGGATCGAGACCCGGCTTTCAATCCCGAACTTGAGCCCAAGAAAGTCAGTTTTTTCGATAGGTTGTTTGGAAATCCTGAATCCAAGCCGACGGTTCCCAAAGCCAAGGGTGATGATCAGGTGATCATCGACCGGCTTCTCGCGGGTCTATCGGCCCGGAGGGTCGGGGCGACCTATGCGATCGATGTCTCCTACACCTCGAGTGATCCGAAGAAGGCGGCGCTGATCGCCGACACCTTCGCCAAGACTTATGTCAGCGAGCAGCTGTCGGCCAAGGCCGTCGCCAATCGGCAGGCCAGCGGCCTGCTCGGCGAGCGTCTGCAGGAGTTGCAGCGGCAGGCCGTCGAGGACGCCGCCGCCGTCCAGCAGTACCGGATCCAGCACGATCTGCTCAGCACGTCCGGCGCCACTCTCACCGAGCAGGAAATCTCCACCTACAACCAGCGGGTCGCCGAGGCGCGGGTCGAGGCGGCGGCCGACCAGGCGCGGCTGAACACGGCGCGCCAGCAACTCGCCACCGGCTCAACCGGCGAAGACGTCGGCGAGGCGCTCGACTCCGGCGTCATCCAGTCGCTGCGCGGGCAGCGGGTGGCCATCAGCGCCAAGGTGGCCGACATGCAGGGGCGATACGGCGCGCGGCATCCGGAAATCCTGAAGGCGCAACGCGAACTCGCCGACATCGACGCGCAAATCCAGGGCGAGATCACGCGGGTCATCTCGAACCTGGAGGCCAAGGCCGAGGTGTCGCGTCAGCGCCTGGCCTCGATCAGCGGAAGCCTGTCGACCGCGCGCGGAACCCTGACCGACAACAACCGCGCCATGGTCGGATTGAGCGAGCTTGAACAGAAGGCCGCGGCGTCGCAGGCGCTCTATGAGAGCTATCTCAACCAGTACAAGCAGACGAACGCCCAGGAGGGCACAGAGCAAGCCGATAGCCGGGTGATTTCCGAGGCCCGCGTTCCATCCAAGCCAAGCAGCCCGAATCTGCTGCTCAACCTGGCCTTCGGGACGTTGCTTGGCGTCGGGGCCGGGCTGCTCGCGGTGATCGGCTCGGAGATGCTGGACTCGTCCCTGACCACCGCCGAGGACGTGGAGCGCCGGCTCGGCCTACGCTATCTGGCCGGCATCCCGCTGCTGTCGTCGCTTAAGGGCGGGCGCGGATTGTCGCCGACCAGCGCCATCGTACAGCAGCCGAACTCGGCCTTCTCCGAAGCCTACCGAAACCTCCGCGCGTCGTTGAAATACGCCACTTTGAGCGGGCCGGTGACCGTCATCGCCATCACCGCGGCCCTGCCGCAGGAAGGCAAGACGACGACTTCGATCTGCCTGGCGCGGTCGGCGGCCCTCCAGGGCCAGAAGGTGGTGCTGATCGATTGCGACGTGCGCCGGCGCGAACTCAACAGACTGGTCAAGGGCAGGGCGCGCGAGGCGGGGCTGTTGGAAGTGCTCGCCGGACTTGCGCCGTTGGAGGCCGCGCTGGTGAAGGACGAAGCCACCGGGGCGATGATCCTGCCGCTGAACGCATCGGACCCGGGTGGCCAGGATCTGATGGGCGGCGATGCGATGGACGCGCTGCTCGCCAAGCTGCGGGAGCGGTTCGATCTGGTGATCCTGGACACCACGCCCGTGCTGCCCTTGGCCGATACGCGGATCTTGGCCGCCAAGGTCGATGTGGTGGTGTTTGTCGCTCGGTGGCGAAAGACTTCGGAGCACGCGGTCCGCGCAGCGCTTCGCTTGCTTCCGGTGGAGGGGGTGGCGGTGGCCGGGGTCGTGCTCAACCGCATCCATGTGGGCCAGCAGGCGCGTTTCGGCCACGGCGACGCCGTCTCCTACTACCGTCAGTACGCCCAATACTACGCGTGAAGCGCAGCCTCGGGCTTACCGCAGCAGCAGGACCAGGGCGGTGGTCCAGAAGGCGCCGCAGGTCAGCATGATGAAGCACAGCGTGCGACGCGCCGACCAGACGCTGGCGACAACGGGGTCACGGGAGGCTTGCGCCACGGCGACGCGTTTCCGGGCGTCGTCCTTGAATTGGAGAAGAAGCCGCGAGCCTTGCTCTGCTTCCGAACTCGCCGCCGACATTCTCGTCCCTCGCTTCTGCTGGGGTGACAATAGCGGGGCTTACTTAATGGAACACTCTCGCGCGATGTATTCGTTGGTCCGATCTATGGTTGAGAAGGTCTGAATGCCCGCAAAGCCGCGCGTCGCCATCATTCACTACTGGCTTGTCGGGATGCGTGGCGGCGAGCGCGTGCTCGAACGCCTGATCCATCTGTTCCCTGACGCCGACATCTTCACCCATGTCTACGACGCCGACGCGATGTCGGCGACGATCCGGGCTCGACCGGTGCGCACGACCTTCATCCAGCGCCTGCCGGGGAGCCGGAAGCACTATCAGAAGTACCTGCCGCTGATGCCCATGGCGCTCGAGGAACTGGACCTGCGAGGATACGACCTGATCCTCAGCAGCGAGTCCGGGCCGGCCAAGGGGGTGATCACCCCGCCGGACGCCCTGCACGTTTGCTACTGCCACTCGCCGATGCGCTACCTGTGGGATCACTATCAGGACTACCGCGCCTCGGCGGGCCGGCTGACCCGGACGGCCATGCCTTGGCTCTTCCATGGTCTCAGAAAATGGGACTTCGCCTCCGCCGCGCGCGTCGACCGCTTCGTCGCCAACTCGAACTTCATCAAGAGCCGGATCGAGAAGGCTTACCGCCGCGAGGCCGTGGTCGTGCATCCGCCGGTCGCAACGCATCTGTTCAGACCAACCAACGATGTCGAGGAACGCTACCTCTGGGTCGGGCAGATGACCGCTTACAAGCGGGCCGACCTGGCCATGGAGGCGTTCAACAAGCTCGGCCTACCCTTGCTCATGGTCGGGGACGGAGAGATGGCGGCCGACATCCGCCGCCGCGCCGGGCCCAATATCACCATCGTGCCTCGCCTCAACTTCGACCAACTGCGGCAGGCCTATGCCCGATGCCGGGCGTTGATCTTCACCGCCGAGGAGGACTTCGGAATCGTGCCGGTGGAGGCCATGGCTTCCGGCCGGCCGGTGCTGGCCTACGACGCCGGCGGCGTGCGCGATACGGTGACCGCGCAGGAGAGCGGAATGCTGTTCGAAACCCAGTCCGCCGAGTCCCTGATCGAAGGCGTTCGTCGTCTTGAGGCGTGGCTGCCCTCGTTCGATCCTGCGGTCGCCATTCGCAACGCCTCGCGCTTCGCACCCGAGCGGTTCGACGAAGGCCTGCTCGACGTCATCCGAGGCTGACGCGGATGCTTGAACTCGCACCCAACCGGCGCGCGGCGATGTCCTCGGCAGACGCCCATTCGAGCCGAGCGGCGGGTGGCGAGCCGCCGGTCGTGGTCCTGGGCGGCGGCGTTAGCGGCTTGGTGGCGGCCGATCTTCTGGCTGCGGCCGGCCAGGAGGTCGTCATTCTGGAGCCCTATGATCGCCTGGGCGGCAATCAGCGGTCGTTGAATATCGGGCCCTACACCTTCGACATCGGCAGCTTCATCTTTTTCGCCGGCAGCCCTTTTTTCCGGCGATTCCCGGCGGCGGAGGCGGTTTGCCACCCGGCGCGGATCGCGGTCGAGCGGGTGACCCCGCAGGGCCGGATCAGCAAGTATCCGTTCTCGTTGGTGGACGACCTGTTCCGGCGGGGCCCTATCGAGATCGTGCGGACATTTCTCTCGCTGGGCTACGGCCGCCTCAGGCGCCGACGGCCGGAAAGCGCCGGCTCCTTCGCCCGCTATCATCTGGGCGAGCGGCTGTTCGCTCAGAGTGGTTTGCGCGCCTATATCCAGCGGCTTTGCGGCATCCCCGCCGACGAGGTCGACTATCGGTTCGCTGAGAAGCGGATGAATTGGATCGCCCAAGCCGTGAGCCTGGGACCGATCGCCGCCCGGGTGCGAAGGTTCGGCAAGGCGCAGGCGGCGGGGCCGGCCGTTCTCGTCCGACCCCGAGAGGGATTCGAGCGACTGTTCGACCAGGTTGGAGCGCAACTTCGGGCCGAAGGCGTCCAGATCCACCTCGGCAGCGCGCTCCAGAAGATCGAGCCCCAGGACGGCGGCTTTCTTGTCACCACCTCTCGCGGGGTCTTCGCCGCCTCGAGGATCATCTCCAGCTTGCCGCTGACGATGACCGCCGAAGCCTGTGGCGTCGAACCTGGCGACCAGATCCGCTCCTTGCCTCTGCTCAGCCTGTTCGTCGTCTTTGACGGCGACCTCGGCTTCAAGTCGCAGGTTCTCTACAATTTCAGCGATATCGGGTCGTGGAAGCGGTTGACCGTCCACTCCATGATCTACGGCCAGGCCGATGGCCGCGACTATCTGTCGGTCGAGGTGCCGCTGGCGCTCGGTCCAAGTGACGCCGACCACGAGTTCGCGGCGTTCCTGGCGTTCATGCACGATCATGGCCTGCTGGCCGGCGAGGCCGAGCTCGTCGGTCATGAACTGACCGATTTCGCCTATCCCACCTATGCGCGCGGCTCCATCGACGCCTCGGAGGCGCTGATCGACCAGATCGAGCAGACCGGCGTGGAGATGCTGGGGCGACAGGGCCGCTTTGACTACATCCCCACCGCCAGCAAGGCGACGCAGTTGGTCGTCGAGCGTCTGGCCCAGGTTCCGCATGATCCGGTCCGGCGCCCATGACGGGGGCGCCCGGCGCCTAGAGACGCGGCGGATCGACGTCCCTGGCGGATGGATCGGTCTGTCAGCGGGATAGTTTTGGGTCGTCCGATGGGCGGCGCCTAGAATTTGGGCCGACCGCCGTCCGGTGGGCCGCACTGAAAGGATCCCTCGTGGTCCCTACACTGTTCGGGTTGATTTCGATTGTCATCGGGCTGGCGTTGCTGGTGCGTGGCACGTCGCTCGACCTGCTGCGGTTCATGATGTTCTCGACCCTGTTCAGCGGGTCCGCGGCGATCATCATGACGGCGTTGGGCGGTTCGTCGATCTCGCCCGCCCACTTGGCGATGGTGTTTCTGGTCGCCCGGATCCTGCTGCCCGGTTCGGGCGAATACGCCCGGATCGGCCCGGCTTTGAGCGCCAACGCATTTCTCGCGGTCTACGCCATCTATGGCGCGGTCTCGGCCTTCATCCTGCCCCGGATTTTCGAGGGGCAGATGTTCGTTTCACCGCTGCGACCGATCACGGTGAAGAGCCTGTTCGACACGGTCCCCCTGGTCTTCACCAATCAGAACGTGACGACCGCCGTCTACATGTTGGGCACGTTGCTGAGCGGGGTCTGCGCGACCATCGTCGCGAACCGGCCCGACTCCGCGCGCAAGATCGTGCGCGCGGCCTGCATCATCGCCTGGGCGCACGTAACGTTCGGCGTGCTGGGCGTCGTCCTGACCAACCTGGGTCTCGGCGACCTGCTGAATTTCTTCCGCAACGGCAGCTATGGGCAGCTTGAGCAGAGCTACAATGGCATGGTCCGGATCTCGGGGATTTTCCCGGAGGCGTCGTACTACGCCTCCTACGCCTTCATCTGGTTCGTCTTTGTGTTCGAGTGCTGGATGCGGGACGTTCAGCCTCGGCGGACCGGGCCGGCGGCGATCGCGCTGCTGCTCATCCTGATCTTCTCGACCTCGGGGGCGGCCTATCTGAGCCTCGGCGTCTATGGCGCATTGCTGGTTCTGCGCCTGTTGGTGCTGCGCCAACACCTCAGTCCCTTCAAGATGGTCACGATCCTGGTCGGCCTCGTGATCGCGCTGTTGGCGGCGATGGGGACGGTCCTCGTGGTCCCGCATTTGGCCGAACAATTGGCCGACATGTTCCAGCACATGACGATGGACAAGGCCGACAGCATCTCGGGACGTCAGCGCTCGTTCTGGGCCATGCAGGGGGTGGAGGCGTTCGTGGCCTCATACGGCCTGGGGATCGGGGCCGGCAGTTTCCGCTCATCGAGCCTGTTCACGGCGATGCTGGGATCGATGGGCGTCGTTGGCGTTGTCGCCTTCCTCGGCCATCTGGCGCGCGTCTTCAAACCGATGCGGGCGAGCACCTATGGCGCGTCCAGGAATGAGCGCGTGGCGGCCGGTTCAGCGGCGAGCTGGACGGTGCTCTGCATGATGATCCCCGCGGCCATCGGTGCAGCCTCGCCCGATCCAGGCGTCAATTTCGCAATCATGGGCGGCCTGGCCCTCGAGTGGCGCCGGCGGCGGAGCGAGGCTCCCGCGGCCCGGCAGGTCAGGCCCGCGCCGTATCGTCCGTTATCCCGCCCGCAGGTTCGCAGTAGGAGTTCGTATTGAAGCTGTTTGTCGTCGTCGCCACGGTCGGCCGGGCCGAACTCGCCGCACGGACCATCGCCCGTCTCGCAGACCAGACCCGGCCTCCCGACGGCGTGCTGGTGGTCGGCGCTCAGCCGCAAGATGTTGCGGGGGTTGAGGGCGGGGGCCTGGCCGTGCGCGTCGAGCTCGCCCAAAAGGGGTCATGCAGCCAGAGAAACCATGCGCTGAACGCCATCGAGGACGATTGCGACCTGGTCGCTATTTTCGATGATGACTTCGTTCCCGCGGCGGACTTCCTGGAGCAGGCGGCGGCTTTCTTCGCCAGCCGCCCTGACGTCGTCGGGGTAAACGGCCTATTGCTGGCGGACGGTGCGCGCGGACCTGGGATTTCCTTCGAAGAGGCCTGCCGCATGGTCGCGGGCGAGCGCAGTGGCGACCATGGCGAGCAGGCGCTGGAGGCGCTCTATGGCTGCAACATGGTTCTGCGGGCCAGTGCGATACGCGGCCTGCGGTTTGACGAAAACCTCCCGCTCTACGGATGGCAGGAAGATATCGACTTCACCTTCCAGCTGAAGACCAAGGGCAAGCTGCTGCGGGTTGGCAAGCTGGTTGGCGTTCACATGGGGATCAAGGCCGGCCGGACGCCGGGCAAGAAGCTCGGCTACTCGCAGATCGCAAATCCGCTCTACTTGCTCAGAAAGCGGACCATCCCGCCCAAGCTCGCGATCAAACTGCTGGTCAAGGGGCCGCTGGCCAACCTTCTGCGGGTGTTCAGGCCTGA